>Ga0105049_10002260_pt1 | contig 22755 bp, 21 predicted proteins | sample MAT06_FD_78087 | JGI IMG/M metagenome (GOLD analysis project Ga0105049, IMG submission 78087) | Freshwater microbial communities from Lake Fryxell liftoff mats and glacier meltwater in Antarctica - MAT-06 | ecosystem: Environmental > Aquatic > Freshwater > Ice > Liftoff microbial mat | place...
ATCGGATGACGCTCGTTGCACCCAGACTGGCGGACGCGAACACAGCGCCGAGTAGGAGCGTGCCTGACAGAGATAGCATGTTGTTGCGTTCGCATCAGTCTCCGCTTCGGATGCAGCCTCACGGTTCGCCGTCCAGAATCCAGGAGGGCGCCGCTCCTCACGAGGTGCCCTGGCTGTACTTCCGTTTTCCTCTCCTGAACGAACTGCCTCTACAGAACGATCACGTGCCGAGGCTTTGCACCAACCACCGCCGACGAGGGGATTCCCCTTTCAAACGTGACGAGACGGCCGTCGTGCGCCACGGCAAGCGCGAGCAGATAGGCATCGGTGAGCTGTCGCGGGCCATGCACGCGCCTGCTGTCAATGACGTGATCGTCGAGCAGTGACACGTCATCGGTCCAAAACTGGTGCGCATCGGTGGCCGTGGCGGCCCGAAGCCGCTCGACCACCTGAGAGACGGAACGCCCGTTGGGATACGACGGGTGCGACATGATCCGGACGCATCCGTTCTGCGTGATGGGACACGACGCCCATCCGTTGCGCGCGTGTTCCACGAACCAGTCTGTCGCCGCGCGATGCGACGTGTGATCGGCGTCGAGTAGCGCGATGAGGACGTTGACATCAAGCAGCGATCGCATCAAAGAAAACTCAGTGCGCATGCATCAGATGTCATCGCATCATACATCAGATGTCAACGAAGCGACGTTCTGCTCTTCGATCCCTCAAAGGGATAGGCCGTGACCAGCAGTTGACAGTCGTCACTACGGATTCTGGCACGTGCGAGCAGGCGCGCCATCACCGAGGCGGCACGCGCTCAGAAGATCACCGCTTGGGCGGCTCAGCTCGTATACGCAACCCAGCGTGGTGCGTCGTGAATCACGCAGTAGGCCCGGCGTCAAACACCGAGATAAGTTTTCAATCCGATTGTACTGTGGCGGAGAGTCGAGGGTTCATCCACGCTATCAATTCAATCGCTCGTTCATGCTGCTCGAGCGGTCGACGATCCCATATCGACTGATGATGGGCTACGAGATTCCCAACCAGCAGGCGACAGTGCGAAATGTCAGATTTCTGCCCGAGGTTGTCTGCTGTCCGACGTCGAAGAGCGCGTTTCGAAACGCGACTTCAGCCATGTGAAGCAAGGGCTGAAGGGCTGCAGCCAATGCCATGTTCCATAGATACCTCGCGATAGCGTCTGTCGAGTCGCTATCCGTAGCGGCACTGTAGGCGGCCACCCTTGCGTGTGACAGACTCAAGAACAAGGATTGGTATGGGAGCGTGGCGCTACATGCGGCAACGGCAGTCGTGCAGAGTCCACAGGCGTTCGCCGACCCCTCAGGGCGGAAGCACGATACGCACCACATTCACCCGACCCGCCAGCGCCTTCAACGTCAAGGCCGGTTGCTTGCCTGGACGCCGAACCCAGATCTGCACGGTGTCAACACGGTCGTACCGCCAGCAACTGAAGTAGCGGCCGCCTACATCCGGCGGTCCACCAAACGCGGTCGCACTCCATTGTGCGGTTTCCAATGAGAGTTTGCGCATCTCTTTCACCTCACCATCGCTGACCGGAATGCCGGTGGCCGTCGTGATGTACGCAAAGAACGCCACACTACTATTGGATTTCGGCTCACGACACAGTGACAGCGCATAATCCCACGCCGTGGGCACGATCAACGACGCGTGATATACCGAATCTCGAGCCGCGACGAATTCCACGGGAGTCTTCAACGTCACGCCAATCTGCGCCAGCAACGTGTCATGCACGATGAGACGATACGGCCCAGGCAACAGGTCGTTGAACACGAGCGTACCCGACGAGTCAACGCGAGCGCGGTAGTTGGTATGCTCGAGCGAGACCGCCGTGCCTATGGCCGCGCCACCCGCCTGCATCTGCGCCTCAAGCTGCAGCGATCCCAACGACGCGTGCCACCGCACGCCGTCGGGCCACGTCGCGCTGGCCAATTCTCCGCCGGTTTCGTGCACTTCAAACGTCGCGCGTTCTTGCGCTTGCAGAGCGCTCCCCAAGTTTCTTGCACGCTCCCGCTCCACGTACGAGGTGTCAAGCCGAACGGCAAGCAACCGGAGCGCCCATCGATCGATCAGGACCAGGCCGTTCGACATTTCCCGGAACTCGACACGACCGCCCGGTCGATACCGTTCCATTTGTTTCTCCAGCCCAACATAGCGAAACTCAATACTCGTCAGCGCGCGCGGTCGTGTCAATCCAGAACGCACCATCGATATCGACGTTGCCCGCCCGGTGTTTTGCTACGGCGAACCCGACGCCGACCTGTCCGGCGTGTGAGCGCTGCGGTTCCATGACGCGAAAGCAGTAACCGGCAAAGAACGCGTCCTCCAGCATGACGTCCGCATCCGGCGCATAGTACGTCCACATCGCGGTCCGCTGATCCACAAACCCGTCACGAACAAACTCCTGCGCGGAGCGTGACGCCTGGAACGTTCGCGCGGCGCCGGTGACCATATCCACCGTCACCTCCTGCCGCACGATGCGGTCACTTGTGCCATCCATCGTGCGCTCATAGCGCAGGCGCTTGAGACGTGCCGGCATCGCTTCGCGCGCGACAACCATGGCCAGCAGTCCTTGTCGCGCCTGCTCCCATAATGCCAACGCCTGCGCACGATCCGGTCGCACCGTGCAATTCGGGTTGTCGTGCACTTCGATGACGTCGAGCACTGTGCCCAGCAACGACAGCGTGACGTCCAGCTGCGCGGCCCCGTTCACGAACGCGGGTACCGCCGCACCCGAGGGCCGAAAGCCGATATGCAGCACGCGAATGATGCGTGCCGTGGCGGGCACGGTAAGGCGGTATCCCCCACGCTGGTTGGTGATGGTGCGCGCCACCGACGCACCGCCCGCGTCGAGCGCCATCACGATCGATCCCGCGACCGGTCGCCGCGCCGCACTGTCCACGACGGTGCCCTGCAGCAGCTGCGCCTGCAGCGAATTTGCGGCACAGGCGATGAGCGCGAGGAGAGCCGAAAAGCGTAGCATACCTGATTCTAGCAGTCGGTACGCACGCCCGTCTCGGCCAGGTGCGATCGATTCTGGTTTGCTCGCGCCCACATCTCGGACGCGCTACATTGGCCCATGCGGTCTCCCCGACAAAAGCGCAACATCTCGGTCGTATTGCTGGCGGTCGGCGTCAGCTATCTCGTGCTGGCCTTTACCGCGCTGAACGTCACGCCAGCGAACGAGCTGCTGTTCGGGACGGTGCTGCTCGCGTTCTTCGGGTCGATATTTGCCCTGACCGGAGTGATCGCCTTCCGCGTCACGCTTGCGCGCCACGCGCGATTGCTTCGTGGTCACCGCCTGCTGGCCACGTGGACAGTGTCGCCACAGGAGTGGCAGCAGTTTCTGGCAAATCAGCCGCACTTTGCCGGTGAGCGGAAGAATACGATCACCGTGAACCCCGAGCGCTCGTTGCACGGTGTGAAGGTCGTCGTCACCGAGGAATCGGTGATGGTCGACGACGACTTTTATCACCTGACCGAGTTGCGCGGACTGCAGTGGCACGAGACGCCACCGCCATGTCTCGACTTCCGGATGGTCACGACCGGCAAGAACGGCAGCGTGACGTGGCACATTCGTTTTCCGGCCGCAGCGGGCACCGAGATCGCCGTGCGGGCCGTGTGGGACTATTTTCAGCAGCGATTGGCGCCCACGGAACCGCGCCGACTCATTCCACGCTATCGCGTCGCGCGCACCGCATGTGTCGTGATGGCGTGTGTCTCCGCCCTACTGCTGGTATTCGCGCGAGCCACCTATGGCGTTGCGGCGATGCGAACCCCGATGTTGGTGGCCATGGTCACCGGACTACTCGGTTTACCACTCGGGGTAGTCGTTGGCGCGATCACGCACTGGTGGTTGGTGCGCGGGCCGGGGCGAGAGCAGCAGGGGTAAGCGCTGTCGCAGCCCCGGCGGGGACTGGACATGACGTGAAAATGTGGCGGCCGCCGCGATGCACGGCAGCCGCCACCACGGTTCTTACGGTTTGATCGTCAAGTTGTTGACGATGCTGTAGCCCACCGCCTTGCTGGTGGCGACTTCGCCGGCCAACACGCGTTGTGCTTCCGTCTTCACCGTGCCTTTGAGCATGACCACCTTCTGCGCTTCGTCCGTATCGACGTTGATATCGCCGGCGTCGACACGCGTGTCCGCCATCAAGGCGGACTTCACTTCCGTCGTTTGCATCGCGCCGCTCATCTTCTCGCCAGTAGACGCGGCAGCCTCGGCTGTCTTGTCTGCTGCTTTGTCGGCGTCTTTCCTGGCGCCGTCTGCGGTGTTACCGCACGCGGCGGTCAACGCGAGTACCAACAGTGCCGCAAGGGTTTGTGTTGTGTTCATCGTTCCTCCTCAAAGGGGACGTGCTGCATACGATTACATTCGGGACCGCACGATGATTCTACACCGGTTTGTCCGGAATGCGCGCTGCGTCGTACATTGTTCGCTGCGTGACCTGTTTCCCGCGCGTGAAACAGGTGGTGAGACTCCATCGTATAAACGAGTACATCCATCCTTGGGTTGAGTGCTTGTCCCGCCAGCATCCGCCGTCTCGCCCACTCAGCCAGCGCCACGTCCTTTCCGCAACGGAGTCCATCGCCAGTGAACATTGCTCCCTTTGTCTTCAAGACCGTCGAGCGTCGGCGGCATGCAACGAAGCGTCCGCTGTTGCTCGCCCTCATTGTCGCGCTGACGTGCGTTCCAACGATGTTGTTTGCGCAGCGCGTGCGCATGCCAGCCGAGTGGGAGCCGCACGAACGTGTATGGCTGACGTGGTTTGGCGAGGGACGGCGCGACTCCGTGTCGTCGTCGATGGTCAAGGCGCTTCAACCGCACGTTAAGTTGACGATGAACGTGGCGTCCGAATCGATGAAGGCGAAGGCTCGCTCGTTTTTGGCAGCAGACCAGATCGATGTAAACGGCATAGACTTCGTGATTGACCCCAACATCGACTACTTCGTGAGAGACTACGTCTTTTTTGTTAAAGACGACGCCGACAAGCTCCACATCGTCGATTTTGTGTACACGGTGTACGGTCAGTTTTTACCGTTGGCAAAACCGCCCATGCCGGAGTTCGAGAAGAAGTTCGGGCAATGGGAAGAGCGATTGGCTGAAACACTGCGCCTGCCGCTCGTCACGAGTGAATTGGCGTTTGAAGGGGGTGGCATTGACACCAACGGCAACGGCACGTTCCTGATCATTAAAGAGATGGCCCTGCAGCGAAACCCGACGAAGACGCTTGCACAGATCGAGGGTGAACTCCAGCGTACGTTGGGGGCGCGCAAAATTATCTGGCTTGCACAGGGGCTGATTGAAGACCGAAAACTGCCTCAGGACGCTCCGTTCGTCAAAAACTACTTCGGCGGCGGCGCCAACATGCATGTCGATGAACTTGCCCGGTTCGTCAACGACAGCACGGTGATCTTACCGTACATCCCGCTCGCCGAGAAGGATAAGAGTCCCGTTGACTCGCTCAATTATCCGATGCTGGAAGCGAACGCCAAAATCCTGCGAAACTCCCGCACCGCCGACGGCAAGAGATTGACCATCGTTCGGGTTCCGATGCCGGAAATTGAACAGCTCAAGTTTACGCTCCCGGTGGATGACACCAATCTCCGCACGTATAGCCGACATGGTTTTCAGAAGGGCGATACGATATTCCGCGTGCCGGCAGCGAGCTACGTCAACTTCTTCGTAAGTAACAATGTCGTGCTGATTCCGAAGTACTGGAAAGTTGGCATGCCTGATTCCCAGAAACAGAAGGACGAAGCCGTGCGACAGCAATTTGCGCGACTGTTTCCCGACCGTCAGGTCATGTCGATGTACACCGCTGGCATCAACAGGGGAGGCGGCGGGATCCACTGCGCCACACGCGAACTGCCGGGCCCGAGGCGATAGGGCGAACAATCGTGGTGCCCGGCCGGCGGTGCTGCCGAATCAGATGGCCTCGTCGTCGTTCACCTGTGCCTTCACGGTCTCGATCGCTTCCATCGCGTGGGCATGCCCCATGTCACCGTGCATTCGCGCCGACTCGGCGTGCTTCATCGCGGTTTCGTGCTGCCCGTGCTCATGATGATGTGCCGCCTCCATATGGTGGTGTGCAGCGGCCTGATACTGCGCGGCGGCCTGAAAATGCGCGTTGTATTGCCCGCTGTGATCAGTGGTTGGATGTCTGGATTTTTCTCCCATGAACCCTGCCGTGGTGAGGAAATAGCAATAGGGGCTCCGCTGAAACGCGCGCGAACCTTATTCCATCTGATTACCATACGACCCGCGCGGCGGCTGGCTGTCATGGGAATGCCGCTATTTAGTCAGGGATTCCCTTGCCTCCGTGGCCTCCGTGACCTCCGTGACCTCCGTGATTCAACCCAGCACTGTCTGGTATTGAATCACGGAGGTCACGGGGTACACGGAGGCCGCGGTCACGGCATCCTTGGGGAGATCACAATTTCCGTGGGTTGGCAGTAGACTGAAGTACACTATTGTTTTGGTGGTGGCGTTTCGTCATTGCCGCTGTCCACGTTTCACCTCACCCGGAGTGCCACATGAAGAGTCGCCTGTTGCTGGCCACGTTGGTCTTGCTTGCCGTTGCCTGCGAGGGCAAAGAAAACGAGCAGGACGAGGCAAAGGAAGGAAAGGAAAAGACGCCGACGGCCGCTATGGTAGCCGACGCGAAGATCTCTGAAGATTCCGCGCGCGTGATTGCGTTGGCGACGGTACCAGGGGGCACGGTGACCGAGGCGACGCTGGAAGAAGAGAACGGCGCGCTCCTGTGGTCGTTCGATATCCAGGTGGCCGGCAAGTCAGGCATCGAAGAAGTACACGTAGATGCCAGGACGGGCGCGATTCTTAAGCAGGAGCACGAAACGCCAGCGGACGAAGCGGCGGAGAAGGCCGCAGACTCGGCGGCGATCAAGAAGTAGCGCTGCGCCAACCGACCGTGAGTCGCCATTTGATCCAGGCACGCAAGTAGGCTGAGCGCTTTCTGCGCCGAAGTTCCGCAGACGACAGCTGGATCGTCCTTCAGGCATGCCTGCTCTTCGCCTCATCACGTTATCTCTCTTCGCCTGCCTGCTGATCGCCTGTGGCGGCGACACGCGCGGTAAGATCCGCGCGTCGGATGATCCGGTTTTGGCCGAGGGGGAGCGTTGTCCGTCGCTCGCCGGTCGCTACTTCGATGCGTCCGAACCGATTTCGTGGATGCTGGCTAAGCGTCTCGTCGGCTACGACGCCGACTCGGTGGACTGGGACTATTTCGAGCTGGCGGGATCCGCGGACACCGCGCTCAGTGTGACGGTGGCTTATGTCGATGGGACCCGTGACTCGGCCCGACTGCGCAAGGGCAACGCGTACGATGGCGACTATTACTGCGAAGACGGGTGGCTGCAGATCGGCGATCGCAACTTCCCACATCGCTGGGACGACGAGGTCAAGCTCGACGGGTTCACCCCGCGTCGTCGCCGGATGCGCATCGCGCCGACGGCCGACCGGTCGTTGGTCGCACGGTTGGACTTCATCAATTTCGACCAGTTGGACGTCTGGTGCGGCGATGGGTGCAGGGGCTTCCCGATTCCGTGGACGTTCAAGACGCGGTCCTTGTGGAGCCGCGCCGACGCGTGGGAGCCGGACGGGCCGCGACCGCGCGCGACGGCGAATATGAGCGAGGACGAACGGCGTCGTGGGGCGCGGCGCGGCGCCGAGAATGATCGTCTCTATCTCGAGGAGCAGGCGCTTGAGAACGGAACAACCGAACCGCGTGCGGCTGTCGCGCGCACGCATGCGCGCACTCCGTAGCCTCCGTGACCTCCGTGGCCTGTGTGACTCAAACCAGCGCTGTCTGGCATGGAATCACGGAGGTCCTGGGGTACACGGAGGAGGTTGGCCACACAATCGAACCTCACCGACTTCACTGCGGCAAGGACTGAAGATCGACGACTTGCGCGACTGGAGGCTCAGGCTGATAACGCGGCACCTTGATGGCCGCACTCCTTCTTAAACCAAATTCGCGGCGTTGCTTGGCATCAGCGTAGATACGCTGCAGAACTGGGAACAGCGACGTCGGCAACCGGAAGGACCTGCAAAGGTGCCGCTCCGAGTAGCGGCGGCACATCCCGAGGTGCTGCTCGAGGTTACTGGCTCAACGCCGAAACGTCGCACGAAGACTGCCTAGTTCCAGCGTAAGTCGAAATCGTAGTCGCCGTACCCGCGCCGCTTATCGGTAATGCGCACCACCGCGGTGAACCCGTTCCGCGCGTTGGGCTGCTGCACCACGATCACGTCGCCGCGACCGCGTGAGACGTCGAGCTCTACGTCCACCGACCGGCGCGGGAGCGGGTTACCGCGCACGTCGATCTGATCACGGCGAATCGGCTGGCCGCTCCGTGTGAAGTACTCGACGCGACGACCTTGAATGCGAATCTCGCTCACATCGTCTACCTCGCCGCGCCATGACAGGCTTCCGGCGTCGCGGCCGTTGTTGCTGCGATACACCCATTGCCCGTTCACCCAGACGCGATCGCGGTTCCGCCCGTCGTCCCGGTTGCCGTTATCCCGGTTGCGCTCGTCGCGGGTGCGCTCGTCGCGGGTGCGCTCGTCGCGGGTGCGCTCGTCGCGGGTGCGCTCGTCGCGGTTCCAATCGTCGTCGCCGCGACCGCGGCCGTCGTTCGGGCCGTATCGCACGTCGACCCGCTGCCACGTGACCACGACGCGATAGTTGTCAGTCCCGCCGCGTGGATCACGGATGCGCACGAGCGCGGTATAATCGTTGCGTGCCGACGGCTGTTGGAGCACGTCCACGTCGCCGCGACCATTGGCGAGATGCGCGTCCACGTTGCCCACAACGCGCGGCAGCTCGTCGCGCTGTTCCAGGCGTGGGGCGAAGGACGCGTCGAGGGCGCTGGCGCGGGTCTCGACCTGTCTCCCGTTCACCTGAATCACGACCTCCTTGTCGATGGTACCATTCCAGATGAACAAGGTGCGGTCTCGGCCCACGCTCTGCGAAGGCGACTGCGACAGAGAAGCATCCTGCGCCATTGCGGCCGACGCGGCGAGAAGACTGAGGGTGAACGGCGCGACGTACAGGGTCCGACGATGCACAAACATGGGGCCTCCTGGCCTTTATGCTGACCGAAACGGCCAACCCGCCGATGCGGCGGTGGTCACCCGCACATCAAGCATCGACAATGCCAGCGTCTGGCTCTGTCGAGGCAGCAGATCGCGCGCGGTGTTAAACTCCTATCGTCAAAGACGTTAGCGTCACGCAGCTGGTCCCGACGGGAAAATCGCCCGGTGGAGTTGTCACCTATTCAGGACAGATTCGCGACCGGCAAGCGTGACGCGATGATGCGCGGAAACCCTGACGTCATCCGTTCACGTATCAGGTAGACTCATTCAGGCCACGCGCCGCTCTCGATATGGACCGCGAAGGCGTGGGTGGTGTTTATCGGACAGTATCTCGCGCGCTCGCGGCGAGCGTTTCGAATGCCGCGCACAGATCCTTCTCGACTACTGCTCTGTCTCACGTGGGTGCATCGCATGATTACTCCGCATCGCCGCTGGGTCTGGTGATTTCAGGATGAGTCGCCAAACGCGCGTGCAACGACGGGCCGTGGCTGGTTTGTTGAGCGTCGCCGCTCTAGGCGCGGCGTTCTCGCTGGGCGCGCGCTATGGGGCAGATCGTGTGCGCGCGGGCAACGATTGGGCGGACGGTCGTTTGTTGTCCACGGCGATCGATTCGGTGCGCGTGAATGCGTTGGACTCCCTGCCAAGTGATGAGCTTATCCGGCGCGCGGTCTCGGGGATGTTGAACGAGTTGCATGACCCGTATGCGGCTATGTTGCGACCGGACGGGTACCGCGACTATCGCGGATCATTGATGGGCGAGAGTCAGGGATTGGGCATCAGTTTGCGCCAGCAGGGGCAACGGCTGTCCGTGCGACGGGTGGCAGCGGGATCGCCGGCGGCGCTGGCAGGCATCCGTCGCGGCGACCGGATCCTGTCATGGAACGGCATGCGTGCCGATGACCCGACGCTGCGACTGCGTTCCGACAGCAATCGTGTGGTGGGCGATCTGACACAATTGGTCCTCCTGCGTGCCCCCACTGATGACTCGTTGCGCGTGGCGATACGCCGAGCGAATTGGCATGCACCGGCTATTACGGAATCGGGGTTGCTGACCGACTCCATTGGATACGTGCGAATCGGTTCGATCACCTCGCGCGCAGCGGCCGAGCTCGAAGCGTCTGTTGATGTGTTACTGCGGCGCGGCGCCCGATCGTTGGTGCTCGACCTGCGCGGCAACACTGGAGGGTTGTTTGAAGAAGGCGTTCGGGCGGCGGCGCTGTTCCTGCCGCCGGATGCGCTGGTCGCCTCGCTTGATGGACGCAGTGGGACCGCCCCGCAGCCGTTTCGCGCCGCACATTCGCGGTGGCCCACCTTGCCGCTCACGGTGCTCATCGACGCCGGCACCGCGAGTGCGACGGAGGTGATCGCTGCGGCGCTTCGCGAACACCAACGCACTGTGCTGATCGGCGCTCCCAGTTACGGAAAGGGCGTCGTGCAGCGGGTGGTGCGACTGTCTCGCGACATTGCGCTTCGGCTGACTACCGCGCGATGGCTGACGCCAACCGGACGCGCGCTGGAACGACGCCCGGGCCCGGGACGAACATTCGTAGGCGGACTGCGTCCCGATGTGCTGATTGCCGACGCAGCGCTACGCGATCTTTCGCAGGTCCCGCGCGAGTGGAAACCCGCTGCGGTCCTGAGCGCGTTGACCGCCGCCGACAGCGTGGTGGCGGAGGCCGCCCGCGAGCGGTGGCCGGTGAGCGCCGACGCGGAGTCGAGTGTCCGCGAGCTGCTGCTGCGAAGGGTCTCAGCCAAGCGCGCGATCGACGAGATTCCGAAAGCGGAGTGGATACACGTTACGACGCGTGTCGCCACGGTGCGTTTGCTCGAGCTGCATGCGCAATATGAGGCACTGCTGCGCTATTCGGTGCGCGATGACGCGCCGCTTCGAACGGCAGTGGCGCTGCTGACACCAGCACGGGCGGTGACAGCCACGCGACAAAACGCTGGCGCTGTTCGCGCGCGCTCCCAGTGAGTGTTCGGTAGCGTATCCGGATGACCGTGGGAGTGTTGCAGTTGGCGCGGGGCACGCGAGGCACGAAGGTGCGCGCACCGATCGCGATCGTCGCAGCAATCATTTCGATGGCCGTCGCGATGCTCGTCGCGATGCTCGTCGCGCCATGCGTGGTTGGCGCGTCGTTGCATGCCCAGGGAACGCCAGACAGCAAGCGTAGTGTGGAGGAGAAAGGCGAGGCAAAGAACGCCCGCCAGGCGTGGCGCGATCCCGACGCCGATTCGCTGGTGATGCGCGCAACGGCGCGTCGGAGTTTGCAGTTGGCCGACAGTACGCTCGAGAGCTATCGCGCCGACGCGCACGGGTTTTTGGCATTCCTGGTGCAGCTGGGTGAGGGGGTGATCATTCCGCCCAAGGTGGTGCAGAGCGAGGAGCTCGCGCTCACGATCGCATGGTGGCAACCGAATCGCAGTGCGCAACAGCTGGTGGGTCGCCGAGACACGACACTGCTGCCGGCGAACGTGGGATACTATCGCGATCGATATGGCGTTATTCTGGACAACTTGCCCGATCGCATTCGATTGGGTGATGGACAGGATGTGCGCGACGTCGCACATCCGCTCGCGGCCAGTTCGTTTGCGATCTACGAGTACCGTCGCGTCGCGCCGGTGAAAATTCGTTTACCCGGGCGCGAGATCGTGGTCGACGAAATCCAGTTTCGCCCTCGCGACGGGAGAGAACCGGCGGCGATTGGTTCGGTGTTTCTGGATCGGGAGACCGCCGCGGTGGTTCGCTTGTCGATGACCTTCACGCGCGCGGCGATTCTCGACAAGCGGATCGAGACGCTGGTCGTCACGCTCGAAAATGGATTGGTGCGTGAGCGGTACTGGTTGCCGCGTCGACAGGAGGTGGAAGTGTCGCGCGGTTCAACGTGGATGGACATTCCCGTGCGCGGCATTGTCCGCGGGCGATGGGACGTCTCGAACTACGATGTCAACGAGAAAGTCCCGGTCGAGACGCAGCGATTGCCGCGTTGGAGCTCGGTATCGGCAGATTCGCTCAAAAAGTATCCGTTCGCCGATCGCATCGTGGATATGCTGCCAGCCGATATTCAGATTGCGTCAAGCGAAGACGTTGTGCACGCGCGCGAACAAGCGGAGATCGCCGTGCGCGCGGCGATGTTGGCCCGGCCGGCACGCACGGCCGTGACGGGGCGCGGGCTGAGTGACGCGGCGCGCTACACGCGCGCGGAGGGGTTGTCGCTTGGCGTGGGTGCGTCACAACGATGGGGCTCGGGGTGGCTGCTTTCTGGGCGCGGGCGGTACGGCGTGGATGATCGTCAGGCGAAGGGCCATGTGTCCTTTGGTCGCACGCCCGCGTTCGGTCGCGTGCCACTCGCGCAATTGTTCGTGGAACGCGACGTGCGCGACCTGGCATTGGCGGAACGCGCCGGTATCACCAACTCGCTCGGCGCCGCATTATTTGGCAGTGACTTCACACAACAAGTGGACACGCGATCAGCTGGCGTCATGCTGCGCCGCTCACCGCTGGATCCGTTCACGTTGCGCATCGCGTACGAAACCGACGCGCCGCTGCGCGTGGTCGCGCGATCACTGACCGGTGAGTTTACGCCAACCGTTGCCGCGTGGCGCCTTCGCGGCGTGCGTACGGAGCTTCGCGGTACTGGTGGCTGGGTATCGGGTGATGAGCACACCACGCGCGGCCTGTGGTCGCTGCAAGCGTCGGTGGGTGGATATGCCGGCACCAATGACCGCAGCGCGCGTGTATCGCCGATCGTAGCGCGGGGGTACGGTCAACTCTTCGTGCATCGCCCGCTGCCACGCGATCGTGCGGTCGTGTCGGTCACGCATGTCGGTGTCGCGGGCGGCACTGATCTGCCACCGCAAGGCTTGGTGTTTGCCGGCGGACCGTGGACCGCGCCAGGGTACGACGCAGGCGCCTTTGCCACGCGCGGATTTGTGTCGCAGCGCCTCGAGATACGGCAGCCGATTCCCGCGCCCGCGATCCCACTGGGTCGCTATGGGAAATCACCCAGGCGCATTGTGCTCGCGCCGTATGCGCAGGTGCTGTTGTCGGCGAGCGGGAATGCATCGGTGCCCTCTCGTGCGTCGGGCGCGTGGCCATCGGTTGGGACGGGCGCGCTGCTGTTCTATGATCTGGTGCGTGTTGATGTGGCCCGCGGTTTACGTAACGGCGGGTGGCGATTTGCGATCGACATCGATCGCGCGTTCTGGAGTGTGATGTGAGCGCGGTGGACGATCAGGCGTACGATCAGGCGTACTTCGACAAGTGGTATCGCCACCCCCACCATCGCGTGAAGACGCCGGTCGAACTGCGTCGACAAGTCGCATTCGTATTGCGGATGGCTGAATGGGTGTTGGGGCGGCCGGTGAAGAGCGTGTTGGACGTGGGCTGTGGTGAGGGGCAGTGGCTGCCGGAGCTCAAACGCATCAGGCCGCGCGTGCACTACGACGGCGTTGATCCCAGCGCATACGCGGTCGCGCGCTACGGGCGCCGTCGTCGCTTGCAGCAGGGCGGCATCGAAGACCTCGAGACGCTCGCCCTCCGCTCGGCGTACGATCTCGTGGTGTGCTGCGGCATGTTGAACTATCTCGCGCCGAGTGTGTTGCGCGCAGGACTGCGACAGGTGGCTGCGAAGACGGAGGGCATGGCGTATCTGGAGTTGTTCACGAGTGCGGACAACATCGAGGGCGACACCAACTGGCCGGCGCCGCGCGCGGGGAAATGGTATCGCGCGATGATGCGTGCGGCGGGGTTGACGTCGATTGGCATGCATGGGTATGTGCCGACATCGCACCGCAGTCGTGTGGCGGTGTTGGAGCGTGGAGAGGAAAGGTAAGTCTCGGATCTCAGCGAACGCGCAGCCACCCGTGCCGTGCGGTGAGCTCGCTTCGACATTTCGTGCTATGCCGCGATATTCGCGGGATAGCACCGAGTGCTGTTTCGATCCGATCGTCTGATAAACCGTTGCAGCCTGGTCGCTTGCGCGGCGCTTCGCGGCGTATGCGAGAAAGTGCTATCGTTCGGGAGTTCGCGGCATAGCGCGCTGGTTGCAGGGATCCCCCCGCGATAGAATACTCTTTACGACGTCGGAACCGCGCTCGGTGACCCCGAGGCGCCTTGGGCTACATTTGGATGGAACCCTAGCCCGCAGCGCGACTTATGGCCCCCGCCACTGTCGCCGCGGGGACCGATCGGACGTCCGGTGGGACGGACGCTCACGCCGAACGTCCCCGCCCGTGAGCGGGGCGTCGGGGTGAGGCGCAGCGGGCCTGATGGGCCGCGGCGGGTCGTCGCGAGGCGCCCGGTCCAGACGGTCCTCGGGTCGAGGGCAGACGCCGCGCGGCGTGGGCCGCCGTCGCGGCGCGGGGGCGGAGGTGCGCGAGGATCTGGTCGATCACCGACGCTTGGGTGCTGACGGCGACGAGACGCATCGCGCCGTGGCAGGTGGGGCACGCGAGGGGATCGACTGCGAAGATCTGCTGCAGCAGCGCCGCCGTAGGGCCTTCACCCAGCGGCGGCTGGCCTCGGTGGGCGCCAGTCGTGGCGCGGGGACGATGGCGGGCGGCACTGCCCACTTACTCGGCCTGATTTTGATCTCAGCTTTCCGTGACGAGCGTACGTTCGGCTACCGAAAGCCTTCTCTCTCGCTGCTGGTCGCGAAGCAGAACAATTGTGCGTAGAAGGTATCAGAATCGGGCCGTAAAGGGTCTGAGCCCGTCCAAACCCTCCATGTAAGGCCAAGTATGCCAAGCGCTTCCGAGGAGAACTCCTTCTGCGACGGACTGAAAATCCGCGTGTCGGGGGTTCGATTCCCTCCCTAGCTACTTACGGTAAAGCATGCCACGTTCAGACTTACGCAATCGGCGCCCAGGATAATTCCGGTCGCCGTTCTGCTTTGTGCAAACGACACGGGTTTGAAGAGGGAGGCAGGGCCACAGAAAGCGGGAGGTTGCCGACTGAAGAGGGATTCCGGAGTCGGTTCGGAGGGAGGTTTCGCAGCCCCGGCGGTGGAGCCGCTCACTGGGCGCTGACAATTCCGCAGCTGTATCGACACTTCGACGCGGGTTTCGTATTGGCGACTCGTTCCACGAGGTCGGCACGCTCGGCGCGGACCTGCTCGACATGCGGGTCGTCAACTCGCCGGTCAACATGTTCGAATTCAACATACAGTACGCGACCGGCAAGACGAGCAGCGTGAGCCTCGGGGTGCGCGTCCCCATTGCCGGAGACGCGATGTCGCTCGTCAATCAAGTTGAGGACTACTGGATCGCGCGCGAGCCGCTGCAGGTGATGACACTACCCCAGCTGCAGGCTCGCGAGCGCAACGGCTGGATACTTACCGTCGGCGGACTCGCAGCGTTTCTTGGTGTCATCGTGTTGTTCGTGATGTTGAACCCGCCCGGCCGGGGCGCAATCGCACCGCTTAGTGCACTGGCGCTGACCTTCCTCGGGTTCGCGCGCGCGCTACGCGCACGCATGGTTCGGTTTCGCAAGTTCGGCAAGTAAGTCGCCTCGCGGTCTTCACACATCACCGTCCTCACCGATGAAGCAGGCCTCATCGAAATGGTCAGCAGCACGGCTCGCCACGCGGGCAGCACTCCTGCTGTGCACACTGCTCGCCGCGTGCAGCAGTCACTTCGAGACCCCGCAGTTGCTTGGCCGCGCCGCGCTGGTCAACGACGCCGGCAGGCCGCGACTGTGGGTCATGACGAGGCAGGAGGAGTCGCGCCAGGTCGGCGTTGGCAGTGGGGGGAGAACCAACAGCAGACGCTGGCGTGTCGATACCTACTTCCACTTCGATGTGACCGCCTTCGACCCCGTTGCGGCCACGCCGCTGTGGACACAGCGCCTGCTTACAATTGGCGACCCCGACGCGAGAGGCAAAACGACGTCGTTCGTGATCGGCTCGGATGTAGACGCACGACTGCTTGGCCAGGACGGCGAGCTGGTCTGGCTGCTGATCGGTGAGGCTCCGTATGCGCTGCGCGCCACCGACGGCAGCATCGTGGTCACCGCGGAGTCACTCCAGCAGCTAAACCCGTCGTTGAAGGGTGTGCTGCCCAGCGAGGCGCGATTCTACGGCTTCGACCGCGGACTCGTACTCACCACGGCCGATGCGCGGCAGCTCGTGATCCGCGGCGCTGAGCACAAAGCCGAGCCCTATGCACCACCACCAGCGCTAGCGGTGCCGCAAGAACTCAAGGCCAACGGCATGCCGGAGATCGTGCCGACCGTGCCATACGGCGAGGTGCCGGCACGACACGTGACCCTGCGCGGACAGCGGCTTGGCCTGTATACCGAAAAAGAGGCTGCTGACGCCGCCAACGACGGCTGGGGACGCAAGCTTCGCTGGCCCTACACAGTGACCAACGAGGGCAGACTCGCGCGGCGCACTTTCTGGACTGCGACCGTCGAAACGACACAGCGATTTGATGAGCGCTTCGAGCACATTGCGGCGCACACGCCCGTGTCCGAATCGCCGGTGTTTCTCAACGGTCGGTTTGCGAAAGACCCAGCCTCCGGCAATGCCCGCGTGCTCGACGATCCTGAAGGCGTGCTCGTGTGGCACAGCACGCGCATTGATGATGCAGGACGACTTGCGTTGGCAAGACTCGATGCTGCCCTGCAAACGCGGTGGCGCACGGAACTGCCGCTGAGCGAATCGAGTACGAGCAACCCACTGTCGATCTGGTGGCTGCCGACGCACGTCGTGGTCGTGGGTACTCAACAGATCGAGGAGAACGGTGCCACCAAACACGTGCCGCATCTGGTCAGTATCGAGCTGGCCAGCGGCGATATGCGGTCGGTGCAAATCGCGAAGTAGACGCCAACGCACGCTCTTGGTGTACGGCGATCGGTTGGTGCTTCCGTAGACCTGTGACCCGATGATTTCCTTTCGCTCAGTCCTCGCGCGCGGACAGCGCGTCTTCGATCAGCGCCAGCCCCCGCGCGTTATTCCATACCTGGCAGTGCCGAGCCGTGACCCCGTCGAACTGCGCAATCAGTCGGCCATCGCGACCAACGAGGTAGGATTTCGGTATGCCCCAGTAACGAAGCGTCGCCTGGGCGACGCGCTCTTGGTCGAGCCATCCTTCAACTGATGGCGCCACCTTCTGCAGCTTCTCCCTCGCGGCGGTAGAATCGCGAATCGCATCTACGGATAGTGCGACGGCCCGAAGTCCGCGGCCCCCGAATGTGCGCATCAAAGAGTCCTGCTCCGCGAGTGCGTACGAGCAACTGCCACACCACGTTGCCCACACCGAAAGAATCACAACCGAACCGCGATGATCGGCCATCACGGCAGTGTGCGTCAGATCATCCAGCTTGACGGCTGAGAAAGTCGGTATCGGTGCGCCTTTGCGATCTGCGACGGTCGTCGATCGGAAAGTTTGATCGCGAACGCGAGCAGCACGGTGAGCACCGCGAGCACTTGAAAGCATCGCCGCAGCGGACTCTTGGACGCGTACGGGTTGTGGAGAGAACTCTCGCGAACGAGCTGTTCACCCCGTGCCATCCGAGAGAGTCCCAGACGGGCAAACAGCTGCGTCAGGAACATGCGGACACACCGAATGAAGAAACTATTGTGCTCACCGTCCCAGTCTTCGTGATGCGATTCTGAACGACAAATCGTGTGTCTTCGCGGAAGGCAAACATGGGTCTGGTGTCTTTCTCAAGCGGCACCACAACGTCGCGGCATTTCGGTTGAAGGTCAGTTCCGAGCGCTGAGAAGTAAGCCTTCCCGGTGACGGCTGGTCCGTCCACCACAAAATCCATATGTAGCATCGCGGTGTGGCCAGCGGAAAGAGGCGCGAGTCCCACGAGCATGCAGGTCGACTGCGCCTCGTTCTCCGGCGACATGCCTTTACGTAGCCGATCTGCCAGATCATCTGGAACCCCACGACGTTGCCGCGCGGTCGCGCGCGCGGAGTCGACTATCGTGCCGTCCAGCTTGACCCCCGCTACGCATCGCGCACAGACCACCGCGGCGACACCCCTGCCGACGGCGGCGGGAGGAATTTGGCGACCGGCAAAACGAGGCGCCGTCATTCTTTTATTGGCTGGTGCTTGCGAACAACAAACGCTCAAGACAAAAGTTGCCGTCGACGGCCGTACATCCAGCGCGCTGGATTCGCTTCGCGCCATTGCGACCGATACGGTTCTTCGCGGCAGGCGAGCGCAGTGGCTGTCTCGTTTCGAGATGTGTCTCGTCCCAGAGGACGCCTCATCGATGCTGGCTTGCACGCCGCGTGAAAGCCGACCGCTATCCCCCCTGGTGTTACAGATTGCTGGAGCGCGAGCGCTTGCTTCGCCCGGAGGTGCCCAGGCGACCATACAGTGTGTCGCGGTCTCGCGGGTAATCACGCTCGACACAATGTTCGAAGTGCGAGTCTCGCAGGTTGGAAATGAGATTGTTGATGGGCTTGCTGAGGCCTCAGTGAGTGTCGTTCGATTCGTTCGCCGAAATGGTGAGCCATCCTGGAGCGTTCGAACGGTGCAAACGGAATCTGCAGGCGACGTAAGTCCGATCCGTAGCCAAGACGACTGCTCTGCTCGGCGTCGGTAAGCGGGCGCTCATCATCGCGTCTCTCCCAAAGCACCCTTCGATGCGACACCGAGTAATATCGCCCCCAAGCGATCACCCTCTTCGCTACCGGCGCGGGCCCACCGCACCGGTGAGCAGTCGCGCGTGCTCGGCGCGTTGCACGCCGAGCGCTCGCCTAGTACCAATACTGTTCAGTTTATCTTCGCACTCGCCTAAGCCAGCAATCGTGTGGCTTTCGCCTGCGGATTCTTACTTCCGCACCCGAGTCGGCCGAGGTAGGAACGAGTTCAGGGAAAGAGGACAGCCGAACGCTTCACCCGCTACCACCCGCCACCGCCGCCACCGCCGGAACTGCCTCCGCTACTACTGCTACTGCTGCTGCTCGAACTGCTGGACGACGGCGCGGACACCGACGAGGCCATGCCACCGATCGCCGCGCCGAACGACGCGCCACCTCCGCCACCGGAAAAGCCGCCACCGCCACCGAAACCCTTGAACGACGAACCGCTATCTCCGCTCGAAGAGCCACCACCTGACATGGAAGCGGAGCGGCTTGCCGCGAGTGCACCGGCGCCGGTGCTCGCACCAAAGGCCCTGAACCACCGGTCAACGTGCGCGCCAAGCCCAAAAGCCAACATGTAGGGGTACCATGCGTCGCGGAGTTCCGGTTGCGGTTTGGCCAGTTCACGCCGAAAGAAGTTGCGCGCCGCCATCAGGCGCCGACGCGTGGCGATACGTTCGGCGGATTGTTGCGTGCGCGCGCCATTGATGATGCTGTTCACCAGCGCCAGCAACCACACCACGAGCCCAGCCAGCACCAAGGGCCCCGTGCGATAGCTGTTGTTGAGAATCAGGACACGACTGAAGAGTGCGACCATGAGCACGATCGCCAGCACACCCAGCGTGCCGACCACAAACAGATCGGTGATGCGACGCTTCCAGACGGCGGCAATTCCTCGCGCCACGACATACGCCGCGATCGACGCCATCACCGTGCCGATCGCGACCACTGCATCATAGCCACTGCGCGCGACGCCCGCGCCAATCAGCACCGCGGCAACAGCGATCAACGTCAGCGTGAGTTGTTTGGACGGCCTGTGGGTTGCACCGGCCGGCGCCATGGCATCAACAAGGTTGGTGATTCCGGATCGAATGGCGGTCGCGGGATCGAAGCCGGTCGACGCATACTGCTGGCGCACGCGATCCGTGTCGGTGGACGTGCTGCCCGACGTGAACAGGCTGTCGATGAGCGCGCGTTCATGCGGGCGTAATGTGGTCCGTGCCGTCGTGAGTTCCAGGTGCAGCACATGTTTACTGAAGAGCAGGATCTTCTTCGTCTCCACGCGGCTCACCAGCTTGCGCTCCTGCACCAGTCGCGCGAGCGTGGCGGCCACTTCAGCCTGTGCTGTGGAGTCGTCCCACGCCGCGCCGGCCACTTCAGGGAGGTGTACGAACAGCTCCCGCTCCAGCCACTCTGGCGTGATCTCCGCCGGTGACACCAGCGAGGCGAACCGGCCGCGCCGCGTGTCGTGCACGATCAGGCGGGTGAGCAACACCACGACTCCGCCCACCAGCACGCCAAGCAGTGCGAAACGGGTTGCGGTCGAGGCGCCGGACCGGACCGCGGACGGTGCGTCGGCGACCAATCGACGCAATGGCACCGTCACGACGAATCCGTCGCCGGGATGCAGCGCGGTGCCCTCGAACCGTCCGGTGAAGTCGTTGGGTGCGCCCCACGCCGAATCGAGCGTCAGACGCAGACTGAAATGGTCGATATCACCTTCGCGATCCGCAAAGGCAAAATCATGCGCCAGTCGATAGCTCTGACCCGTATCGGGCTGCAAGATCTCGCCGTATGCGAACCGCAACTCGTAGGTTCGAAGTGTGCTGTCGAATGGCAGGTCGTCGGGTAGGCGACTGCGCCAACGCAATGTGTGGTCGCTGAAGAATTCGTACCCGTCGACCCGATCGATCTCGCCCTCTCGCATGAGGACGGCCTCGCCCGTGGTCGAGTCGACCCGTACCATCTGCTCGAATGTGAAATGCTGTCCGAACCCCACTGCGAAACGACGCTCGCCACCGTTCCAATCGCCGCTGAACCGCATCGTCTGGCGCTCCTGCACGTGCAGCAGCCCGTCGCGATCGAGGTGGGCCGTGACCGTAATGTCCGGCCACGACAACGAGCGGCTCTGCGCATTGCTCACGGTCGGCACGATCACCAGCGCGCCGGTCAGTGCGAGACGGAGCAGCGCGGTTAGGCTGTGAGCGGCGTGAAAACAGCGCGGGATGGACATGCAATGAGCGTACGATCTGTTCAGCGGGAGCGCCAGCTCCCGAGTACCAATCATTCCTTCGCACCGTGATACGTATACCGACGCATCTTTCGTCGTCACGCTGGCCGGTGCGTTGGACTCCCCTGCACGCGCGGATGCTGCGACGGGCAGCCCGATGTCCTTGTCATAAGGTAAAGTGTGCTTGTCATTCCGAAAGAGCCTGAATTGGCGGAGATCGGCCGGGATAGGATGCTTTGAGAGCTGCGCGCGTGGCCGCATCCTTTCATGAGCTGCTGCAACCGCACGGAAGCATTGCAGCGAACTCCATTTGCTGCTATTTTTCAGGTAACCTGGAGGTGACCCTGTGACGCACGTCGAGAAGATCGAGCAAGAAGTCCGTCAGTTGTCCGAACGGGGCTCGCGAGCTTCCGCGCGTGGTTGGACCGGAGGAACGAATGAGGAGAAGACTGCGGTTCGGCTTGCTAACAACGGGTTGCAGTCTGACCGTATCGTCCCTGTCGTCGTGAGGAGGTCCGATGTCCGTCGAGTTGACCGCTGTCTTTCAACCCGTGCCAGACGGCTTCATTGCTTTCGTAGAGGGAAGTCCGGGCGCGAACACGCAAGGCTGCGTTTGCTGACCCGCAGCCTGCAGGGCGCGTCGATTGCATTGCACGTGCTGGTCGGCACCAGTGCGCTGAGCCAAACACCGGCCCGACCGCCAGCCCGATGGACGCTGACCGAAACACTTCGTATCGGTGGGGGCGACACCGGCCCTACGTCATTCAACTACATCAAGTCCATTGCGGTTGACGCGAAAGGTCGGATGTTCATCTACGATCGTCAGGCGAAGGAGATTCGCGTCTTTGGAACGGACGGCACGTTCCAGAAGACGATCGGTCGGGTTGGATCAGGCCCTGGCGAACTGCGTGACGCGGAGGGTATCGCATTTGCGCGCGATGGCATGCTGTGGATGCGAGATGCGGCGAATGCCCGCCTTACGGTGTTCGACGCCGAAGGCGCGTATCGCCACGGCTGGACTATGACGTTCTGTAGCTCACAAGGCCCGTGGAATCCGCAGATGGACAATCGCGGTCGCCTTCTCGACGTCGATTGTATGGTGAAAGGCGGCGAGGCACGGGGCGACGCAATCCTGGGGTATCACCTCGACCGCACCCGCATTGACACCATCGCCGACATGCCGGCGTGTGGCACGCGCGCCCTGGCCGACGCTGGCACGTTTATCACCAAGAGTGGAACCAGGACCACGTATCGCAGCATCCCGTACGCTCCCACGTACATGACCGCATTGGGACCCGCTGGTGAGGTATGGTGTGTTGCCAACTCGGCGAGCTACAGCATCACACGTATCGTGCCGGGATCGCGAGATACGCTCCGGGTATCGCGTCGCGTGACCTCAACTCCGCTCTCCGACGAAGAGCGTAAGACCATCATCACCCAGTTAAGCGTGAACACGCCGGGCGGACTTGAGATGGCCCGTGTTCCAAAATCAAAGCCCGCTATTGCACGCGTTGTCGCCGATGGAGACGGACGGCTGTGGGTTATGCGTTCAGCCGCCAACGACAGCTACGAGCTTGATGTGATCGACCCCAAAGGACAGGTCATCGCCACGATGTCGCTCGGTCAAGTGAAGACCTCGAGCTGGACACCGCTCACCGTACGTGGCGACAACATGTACCTCGTGGTGTTCGACGAGGATGACGTGCCCTTCGTTGCGCGTTTGCGGATCTCACGCTAGGGTGTGCATACTGCGTCGTCGAGGCGCTTTCAGGTA
>Ga0105049_10002263_pt1 | contig 22743 bp, 19 predicted proteins | sample MAT06_FD_78087 | JGI IMG/M metagenome (GOLD analysis project Ga0105049, IMG submission 78087) | Freshwater microbial communities from Lake Fryxell liftoff mats and glacier meltwater in Antarctica - MAT-06 | ecosystem: Environmental > Aquatic > Freshwater > Ice > Liftoff microbial mat | place...
CCCGTTCTACCCCCCACGACCCCCGCACCCCCCGCACCCCCCGCACCGCCGCAACCTATATCCGGCTGAGGTGCTCGAGGATCTCGACGACGCCCCCGGCTTCGGGAAGTTTGGCGATGTAGTGAGCGTGTTCCTTGATGCCCGGAGCGGCGTTGGCCGGGCAAGCGAAGAAGCCGACGCGATCGGCGATGCACTTGTCGCCGAGGGTGTCGCCGATGCCGGCGATGCGGGCGCGGTCGAGGTTCATGCCCGAGAGCATGCGGTCGAGGCCCGTGCCCTTGGAGACGTGGGCGAGGTCGCAGTTGATGTAGAACCAGGTCATGCTGACGCGAAAGGGCCCCCCACGGCCTGCGAACTCCGCCCTGACGGAGGGGAAGACCTCGTCGGTGAGGAAGCGCGTGTCGGGGTGATAGAGCGTGACGCTGGCGGCCTTGCCGGGCTGCTGCGTGACGCCCCCACCCGCCTCGGAGCCCCAGGTGGCCCAGGCCCATTCAGAGGCCGCGCGGACGGCGGCCAGGTGCTCGGGCCGGATGCGAGGGTCCATGATGTAGGTGTTTGGTCCTGGGTCATAGACCCACACGCCCATCTCGCAGACGCAGGGCATCAGGGTGTTGCCGATGAGCCGGCAGACGGCCTCGGCAAAGGGCTGAGGGCGGCCCGTGCAGAGCGTGACGATGGGGACGTCGCCGTGGGCGATGGCGCGTTCGTTGTGGGCCCGGACTTTGGCCAAGCTAGCGAGGTCGAAGGGGGCGGTGGTCTCGGAGACGAGGCAGCCGTCGATGTCGCAGATGACCAGGTCGTAGCGACGCAAAGGGAGGGTGCCGGGCATGGGCGGAGCGTATGGGGCGGATAGGCTCCGGTGTGAAGTGGCTCGCAGCGTTGACGATCTTCGTGGCGGCGGCGTGGCTCTTTGGCGTGCAGCCAATGGTGGCGAAGATGCTGCTTCCGCGACTAGGCGGGGCGCCGGTGGTGTGGAACACGACGGTGGTGTTCTTCCAGGCGGCGCTGCTGCTGGCGTACGCGTATGCGCACGCACTGACGCGGATTGGTCGGTGTGGGGAGGGGCGGGCGTGGTGGGCGGTGGGCGTCCATGCGGCGGTGCTGGCGTTGCCGCTGCTGGTGCTTCCGATCGCGGTCCGCGGTGCAGCGTCGGCGGACGAGCCGGTCGCGTGGTGGCTCTTGCTGACGCTGACGACGGCGGTGGGGCTGCCGACGCTGGCGATCGCGGCGACCTCGCCGCTGGTGCAGCACTGGATGGCGTTGGGGCGGGGGGGGCGGGGAACGGGCGAAGCGGCGTATCGCCTGTACATCGCCAGCAACGCCGGCAGCCTGGTCGGGCTCGCGGCGTATCCGCTGTTGATTGAGCCGAGCCTGACGTTGACGCAGCAGACGCGACTTTGGTCGTGGGGATACGGCGGCTGCGCGCTTCTGACGCTTGTGGTGTGCGTGCTGCGGAACAGGCCGTGGGCGCCGCGAGCGGTCGAGGAGGCGTCAGTGTCGGCCGTTGCGTTGGCTGGGCCGATTGAATGGCGCACGCGCGGTCGGTGGGTGCTGTTGGCGGCGGTGCCGGCCAGTCTGTCGCTGGCGGTGACTACGCACCTGACGACGGATCTGGCGGCGTTCCCGCTGTTGTGGGTGGTGCCACTGGCGATCTATCTCGTCACGTTCATGGTGGCGTTCTCGAGACGAGGGCCGGGGGTGGGGGCGGCAGCCGGGCGGCTCCTGCCGGTGCTGTTGCTGCTGGTCATGCTGGTGACGCTCATGGGCGCGCACGAGCCGGCGTGGATCGTGGCGTTGTTCCACCTGGCGGCGCTGGCCAGCGGCGGGTTGGCGCTGCACGCCGAGTTGGCGGAGTCGAAGCCAGCGGCGGCGCGGCTGACGGAGTTCTATCTGTGGTTGGCCCTGGGCGGCGTGCTAGGGTCGGCGTTCAACTCGTTTGTCGCGCCCGCGGTTTTCTCTGGGACGACCGAGTATCCGCTCGCCCTGGCAGCGGCGTGTGCCCTGGCCGCGACGCGAGCCGCTCGTTTCTCGCGCGGCCTGGTGGTCGCGTTGCTGGCCCCGGTGGCGGCGCTGATCGTGCTGGCCTGGGCCTGGCCCGCGGCGCTTCAGAGCACGATGGCCGGGTCGGCCTCATTCGGCTCGCGATTGCTCCTGGCCGGGGTGCCGACGTTGCTGGCGTACACCCTGATGCGTCGGCCGGTCTGGCTCGCCGCGGCGGTGATGCTCGCGCTGGGTGCGCACGGCGTGCTCCTGACGCGGGCGGACCTGTATCGAGACCGCACGGTGTTCGGCCTCCACCGCGTCGCGATGATCGATGGCCGACGGACGCTCCTGCACGGCAGCACGGTCCATGGCTCGCAGTGGCCCGATGCGGCGCGTCGAGGGATCCCGCTGGCGTACTACCACCCGACGGGGCCGATCGGGCAGGTGTTCGCGGCGCTCGGGCCGCGGGCCAGGAACATCGCGCTTGTGGGCCTGGGCACCGGGGCGCTCGCGGCGTACGGCGGGCCGGGCGCAACGATCGACCTCTACGAGATCGATGGGTCGGTGGTGAGGATTGCGCAGAACCCTCGGTTGTTCACGTTCCTGAGCGATTCACCCGCGACGCAGCGGGTCTTCCTCGGCGATGGTCGGCTGCGCTTGCGCGAGGCCGCGGACGCCGCGTACGACGTGATCGTGATCGACGCGTTCAGTTCCGACGCCATCCCGGTACACCTGTTGACGCGCGAGGCCGTGGCGGAGTATCTAGTGAAGCTGGCGCCGGGCGGCGTGCTGGCGCTGCACTTGTCAAATCGGCATCTGGATCTGGTTCCGGTGGCCGCGGGCATCGTGGGCTCGCTCGGCCTGCATGCGCGGCTGGGCGACGACACGGATGTGCCGCAGGCGCTGCTAGAGGAGGGCAAGCAGCCGTCGACATGGGTCGTGGTGGCGCGGGACGAGGCGGACTTGGCGGCGTGGTCCGCGCCGCCCATGTGGCGCGGGATCTGGCGCGGCATGAGGCGCGGGCTGGTGCCGCGGGGCGTGGTGTGGACCGATGATTTCTCGAACATCCTGCGGGTTTGGCGTCGGTAGCGGGGGGCGGGGCCGTCGGGCGGCCCGAAAACCGAGGGGGGGAGGAGGCTGAAAAGGCCGCGGTCGGATTCGAACCGACGAAGGGTTTCCCCAGCGGATTTGCAATCCGCTGCATTAGTCCACTCTGCCACGCGGCCCAACGGGCCCGAGTATAGCCGACAGGGCACGATCGGACGCGCGGTTCTGCTCGCGTGCCGAGGTTGGATGGACGATAATCTCATCCGACTGGTTTGGTCGGCCGCCCCCCCACCCCCCCCACCCTATGGAGCCTTCGCATGCTCGATTCCCGCCGTGTTGACAGGTCGCTGGTCGTGGGGAGGGGGGCTCGCAAGGGAACGCGATTGATCGCTCGTCTGGCGGTCGTGGTGCTGGCGGCGAGCGCCGGACTGGCGTGGTCGTTCGGCCAGCCGGAAAAGGACGCTCCCAAAGCGCCGCCGGCCAAACCCGCGCCGAGCGCCGAGCGGACGATCGAGGAGATGGAGAAGGGCGCGCCAGGGCGCGAGACGATCAAGCCAACGATGTCGCCCAAGGTGGAGTCGGTGCTGCCGGGCAGCGCTGGTGGTGGGGGGGGCGGCGGGAACATCGAGACGCGCGGGCGGCTGTTGCGCGAGGGCTCCTTCCTGGCGTCGCGGCGCGGGCGGATGGTGCGATCGAGCAGCGGCGAGTGGGTGTTCACCTTCGACAGCGATGCACAGGGCAAGTCGGATCCGCCCATGATCCTGATGCCGTGCCTGAACCTGATGGCGATGGAGAAGGTGGCCGAGCGTGCGGGCGAGGCGTTGACCTTCAACATCAGCGGGCAGGTCTTCGTGTACCACGGCAAGAACTATCTGCTGCCGACGATGTACGTGATCAACCGTGGGAATGAGTCGGGCCAGAAGTGAGCCCCAGCGGGCCCGCCTCCCCCCCCTCTCACCCCTCTCCCCTCAAACCTTGAGGAACCAGCGCCGGCGGTGCATCGCCAGCAACAGGGCGAACCAGCCCGCGAGCGTCAGCAGGGCGAACAACAGCGAACCGTTGATGGGGCTGCCTTGCGCCAGCGGCACGCAGAGCGATTCGTAGAGCCAGCCCTTGAGCGTCGGGCTGGGGCGCTCGGCGAGGGGGGCGGGGAGCAGCGCGGCGGGGATTTTGATGAGCGTGAGCAGCCGGCCCACCAGCCCGGAGCCGACGAACAGAAAGATCGCGTTCATTCCCAGTACTACGAGCGGGAAGACGAGCCGCTGCCAGCGCAGGACGTCGGCCACGGCGTAGCAAACGGCGAGAGCCAAGAGTGCCCAGCCCGCCGAAAGCACCGTGTACGACGAGGTCCAGAGGGCTTTGTTGAGCGGTAGTGCGAACGACCAGACCCAGCCGGCGGCGATCGCGGCAAGGCCCGCACCCGCCAGCAAAGCGGCGGTTCGCCATGATGGGTCGGGACGATCTCGAAGGAAGCGGCCGGTCCAGAATCCCGCGAGGGCCGTCACGATGGACGGGAGCGTGGAGAGCAGGCCCTCCGGATCCGTGGGGCTGCCGATCCAGGTGTGGGCTTGACCCAGTATCTGGAGATCGACCCAGCGGGGGAGGTTGGCGGTGTTGGAAAGGCTCCCTTGGCCGAGCGTTTCGAACGCGCGGCGTGTGTCGCCGATCACTTCCGGGGCGGCGATTGTCAACAAGCCCCAATAGCCGAGCAAGATGGCGACGGCGAGCGCGATCTGGCGCCGCGGCGTGACCCAGTGGACGATCAGGCCCAGCGCGAGGCCGCAGAGGGCGATGCGTTGCAGAATGCCGGGGAATCGGAGGGTGTCGAGGTGGAAGTATGGGAAGCCGCTGAGGAGCAGTCCCAGGCCCAACAGGAGGAGCGTGCGGCGGAGGAGTCGCATCCACGGGTGGGTCGGGACGGGCATGCCGAAGGCCCCCCCCCGCACGGCGGCGGGCGAGGCGAAGGCCATGGAGGTGCCGATGATGAAGAGAAAGAAGGGGAAGACGAGGTCGGTGGGCGTGCAGCCGTGCCACTGGGCGTGGCGGAGCGGGGGGTAGATGTGTTCCCACGAGCCGGGGTTGTTGACGAGGACCATCAGGCCCATGGTGAGCCCGCGGAAGACGTCGATGGTGCTCAGGCGGATCTTCTTGGGCGCGGAGTCCAAGGACGGCGGCGGATGTTGGGCGGGTGGATCCTGGCTGTGATCGTTGGGCATTGAGCGAACCTTGTGACCTTGGCGGGGGGGGCCGAGCCTGGTCTTTGGGACATATGCTCCGCTCAATGATCAGCCAAGGTCCGCAGAGCGTCGAAGAGGTTACCCGGGCCGCCGAGGATTTTCGGCGGGATTATGCGGCCGTCCGCGAGCAGGTCGGCAAGGTGGTCGTGGGGCAGGGCCTGGTCGTCGATGCGCTGCTGACGACGCTCTTCTGCGGGGGGCACGCGCTTCTGGAGGGCGTTCCGGGGATCGGCAAGACGCTGTTGATCCGCTCGCTGGCTCAGGCGCTCGAGCTTCCTTTCTCGCGTATTCAGTTCACGCCGGACTTGATGCCGGCGGACATCACCGGGACGACGGTGGTCGTGGAGTCCGAAGTGGGGGGGTCGGGCGATGGCCGTCGGGTCCGGCAGTTTGTGTTTCAGCGCGGGCCGATCTTCTCCAACATGGTGCTGGCCGACGAGATCAACCGGGCTACACCCAAGACGCAGTCGGCACTATTGGAAGCGATGCAGGAGCGTTCGGTCACCGTCGGCGGGACGACGCACCTGCTCGACAAGCCGTTCTTTGTGATGGCGACGCAGAACCCGATCGAGCAGGAAGGGACGTATCCGCTGCCCGAGGCGCAGCTCGATCGATTCTTCTTCAAGATCAATGTGGGATATTCCGACCGTCGAGAACTCTCAGCGATCCTCGATCGCACCACGACCGGCGCGGAGGAGATAATCGAAAAGGCCCTCGACGCGCGGCGTCTCCTGGAGCACCAGGCGCTGGTTCGGCGGGTAGCGATCGCCCCGCCAGTGCAGGACTATGCCGTGCGGTTGGTGCTGGCGACTCAGCCCAAGCCCGACGGCCTGGGTGGGTGGGGCGGGGGCGAGTGGGCGACCGAGACGGTTAACCGCTTCGTGCGCGTGGGGGCGAGCCCGAGGGCGGCCCAGGCGATCGTGCTGGCGGGCAAGTGTCGGGCGCTCTTGGATGGCCGGTCGGCGGTGGCGGTTGACGACCTGCGCTGGGCAGCGCTGCCGGCGCTGCGGCACCGGCTGGTGATGAACTTCGAGAGCCAGGCCGAGCGGGTGTCGGCCGACGCGGTCGTCGAGAACATCGTCAACACGCTGCCGGTCGCGATGGAGGGCTGAGTCCTCTGGGCCCCTACCCCCCATCCTTCCGGCTCAGGTTGCGGCTTTGGCCTTGGCCGACCAGAAGGTGCGATAGACCAGCGCGGCTACGCACGCACCGGTGATGGGTGCGACGATGTACACCCAGAGCATCGGGTGCTGGCCGAACAGCCAGGGGCCGAAGGTGCGGGCGGGGTTCATCGAGGCTCCCGAGAGCGGGCCGGCGGCCAGGATGCACGCGCCGACGGTGAGGCCGATGGGGAGGCCGGCGGACTTGTGGGCCCGGTCGTCGACGGTCGATGTCAGGATGACCAACATCAGGGCGAACGTGAGGATGATCTCAAGCAGCAAGAGCGGGAAGAGCGAGCCGGCCACGGTGAGCGAGCCGATGGTGGAGCCGACCATGAAGCCGTCGGCGTTACGGACGTTGGCGGGGCCCAGGATGAGATTGATCATGCCCGCGGCACAGGCGGAGCCCAGGAGCTGACAGACGATGAACGCGGCGGCCTGGCCCGGGCGCTGCTTGCCGGCCACGATCAGGGCGATCGAGACGGCGGGGTTGAACTGGGCCCCCGAGATGTACATGCACCCGGAGACGAAGCAGTAGAGGATGAGCGCGTGGGCGAGCGCGATGGTGATGAGGCTGCCGGCGGACCCGCCGATGGGCGTGGTCATGATGATGGCCAGGCATCCGAAAAACGTCAGGGCAAAGGTTCCGAGGAACTCGGCGACACAACCCGCGGCGATCTTGGGCATAGCAGACTCCTTGAAGAGCGGGGAGTCTCTTCGATTCAGGGCCATCTTGCAAGCGGGAATGGGTTCGCGTCGATCAGGCGGGGACCAGATCGGCCACGCGGACGACCATATCGTGGATCTCGATGTTGTCCACGAAGCCGGGCAACTGATCGGCGCCGGCTCCGAGGGCCATGATGGGCACATGGTCGGCGGAGTGGTTGGGGCTGATGAAGGCCACGCCGCAGGTGTCGGCCAGGAGGCCCCCCAGAACGCAGTCGAGCGTGTTGCGAATGGCGAACGGGTCAACGCGTTCCTTGGCGAAGTGCCGCGTAAGGATCGAGCGGGCGGCGTCGCCGAGCACGGTGCCGGAGCCGGCCTTCACCATCTCGGCCAGCGCCTCGGCACGCTGGGCCGGGGCGAGGTCGTCGGGCTGCTTGGCGAGGGCGGCGAACATCGATTCAAAGCTCACCTTGCTCTCGGCGAGCCGCTTGAGGCCGTCGATCCCCGGACGGAGATAGAACGTGGGGCTGGGGTTGGCGGTGCCGTGGTCGGTGGTGATGATCAGGAGGGTGTCTTTGCGATCGCGTGTGAACTCGGCGCAGAGCGCGATCGTGCGGTCGAACTCCATCTGGTCGAAGAGCAGAGACGCGGCGTCGTTCTCGTGGGCCGCGTGGTCGACGCGGCCGGCTTCGATCTGGAGCACGAAGCCGCGGTCGTCGGCGTATTGGCCGAAGCGATTCAGGGCGAACGCCGCCATCTCGGTCAGGCTCGGCTCGGTGTCGGGGCGTTCGATCGCAAAGCGGAGGTGGTCGTCGTGAAAGACGCCTAAAAGCGGGCCGGGGCTGGTCTTGGGGTCGAGTGCCCGCAGGGCCGCGGCGTTCTGGACGCAGGTCACGCCCGGGTGTTCGGCCAGGAGCGAGGGAGGGAAGTATTTGCGGCCGCCGCCGAGGGCGAGGTCGATCCCGCGATCAAGGAGTTGGGCCGCGATCTCATTCTGCCTCGCCCGGCTGGAGACGTTGCAATAGAACCCCGCGGGGGTGGCGTGCGTGACGGTCGTGGTGGTGACAACGCCGGTGGCCTTGCCGGAGCGCTTGGCGCGGAGCAGGAGCGGGAGGAGCTGTTGGCCGCTGGGATCAAAGCCCATCTGTCCATTGAAGTGCTTGACGCCGGTGCTCCAGGCCGCGGAGGCGGCGGCGGAGTCGGTGACGACCGCGTTGGCCGAGAAGGTCGATTGCAGGCCCACGCGGGACCCCTTCTCGTTGGCGACGGTGTTCCAGTGGCCCCGCGTGCCGGCGGTGTACTTCTGGAAGTAGTCGCCCATCGCCAAGGCCCCGGCGGACATGCCGTCGCAGACGAGGAAGATGACGTTTCGGGCGACGCCTTGGCCGCCGTCGAGGGCGGCGGGGGCGCCCGCGACGTGGCCGCGAGTGGAGCGGGCGGAGGCGGTGCCGGAGCCAACTATTAACTTGGCGGCGGCGGCCAAGCCCGCCCCGGCAAGAAGCAGGCGGCGACGGGATAGCTGGGCCAGATTGGGCGGGGTCTGGAGGTGGTCGGCGGGTTCGCGGAAGGTCATCAGGTGATCCTGCTAGCGGCGTGCTGGGCGGCCTACCCCCCACCCGGTTCGCTGATGGGCCTAGAACCGCAGAGTGGCGGTGAGGCTGACGAACGGGGCCGGGTCGGTGTTGATCTCCCGCTGCTCGTTGCCGCGGCGATCATCGACGGTGAACTCTTGCCAGGCCACGACGCCGCCGCGCAAAGATATGTCGAAGAACTTGGTGGGCCGGTAGCTGACGCCGGTGCCCAGGATGACTCGGCGGTCGCGGATGACGCCTTTGGGGAGGGGGTTGTCGCTGTCCAGGCGGAACTCGCGGGAGCGGAACTGGCCGTCGAGGAAGACGGACCATTCGTCATCGAGCTTGAGGGTGAGTTCGGCCCCGGGGCCGCGGACGCTGAATCGGAGCTTCTCGTCGATCTGCCACTCGATCCCGATGAGGGGAAGGTAGCGGGCGGACTCTTCAAGGCGGGAGCGCCCGATGAGGCCAAAGGTGAGGGCGAAGTCTTTGGAGAACGTGTAGCGGGCCCCGATGATGCCGCCGGCGGTAAAGCCGTCGCTCGAAGGGTCGGCGCCTTCCTGGGACCAGTCCAAGAGCACACTGGCGATGACGGTCCACTCGTCATCGATGCTGTAGCTGGCGTTGGGCGTGAGCGAATACGAGGTGGTTTGGCTGAAGGGGTTGTCGGTACCGGGGATGAAGCCGTTGGCACCTTTGAAGTCGTACCAGGTGAACTCGTTCTCGAAGTCGAGCCCGAGGCGGAGCTCTTCGGTGGCGAAGTAGCCGATACCCAGCCCCGATGACGCGCGGGCAATGCGGACGCTCCCTGCGACGTCCTTGAGATCGGCGCCAAAGGTGTACTCGCCGGCGCCTCGCAGTGCGAAGGAGAACTCTTCTCCCGCGCGTTCGCTGGCGGAGCGCTGTTGGGCCAGGGCGACGCCGGGAAGGGCGACCCCCGCCACAAGGGCGAGGAGACTGAGCTTGGAGACAAGGGCGTGCGCCATGATGGTCCTTTCAGGTCCCGCGGAGGGAGGCGAGAGCCTACCGATCTTCGTCATCGCGCGGGGAGTCCACACGTTCGTCGTGCCAGCGCATCTGGATTGTTTCGAGGATCTTTTCGTTGACGGGGTGGCCAGGCTGGGGCGTGAAGCCGCTCAGGGCCTCGACGAGGCCGCGGAGCTGAGTAAAGCGCAGGGCCAATGGGTCCACCGCGGGATGGGCCGCGAGCAGTGCCTCGGCGATTCGGTCAACTTCCAGCCAATGCAGTGGCTCGTTGCGCATAGTCCCTCGACGCTCGCCAGTCTGGGGTGCCAGTCTGGAGTGCCAGTCTGGCGGTCTAGTGCGGCATTTCCTTAACGGCGTTGCGGTTCCACGAGGGCACCCGCACGACGATCTCGCCGCGGCGCGTGATCTGGGACTGGCACGAGAGCCGGCTGTTGCGCTGGAGCCCCGGGGCCTCCTCGACGCGATCCTCCTCGGCCTCGCTCGATTCGCCCAGGCAGTCGGCACCCTTCTCGACATAGATGTGGCATGTCGAGCAGGCGCAGACCCCGCCGCAGGCGTGCTCGATGTTGATCCCATTGGCCAGAGCGACTTCCAGGAGGCTCATACCTTCTTTGGCGGGAACACTCTCCTCGCCGTTGGACCGGCCCGTCAGCGACTCGGGCTCGTCGAGCAGGAAACGGACTTTCATGGTGGCCTGGGCAGGATCGATGGGGTCTACGTGCATGGTCCGAGAGTCTACTACGCTCGGGGCACCGGGCCTACCACATGCGCGCGGATCTGGGCTCGAAAACTCTCACGGATGGGCGGAACCGGGTGCCGCCTGGGTCAGAGCCGGCGGCCAGGCGGTGGGCCGATCGGCGTCGCGCCGGGTGACTCCCTAAACTCTGCACGCATGTTTGAAGTCCGCGATGCTTCTGTGGAACTGTCGGTCGTGGCTCCCGCTCATAACGAGCAGGACAATGTGGCCGCGCTCGCGGACGAGATCGCGGGGGCTCTGGGCCAGATTGACGGCTCCTTCGAGTTCATTCTGGTTGACGACGGCTCGACCGACTTGACGGCCAAGAACGCTCTGGCGTTGATCGCCACCCGCCCCTGGATGCGGTTGGTCTCGATGCGCGACACCCCACCCCCATCCCCCACCCACCCGGGGAGGGGCAACGGCCAATCCGCGGCCTTCCATGCGGGTTTTCGGGCGGCTCGAGGTCGCCTCGTCGCCACGCTGGACGCGGATCTTCAGAACGACCCCGCCGACCTGCCAGCGATGATCGGGATTCTCCGGCAGACGCAGGCCGACATGGTGCAGGGCGACCGCTCGCACGCCCGCAAGGACAACGCCATTCGGCGGATCGGCTCGATCGTGGGTCGGCTGTTCCGCCGCATGATTTTGGGGGACGCCGTCCGCGACACCGGCTGCTCGCTCCGCGTCATGCGTCGCGAGGTGGCCCTCCGCCTGCCGCTGGAGTTCCGGGGGATGCACCGGTTTATCCCTGTCTCGGCCGCGCGGATGGGTTATCGCGTGGTGGAGCACCCCGTGAACCACCGGCCGCGGCATGCTGGGACCACCAAGTACGGCCTGGGCATCGCTCAGCGGGCTTTTCCCGCCCTGATCGACTGCTTCGCCGTGCTCTGGATGGCTGGCCGGCGGCGGAGTGTCGAGGCGACTGAGAAGAGCCGGCCGATGGGCTCCCCCCCGACCCTGCTGGTTGAGCCGCGCCCCCTGGCCCGCCCCGAGGCGGCTCGGGCGGAGATCAACGCGTGAAGTGGGAGCCTGTCCTGGCGATGGTGGCGCTCCTGGCCCTGGGGCTCTGGGTGGTTTACGGGCCGTCGATCCGGCATGACCTTCGGCCAGGAGCCACGACCGCCAAGTTCATGCTGGGCGGAACCAAGGGCGAACTAGAAGTCGTGGGCCCGGATTCGGGGGGGGCGGGGGGGACGGGCGAGCGGTCCATTCGCTTTTTACCAAGGTCGGGCCAGGCTGGGCCGGTGGTGACGGAGTCGCAACTGGCGGCCGTCATGGGTCCGGAGGCCACCGAGCAGGCCCTGGCGCTCTCGGGCAACACGCTGTTTCGAGCCCTGAATATCACCTCATGGGTGAGCCTGGCGTGGCTGACGATCGGATTTGTGGGTCAGGGGCTCTTTTTTGGGCGAATGCTTGTCCAGTGGATCGTCAGCGAGCGGCTGCGGCAAAGCCACATCCCCGAGTCGTTCTGGTGGTTCAGCTTTCTGGGCGGAATAATGCTCTTTGTCTACTTCGCCTGGCGGCAGGATCCGGTAGGCGTGATCGGGCAGACCTCCGGGGTGGTCATCTATGCCCGCAACATCCGATTGATTCACAAGCAGCGTCGGCGGGAGGCTCGCGAGTCGGCCGCCGCTGTGGGACCAGGGGTCTAGGTCTATCGGCGATGAGCCCATCCTCGGTCACGGTTGAACCTTGCGTTTGGGGGCGGAATCGGAGAATATGAAGCCATGAAGGTCTTCCTTGATGAACGACCACTCAGCGTCCAGCGACCCACGCTCGCGGCCGCCCTCGCCGCCGGGCGATCGGCCGCCGATGACCTGCATCGCGTGATCGTCGAGGCCAAGCTCGACGGCGTCGCCATCCCGGATGCCGAGTTGGAACAGCCGACCGAGCGCGACCTGGGTCAGGCCGAGTTGCGATTTATCACAGCGACCCCGGCCCTGTTTGTGAGCACCACGCTGCATGAGATCGCCGACGCGCTCGACGGCGTGCGGGCGACGCAGCGAGCCGCGGCCCGGGCGTTCCAACGTGGCGAGTTGAACGAGGCCTTCAGTCATCTTTCCAGCTCGCTGGGCGTGTGGGACGCGGTGCGGAAAGGCGTCGAGCAGGGGCCGGCGTTGCTCAACCGACGGCTTGCCGATCTCCGCGTTGGCGCGGCTGCGAGTGGGGAGGGGGCGGCCGGGGTCCCTTTGGCGGAGCATCTGGACCAGTTGGCCACACGTTTATCGGGCCTGCGGACGGCCTTGGCGGCTCAGGACTGGTCGACCCTGGCCGATGAACTGGAGGGCGAGTTCGAGCCGGCGGCCGCGCGATGGAGCGCCATTCTGCGTGAGCTGGCCACTCAGCTAAGCATTTCACCCGGCACGGAGGGTCGTCGTTGACGCGCACCCGCGACGCTCAGTCCGGTCGGATCGACGCGATGATGGACAAGGCGAGCCGCGCGCTGGTTGAGCGCCGATACTTCGAGGCCGAGCGGATCGCGGCTGAGGCTTTGGAGGCCGCCAACTTGGCCGGCGACTACAGCCGGATGGCACGCATTCTGTTGCCGCTGCAAGAAGCCCGCCGGCTCAAGCGGCAGATGGCCGCGGATGCCCACGCGTTCTTTGTGATCGACGACCAGTTGCCCAAGCCGGCCAAGTTGGCGGCGGGCTGCTACCTCATCAAACCCCCGCGCGTTGGGCTCGACGCCCGGATGCTCCGCGAGCTGGCCGACCGTCGTGAGACCCCGGCCATCATCATCTGCCGCGAGCCGACTACGCGTTTGGGCCAGTGGCCCATCGTGGCGCTCGGGCCGGTGACGGTGCGTACCAAGGTGGATCCGCCGGTGGTGGCGGCTCCGACCGCGTCAGCCAAAGGCCGCAAGGGGAGCAAACGATCGGCGGCGGTGGAGCCGAGTGTCGAAGGTCAAGACCCGCTTCCCGACCTGCGTTGGTTCCTGGAGGCCAACGAAGCGCTGGGCGATGCCGCGATTGCCACACTCGATCCCGCACGGGGTTTGGCGAGCCAGATCGAGACGCTCTACAACTGCTTGGCCGCGCACCCGGATCACGAGAAGCTGCATCAGCGTTTGGCGCAGGCGTGCGAAGAGGCCGCTCGGCTCGGGATCGAGAGTCGGCGGGATCGGATCGACGCGTTGGGCGAGTTCGACGATGGTGTGGGGGGTGGTGGGCCGGAGGGGCTCTCTGGCGATGGAGCCGCCGCCGCTCTGCGTGCCGAGGCCGACGACGAAGCCATTGATTGAAAGCTCGACGGTTGCTAGATCACTCGGTTGCCCGGAGGCTCTCTGTCCCCGCGGTGTTCACGCGGACCCGCTGTGGTTGCCGGGCCCGCTGGGCCACGCGCCATAGCGGGACGACCGTCGCCAGTCGCGCCACGCTGGAGACTACGAAGATCCATTGGTACGCGGCGGCGCCTTGGCCAAGGGTTGCCAGGAGCCATCCACCCAGCAGGGAGCCCACGGCCGCGGCGAGGAAGTTGCCAGCGAAGTAGACGCTCATCAGGCTGGTGCGCTCGTGCTCGTCGAGGTGCTCCAGCAGCAGCAGCCACGTGGCCAACTCGTAGCAGGCCCAGACGAAGCCGGAGTAGAGCTGCACGAAGACGAGCCAGGCGAAAAACGGCCAGGCGTTGGCTGCGGATCCGGCGGCGGGCGAGGCGGGTGCCATGGCCCACATGAAGCCGACGAATGTCATACCGACGCCGCCGATCCAGAGGAGTCGCCGGGCCCCGTGCCGCCTGGCGTAGCGACCCAGTGCGGCCAGCGTGATGATTTTGCCCAGCATCACCAGGCCCACCAACAACGACCAGGCGACGTAGCCGGTCTTGTGCTGCTCGAGCAGGAACGGGTTGACGAACGGGGCGGCGATCTGGCTCGCGAGCGAGACGGCGAGCATGTACGCGATGAGCCGCACGTCGCCCCCCCGACCCCCGTTGACGCTGCGCGGGTCGCTGCGGAGACGTTTCCAGAGCTGGCCTACGCCCACGCCCCTATGGCCCGCCGGCATTGGCGCGGGCTCCGATTGTTTGGTGAGACCCAGAAATGAGACGGCTCGGCACAGACCGGCCACCGCAAACAGCCCCGCGAACGCGATCAGCACGGCTCTTGCGGCTGGCCCGCCCCCCCCGCCCCCCCCACCCTGCGTTATACCTTGCAGCCCTTGGCCGCTGGACAGGAGCCCGAGCGTGACCCCCGCGGCGATGAACCCGACGAGCGTTCCGATCTGCAACGCGCGTTGCCGCAGCCCGAACCAGTGCGGCCTGATCGGCCCCGGCACCAGCGTCCCGATCCAGGTACTCCACGCCGCCCCCGCACCGGCTCCGCCGAGCCAATACGCCACGGCCGCCGCGAACACGCCCCACGCCGGCATCGTGCCCCAGACGGCACCGATCACGAGCGGCACAAAGCTGAGGACCTGGAGAGCCACCATGACCAGCACCCAACGCTTGTGTGAGCCCAGCCAGCGGACGCCCCAATGACTGCCTAGTTGCAGTGCCCCGCCCACTACAGGAGGGAGCGTCGCGATGAGGCCGCTGGCGACTTCGCCCAGCGCCAAGGCCAGCACGAACGCGGGGAGGATCAACTCGCCAATTCCGACCATGACGCTGTAAGCGCTGCCATCGATCATCGACCAGCGCAGGTTACGGCGGGTTGGCGTTTCGGCGGGACGGCTAGACATGGAACGCTCGACGCGACGAGAGCACTGCGAACAATGTTCAGTCTGTGGGGTAGGGAGGCTTGGAGTGGGCGCGGGAGACGAGCGTAGTCGGTGGATCGTCGTGCGTTAGCCACACCGACCACCCTTCCTTCCGCCATGGAGGATGTGGTGGCGAGGCGATGCCCCTTTGCGAGACGGCGATGTAGATCGTCAGCTCGCGGCTGTTTGGAGACCATCGCCAGCACGCATGATTTGCCCGCTCTGGATCGTGGTGCTGGTTCTCGATGGCCGCGATTTAAGCGAGGCTCTGGGGACCGAGAGGGCCGGACCGCGTCGGTAGAACGGTGGTCCGGTCTGGTTTCGGCCTCGTGCGGCGCTCGACCGGTCACCACCGCAGGCCGATCTATACTTGGGTGTCGCCCCGTGAAGCAGCCTGCGACCAAAGGAACGACTCATGACGATGGCCCCGCCGCCCCCGCAGCACGCCCGTCCCGCGCCCCAGGATCATCCCCCCGGCGCGGTCTTCACAAACACCCCGCCCAAGGCCGTGGCCGGGGCGTCAGGAGGCGGTGGAGTTGGTGGGGCCAAGATCGATCCGCAGGCCGTCACGATCTCGGGCCTGGTTCTGGAGCCCAGCTATGGCCCGGGCACGTTGGCGGAGAGCCTCGCCTCGCCGGAGCGCATCGACCGCGATCTGGGCCGTGGCGGGCAGCCCGGCCAGTATCCCTTCACGCGCGGGCTATTCCCGGGCGGCTACCGGACGCGTCTTTGGACCATGCGGCAGTTCGCTGGCTTCGGCTCCGCCGAGGACACCAACAACCGTTTCAAGTACCTGCTCTCGCAGGCCAAGGGGACGGCCGCCAACACCGGCCTGTCGACCGCGTTTGACCTGCCCACGCTCATGGGCCGCGACAGCGACGACGCTCTCTCGGCGGGCGAAGTCGGCAAGTGTGGCGTCGCCATCGACACCATCGAGGACATGCACCGGTTGTACGCCGACATCCCCGTTGGCGAGGTCACGGTCTCGCAGACGATCAACGGTCCTGCGGCGGTCATCTGGGCGATGTATCTGGGCCACGCGCTGCAGCGCGGGATTCCGTGGAACAAGCTCGGCGGGACGCTCCAGAACGACATCCTCAAAGAGTTTCACGCGCAGAACGAGTTTATCTATCCGCCCGAGCCGAGCGTGAAGCTCGTGGTCGACACCATCGAGTTCCAGTCGCGGTTCCTGCCCAAGTGGAACTCGGTCTCGATCTCGGGCTACCACATCCGCGAGGCCGGCTCGACCGCCGCGCAGGAGCTTGCCTTTACGCTGCGCGATGGGATGGAGTATGTCGAAGCCTGTCTTGAGCGTGGCCTGCCCATCGACGAGTTCGCGCCGCGGCTGAGCTTCTTCTTTAACAGCCACAACGAGTTCTTCGAGGAGATCTGCAAGTTGCGCGCGGCCCGACGGATCTGGGCCCGAGTCATGCGCCACCGCTACGGCTCCACGTCGGAGCGGTCATGGTTCATGAAGACGCATGTGCAGACGGCTGGCTGCTCGCTCACGGAGCAGCAGCCGCTCAACAACATCGTCCGCGTGGCGTATCAGGCGATGGCCGCCGTCCTGGGCGGGTGCCAGTCGCTGCACACAGACTCCATGGACGAGACGCTGGGGCTGCCTACGGAGCAGGCCGTGACGGTCGCGCTTCGGACCCAGCAGATCCTGGCGCATGAGACGGGCGTGACCCGCGTCGCCGACCCGCTCGGCGGGTCCTGGTTCATCGAGAACCTCACTGACACCATGGAGCGCGAGGCGCTGGCTTTTATTGACGACATTGATCGGATGGGTGGCAGCTCCAATGGCCAAAGACCGAATGGTCAAGTGGCCAAAGTGGAGGCCGATTTGACGCAGCATCCGGTGTATTCCCCGCGGACCGGCTATGGACGAGGGGTGGTGAGCGGGATCAACCGCGGCTACTTCCGTCGGCAGATCGCCGAGGCTTCGTATCGCTTCAGCGAGGAGATGGAAGCCGGGGACCGCATCACGGTCGGCGTGAACGCGTATGCCGAGAACGACGAGAAGCGTCCGATCGAGATCCTCGTCATCCCGCACGCGGTCGAGGTGGATCAGTGCGACCGCTTGGCCAAGTTCAAGGCCGCCCGGGACACTGCCAAGGTCAAGCTGGCCCTCGACAACATTCGCAAGGTCTGCCAGGGCAAGCCCGCCAGCTATCAGCATGAGGCTGTGCAGGGGCTCAAGCCCGCCGCGCCGCTGAACGCGAGCAACGTGATGCCCGCGTTGATCGACGGGGCGCTGGCCAACTGCACGGTGGGGGAGATGGTGCAGGCGATGGCCGACATCTATGGGCGTTATTGCGGCGGGCCGGAGTGGTGATCGCGGGTTAGAACAGCGGTCTGCCCGGACGTTCGTGTTGGGCCGTCATCATGACGCATACGGATTGTCTTTAAACTTCACGCGGTGAGGAAGGGGCGAAACACTTTCCGCGGAGCGTGGAGACGCCCGGCGCGGCGCGAGCGCTCAGAAGGTGGGTGGCAAAGCCCCGGCTGAAGCCGGGGGCTCGGAGCAGTTGGAACCCCGGTGTGGGAGCCCGCGGTCGAGCGACTCCGATGCGCGGACCAATGCGTGATCTGATCCGGATTCGCGTATCACCAGCCCATGACATCCAGCAGGTTGGAGTAGTCGTCCGTCCAACCCCTGAATGGCCGGCTGGGCATCCCCAGCGGGACCCACGTCCCCGGCTGGTCGAGAGCGCGGAAGTCGTCCTCCTCGCGGGCCAGCGCCACCCACACGCTGATGGTCTTGACGGCGGCCGACTGAGCCTCGGTCACGGTTGCGTCTCGCCAACCGATCGCGAACATGCCTTGTTGCTGGGCCGCCGTCCATAGCACGGGGCTCAGGTCGACGTGGCGGTTGGAGATGTGGACCGCGATGATCCCGCCTGGAGCGAGTTTTTTGGCGTAGATCTCGAACGCTTCCTTGGTGAGCAAGTGGGCCGGGATGGCGTCTGAGGAGAACGCGTCGAGCACGATCAGCCCGAAGTGGCCGTCGGGCTGCTCGGCGAGCTTGAGCCGTCCATCGCCGAGCACGATATTGATCTTGCCCTTGGCGTCGGAGATGAAGGTGAACAGCTCGCGGTTGGTGGCGATCCGCACGACGGCGGAGTCGATCTCGAAGAAGGTGTAGTCGTCTCCCGCCCGCGAGTATGCGGCCAGAGTGCCGACGCCCATGCCCACCAAGGCGACGCGTCGCAGGTCGGGCTGGCGAGGTGCTGGTTCGCCCTTGGCGACCAGCGTGTCGCGGATCTGGTTGAAGTAGGCGTTGTCGAGGCCGATCCGCATGATCGAGCCGATGGGGCCTGAGGGGTGGTAGTAGGTTGTGGGGAAGTGGCGTTTGCCGTCGGCGGTTAGCTGGGCGCCATGCCGCGTGGTGCCGTGTTTGAGGACGTTGACGCTGCCGTTGGACTCCGACTGAACGATGTGGATCCCGAAGAACGTGCGTTCGCGGTAGAGTTCTTCGCCGCTGGCTTGTCGCGCTTGCTGGCCGTAGATTCCGGCGGCGATGACGACCAACAGCGGGACCACCCTCGCCCACCTTCGGCGCCCGATCCAGTCGGGCCAGAGGGCGAAGGCGACGACCGCCGCCATGGCCAACGGGAACTCCCACACGGCCGTGAACACCAGCGGGGCGATGAGGGCGTTCAAGATGCCTCCGAGCACGCCGCCGAGCGCGACGAAGAGATAGAACTCCGTCAGGCGGGCGGTGGGCGGGCGAGTTGCCGCGAGCCCGGCGTGACAGGTCAGCGCGCCCGCGAACAGCGCTGCGAGGTTGAGCATGATCATCGACTGGATATTGAGTACTTCGGTCCGCTGGCTCAGGATCCCCGCTGCGGCTGCCAGCGGGACGAACGCCACCGCCGCGATCTTCCCGCAGAGCGGGCCGATGCTTGTGAAGGCCACCACGAACGTCAGCAGATACAACCCCAGCGGCATCACCCACAACAGCGGCACCGACGCGACATCGGTCGCCAGGTGGTGTGTGACGCCGATGAGCAGGCTGCTGGGGATCAGCGAGAGCGCGAGCCACAACCCGCGTTGGGCCCATCGGCTCGCGGTGGGTTGGTACGCGGGCGACGAGGGCAGCGGCGCGGCTGTTTGGATGTCGGTCGTGTTCATGGAACGAGTCACCAGCACGCCGCACACGATCACGAGGATCGCGTAGATGACATATCCCGCCGACCAAACCTTGGATTGCTGAGAGAGGCCCAGCGCGGGCTCCAGCAGGAACGGGTACGCCAGAAGCCCGAGGAACGAGCCGGCGTTGCTGCCCGCGTAGAGAAAATACGGGTCCCTGGCGCCGCTCGCGCTGCTCTTGCTGAACCACCGTTGGATCAGTGGCCCCGTGGTCGCGAGCACGGCCACCGGCAAGAACGCCACGCCGAAGAGCAGTTGCAACAGCGACCATGCGGGTGAGGCGCCGTTCGCCGGCTCCCACCCGGGCGGGATGCCCATCGGCAACACGAGCACGGGGATCGCCAGGATGCACGCGTGGATGCCTACCTGGAGCGACCGCTTGCGGACTCGCTCGAGCGCGTGGGCATAGGCATAGCCGGTCAGGAGGGCGGCTTGAAAGAACACCATGCAGGTGTTCCAGACCGCTGGCGAGCCGCCGAGCCTGGGGAGCACCATTTTGCCGACCATCGGCTGCGCGAGGAAGAGCAGCCCGGCACCGAGGAAAATCGCGAGGCTGAACAGGAAGGTCATGCGACAAGCCTACCGCCATCGGGGTCGCGGAGTTGGCTGGAAGGTCTGGCGTTGAGCGGCCCGGGGGTCCGGATCGCGAACCGGGAGCGGGCGGTCGGACAGGAGCGGGCATTCAAATACGCTAGCGGAATGTCGCCTTGATGTAGCGTGCAAGAGTGGAGTGTGGTACCGGGGTTATAAGACCGTCACGACGGCGGGGGTGGGAACGGCAGCGGCGGCAGTGGGGGGCCGAGTTGACGAGGCGGCCGCGGATGGCGAACAAGAGCAGGACCAACCCGGTGAGGCCGACGCCGATCCCGGCAAGTCCGATGATGGGTGTCCAGTTTCCCATGGTAAACCAAGCTTACCACAGTTCCCCAGCAAGACTTTTTAGCCAGGTCGTGCCAACAAGCGATATGGACAGCTCCGCCCATGCGTGGCCCGCCCCCCCGACGGCGTACTAATGTTGTCCATGACGGATCTTGAAACCGCCGCCCGACTTGCTCGTGAGGCATCGCGCCTGGTGGCCGTGCTGCCGACGGAGGCCAAAGACACGATGCTCCTCGATTTGGCGGGCTTGATTGAGCTGGGCCGGGACGAGATTCTTCGGGCCAACGCTCTGGATCTGGAGGCGGCGCGGTCGGCTGGTGTAGCAGAGGCGAAGATCCAGCGGCTGGCGCTGAGCGAAGCGAGCGTTGCGCAGCTGGCGGCCGGGGTGCGGGCGGTGGCGGCGTTGCCGGATCCGGTGGGACAGGTCACGCGTGAGCAGACGGTGCCTTCGGGGCTGTTGGTGCGGAAGGTCCGGGCACCGTTGGGCGTGGTCTGCATGATCTACGAGGCCCGGCCCGGCGTGACAGTGGATGCTTTCGCGCTGTGCTTCAAGGCGGGGAACGCGTGCATCCTCAAGGGCGGCAAAGAGGCGGCGCGGTCGAACGCGGTGCTGGCGGGGATCGTCCAGACGGCGCTGTCGCGACTTGATGGCCTGACGACTGCGGAGCGGGCGGTTATGGAGCACGCCGTCACGGTGGTGTCGGCACTGAACCGTGACGCGCTGTTGGCGTTACTGCAACTTGAGCAGTACATCGATCTGGTCATCCCCCGCGGCGGAACGGAGCTCATCCGGTTTGTCTCGGAGCACTCGCGGATCCCGACGATTCAGCACTACCACGGCGTGTGCCACGTCTTCGTAGACGAGTCTGCGGATTTGGATGTGGCCGAGCGCGTGTGCGTGACGGCCAAGACCTCGGCCCCCGCGACGTGCAACGCGGCGGAGTGCATTCTGGTCCACGCGGCGGTGGCGGCGAAGTTTGTGCCGCGGGTGTTGGGGGCGTTGCAAAGGGCGGGGGTGGAGGTGCGTGCGGATCCCGCCGTGCTTTCGCTCGCGGGCGGTGGGGGGAGGGGGGTCGGCGTGAAGCCCGCCGAAGCCGGTGATTTTGGCAGGGAGTTCCTGGAGTTGGTGGTGGCCATGGCGGTGGTGCGTGATCGCGCGGACGCGATCGCCCACATCCATCGTTTCGGCTCCAACCACACCGAGGCGATCATCACAACGGATGAGGCGAGCGCTGATGAGTTCTGCCGGCGCGTGCAGTCGTCGTGCGTGCTGGTAAACGCTTCGACACGGTTCAACGATGGCTTCCAACTCGGCCTGGGCGCGGAGATCGGGATCTCGACGTCGAAGCTGCACGCCTATGGGCCGATGGGCCTTGAGGAGCTGACGACCCAGCGCTATGTGGTTCGCGGTACGGGGCAGACGCGCTAGCTCAGCGTTTGGGTCTGGGAAGTTCGAGGCGGTCTGCGGTCCAGAGGATGCCGAGGGCGGCTTGGCTGCGTGGCGGTAGGAGCCAGCGAACCAGGCCCCGCGCCATGGGGCGGCCGATCATGAGCCCGAGCGTGAACGGCAGCACGAGGCCCGCGCAAGCGGCGTAGAAGATCCCGTCACCTGCGAGGGAGGCCGCCGCACTGGTGGCTTCAACGGCCCAGCCGACGCTGTCGCTCCAGAGTGCGTCAACGGCACGCAACGTAGCGAAGAGGGCCACGGCGGCCACGATGGGTAGTAGGGCAAAGACCGGGAGCATCGGTCGGCGGACACCCAGCAACGCCACGCTCCAGGGTAATCCAAGCCCGGCCATTACAAGGGAGAATGCCAGCCAGTTCTTCAGGCCCAGCCAACCGAGGTTGGCGGTGATTCCGCCAGCTTCAGCAAGCAGCGCCGCGGGGTCTTGGTTGTTCCACCAGCCCATCTCCAAATACTTCTGGCCCCACCGGCTCGCCCCCCCCGTGTTGGTGAAGCCGGCGTAGCGCGGGTCGTCGGGTTTGGCTTTGAGTTGGTCGTTGATGAACGTGGAATGGATTGCTGTGAGACGATCGCCGAGCGGGCGGAGCGAGGCCTGTGTTGTGGATATGCCCGAGCCCATGGCGATCATCGTCGTGATGGCGAACCCGCCAATGAGGACCAGGAACCAGACCGCGGCGAGGAGCGCGGCCCAGCGCCCGGCCCACTTGCCGAGCAACGGATACTCCTGCAGGCCGGCGACCGTCGAGCACTCCGGACAGCGGACGATCGTGAGTTGGTAGTGCGGTTCGCGGGCGAGGGGCTGGCCCGACAGGTTGAAGCCGCAGCGGATGCAGGCGCGGTCTTCGACGAGCGTGCCGCAGCGGACCATGGCGGCGGGCTCGGGGGGCGCGGGTGAGTTGATCATGAGCCGCTGTTCCTGCGTTTGCGGATGGCGATACGTTGAGCGCGGAAGCGTTGGGTGCGCCAGTCGGAGGCGCCGCGTTGGAAGAGCCAACCAATCGGGCAGCCCAAGGGTGTGAGCATGATCAAGAGCCCCGTCGCTCCTGCGAAATCGAGCGAATCCTGCCAGCTCATGCCGACGAATGGCTGGGGCCATTCGTCAGTGCGGCTAAACAACGAGAGAACCGTCTCGAAAAGCCGTGGCGAAAGATGAGCCAGGGCTA
>Ga0105049_10002268_pt1 | contig 22714 bp, 20 predicted proteins | sample MAT06_FD_78087 | JGI IMG/M metagenome (GOLD analysis project Ga0105049, IMG submission 78087) | Freshwater microbial communities from Lake Fryxell liftoff mats and glacier meltwater in Antarctica - MAT-06 | ecosystem: Environmental > Aquatic > Freshwater > Ice > Liftoff microbial mat | place...
ACGCTGCCCGGAATGTGGTCGTTTTGCCCAGCCCGCGCCGCCGCCGGCCCGGGCCCCGGCTTGGGTTCTGTGGGTTCCGGTGGCCAGCGTCGTGATCGCCGTTTTCGTCGTGTACGCCGCTCTTTTCGACCAGAGCCTGCAATCCGACCCGCTGGCTATCTTCATGGCGGTGTCCATTTCTGGCCTCCACGTTCTGTTCGCAGGTCTGACCGCACTGATGTACTTTTGGAACTCCCGCGCCCGGACACCTTGGTCGGCGATCCTCACGATGGCGTGCGCGGTCATCGAGTTGATGGTCGTCTTCGCGTGCAGCGCGACCTTGATCTTCTGAAACTGGCCGCCGCGGGAGTGGCTTTCTCGCCACCGGCTGAGCGCGGAAGGCGCGGAAAGCGGCCCGACGTGGGTTTGTGTTAAGATTTCACTATGCAATCGACGCCCACACTTGAAATGGCTCTCCGCATCGGAACGGCGGTCGTCTTGGGTGCACTTGTTGGCCTTGAACGCGAACGGAAGCGTCGGCCGGTAGGGTTTCGCACCATGATCCTCATCAGTTTGGGGTGTGCCGGGTTTGTGCTGGCGGGGCACGAACTTTTGGTGCAGGGTCAGGCCGAGGGTGCAGGGGCGCCCAAAGAGGTTGATGCCCTGAGCCGCGTTCTTCAAGGGCTGATGGGGGGCGTCGGCTTTCTGGGGGCGGGCGCGGTAATCCAGAGCAAGCGGTCGGTGCGCGGGCTCACGACGGCCGCGGCGACGTGGGTGGTGGCGGCCATCGGTGCTTCGTGCGGGCTGGGGCTCTACAAACTCGCGGCCATGTTGACGGTCGCCGCGTTGTTCACGCTGGTGGTGCTGGACAGTGTGGAAGGAAAATACTTCCCGGATGAACAGCCCGACGATGGACCGCCCACCGTTGTTCGGATCGACAGTGTGAACTGGGAGAAGTCGGCGATGCCGCCGTCGGATGCCGCGAAGAACTCGAATGGCTCGTGAGGCAGCGAGCGGTTTTGGTGGGATCGGGTCGCGCGGCGGGCCTGCAAGGTTTTCACGCCTTCGGGGGGTTTTCACACCTTCGGGGCGGAATCTTCGAGGGCCGCGATGGAATCCTTGTACTGCGCGCGCAGCGGCTCGACAACTTCCGCGATAAATCGCTCGGTCTGTTCGATGCTGCGGCCGATGTACTTCATGGGGTCCATGAGTCCGTTCCAATCCAGTTCTGCACTGAGCGCGGGGGTGTGGAATGCGGGGTCGGCCTTCAGGCGATCGAGGAGATCGTTGTCGAGGCCCTCTTGCTTGACCCGCATCCCTGCGGCTTGGGCATGAACACGGATGATCTCGTGGTAGTGCTGGCGATCGCCGCCGAGTTTCACGCAGGCCATCAGAAGGTTCTCGGTGGCCATGAACGGCAGTTCGGCCATGAGGTTCTTGCGGACCATGGCCTCGTGAACGACAAGGCCCGAGGCCACGTTGTGCATGAGGTCGAGAGCGCCGTCGAGCGCGAGGAAGGCTTCGGGCAAGGAGAGCCGCCGGTTCGATGAATCGTCGAGCGTGCGCTCCAGCCATTGTGTGGCCGCGGTGTCGTAGGCATTGCCGACAAGATTCATCACAAAGCGAGTGAGACCGCAGATGCGCTCGCACCGCATGGGGTTGCGCTTGTACGGCATCGCGGACGACCCGATCTGCTTGTCCTCGAAGGGTTCATCGATCTCTTTGCGGTTGCAGAGGAGGCGGATGTCGGTGGCGATCTTGTGGAGGACGGAGGCGGTGCTGGCGAGGTCGGCGAGGATGAACGTGTCGATGACGCGGGGGTAGGTTTGGCCGGTGAGTACGTGGGTGTTCATCCCCGATGTACCAGCCCAAAGCGGCGACTTCTCCAGCACTTTGTGAAGCCCGAACATCACATGACGCTCGACTGCTTCGGCGCCTTGCGACTGGCCGGAGAATAACGCAACGAACGAGGCCTGTGTGCCCGAAGCACCACGGATTCCTTTGAAGAACACATTGCGATACTCGGTTGAGCACAGCCTGTAGTAGCAAAGGCGAAGTTCGTATGCCCACCCCGAAAATCGGCGTCCGACCGTCAATGGCTGAGCTGGCTGGTAGTGTGTGAACCCGAGACACGGAATGGCCGCGTAGCGAGAAGCCGCCTCGCCCAGCGAAGTGATCGAACACACAACCTTGGCGCGGGTGATGTCGATCGCCTCCGTCAGGATCATTGCATCCGCGTTGCAGACCACATCCTGGCTCGTCATCCCGAGATGAATGATTCCCTTCGCCTTTGGGCACGAATCCCCCAGCGCGTGCACATGCGCCATCACGTCGTGTCGCAACTCCCGCTCATACTTCTCCGCCGCTTGCATCTCCTCATCGGTGATGCCGCGTTCCACGACCGCTCGCAGTTCCTCTACCTGCTCCTTCGTCACCAGGGGGCCTGTCGCACCTGCACCCAAGCTTGCGCTCGGGGCTCCCGCGACCGCGCGTTCTTGGCCCCAATCCGCCGTCACCTCATGCTGGGCCTCCGCCACCGCCAGCCAGATGCGCCGCCAAGTGTTGAACTTGTGCCGCGGCGACCACAACCGCAGTATCTGTGGGCTGGCGTTGCGACTGGCGAGCGGTGAGGAATAGGTGTCGTAGGGCGACTTGGTCATTCCGTACGGTAACCCACCAAATCGGGCGTTTGCGGGTTGCTCACCCCGGCTGCTTCGCCTCGATCGGCCGGGCACGCGGCTTTACGTTGGGAACACTCGGTGCGGGTTCCCGCGGCTCCACGGGTCGCGACGACAGGTCCACCGGTTTCATCGGGCTGGGTTCATACGTCGCCTGCTGGGCCCGATCTGAAGGTGAATACCCCGCGACCTGGTTGAGCAGGGCCCGGTCCTCCTTCGACATCGAGTCACCCTCGGTGACTCTGGCGATGCCATACCCCGCCGCGAATGTTGCAACGCCGATGACCACCAGCGCCACCCATGGGATGCTGATCGGGCGGGATTCACCCATGGCCTCGCGGCTGTGTTCATGGATCGATTTTCCGACCCGCTTGGCGGTTTCGACGGTTTTGTCGCGGACATCGGCCGCTCGTTCGCCCAGGGCCAGGGTGGGAGAGACCACGCGGTAGCGATGCGCATACCACTTGTCGGCCGCGGCCTCCCAGCGGTCGGCGAGCCTTCGGATGGCATTGGCAACGCGACTCATCGGTGCTATTCCCTCGGCAGGTCGCGTCCTTTGACGCCGCCCAGTGTGCATTGGAACGGCAGAATAGCGTTGTTGGGACAGCCTGTCAGACTCGGGCGGACGTCAGGAATATGGCTGTCGTTGGGCGGATCGACCAGCACATCGCGCATGGAGGCCGCGACGATGCTGAGGTCGGCGAGGTGGACATTAACTTTGGCTCGAACATCGGTCCAGGAGAGATCTGGGCCTTTGTGCCGGAACTCGGCCCGGTCCCAAAGGATGACCTTGGAAGAGGGATAGGTGATGTCGGCGACGGTGTTCGTGCGGATGAGAACCGGCGACATCCGCTCGTTGACGCCGGGGAAGCGAGCCGGGTTTGACCACAGCGTCGCGGAATAGAGGAAAGACGTTCCGAACAACTGGTTTTCGGGCGGTGCTCCGGCCCCGGTGGCGTCGCGCGCGTTGGCGAGCAGGTCGGTATCGGCGGGAGAATATTGGACCGGGTCGGATCTGGGCGAGCCGCGGTATTCGGAGAGGTATGAATACCACACCGACGAGAAGCCATCGAGGTGGGTCAGTTCGCAATCGGAGGCGAAGTTCCAACGAACCTCGGGGTCGGAGATCGACACGGCATCGGTCCACAAGGCCCTTCCGCCGGCCATGGCGCTTGGCCACTCGGGGCGGAAAGGATTGACGTAGGCGTCGTGGCTCTCCATGGTGTACGTCTGCAACATGATGCCGACCGAGCGGAGGTTGGCAAGCCCCACGGCCGAACGGGCCGTGTGACGGGCCACCCCCAAGGCGGGCAGAAGCAGCCCCGCGAGGATCGAGATGATGGCGATCACCACGAGCAACTCGATGAGCGTGAAGGCCCTGAAGCCCATGGACTGCGGACGTGTGTGCATGACGTGACACCCCGGTGGACAGGATCGTTCGGGGTAGCATACCGATGGTCGGTGCGCGGGGTTGCAACGCGAAGGTGACACCTTGGGCTTGATGTCACTCCGCCGCCGCGTGGGCCCCTTCCGCCTTGACCGTCAGCGAGGCCAGCAGTTCAGATTGCCATGGGTGTTCGCCCATCCATTCCACCTTTCCGGTGGTGATGTCGCAGATGGCCCCGACCACCCGGACGTGGCCAGCCGCCACCGCCGTACGGATTTCCTCGCTGTCTTTCATCACATCGAAGACGGTCTGCCAGATGTTCTCTTTGATGGCCGCGGCGACGACGTCGGCCTCGGCAGCGCCGGGGTTCTGGCGGCGGGCCCGTTCCACGCCCGGCTTCACGCGATTGACCAGTTCGGCGAGTTTGCCGTGCACATCCGCGTTCGCGGCGGCCGCGGCTACGGCACCGCACTTGGTGTGCCCCATCACCACGAGCACGGGCGTTTTGAGGTGGCCGACACCGTATTCGATGGTGCCCACTTCGCTGCCACCCGCGACGTTGCCGGCCACGCGGACGACGAACACATCGCCAACGCCCTGATCAAAGATCCGCTCGACGGGCAGGCGTGAATCGGCGCAGGTGAGGACCGTGACAAAGGGATGCTGACCCATGGCCACTTCCGCACGCCAGGCACTGTCGGTATGCGGGTTCGTGGTCTTGCCCGAAATCCAACGGGCGTTGCCTTCGCTGAGTTTGCTCAGCACGCTATCGGCATCGAACTCGCCTACTGGGGCCGCCGCAGCATGGGCATCCGGGGCTGGATTGGCGTGGGGGTCGGCGGGAGCCGCCGCGGGCGCATGCTCAGGCGCTGCCGGTTTGGGCGTCGCGGCTTTGGGTGAGTTCGGCTTGGCGGCGGCGGGCTTGGCGGTGGCGGGCCTGGCCGGTGAGGGCTTGGCGGCATGGCCTGAACCCGTCGGGGCGGGTGCGTGATGCTCGGGTTCAGATGCCGCGAGGGCGGAGTTCATAAGGGGTGAGGCAAGGCCCGCGACGGCCAGAATCGCGATCGCCGTCACGCGGTGCATGGAGAACACTTTCCCATTGAACTTCATGGCTTGCCCCAAAGAGTGTGTGCACGGCCCGGGAAGAACGCCCCGCGAAGCGCAGAGCAACGGGAGGGTGAGGGCCGTCAACGGAACGCCGTTCCATCGGCGGTCGGTTGCCCGGATGGCCGCGAGAAAGGAGCGAAGGGTCCGATTGAATCCAAGACGCCCTTACAGGCGGAATATGCGGTACAGGCGGGGTCGTTCACACGCCCGGCGGACGTGGCCGCAAGGCCAGACCCTCGAACTTGGCCGTGATGGGGCCTACCATCGACCATGTCAGTTTGGGGATTGGTGTAACGGTAACACGACTGACTCTGACTCAGTTGTTCTAGGTTCAAATCCTAGATCCCCAGTTTTTGAAGCCCGTTATAGAAGCCCATGAAGTCCAGCACGTTCCATCATCAGCATCGCCATCATCACGCATCGCGTGACCGGCGGTGGTTCGTGCGGTAGACGGGTTTCCGTCGCACCAATTGAGCCTTTTCCTTCCGCCGGTCCCGCCTTTGTTCAAGGAGACCGGCGGTGTCGCTTTTGACATGTCCCGCCGGTCCCCGAAACCTCTCCTTCGGAGCCAACGCCATGACTGAATCGACTTCGTACCGATCTTCTCCACCGGCCGCCCCGCTCGGCGTGAGCGACCCGTGGACCTTTCCGCTCAAACTTGCCTTGCCCAAAGGGCGGATGCAGGATGCCCTCTTCGCACTGATGCGCGATGCGGGCATCAGCATCAAACTCGGTAGCCGGGGCTACCGGCCGACGGTCTCGCTCCCCGGCCTCGACGCCAAGGTCCTGAAGCCTCAGAACGTGGTCGAGATGCTGGCGGGGGGTTCGCGCGACATCGGGTTTGCCGGGGCCGACTGGGTCAAGGAACTCAATACCGATCTTGTGGAAGTCCTCGATACAGAACTCGATCCCGTCCGGCTCGTCGCGGCGGCCCCGCCAGGCCTGCTTGTGAACGGCGTGCTTCCCAACCGGCCGCTGGTGGTGGCCTCCGAGTATGAGCGACTCACCAAGGAGTGGCTCGCGCAGAATGGCATCACCGCACGCGTCGTGCTTTCATATGGCGCAACCGAGGCCTTCCCGCCCGACGATGCCGACTTCATCACCGACTTGGCCGCCAGCGGCGACACACTCAAAGCCCAGAACCTCATCCCGTTCGCGGAAATCCTGACTTCATCAACGCGGCTGTACGCCAGCCCCGCCGCCCTCGCCGACCCTGTCCGCCGATCCGCCATCGACCGCCTGGTGATGCTGCTGCGCTCGGTGCTGGAGGCACGCAGTCGCGTGATGCTGGAGGTCAATGTGACCGACGCCACGCTCGAAGCCGTGTGCGCTGTCTTGCCGTGCATGCGGGAGCCGACCATCTCGAGGCTGCACTCGGGGGCCGGGTGCGCCGTCAAGGCCGCCGTGCCGCGGGCCCAGTTGCCGATTCTGATCCCCCGCATCCGTTCGTGCGGCGGCACCGATCTTGTGGTCACCTCTCTCTCACAGATCATTCCATGAAACCGAACTCCACAAGCCCGACCCCGCCCACCGGGCCGCGTCCGCGCCCCATCGCGGCCTCGATGACGGCCTATCGGCCGCCCGCCGCCGATCCGCGCATCCGGCTCAAACTCGACGCCAACGAAGGACGTCCGCCCAGCGCCGCCACGCTGAACCGGGCGTTCATGGGGTTGCAGGGCGCGGCCCATCGATACGCAACACCGCGCAGGCTCGAAGCGATCCTCGCGGAAGCACACGGAGTGGACCCCGGAAAGGTTCTGGTGGCACCGGGCGGTGACGAGGCCATCGACCGCGTGTGCCGCGTGTTTCTGGAGCCTGGCCGGCGGATGGTGGCGACCACGCCGTCCTTCGAGATGATCGCTCACTCCGGCCGCAGCGCGGGCGCAACGGTGACGACGATCGAGTGGTGGGATGGGCCGTTCCCCGTGACCGCTGCGCTCGGCATCGCATCGGGGGCCGCCGTGCTCTCCATTGTCAGCCCGAACAACCCCACGGGTTCCACCATCGCCCCCGCCGACCTCATCGCCCTCTCACGCGGCCTTCCCGACACGTTGCTGCTTGTCGATCTCGCATACACCGAGTACGCCAAGACCGACCTCACGCCGCTCGCGCTCTCGCTGCCGAACGCGGTCGTCATCCGCACGTTCTCCAAGTTCTACGGGCTTGCCGCGCTGCGCGTGGGTTACGCCGTCGGACCGGAGCCCGCCATCCGCGCCATGCGGGCCATCGGCGGGCCCTACCCGGTTGCGGCATTCTCGCTCGCCGCGGCAGAGGCCTGCCTGACGCAGCCCGATCCGGCGGTGGCGGCGGCGGCACAACTCGTGACCGTCGAGCGTGCCCACCTCGCGGACTTTCTGCAAGGGCGCGGCTTCATCTGCCCGCCATCATCGGGGAACTTCGTCCTCGCTCAGCACCAGCGTGCCGCGGCCATCCACGAGAGCCTGCTCGAACACGGTGTGAGTGTCCGCAGATTCTCCGCCCCGGAACTGCATGACCGACTGCGCATCACGCTGCCGGGCAACGACGCTGATTATCACCTTTTATTGAACGCCATCGATGCGGCTGTCGGCTGAACACCCAGCATCACGGAGACCCTATGCGAACCGCCTCGCTCAACCGGACCACCAAAGAAACGAACGTAGACGTCACCCTCGCGCTCGATGGATCGGGCACGGCCGATATCGCCACGGGCGTCGGATTCCTCGACCACATGCTGACCGCGCTCGCCAAGCACGCCCGCTTCGACCTCAGCATCCGCGCGACCGGCGACCTGCACATCGACGACCATCACACCGCCGAAGATTGTGCGCTGACGCTCGGGGCTGCGTTCGACCAGGCCATCGGATCCAAAGCCGGCATTGTGCGGTTCGGCTCGGCGCACGCCCCGCTCGATGAAGCCCTCGCCCGCGCGGTGGTCGACCTTTCGGGCCGCCCGCACGCCACCGTCGTGCTCGGCCTCACCCGCGATGCCATCGGCGGCCTCGCGTGCGAGAACATCACCCACTTTTTCACGAGTTTCGCGGCGGCAGCACGGCTCACGTTGCACCTCGATGTGATCCGGGGCGAGAACGACCATCACAAAGCCGAAGCGTCGTTCAAAGCGTTCGCGCTCGCCCTCGCGCAGGCCACTCGCCTGACGGGCGAAGCCGGTGTACCCAGCACCAAAGGCGTGCTCTGATGGCCGATTCGGTAACGATCATCGAGACGGGCGTCGGTAACACCGCATCGGTGGTCGCCGCGTTCGGCCGATTGGGGATTTCGTGCGAGCGGTCGCGCAACGCCGAGGCCGTGGCGAGGGCCCGCGCTGTGGTGATGCCGGGCGTCGGCGCGTTCGGTCCGGGGCTCGATGCCCTCCGGTCCGAGGGCCTTGATGCGGTGGTGAAGGATCGCATCAGCCGCGGCTCGCCGGTGCTCGCGGTCTGTCTGGGTCTCCAGATGTTGTGTGAATCAAGCGCGGAGTCGCCGGGTGCGCACGGGCTTTCGATCCTCCCGGCCGCCGTCACACGCATTGTGCCGGGCCCGGATGAACGCCTTCCGCACATGGGTTGGAATCGCATCGATGCGAACGGCCCGCTGGTGCGCAGCGGCCACGCGTACTACGCCCATTCGTTCCGTATCCCCTGCGAGGGGTTCACGCCCCCGGCGGGTTGGTCGATCGGGACGACGGATTACAGCGGTCGGTTCGTAGCCTCACTCGAGCGAGGGCCGGTGCTGGCGTGCCAGTTTCATCCAGAACTCTCGGGTTCTTGGGGCTTGGGCCTTCTTGCTCGCTGGGCCGCCCAAGCGGGCTTCAGGCCGGTGTGCAGCAACCCGGAGGATCGACCATGCTGACATGCCGCCTGATTCCCTGCCTTGACGTGCGCAGCGGACGCGTCGTCAAGGGCGTTCAGTTCCAGAACCTGCGCGACATGGGCGACCCGGCCACCCTGGCCTCGGCCCACGAGGCCGCCGGTGCCGACGAACTTGTGATGCTCGACATCACCGCCACCGATGAAGATCGAGGCACGCGGCTCGACACCGTTCGCGCCGTGCGAGCAGCCATCGGCATCCCACTCACCATCGGCGGCGGCGTTCGCACAGAGGCCGACGTCGAACACCTGCTGGGTGCGGGTGCCGACAAGATCGCGATCAACACGGCGGCCATCACCGAGCCCGCGGTCATCGGCCGGCTGGCCGCAAGGTTCGGTTCACAGTGCATTGTCGCCTCGATCGACGTTCGCGCACAACCAACCGCACCATCCGGCTTCGGGGTCGTCTCACACGCGGGCAAGCGGCTCACCACGCTCGATTCCGCCGAGTGGGCCGCCCGCACCGAATCTCTGGGTGCCGGTGAGATCCTGCTTACCAGTTGGGATAAGGACGGGACCGGCGATGGGTATGACCTGCCCGCCATCCGGGCCGTTCGGGCCCGCACCAACCTCCCCATCATCGCCAGCGGGGGCGCTGCGTTGTCAACACACTTCATCGACGCTGCGCACGCCGGTGCCGATGCGCTGCTCGCAGCCACGATCTTCCACGAGCGCCCCGAAACCATCCGAGACATCAAGCGTGCTCTCACGCACGCCGGTATCGCCATGCGGCCTTGAACCCCTGTCCTTCCGTTTCGTTGTCGCCCCCACTGCTCCCTTCCTGAAGCCCCGACATGCTCATCCCATCGATCGATCTCCAATCCGGTTCCACCGTCCAACTCATCGGCGGTCGCGACAAGGCCCTCGATGCCGGTGATCCCGCTCCCATCGCCGACCGCTTCGGCATGGTGGGCGAGGTCGCCGTGATCGACCTCGATGCAGCGCTCGGCACCGGCTCCAACGAGCCGCTCATCCGGTCGCTCCTCCACCGCGCTCCGTGTCGCATCGGCGGCGGAATCCGTTCCATCGAGTCCGCCCTCCGATGGCTCGATGCCGGTGCGGCCAAGGTCATCCTCGGCACCGCTGCCACGCCAGAACTCCTCCGCCAACTCCCACGCAATCGCACCATCGCCGCCCTCGACGCCCACGACGGTGACGTGGTGACGCACGGCTGGCGCACCAAGACCGGCCGTTCGATCTTGGAACGCATCGCCGAACTCCGCGAGTTCGTTGGTGGATTTCTCATTACCTTTGTCGAACGCGAGGGCCGCATGGCGGGCACCAACCTCGATCAGGTCGCTTCAATCGTCGAAGCCGCCGCAGGAGCCCGCATCACCATCGCGGGCGGCGTCACCACCGCTCAGGATATCGCCGCGCTCGACCAACTCGGGGCGGACGCCCAGGTCGGCATGGCCCTTTACACCGGACGCCTCTCGCTCGCGGACGCTTTCGCAGCGCCGCTCCGATCCGATCGGCCCGACGGCCTCTGGCCGACCATCGTCGCCGATGAACTCGGCACGGCCCTGGGCCTCGCCTATTCCAACGCCGAAAGCCTCGCCCGCGCCCTCGAAACCCGCCGCGGCGTCTATTGGTCCCGCACCCGCGGCCTGTGGGAGAAGGGTTCATCCAGCGGACATACCCAGGAACTCCTCGCCGTCGACACCGATTGTGACCGCGACACCCTTCGGTTTATCGTCCGGCAGAACGGGCCCTTCTGTCACAACGGAACGGCCACCTGCTTCGGGCACGACCGCGGCATCGGCGCGGCGTTCGCTCGCATCGAAAGCCAAGCCGCCACCCGGGCATCGGGGTCCTACTCGGCCCGCCTCGCCTCCGACCCAGCGCTGCTGCGTTCCAAACTCATTGAAGAAGCCGCGGAATTAGCCGATGCCACTACGCCGGCCGAGATCATGCACGAGGCCGCCGATGTCCTCTACTTCACGTTCGCCCGCCTCGCCTCGGCCGGAGTTCCGCTCGCATCGGTGGCCGATGAACTCGATCGCCGCGGCCTCCGCGTTTCGCGCCGCCCCGGCAATGCCAAGCCGGATGCCACGCCCGATGTCAAGCCGGACGCGAAAGGCGGTGCGTGATGAATCGCCTGCGTTCCCTCCGTCGTTCCGACCTTGCTCGCCCCCGCGCCGCCGCCATCGACGCCGCCACCCTCACCACCACCCGTGACCACCTGAACACCATCCGAGAAAGGCGCGAGCCCGCGGCCCTCGCCCTCGCCGAGCGCTTCGGCGATTGCCCGGCCGGCACCAGCCCTTCCGATGTTGTCCTTAAGCCCGACCGTCTTCGCGCAGCCTTCGATGCACTCTCGCCCGAAGTCCGCAATGTGCTTCACACCGCCGCGGAGTCCATCCGCTCCTTCGCCCTCGCACAACGAGCATGCCTGCGCGATCTCGATACGGGTCACTCCATCCGCGCTGGGCACCGAGTCGTCCCGTTGGCCACCGCGGGGTGCTATGCCCCCGGCGGACGCTACCCACTGCCATCTTCGGTGCTCATGACGGCGGTGACGGCCCGGGCGGCAGGCGTCTCCACCGTTTGGGTCGCGAGCCCCAAGCCTACGACCGAAACCCTCGCCGCGGCGTACATCGCGGGCGCCGACGGCGTTCTCACCCTTGGTGGCATCCCCGCGATCGCATCGCTGTCCGAAGGCTTGTTCGGCCTTCCCGCGTGCGACGTCATCACCGGTCCCGGCAACCGCTGGGTCACCGCTGCCAAATCGCTCATCCGCGACCGTACCGCCATCGACCTCATCGCCGGGCCTTCGGAACTGCTCATCATCGCCGATGCCTCGGCCAGCCCTGTCCTCATCGCCGCCGACCTCTTGGCCCAGGCCGAGCACGACGAAGACGCCCTGCCCGTGTTGATCGTCACCGATGCCCGGCTGATTGAGGCCGTCGAGCAACAACTCGCTCAACAACTCCAGACGCTGCCGACGCGAGCCACCGCGGAGATCGCTCTCGCCAACGGCGGCGTGTTCGTCGCCGACGGCCTCGAAGCCGCCCTCGAAGCCGCCGAGATCTTCGGGCCCGAACACCTTGAACTCCTGCTCGAAGACGCCGCGGCCATCGAACCCCGCATCCGCAATGCTGGAGCCGTGTTCATCGGGGGGTCCACGGCCGAGGTGTTCGGCGACTACGGCCTCGGACCGAATCACACGCTGCCGACCGGCGGGTGGGCGAGCATCACCGGCGGGCTTTCGGTCTTCTCGTTCCTCAAGGTCCGCACGTTCCTGGAAACCGCAGCGCTCGACCCCGCGGCGATCGCGCGGCTGGCCGCCTTCGCTCGCTTGGAAGGCTTGGAAGCCCACGCCCGTGCCGCGGAACTGCGACGGATGTGAGTCGGAACCGACGCCTTACCCGGGTGCTTTCGGCGTCCGGGGCCTTCGCTTCGCGTGCCGAATGATCTCGCCCGTCGTCAGGTACACCACGTCCTCGGCGATGTTGGCCATCAGGTCGCCGATGCGCTCCAGTTCGCGTCCCACCCGATAGATGTACATCGCGACCATCACTCCCGCGTCCGAGCGGTCGCGTTTCAGCATGTCCGTTGTTTCTTCGAAGAGCCGGCGGTCGAGCTGGTCGATGGTTTCGTCGCTCACCACCAGTCGCCGGGCCGCGTCCGTGTCTTCATCAAGCACGGCCCGCAGCAGTTCATGGCACATCGCCGGGACGCGCTGCGAGAGTTCCACCAAAGACGTCGGCCAGACCGGTGTCGGGCAGTTCAACTTGGAGATCTTGGATGCCACCTTCGCGATGGAACTGGCATGGTCCGCCACCCGCTCGATATCCGCGTTCACCTTCAGCACGAACGTGATGATCCGGAACTCGCGTGCGAACGGGTGATACAGGGCAAGAATCGCATAGCACTCCTGCTCGATCTCCACCTCCTCATTGTCTACACGGTCGTCCGTCAGCCGCACGGCAGTCGCGGCATCGGTGTCCAGCGTCCACAGCGCCTGAACCGCCGACTCCAACATCGACACCGCGATCATCGCCTCGCGCACCAAACGACGCTTGAGCCCCACCACCCTCCGGTCGCTCGAAAGCCCGCTTTCCGCCGCGTCTCCTGCTTCGTATTCCACGTCCCGAATCTCCTTCCGTTGCGACCGCCCTTCATCCGTAGAGAGCGTGCGGGCGTTCTCCCCCGTGGGCGCAGTGTAGAGAGCCGATCACGATCGATGCGCAGCCGCTTCGGGCCGGTCGATCAATCGCAAGGTTTTCCACTTACCGCCCCAGAAGCGAGCCAGAATCACAAGGCTGAGCAAAATGATGTACGCCGCCGCCGCCATCCAGGGTCCGGTCGAGCCCCATTGCGGAAACTTCCACACCACAAAATGCCCGCCGCCCACGATGACGCCCCAAGAGAGCAGAATCGTGGCCACGCCGACCCACCGGGTGTCCCCTGCGCCCCGCAACGCCCCCGAAAGCGACATCGCCAGGCCATCAAAGAATTGAAAGGCCGCCGTGGCGATCAGGAACCCAGAACCCAGTCGGACGAGCAGTTCCGCGTCCTCGGGCGGAGTTCCCTCACGAATAAACAGCCGCACCAACGGCTCGCGGAACACCACAAACACAATCGCACAGACGCTCATATAGATGCACGCCAGTGCCACCCCCAACTTGGCCCGCTGGGCCGCCAAGTCGGGCCGGCCCATCCCCATGCACTTGCCCACCGTGGCCGTGATGGCGATCGAGATCCCCACCGTCGGCATGAACGACAGCGACATGTATTGGTGTGCAATCCACCCGGCCGTCGAGTGCTTTTCACCAAAGCCGCCCACCAACTTGACCATAAAAATCGCCCAGCACACCATCTCGTTGCCGAACATCACCGCCCCCGGCCAGCCCAACCGCGCAATGTCGCTGATATGGCTCCACGACGGCTTCCACCCGCTGCGCGTCCCGAACTTTCTGTGCATCGGAAAGAGGAACGACCACATCGGGATAAGAAACTCAACCCCGGTGCCAACGACCGTGGCAACGGCCGCACCTTCAATCCCCCACTTGGGCATCCCCAGGTTGCCATAAATGAGCCCGTAGTTCAGCACCAGATTCACGAGGTTTCCGGCCAAACTCGCCACGAGAATCACCGACGGCTTGTGGATGCCATAGAAGTATTGCGCAACGCCGCGCGAGGCCATCGTCAAGAAGGCACCGAACACCAGGATCCGCCCGTACCCAGCCTCAAGGGCCACACGCTCCGCCGAGTGACCAAGCGCCTCGAACAGCGAAGGCAGCGCAAAGCCGTATGGAACCAGCAAGACCGCTCCGCCCAACGCAATCCAAAGCCCGTTCCACGCATACGCGGCCCCTCGCTCCGGCTTGCCCGCCCCGAGGTTCTGAGACACGTAGGTGTTCACGATCGTCAGAAAGCCCATCACCACCGCGATGGGCACAAAAGCCGCCAGGCCGCCGTTGCCCTGAGCCCCCACATAAATAGGGTCCGGGCTGATCCGAGAAACCATCCATTTGTCCACAAACTGCATGAGCGTGTAGGAGGTCATGGCCGCGACCGTGGGCGCGGCGATAGAAACTAGTTCTCGGATCGGGTTTTCTGACGGGCGCGTGCGATCGGTCGGCGGCGTTGGGGTCATAGGGCTGGAGGATAGTGAGAGAGCGAAAGCCGCTAGGCACTATTGCTTTGGCGACATCCGCCGGTGCCTGTGCCAGCACAACCGCTCCACCGACGCCCTGCTGAGGAACCGGAAGGCATCATCAAGCACGGCCGGTCACGGAGCGGTGCCCGCTTCAGCCGACCGCCCGCACCCGGTGCTCCCGGGCGAGTTCGGTGGCGAGGGCGTGGCCCAGGCGCTCAAAGTGTTCGACCGTGTTGTACAACTGCGCCGACATCCGCACCACCCGGACATTGGCATCGCCGAAACGCCAGACCGGGGCCACCACGCCGTGGTTGTTCAAAAGTTCATCCTGAAGCGCATCGTCATAGCACGTGGGGCGATTGGCGAGGCGGGCATCAGGCTCGGGGATGGGGATGGTGATCATCGACCCCACCATGCTGTCCGGGGCAGGGGCATCGCACCCCAGGATCCCGCACACAGCGTCTCGGCCGCGGAGCGCAAGTTCGTGGTTGTGCCGGAGCAGGGCGGGCCAGCCCCCGTCCAGCAGCGATCCGAGCGTCGAAATCGCGGTCGGCACGGCCAGCATGCCGGAGTAATCATCCGTCCCCATGTAGTCAAAATCGCGGAGGTAAAGCGCCCGATCAGGCCGAACCTTGTTGGCCCGGCTGGAAAGAGCGAGCGGCCGGAAGCCCGCCTGCTTGTCGGGCCGAACATACAGGAACCCAGTACCCTTGGGGGCCGAAAGCCACTTGTGGCCGCTGCCGACCCAATACGTCGGCTTCAATCCGCTGAGATCGACCGGAATCTGCCCGGGCGTGTGAGCACCATCCACCACAATGTCGATGCCGCGGCGGTTGAACTCATCAACCACGGGGGCAACCGGAAACACAAGGGACGTTGCGCTCGTGATGTGACTGATAAAGCCAATGCGGGTGCGGCATGAAAGGCCCGCCAGGAACCGCTCGACGACTTCGCCAGCGTCCGAGATCGGGAAGGGAATCTCGACTTTGACGACGCGGGCCCCGGTCCGCGCGCACAAGCGTTCGAGTTCGTTCGTCAGGCTTCCGTATTCGTGATCCGTGATGAGAACTTCATCGCCGGCCTTGAGATCAATGTTCGCAAGAATGGTGGCCAGCCCGATGGTGGCGTTCGGCACCGGTGCCAGGTCGGCGCTGCGGCAGTTGAAGAACGCGGCGAGCGACGACCGCACGCCGTCCATCAGCCGTTCCAGATCGAACTTGAAGAATCGGACCGGATCCCGCTCCATCCGGGCACGTGCCTCATCTTGGGACCGCTGCACAGCCCGGGGTACCGATCCGTACGACCCATGGTTCAGAAACGTCAGCGTCGGGTCAATGGACCAGTCACCGCTCGGAAAGACGAGGCGGCCGGCGGTGAGGGACGAATCGATGAGTGCGTTGGAAATCACGATGCAAAGTATCGACTGAACGCACCGATTTCACCCAGCGCGAAACACAAATCATTGTGCAGACACAAAGATCCCTCGCGGACTCGGAAGTTTCGAGGCCTAAACCTCGTAACCCTTGGACCCGCGGCTCGCCGTCACTTCTTGGCCTTAAAGGCCGTCCGAAACAAATCGTCGTTAAATGGGCCAGGGGCCGTACCAGAGGAAGCGAACTGGTAGAGGGCAGTCGTCAGGATGATTTTCATCGTAGAACTGACGAGCGTGATCCCCAGCCAGAGGAGGACCGTCAGGGCAATCAGGGCGATTCCAAACCCGACCGGAATGCTCTCGGAGACAATCCCCACGATTCCACCAATCAGAGGCAGAGTCGCGACCAACACCGCGAGCCCGGTTGCCAGTCCCATACCAATGTTGGCAACCAGACTTTCGCCCCACGACCGGGTCAGCAGTGACAACGACCGCTTGAAGACTTCTTTGGGCTGGGCCTTCTCGACAACAATGACGGGAACAGCGAAATAGGTGGCGATGGTCCACCCCGCACCCAGCAACCGAGCCACCAAACCGCCGATCAGCCTCGACCGCTCGACGATCATCTGCAGCACGAGCCCCACGGTGGCAGAAACGAGCGCCCACATCGCGATCTGCGGCAGCCGCTGAATGGCCTGCGACAACCCGAACTGGATCGTGGGCTGTCCGCCGCGGAATCGCTCGAACACACAGGCCGCAAGGGCGGAATTGAAGAAGAAAACGATCATGTAATTCGCGAAGTAGAAGGCGAAAAGTCCGAGGTAGTACCAAGGGGTCCGGTATGCCGCATTGAACTTCTCTTCATTCATTGACGACCAATCCACGAGCAGTGCGACGGGCACTGCAAATGTCGCCAAGATCGCCAGACATGCAGCCGAACTGATCAACGGGAAAACAAGCAGTTTCTTGTCATCCATCAGAACGCTCCAACTGAGTTTGGTGATCTCCCATCCGCGTGCGATCTTTCCCGCCATGGTCTTCCACCTTTCATTTCACGGGTGCCGTAAGAGCCGTCTGGTGAACGATATACACCATTTCTTACCGAGCCAGCAACACAACCGGGCACCAGCCTCTTCTCACTCTCGGAGCCAACTGGCTTCAGCAACCCCCATCCCAAGCGAAGAAAAAGGCAATGACATCGTCGCTGTCGGCATCCGCATCGCCATCAGCGTCACCGCCCGCATCGCCGCGGTCCCACGCCGCGAAAAACGTCAGGATGTCGTCGGAATCGTCGTCACCGTCGCAGTCTGCATCTCCGATGCAAAGGTGCAACGTTGCAGAGTCGCAGACAATGCCGCCGCAGGCGTTCGTCAACGCCGCGGCATATTCGCCAGCATGCGCGGCATTGGTCCCCGTGATGGTCAACGTCGTCGTCGAAGCACCCGAGATCACCGAACCGCCAGGTCCCGGACCTTCAACCAGCGGCACACCATCGTGCTGCCACGCGATCGTCGGCGAGGGAGCCCCCGCGAGGGAGATCGTAAAGGTCGCTTGACCGCCCCGGCAGACCGACTGCGGCTCCGGTCCGGTCAATACCTGCGGGCACAAATAGACGGGGTCGGTGGTGCGGTAGACGCCGCGCCCGGCCATGGCCGCGTAGATGCGTCCGTCGGGGCCGAACGCCAGCGAGTAGCAGGCCGCATTCGGAAGCCCAACGCTCGCTGTCTGCCAAGTGTCGCCGTGCGTCGAGGAGAACTGAATCCCCATATCCCTTGTCCCGACATACACGTCGTCGTTCGGGAGGACGAGGACGGTGTATCCCCAAAAACTGGGGAAGGAGTTGAGTTGCTGAAACGAAACCCCGCCGTCGATCGATCTGCACACCCCTCTGATCCGGCCGTCGTTACCAAAGTAGACCCGGCCGCCGGAGTCGAAGGCCACGCTGAATTGCTGTGAAGTGTTGAATCCCTTGTTCTCCCAAACCGACGCTCCGGCCGGCAACCGCCAGACGCCCGCTCCCTCCGAACCAATGAACAGGTCGCCGGCCGGGCTCCGACCCAGGAAGTACGCCGGAATGTTCTGCGGCGGCCCTAGCCTCGTCCAAGCGCTGCCGTTCGTTGTTGATCGCGACACCCCACCGGGGTTCCACGCCGTTGAGCACAGAACCTCATTGGCCGCCGGAAACGCGAACCCGCTCACCATCGCCGAGATCAACCCGCTATCCAGCGCGGTCCACGTCTGCCCGTCGTCGCCCGAGCGATACGCATGGCCGTCCGAAACACCTTGGGTGATGTTGTAGTTTCCCGCAAACACATCGCCCCACGGGCTTTGGGCGAGCGCGAAAACCCTGCGCCCGGCAAGATCCGGGGCCTCCCACGTGGAACCGCCATCAGCAGACCGATACACCCCGTTCCGCTCGGTCCCCGCCAGAATCGTCCCGCTCGTCGTCAGCAGCACTCGGTTGACCGTGTGCACGCTCAAGCCGTCCGACGTTGGTGCCCACGTCGCTCCATCATCCGCCGAACGGAAAATCCCAGTCTCCGCAAAGATCACATACGTCCGCCCCAAGGCATCGCGGCAGAAGAGCCTCGCATTCACGCCCGAAACGCCGCTCGTGATCGGTGTGAACTGCACCCCATCGAGCGAGCGGTGGAGCCCCGCCGCCGATCCCACCAAGAGCGCTGGGCCGGCCCGAACACACGACCATACGAACACCGAAGCGAACGGCCCGCCGACCGGTTGCCACGACGCCCCCGCATTACTGGAGACATACAGCCCGGCGTCGGTCGCCGCGTACGCCGTCCCATCCGCCGTCACCACAACGTCATTGATGTCCGAATTGCCGAGCCCCACATTCATCTGAGCCCAAGGGCCAGAGCCGATGCGCTTGTGAACCCCGCCACTCTGCCGCGTTCCGAGAAGCGTGTAACCGTTCCCAAAGGCCAAGTTCCCGGTGGCCAACGTGGCAAGCCCACTATTGATGGAACTCCACGTCTGAGTTGCAGCATTGAAGGCGTAGACCCCCGCGAGATTCGCCGAGATCAAGAGTTCGCCCGTCGGTGAGATCGCCGGCCGCCCCAACACCAAGCCGGGCAATCCCGCGTTGATGGCCGAAAAGTGAACCCCACCATCAGTGGAGCGAAAAATCCCGGCCCCCGTCAGCGAAACGAAGATGTGGCCCTCGCTGTTCACGACGATCCCTCGCACCGCCGTCGTGGTTGGGTTGAGCACATCCAGTTCCGTTACGGTGTGCGCCCACGTCTCTGTGCCCGTCGCGAGGCGGTAAAGGGATCCCCCGATTTGGTTGTAGCCCGCACCAAACACCGATCCCGCGAGAACGCTTCCGCTGCTCACATCAAAGGCAATCGCGTTAAACCCACCCCCGGGCGGCCCGCCGACAAACTCCCACGACACCGGCTGACCGGTGGCTACCGAACCACCGATCGCCAACACAACCAACGTTCGAATCAGCGCCACAATTGTTTGGAGAGTCTGCATCACGAGAAAACGCCCCCATGGCCCCGCCAATGCCGCTCCCCGGCTCGGCCCGCCAACACCCACCCATACGCCAACTGGATATTCACCCAATCGTCGCTTTTCGGACCCTCCTCCAGTTCTCATACGCTCCACGCTCGTGCCCCAACCACCCGCCCCACTCCGCATCCTCCTCGCCCACGACTGGCTCGTCGGCCTCCGCGGCGGAGAATTCGTGTTGGACCGCCTGGTCGCCGTCGCCCACCAGATCGGCGATGTTCGCGGCATCGTCACGATGTTCGACGATGGCCAACCCATCACACCCGCCATCGACGCCCTTCCTCGCATCGTTTCCTCATTGGGGCGGCTCGGCCCCGTGTCTCTTGGGGCGAGACGCTGGCTCCTCCCGCTCTACCCCGCTGCCGTCCAATGGCTCAGTGGGAGCATCGCAGATCTTCATCGCCGCCAGCCGATCGATCTCCTCGTTTCCACCAGTTCCGCGGCGATCAAAGGCCTCGAAGCCCCGCCCGGCGTGCCGCACGTCTGCTATTGCCACGCGCCCGCACGCTACCTGTGGTCGCTCGGGGCCGAATACGCCGAGGGCTCCACGGCCCGCCGCGTGGGTTTGGAAATTTTCGGTGATGCCCTGAGAGAGTGGGACCGGGCTTCCGCGGCCCATGTCGATCAGTTCATGGCCAACTCAACGGCCACACGCAACGTCATCGAACGGGCTTGGGGTCGTGATTCGCAGATCGTTTTCCCCCCGGTTCGGACGCAGTATTTCACACCGCCGCAGTCCCGTCGCGAGGCTGGCGCTCCGTGGCTCGTGGTGTCAGCCCTCGAACCATACAAGCGAGTCGAGTCAGCCATTCATGCAGCCAACCACACCGGCCACCAACTGGTGGTTGCAGGCACAGGCTCCGAACGCGCCAGGCTTCAATCCCTTTGCGGGCCGACGGTCCAAATGGTCGGCCGCGTCGCCGACGCCGAACTCCGACGCCTCTACCGCAACTCCCGTTGTCTGATCTTTCCACAAATCGAGGATTTCGGAATCGTGGCGGTCGAGGCCCAGGCCTGCGGGCTTCCCGTCGTCGCGTTCAGCCGCGGCGGAGCCCTCGACACGGTGGTCGATGGCGTCACCGGCTCGTTCTTTCACACGGCCGATTCCGAATCCCTGATCGACGCGGTCAATCGCTGCCCCCAACCCGACAACCCGCAGATCGTCGAACACGCCCAGCAATTCTCGGAGGACCGTTTCGACCACGAAGCCCGAGCCGTGCTTTTGCAGGCCCTAAGCGGTGCCCGCGGCAGGGATCGCCTGGTCATTGCTCGCCAACACCTTACCGATGAAGAGTTCAAAGTCGGCCTCGAGGTCAATGTGACGAACCACCTCGCAATCGAGGCAGAGTGAACTCCTCACAAGCACGGGCGCTCCGCTCACAAGCCGGGTGACGGCCATGCAATCGAATGGATCACCGTCGTTGGCGCGGTTGGTCTCGGCAAACTTCTTCGCCGCGAGCCGATCGGTCGACTCCAAGCGGCAGACAGCAAACGTCCGGCTGTCCCGGATCATCGGCGAAATCCAATGCCCCTTGCGGAGCGAGACCGAGATCAGCAACGGCTCATCGGCGCACGCACACACCCAGCGAACCAGCACGCCGGCGCGGCGACCGTCGAACTGGGACGTCATCACAAACTGCCCCTGAGGCAGCAACGCGAGCACGCGTTCGGTGTCGAGCGGTGGAACCGAATCCATAGTCCTGAAGCAGACCCCCTTCCTTTGGGTGACCCCAGAATCCCAGTGTAGAAGTTTTTGTGGATTCACACGGTCTGAATAGAGCGGCTTGGAGTGGTTGTCCGTTGATCCAAGTGGTTAGGGAAAAAACACTTACGGGACGTTATCCACCGCTTACTGCCAGTCTATCCACAAGTTCGAATTGTGGGGCAAAGTGTTGCAAAGTGTCGGGAAGTGTGTAAACTTCCCACGTTGGCCGAGCGACCCATGGCCCATGCCATCCGGGACGTTTCGGGGATCTTGAAACGGGGTTCGCTTGCTCTTTACTGGACATGCCGAACTCAATATCGACGCGAAGCAGCGGCTGGCGATACCCGCCAAATACCGCGGCCAAATGTCCCCCGAACGTGACGGTGACGCCTGGATCTGTGTCCCTTGGTCGGCCCGCCTGATTCGGATCTACACCGAAACCACCTTCACAGAACTCGCGGGAAAGGCAGAGCAGGGGCTCGCCACCACCGAGGAACAGGCGGAGTTAGAGGCCACGCTCTTTGGTTTCGCAGAACGAATCGAACTCGACAGTGCGGGGCGAATCACCATCCCCAAACTGCACCTCCAGATGACAGGCCTGGGCACCGAAGTGGTGATCGTCGGTGCCCGCAACCGGTTGGAAGTCCGCGACCGCAACGCCTGGACGGCCACGATCCCCGAGAGGTTCGCCCGTTTACCCAGCCTCGTTGCCAAAGTGGAATCCCAACGAAAGAACGCCCCGGGTTCCGCATGACGCGGAGACGACCCTTCAAGGACGAATCGTCCACGCCACCGACCCGCAACGGTCGCCCTGGCGAGCCCGGAATCGACCGATCGGCTGTGATGCACGGATGCGCTTCACACCCGATTCCAAAATCCCCCACCTCACCCTTCACCGGGCGATGTGGGATTGCCCTCCGAAAGTTTTCGTGCCGGGAAAGCCCGAAGGACTTGGCCGTCTCCATTCGCTCGCCGCTTCATTGGTCGTAGACGCCACACTCGCCGCAAGGACGCATCGAGTGTGAAGGTCTACGGAAGCGTCCATGAGCGAACGGAGTCACCCGACACGATTTCCTCCCCCCGCGCTTCGTCCGAACACCACCGGCGAAGTGCTTTCACAACGCCCCCCCGCCTTTGCCGGAGCCCGACCCGCGCTCCGCGAAGGTCGGGGGGCCTTAAGGCCACCACCACCGCACGGCGGAGTCTTCCACCACCTTCCAATCTGACTCTGTCGCCCCGCTCACCCCGCGCCACAACCACGCGGGGCGATGCGGGTTTGCCCGCTGGCCTTCCACTCAGAACGTGAACCGCAACGTCGCCCCAAGGAATGGCGCAGCGTCCGCGTCCAACTCCTCGATCTCGTCGCCGTCCTCATCATCCAGCACGAACTCACGCCCGAAGATCATGCCCCCGCGGAGCGACAGCGCAACCTGCGGATGCGCCTGCCACGAAACCCCCACCGTAACCGGGATCCCCGTGGATTCGCCCACACCGTCGGG
>Ga0105049_10002270_pt1 | contig 22686 bp, 22 predicted proteins | sample MAT06_FD_78087 | JGI IMG/M metagenome (GOLD analysis project Ga0105049, IMG submission 78087) | Freshwater microbial communities from Lake Fryxell liftoff mats and glacier meltwater in Antarctica - MAT-06 | ecosystem: Environmental > Aquatic > Freshwater > Ice > Liftoff microbial mat | place...
AATAATAAAGCGTAGCCGCAATAATAAAGCGTAGCCGCAAAAGATGAGGTTCAACCTCAAACATTAGCCAAGGGGTCTAGCGTTAGGATTAATAATTTTGCAATTAATTTGGGATGAACTCGTTAAACAATTTGAGATTAATACAATCAATTAAGATGTCGTGGCCGATGATGACATGTGGTAAGAAATGAGATCAAATTCTTGCCATCTTACTTTCCCTATCTTTAAGGGTTTCCCCGCCTTTATCCGTGAAAGGAAACCCTCTCATTCTAAAGTTCTGATTTTACCTCTTCTACCTCAATTTTTTTCAGAGATGCCTCCCCTATTGATGGCTCTCGAAGCATCCCGATGAAGCCAAAATCTTCCTAGGATCCCGTCAACGGGCTAAGCATCTTCTTCAGAAAGCCGGACATAGCTTTGCCGAGTCATATCCATCATCGGCTGCTCACGGGATGCCTCTAACCGCCGAGCTTCTGACGCTGCACTGGGTAACGCACTGGCTAGGTTTGGCCCGACGATACCGCCAGATACGACAACCTTAAACGCATCCTCAACGGACATATTGAGGTTAATGACTTCTTTTTCGGCCACGATGGCATACCAACCCGTCGTCGGATTGGGCGTCGTTGGGATGAACAAGTTGAGCATGGCAGCGGGGGTTTGTGGCGAAAACTCAGCAATCATGCTGCCAGTCACAAAGGCGATCGCCCATGCTCCTTTCCGGGGATACTCCACCAACACCACCCGCCGAAAGCGATTGTTAGAATCGCGCAACAGCGTTTCCAGCAACTGCTTCAGGGTTTTGTATACAGGGCCAGCAAACGGAATAGCCTGCAAAACCTTTTCACCGACATCTAGTAACCATCGCCCAGCAATGTTTCGAGCCATCAGGCCAATCAACAGGATGAAGGCAAAGGGAACGGCTAACCCTGCCGCCAAGTTCATCAAGTCGCCTAGGAACGGCGGAAAGTCTGTAAATGGATTTAATTGCTTAGGAATGCGCGTCAAAAATGCCACAACCCAACTGGCAAGGGTGAACGACAACCAGATGGTCGTCGCGAGGGGAATCACGACCAGAAGCCCAGCAATCAGGTCGTTTTTCAGGTCTTGCTTAAAGCTTTGCAATAAAGACAATGCTGGCTCGGCTCCCTTTAACTGGCTACTAACAGGCTAAGGCTGGATGGGCTAAGGAATGAGTCAAATCAGGCCGGTGAATTAAATCAGATTCGTGAATTAAATCAGATTCACGATTTAATTCAGACAGGGGACAGCGCGTAACGGCAAGGCAAAGGGATTAGTTAGAATTTCTTCTATTCACCAGTTGAGGCTCCTTGATGGGACATCCCACCCCTTCAATGACTAATCGCCAACCCAGAGGAAAAGACTAATAGACCGAAGGTTCCGGAGATAGTGCTCAATGGTCTTTCGAGGTCGTACCCCGTTCACTGACCTTATACTGCCTGATAGATAATGCCTGATAGATACCGCCTGATAGATACCGTTTGATAGATACCGTTTGCTAGAAAGATTTCGTTAGGAGCAGTTCGCTAGAAACGGCTCACCAGAAACAGCTTATTGAGTCGCCTATTAAGTAATGTTACAAGCCATCTCTATCATACTCTGTCAGGGAAAAACTAACCTCGTCAGAGTGGGAAGAATTTGGGTGGAATCAGGCTTTTGGATCAAGGACAACCCCTTCCTAGAGCAGGATGCATCCCTCGACTAGACCATTACTCAAAAACTCTAATTCAATGACTCGATCAACGATCCCGCAGCGACCTAGCAACGATCTCGCAGAATCTCATCGACTACTTCTGTCTTCTTCGTATCATAGCTAACATATTGCCCAAGATCTTGCCTGCTTTCTCCAAATTCTGCCGCCTTGATCCCCGGCTAGTCCCTGGCTCATTCCAAAACCGATGGCGCATGAGCCGAGAATCTCAGCCAGATTGGGGCAGCAGGCTGGGAAGCTAGAGAACTTGGCTAAGGAGACGAATGCCCAACCAGCCGATAGTTATGTAGGCGATCGCAAACAGTAGACTGTTGAGGCCAACGCGCAGCCCAGATTTGAGCGATTCGTTACGCGCTGTTGCGGCAGCTTGGTCTTGCTGTTCTAGAATTTGGGTTTTAGTTTGAGCCAGTTGGGTTTCGGCCTGTTCTTGCAGAAATGGGTCTAAGGTGTCGGGGTTTTCGCGGAAACCGCGCACTAAATCGACCTCTTCGGCGGTAATCAGGTTAGATTGAACCGCTTGGTTGAGCTGTTCATCCGTGGCGGTGAGCAATTGACCAATTTGGGCGCGTCGCCGCTGGACTTCGACCGATAGCTGCTGCTGTGCCTGGGTTTCGGCCTGCTGAGCTTCTTGGGTGAGGCGCTCTTGAAGATCGATGTTATTGAGCCGCACGTTGTTGAGGTGGAGCGGGAAGACAATGAGGTAAACCAAGCCCATTACACTGGCAAAGATGGCAATCCAAAAGCGCAGGGTTTGCCATTGGGGGCGATCGCACCGCTTTCCTAAGCCCGCACTTTCCACCCAATATCCGGCAAACAACAGCGCCAACCCGACAAGGGGCACGAGGCCGCGATCTGCAAGCTGTGTGACAAAGGCCAACCACCAAGAGCGCTCACCCAGTTGGTAGGGGATGGGCACAATCAAGATATCGAGTAGGGCAGATAGGATGATGATGCTGCCTGCGATGCGCATGGCGATCGAGGCAAGGGCTGCAAGGGGTTGACTCTGGGAGGGGTTGCTAAAAGCCATAGGTCTGGTGGTGAGGCGGAGGTCTAGGGAAACGGCTAGGCCGTAAAACGGGTGTGAAGAAGATGGGTGTGAAGACAGAGAGATCGAGCCTTTGCGGGGATCCCTAAATGGCACACAACCCAAAGGCCATTAAACACTATGCGGGTCACGGTTTGATAACAGGATTTTGAACAAAGCGGTGTATTTAAGGTGTAAGTAACCCAGAAATTCGCATAGAGTTCGCACGGAGTCCGCAGAAAATTTGCACAGACTAAACCCGCGATCGCCCAGATCTGTCACCTTTTGAGAAATTGGAGGAGGCTCTTGCCCCAACATCTTGACAACGGAAGGAACGAACGGTGTGAGTGCCTAGGAGGGCTGTCGCAGGGAAACCGAAGGGCATTCATTTGACCCAAACACTGGGGCGGGGTCGAGTCCGGTGATTTGCTGAAATTGCTCTGGGGTGAGGGTGCTAAAAATAGGCTGCTCTTGCCATTGGTTAAGGATAGATTGGGTGTGCTCTAGAAACACCAATCCCTTAATCGGCGGGACATGAACCCAGCTATCGGCTAATGTTTCCACGAGGGCTAGCTCAACGAGGGGCGCAGGATGTTGATCGAGCAGAGCTTCTAGGCGCAGACCAAACACCTCGGGTTCAGGTTCATCTAGGTGATAGCTGCTTACAATATGCTTGACACGCTGGCGGTTGATGGCGGCGCGAATTTCCGTTCCGTCCATGAGCTTAAGGGGGGTATTGGGGGTGAAAGTTGAGGATGAGAGGCTGATGCCACTTGCCCTGTTTTAGCAAAAACTTTCACAAATGCGACTCACCTGTTTCTAAAATACCGGAAATATCAGTGATCTACCCAGATCTAGCCCATCCTCAGGGTGCGGCCAACGAACCGCTGGGAGCCACCCGCCAGAAAACAATCTTATTGGGGGATGTCAGAATCTGGGAAGTAGCGATATGGTTGCTGACAGTTTAACGAACCGGAATGGTGGAAGCGGGGGAATGGGCGATCGCCCACCGTTCCTCCCCAGTTCCCCCACGACAGTTCCCAGGTTGCCATCACCCAATGGCTCCCCAAACTGCTGTTCTTTCAAAGCTTTTCTGCTACGGTATCCTGAAAAGGGCATCAGAACTCAGTAACCAAGGGAGATCAGGCCACCCCTGAACATTCCGAGAAGCGAAGGCTCTATGTTGGCTCCAACCTTTTTTGAAGCCAGTTACATTCGCATTTGAGAAGGGTTCTCACCCGCCGTCCTAACGGTTTTAACTCAAATCTGGTCTTGACTCAAAGAATGGTTTTAAATTTTCTGTTCTGAATCGTGGGTATAGCTAGAAATCTGGCTAGAGTTGCATCTAGAGCATCGCTTGGTTAATTTTTCTGCGTTGTGAAGGTAAAAGGTAATTATAAGGTTGACGTTGGCTATGAAGGCTATGAAATCTATGAGTTGGCAGCTAATGAACGAGCGATTCCCGCTAAGACGACAACGCCGATCGCCCCTCCGTGCGCTTTCTGCGATCACCTTGGGCACGGCAGCCCTAACCGCCATCGTCAGCGCTGTGGTTGCACCTGCCGCCACCGCGTTCTTTTACCCCTTTGATTTAGAACCCGACATTGTTGATTATGAAGCCTGTGCCACTGACTTAATCAGTGAGGGCGTTGACGGCTCAACGGCGGCAGATGTTTGTGGACGGGCATTGCGCCCAGAAGATTTAGGAAAATGTGTGGTCGGTGTGGCACGCGAGTCGTTAGCGGTAGAAGAGGTGCTGACGGCCTGTACTCGGGTACGCCGCCCCGATGAGCTAGCAGGTTGCTTCAACGATATTCGCGGGATTGATACCATCGCCGCCGAAGCCAATGTGCTAGACAACTGCCGCCGGAGTTTATTGCCAACTCGCTATGCCAACTGTGTGATTGGGCTGCGCCAAGAAATTGAGTTTTCTACCGATGAAGCGATGACGAGCTGTCTTGCGGCGGGCGATCGCCCTCGCAATACCCTGCCCAGTTTCCAGCCCTACTAACTCAGACAAAAACTCCTCTAGAAACCATAAAAAACAACAGAGGGTTCGGAGCAAATCTCCGAACCCTCTGTGTTTTAAGGACAGACACACAACCCTAGCTAAACCCACCCCTGCGGAGTCTATTGGGCGAGGGCGCGGCATTCTGTGCGGCTTTGGGCATCAGGAACGTTGTTGATTCGGTTGCGGGTGCGGCATTCTTCCCAGGCGAGGCGATTGCCTACCTGCTTAACCAATTGGTCGCGGTCTGCTAGGGCTTCTTGGAACAAGGGAAGGCTCTCTTGTTCTCGCCCGCTCAACACCAAGATCTGGGCTTTGAGATAGAGGAGGTCGGGGTTTTCGGGGGTTTCGACCAGTGCCTGATCAACTGCTATAAGGGCATCATTGTATTGGTCTAAATCACGATAGCCCAAGGCAATTCCTCGGTTGACCAAGTAAGACGGCGCACCATTGGCTTGCAACCGCGCGATCGCATCGGCAGGGTCAGAAAAGGGCAAATTAACCGCCAACATCAAATCCATATACCCCTGTAGTAGGTTGAGTTCTGGGTCGTTGGGGTCAATTTGGCCAGCTTGGTTGAGGTGCGAAAACACCTGTTGCAACTTCTGCAAAAGACTAGGAGTTGCTGATACTAAGCCATCTTGCTGAGCAATATACGCCCCTTCAAAAAAATGCCCCATCGCCATATAAAGATTGGCTCGCAACGGATCGCTAGACTCTATTGCCTCGGCTGTTTCGCGGGTGCGGGTGGCACTGCGCCCTAAAATTCCCCAGTCTTCGCCCAAATAAGCCAACACGCTGCGCAAAGCATGGGTCAGGGGTTCATCCTCCTCAGCCGTACTCAGGATCTCTTGGGCTACAACATAGTCACCCTCCCCAAACATGGCTTCAAAGGCCGCTTCTGCGCGATCGCCCACATTATGCGGGTTGCTAGGCCGGAAAGGATCGGCCAAGGCCACACTGCTCAGGCTCGTGAGGGCGATCGCGCATCCACCTAATGCCCCCCAGGCCAACCGTTTCAGCCCTGAGCGCCCGCCTTGAACCAGGCAGAGGCTACTCGCCATCGCCGCTTTTGCCGAACCTTTTAGCCGCTGCTTCATCGCGTTACTCATCGTCATGGGTTCCTTCATTCCTTGCATGGTTTAGTTTACTTGCCCAGTTAGATTTGGTCGTTCAATATCCAATCAGAATCTAATCAGAATCCCATCAGATGATTGAGATCGGCGAGATTTTATGGCTCAAATTGCATTGCCCAGATCAGTCGTTGGGTGGGATGCGGACTTGATAATGTGTCTTTCAGAGGCTCGATAATGTGTCGTTCAAAAAGATGCGTAGATTTCAGATGAGTGAATGTGCATGGATAGTGAGCAGATTGAATTGACCGAATTGCCCTAATTGAATGAATTCAAAAGATGGCTAGCATCGTGATCTATCTACTCAAGGATGCGGTGGAGCGTATGCGGTAGTGGATCGAACGGATTATGCGGATTAATAGGAAGGTGTTGCTTACAGGAAACACAGCAGCCAGTCCGAAGGTATCACCAAGACCGACGATATCTATTTTGACCTAATCATCCAGCACTTAACCAAGAACACAGGCTCTTCAGATATCCATTCACTGTAGTCGCGGTGGGATCTAGTTCTAAAGTTCAGTGTGCCAAAAATCCCATCAGGGCGAAATGGCCAATTCTGAGATGCCACAGATCTAAGATAATGGAGTAGAATTCCCTAACTCCATCCCTATGACGCAGAAGCTCAACCCTAAAGTTCCAAGATCCCAAAGTTCCCAGGCCTCATTCCCCAAAGAGTTTGATATAACCTTCTCAGGTCACGGTTCAACCCTATTAAAATGACAATCGGTAGAAATTGGCTCTCTCAAATTGTCTCAATGAGCCGTTGGTGACCCTGATTAAGATTGTAGGGCACCCCACAGCCACCATGCTTGTATGGTAGGTAACGTTGGGGGTTCCGCTTTTGGAACGCGCTGGGATGGGCGTGATCTCCGTGGGCGATCGCCCAAATCTGATCTACCCATTTCTCCAGAGAATCCGCCAAACCCCAAAACCGCTCAAGCCAAAAGCGTTTCAGCCTTAAAACCTCTTCTTTCCTAATTCCAGCCTAATTCTAGGGTGAAGAACCGAAGCGGAAGGATTAGGATGAGGAATGCAAGGGAGATGGCTCGTTCACCTTGGGATTTTGAGCCAGGGTTGCTCCCGTCGCTGCATCTTGTTTGCGGGTTTAATGCGGTTTTCTGACCATTGTTTCTGACCATTGTTTCTGACCATTGTTTCTGACCATTGTTTTTGACTATTGTTTTTGACTATTGTTTTTGACTGTATTTTTGGGACTGTGATTTGTTGACCGTGATTTGTTTACATTGGTGCTTTCATGCTGTGTGTTCGTAACCTCACCTACCATCCGGCAGCGACTCCCCATCCCATTTTGGAAGGCATCAATTTATCCCTAGAACCTCGGCAAATGGGGTTAATTTTGGGGCCTAGTGGGTCTGGGAAAAGTACTCTGCTCGAAATCATGTCTGGGTTGGCGAAGCAAACCTCTGGGCAACTTTTGTGGCGCGATCAAGATCTGACCCCCGATGATTTGCGGCAACTGGGGGGCTTGGTGTTTCAGTTTCCTGAGCGCCATTTCTGTGGCAGTACGATCCTTGAAGAGCTGCGTTTGGGGCATTCGGCTCTTAAGAAAGAACGGATTGACCAGGCGCTCCAAGAGGTAGGATTATCTCAAATCTCGCTCAGCACCTCTCCCCGTGCCCTCAGCGGGGGGCAACAGCGTCGGCTGGCCTTGGCCGTGCAGTTAATTCGGCAACCCTTTTTATTGTTGCTCGATGAACCCACCGCTGGCTTAGATTGGTCGATGCGGCAACAACTGGTAGAGGTCTTAAAAAAACTGAAAACCGAGTGGAGCCTCCTCGTGGTTTCCCATGATGCAAAGGATATGGTGGCGATCGCCGATCGCTGCTGGCGGCTCGATCATGGGCACCTCGCCCCTGTTTATCCTGCGGCCATCGAGTCAGCCTAATCTTGAGACTGTTTGGCCAAATCCTTGTGGCTCATTGCCCCATTTCCTTAATCCTCTCCTGCACATCCCCTGCCCCGTGACTTCTTCTTCTATCCCACCCGGCACTCCTTCTGTAACTGCTGCAGCACTACCGCCCATGGCTGAGTTGTGGCAGCAAACCCTAGGCTGGTGCCCAAGTCTTGCCCAGCAAGCCTTGTTTCAGCAACTTTATCAGGCGGTGCTAGAGGGCAACCAGCGGCTCAATTTAACGCGCATTACTGAGCCGCAGGAATTTTGGGAAAAGCATATTTGGGATTCGTTGAGCGGGGTGCAGCCTTGGTTAGCCACTGCCCTTGAGCGACAAGAATCCGCGCTGGAGGCGGCACCGCTGAGCCTATTAGATATTGGCACTGGGGCAGGGTTTCCGGGGGTGCCCGTGGCGATCGCCCTTCCCCATAGCCCCATCACCTTGCTTGACTCTACCCGCAAGAAAATCGCCTTCCTCGAAGACCTCAGCACCCGGTTGGGGTTGGCAAATGTGCGGGCGATCGCCCATCGAGCCGAAACCCTCGGGCATCATCCCCAACACCGCGCCGCCTATGACCGTGTTTTGCTGCGAGCCGTTGCCCCCGTCTCAGTTTGCGCCGAATATGCCCTGCCGTTTTTGAAGCAGGGTGGCATTGCTGTGCTCTATCGCGGCCAATGGAGCGCTGAGGAGGAAACCACCCTCCGCGCCAGCGCCCCCCAGCTAGGTGGTGAACTCAAGGCCGTTTTACCCTTCCAAACACCCCTTAGTCAGAGCGTTCGCCACTGCATCCAGATCCAAAAAGTGGCACCGACTGCCGCCAAATTTCCCCGCGCCCCCGGCCTACCCCGTCAACGCCCCCTCTAACGGCCTCTTCTTTCCAGCGTTTCTCGACGCCCCAAAATCCCCTCCTAAAATCCCTCCTAAAAAACCCCTCTCAAAAAACAAGGTTGAGCATCACTGCCCAACCCAGAAGGTGTAAAACGATGACCGCAACCGCAGCGGTTAAGGACTAGGAATCAGGTCTTAAAATTGCAGACCCACCCCAGCTTGCACAGAGACAGCCGTGTTGTTTGACTGTCCGTAGGCATCGAAGGCAATGATGGCGTTGCTAAAAATCACCAAGTCGCTGTTGGGAAGGGTGTAGTCTAGGCCAGGCTGCAACACAAAACTGGTTTCGTTGCCCACGGGAGATGTGTCTGAGCCAGAACCGCCCAAGGGAAAGGCAACCCCTGCCCCTAAGTAGCCTTCTAGTTCCCAGGTGATAGGGATGTCGTAGGAAACAGTGGGGACGATCGCCGTCCGCTCACTCAACAAAACTTGGGTTCGTAAGGAGATCGGGATTTCGAGCAGCCGATAGCGCACAGCAATTACACCGCCGGAGCTATTGCCCTCACCTAACCCACCCTCTGAGAGACCGATGGAGCCGCCAATCCCGACGTAGCTTCCGTAGGCGGGTTGAGCGTGGGCGGTTGGGGCGATCGCCCCGCCAATGCCCACAAGCCCCAGGGTGCTGAGGGCGATCGCCCCTACATGACCCAAAACCAAATGACCCAGCCGATGCAGACATTTCATGCTAACCAAACTCCTCACATTCATGCGATTCCTAAACTTGTTCTGCGGTTAAGCAGGCTTTACCCAGCGGCTTGTGGCCGTTCAATGCCAGCGACCCAACCCAAAATCCAACGCTTCGGTGCGGTTTTCTCCGTGCAAGGGCATTCTCATTCATTCTGCCTGACCCATTCATTCTGCGTTGAAGCGGTCGCTATAAGGCAGATCCGAGTGCTAAACATACCCCAGGCTCTAAAGTTAGCAGATGGATACAGAAAGCCATGCCAGCTTTCGAAGCGATGGAAATTTTAGCTGCCTTGACAACCCGAAGCCTCCGTTCAATCAGAACCCTAGGGTTGACACTCATCCTACTAGAAACATGGATTTCAGAGCGAGTTTTGCCCCGTCACCTTGCCAGTTTGTCGGAGAAGAAAAAGCATCAAAACCCATCGTCTAATTCGAGTTGCCTAAATTCTAAACTCAGGTCTTGAGAATGAAGCATCTTTTTTAAAAATAGGCTCTCTTTTTGGACTGGCAACATCGGACGAACCCTAGGCGATCGCCCCCTTTGGTGGTGGGTGGGAATTGACTGAGAGGGGCGATCGCCCCCACCGCACCTCCCATCAATCTCAAACCAAGCCACAGGCTTTCAGCCTCCACCGGGTTAAAAGCAACCGCAATCAGCAACAGATGCCTAAAGAAAATTCTGGCAGCAATCTCCAGTAAGTTCGCTAAAATCTGCCTATTCCAACATTTTTAATTCCAGCTTGCGTTGCATCAAATCACCCGGAATGGCTGACCCAGCCGCCCATAAAGAAATTCTCCGCCGCCTGCTAGACAAATCCTGACTTCTGGGCACACTAATCCCAAATCTGGCCAGCGGCGGCGTCTACCCCTCGCCTTAGCACCCAGTTCCCAAGCTTGTAGTCCCAAGCTTGTAGTCCCAAGTTTATAGTCCCAAGTTTATAGTCCCAAGTTTGTAGATAGATCACTCTGAATTGACTTGATCGCACAGGTACCCCGCCATGTCGAAATTCATTCGCCCATTCCTAATTTCTGCTGCCGTCCTACTCCCCATCACCCTGGCTCAACTGGCTCCAGCCTCAGCCCAAGAGCGCCAAGGCTGTTTCATGGTGACAGCCCAAGGAGCGCTCCTTAATTTAGCCGAGCTTTGTCCCGTAGCAGCCCCTTTTGAGTTGCCAACCCCCGCAGTGGCTGCCGGAGAGCCTGTTTTAGGCACCGGGGATATTCAAGTAACCCTGCGATGGACCTCGGTAGATGACCTCGATCTGGCTGTCACCGATCCTGCCGGAGATATTGTGGCCTACTACAACCCCCAAATTACCTCTGGGGGGCAGCTCGATGTAGACGCTAATGCCGCCTGCGGAGAAGGCAACGCCAGCCCCATCGAAAACGTCTTTTGGCCCACTTCCCAGGCTCCCCAAGGGCAATACAACATCGAAGTCAATTTGTTTACCCGCTGTACACCCAGCAGTGATCCCATCGCCTTTTCCCTACGGGTTTTGGTGCAAGGTACCGTCACAAACTACGATGGCACCGTCAGCGATGCTCAACCCGTAGCTACGTTCCCCTTGTCATTGCCGCCCCAATAAGCTGACTCTTGCAATTGACTCTTGCAATAATTTGCCAATCGAGTTGACGGAATCAGGTTGACGGAATTAGATTAATCGCTCAGCTTTGCCAATCAGCCATTTGGGATCTGTAACCGTGTTAGAGCAGTCACTGTACGAATTCAGATCACTCGCAGACTAGAGCAACTTAGGTGGTTCTCGCCAATATTCTCCCCAGCGCTGGGCAGTGACCACCCTATGGCGGCTCAAAGCGGGGATCTTCTTTCTCGGACATTACCTTAGGGAGAAATATGCAAAAAATCGGCAAGATTGGGATACCCTTTTGGCTTAGCTAAGTTGAAGCGACTGAGTTGAATGGCTGAGAAGTTAGATAGCTGAGTTGAGGGATCACCGTTTGCATCGTGCTTAATGGGTTTGAGCTAGGGCAACCTTCAACGGTCTGCACCCGTCTACAATTCGGCACCCGTCCATAATTCGGCAATTCTGCACCCGTCTCTATTCAGAGAAATCTCTATTCAGAATTCAGATAGATCTTTGCTAGATCCTTCAGAATCGAAATCCGAGAGTATCGACATCCGCAAGATCTACCAGGGAAGTCTTTGCAATGAGAATTCTAGGGGCACATACTCAGGTTGCAGGGATGTTGCTGAAATAGAAACAAATGGTTGGTATTGAAGAGACAGCGTTACGATTAAGATAGAAATTTCGCATTTCCTGTAAGCAAGTTTTGAGAGAATCTGGGGTCTGGAGTAGGGTGTTTTTTCAAGACGCGATTCTTTCAAAAAGCGAGTGGCCTACTAGGGGATGGCGGTTTAGAAGCTATTGTTGAATTTTTTGTTAGGTTTTCTGAAAATATTTCCGTACTTTGTTGGATCTTTTGGGGAGGGGTTTATGCGCCGAATTTCGTTGATTACAGTACTAGGAATCCTAGTGATCGGAGTTACCGGATGTGGTGGCGGTGGCGATGTTGCGGAGACTCCATCTCCTGACCCAGTTGCGGCACCCCAAACGACTCCGCCTTCACCGGATGCCACGGCATCTGATCCCACGGCGGCGGCACCCGCTGGCACCGAGACGGCCCAAACACCAGGGGCTGATCAGGCACTGCCAGTACCCGCCCCTCCGGGCAGCTTGCCCCCAGAGTTGATTGCCTCGACGAATCCCAATCAACGCCTCCAACAGATTCAAACTAACCGTCCTGACCCCTTCAACCGGGTGACGGTGCAAGCGCGAGTTGAGCCGCTCGAAAACGCAAATACTGCCGCTGCGCCCCAAAACACCGGAAGCCCTGCCCAGCTTGACTCTAACCGTCTAGCTCCGGTGCCCAACTTGGTCGGTAATGGCCCAGCTCAGCCGCCCAGCCGCCCTATCCCACCGCCCCCACCTCAGCCCTCCTTAGCCCGAGCGGTGCAGGTGTTAGGGGTTGTGCAAATTGGTCGAGTGCCCCATGCCATTGTGCAAGCTCCTAACGAACCCCACAGCCGTTATGTGCGCGTGGGCGATCGCCTCTCTAACGGCGAAGTGTTAGTCAAGCGCATCGACATGCGAGGGTCAGAACCCCAGGTTGTTCTCGAACAAATTGGGATAGAAGTTTCCCTCTCCGTTGGCAGTGGTGGAGTGCCCGCAGGTGCTGAAAGCACGACTACAGCAGCGTTACCGGTTATTCCAGTCAACTAGAGTAACCTCAGATGTTTTGGCTTGTAGGTCAGCCAAAAACACCCAATTCAAAAGGCTGTCATTGGGGCAGCCTTTTGAACTGGGTGTTTATTTCTTGGAGAATCGGATCTGGGGGATCGGAGTTGAAGCTTTGTGAATGGGAGGGCGATCGCCCTCCCATTTCGCCCTAAAGTTGAAAGAACTCACAGCACGATTGAAGCGGCAGGGGTCGATGGTGGAACCCTGAATTTTGGGCTACAGCGTGCCTGAATGTCGAGTGCTTGCCCTTCTAATCAATGCCATTTCCCTGAACCCTGATCCTGATAGCCTACGAGACTAGCCAACTATGACTGCGTCTTCCTCCGATTTTCCGATTCCCTTTGCGCCCCGCGCGGTACAAGATACCGAAACCTTGCAACAGCTTGGGTTTTTGCCAGGGCTAAAAGAGCTTTTGTTGGTGCGCCAAGTTCATGCCCTCGAACATGCGACGGTGGCCGTGCTCGAAGCTGCCGCCCAGACGCCCGCCGATCGCCAGCGCCTCGAAGGCGTCAGCGGACTTTCAACAGATCGAGGTTTTTACCTTTACGGTGCGGTGGAATCTGGGGAAGTGCGGCAGGCCGCCCAGCAGGCTCAACAGCGGTTGGTGTCTGGCGAGTGGCAGTTGGCCGTCCATCCCCGCTGCGGTACGAATCTATCCGTGGGCATGGCGCTCACCCTAGGGCTAGGAGCCGGGATGGGCCTGTTTCTCCCAAAAAATCCCATCGGGCAAGCCATGGGTTTTGGGGTCGCCGCGATCGCCGCCTCTGCCCTTACCCCCGACCTTGGCAAACTGGCGCAGCAATACCTCACCACCGCCATCCCCTTCAACTTAGGGATTGATGAAATCACAGCATCGCGCGATCGCCTCGGGCATCCTGTGCATTTTGTCCGCGTTCATTGGGTGGATGTGGAAGCCGTGCTGTAGCCATTGGCACTGCGCCCAGAACCGAAGATGCTAGATTAAAAAGCCGGATCGGTTTACCGCTCCGGCATCCGTCTGCTGTTCACCCCTGCTGTTCACCCCTGCCGCCAACCCCTGCCATCATGACTGCTTCTGCCCCCGTCACCGCTCCATCGCTGCACCTCGACTTTGTGCGTCAACAGTTCCCTGCCCTTGCCGGAGACTGGGTCTTTTTTGATAATGCAGGCGGGTCGCAAACCCTCAAAGCCGTGTGCGATCGCATCACTGCATATCTCCTCACCTCCGATGTCCAGCTAGGGGCTTCCTACGCAGTTTCACAGTTGGCCTCGGCGCGGGTTGCCGCAGCCGCCCAAGGGGTAGCAACCCTGATCAATGCTGCTGATCCGTCCGAGGTGGTGATGGGTGGTTCCACAAGCCTGTTGCTGCGGATTCTTGCCCTGAGTTTGGGGCAAACCTTCGCGGCAGGGGATGAGGTGATCGTCACCAATGCCGACCATGAGGCCAATATTGCCGGATGGATGGAGTTACAGAAGCGCGGCGTGGTCGTCAAGATCTGGCCCATTAACCCCACCACCCTCTGCTTCGACTTGGCAGATCTAGAACCGCTGATGACGGCACGCACACGCCTCGTGGCCATGACCCATGCCTCCAACGTCTTGGGCACGATCAACCCAATTCGGGCTATTGCTGATTTTGTCCATGCCCACGGAGCCATGATCTGCGTCGATGGCGTGGCCTACGCCCCCCACCGCCTTGTCGATGTGCAAGCCTTGGATGTGGATTTTTATGCCTTTAGTTTTTATAAAGTGTATGGCCCTCACTATGCTGTGCTCTATGGCAAGCGGGCGCATTTGGTAAAAATGCCGGGCTTTAACCACTTTTTTATTGATGGTGAGCAAACTCCTTACAAGTTTCAGCCAGGAAATGTCAACTTTGAGCTGAGCTATAGCCTGCTGGGCTTGTGTGATTATCTTCGGGATCTCGCTCTGCACCAAGATGCCGCCGCCGCCGGGTTAAGCCTACGCAGCCAAATGCAACAAGCCTTTGAGCCGATCAGCCACCATGAGGCTATGTTGGGCGATCGCCTGCTCTCGTTTTTAGCCCAAAAGCCGAAGGTGAGGGTGTTGGGGCACCCAACGGGCGATCGCACCCAGCGCGTCCCTACCATTTCCTTTGTCGTAGATGGCGTTGATAGCAGCCTAATTCCACCCCAAATTGATCCCCACAACATCGCCATTCGGTATGGCGACTTCTACGCCCGCCGCCTGATCGAAGACCTAGACCTCGCCGCGACCAACGGCGTGGTGCGGGTCAGCATGGTGCATTACAACACCCTCGACGAAGTGGATCGCCTCATCCAAGTGCTCGACCCAATCCTCTAAGCCCTTAGAATTCAACCTCTTTTCTAGGCTCTAACCTAGCGTTGGCGCATCTTCTCAGCCCCACCCCAGCAGGCATCCCCTGCCGCCATCGCCAGATCTCTCTCCCCCCTTTCCCCATGCCGGTCAAGCCCTATCACCAGGTTCCGATCCAAGACTGCGGCGAACCCCTTGTGCCCATTCCAGCGGGGGTGTTTGTGCTGCCCAGCGAGCATCCCTATGGAGCAGTGGGAGCGCCCTATGGGGGGCGATCGCCCTACTGCCTGAGAGCGGGTGTCCTCCAACGGTTGCACCAAGCCCAAGGGGTCTTGCAATCCAGCCACCCCGGCTGGCGTATCCTCATTTTTGATGCCTACCGCCCCATCGCTGTGCAGCAGTATATGGTGGATTACACCTTTGCTGAGTTAGTGCGATCGCGCCAACTCAGCCCGACGAGCCTCACCCCAGCGCAACACACCGCATTCATGGAACAGGTGCATCAGTTTTGGGCCGCCCCGAGCCTCGACCCCGCCACCCCACCACCCCACAGCACTGGAGCCGCCATCGATGTCACCCTCGCCAACCCCAGCGGAACCGCTGTAGACATGGGTTCCCCCATCGACGAACTATCGCCCCGCTCTTACCCTGACCATTTTGCAGCGGTTGCAGATCCTGATAGCCCTGGGTATGACGGGGCAGGGGCGATCGCCCACCAGCATCGGCAACGGCTTCGCAGAACCATGGAGCAAGCGGGGTTCTGCGGCCACCCCAAAGAATGGTGGCACTTCTCCTATGGCGACCAGATGTGGGTTTGGCACCGTCAACAATCCTCAGCTTCTCAATCTTCAGCTTCTCAATCTTCAGCAATAAACCCAGAGATTGCCTTTGCTAGGTATGGAGCTGTTTCAGCCTAGATGTTCCAGCCTAGGTATTTAGGAAAATCTTGAGTCGAGATATTCACCATAGGTATTTTCCAAATCCAATCATGGCGCACTCCATCCTCTCTGCTTCGGAAAATACTGAACTTCTGGGTAACCAAAATGGAGCCAAAATTCTAGTATCCGAAAATTCCCGGATGCTTTCAGTGCAGTGACTGAGTTTCTAATCCAACATCTAGAGTTTACCAATTTCAGAGTTCCGTAAATCTCTGGATGACGGGCAACTCTCCTCTCTCTTTTACTGGATTATAGATACTGGATATAGATACTGGATATAGAACTTTCTTGATCTAGATATAGAACTTTACCTGGATGCATAATCTTTCTGGATGAATGAATGAAGTTGAAGGGATGCGGCTCATTTTAGATTTTGTAGTCCGCTGCTCAAAATGCTTAGCCAGCCTCCACTCAATACTTCCTCTGAAGCGGTGCAACAAATCCCTACGCGAAGCAGCAATGAGCCAATTCTTAAGGAAACCTGTATGGCACTCGATAAAGCTGGCAACACAATGGCACGCGCTACAGCAATGCCGCTCAAGTCTACATTCACGACGGTGAGCGACAGGGTTGGGGGCACCGATCCATTCGATGTTTATCGCATTAATGCCCAAACCCGCAGCCGCTTAAATGTGGCAGTAGAAGGCATGGACCGTGGAGTGATGCTCCAAATGATTCACGATCGCAATCGCAACCGCCAAATCGATGCGGGGGAGGTCGTGCAACAACTCACGTCACGGAACAGTGTCCGCCAAACATTTCAAATGAACGTCCAGGCCGGAATCTATTTTCTCCGTCTGCGTTCTTTGGGGAGTACCCCTACCTTTAGGCTCCAGGCAAGGGCACAAACTCTAGAGCCAACCTCAACCCTCAGCCCATTGCTAGAGCAGGTTTTGCAACTGACCAACCAATATCGACAACAAAACGGGTTGCAAGCGTTAACCTACAACAGCAACCTCGCAACCGCCGCCCAAAGCCACACCCAAAACATGGCTTTGCAAGATTTCTTCAGCCACACCGGGTTAGATGGCTCTAACATGGCTACTCGTGTGAGTGCGACAGGATACACCTGGACACGGGTTTCAGAAAATATCGCTGCAGGCCAACGAACGGCATCGGAAGTCGTGACAGGCTGGATGAATAGCGCAGGCCACCGTGCCAATATTTTGGATCCTAATGTACGCGAAATTGGCCTAGGGCATTATTACCTCAGCAACGATACCGGGTCTCAGAATTGGAACTACTACTGGACTCAGGTTTTTGCCAGAGGAAACTAGTCTCAGCGGCAAGCACCCACCTTGGCGCTCTTAGCCTAACAAGCATCAGCACCCCAGATTCTCTCAGGATCTGGGGTGCTGATGTGATTAGGGATCTGCGGGTTAAGGGTATACCCAGTAGTCAAGTTTCGACTTCGCTCAACCTTCCGTGATCGAGGACTGAGCGAAGTCGAAGATCGAGGGCTGAGCGAAGTCGAAGTCCGATCAATGAGTACGTTATTTTCTGGCGAGTCCCTTAGCCCTCAATTCTGCTGAGTGGCTGCTTGGATAGCCATAGTCACAAAGCTGAGGACATACCATCGTCATTGTTCTGAAAATGGGAACCCAGGTAAGGGGTTATGAGTTATTGCAATGGGTCTCTGTGGATTCCCGCCTACGCGGGAATGACGGGGATGGACTGCGCGGGAATGACGGAGAAGGGTCTGATGGATCATGGCGATCGCCCTATCAAGCTTGTGTATAAACCTAAAAAGCACGCCTCAAATGCTTTGCCGGTGTCTTGTTTCAAGCATCTTGTTCTCTATGGGATGTTGTTTCTGTAAAATCAGAAGAAGAAGCTACTTTTCCGTTGTTTTTGAGATTTAGATTTTACCCTATGACCGCTTCCCCAACTCCTATTCAAGCCACGCCTAACAGTTTGTCTTCACGGGTAGCCACCCAGTTAGTGAATGGTCTTTTGGCCATTAAGCCCCTCGCAAAATTGGCCAAGAACCGCGCCCGTAACCTCATGATCGAGCGGGCAGAGTCGATTGGGGTGTATTGGCGGGATGAGGTGGTGAAACTGCGATCGCGCCATACTGCCACTGAGTTTTCTCCGGAATGGGAAACGACCCTAGCAGCGGTAACCCAGCCGACGTTGCAATATCCTGACTATTACCTCACCTCGTTCCATGCCTACGAAGAGGGCAACATGGGCTGGGAACCTGCCATGGAAGTGGAAGTAGCGGCTCATGCGGTTCATGCCAAAATTTGGGATGGTGCGGGAGCGCAGGGGGATGCGCGATTGCGGCAGAGCTACCATGAGACACTGAAGGCCAATTTTTCTAGCGCGCCCCTTGATATTTTGGATCTGGGTTGCAGCGTGGGGATGAGTACCTTCGCTTGCCAAGCCGCTTTCCCAGAAGCGCGGGTTACGGGGTTGGACTTGTCTCCCTATTTTTTGGCGATCGCCCATTACCGCAGCGAACAACACCCTAGCCCCACCCAAGCGCCCATCACCTGGCTCCATGCCGCCGCCGAATCAACGGGCTTACCTAGCGCCAGCCAAGATCTGGTGTCGGCTCACCTCCTGTTCCATGAATTGCCGCAATCTGCCGCCCATGCCATTTTGCGGGAAGCGCGGCGGGTGCTGCGACCGGGTGGGCATCTGGCCATTATGGATATGAATCCCCAATCTCAGATCTATGCGGCCATGCCGCCTTATATCCTGACCCTGCTCAAAAGTACCGAACCCTACCTCGACCAATACTTTGGGCTTGACCTGGCTAGCGCCTTTGAGGAAGCTGGGTTTGCCGCTCCAACTATTGTCTGCAATAGCCCCCGCCATCGCACCGTCATGGCTCAAGTGAAATAAAAACGGACGCCAAAATAACAGACACCACAATATAGCGGTTTCTTCAAGTATGAGGTGCGCTCAACTTGGGGACACTCCCTGAAACAAGGGGCTTAAGCCCCTTGCCCGTACTTCACCAGCGTGAAAACCGCTATAACAGACGCTAAAATAACGAATCCGCCGATTGAGGTTGCTCCCTTCAAGAGTTTCCTAAATTTAGATCGATTTGGCTCATTTTATAGATCTCTAGCACCCTCCCGTTGGGAGTGTATAGAAGGAGTTGGGCATTCTGATAAAAGAACGATTGAGCCGCAAGGGAGCTTTGTAGAAATTACGTGCGATCGCCCTCATGTTGTTTCATCCGCTGCCGCATAATAGGCTGAGAGGATACGCTTTACCGAACTGGATTCTGGATACCTCGGTTTTCCTGCCAATCCTGCCGCTATTAATAGCTATGAAACTAGCTATGAAACTAGCTATGACACTAGCTATGAAACAAATGGCTATGACACCCTCTTTAACTTAGATTTTCACTAGGTAACCAGCATCCCCGTGCCGTCTTCCTTCGATGCCGCCATTTCCGCGTTAGCCCATGACGAGAACCTAACGCGAGTCAAGAAATTGCTCATCTACGCCTGTAAAAGCGTGTGGGAGAGCGAACCCTATCGGCTGGAATATTTTGACCTCCGCAGCTTGGTCATGGAATTATTACAACTGGCTCCCAGCCAACAACAACTCCGCACACGCCTCGATACCTTCGTGCGCACCCTCAGCAAGGCCGACGAATACACCCTCATTGCTGAGCTAATCTACACGCACCTGCAACCCTTATGCGCCGCGACAGCCCCTGCTGTCGTCTCAACTCAGCAAGCTATTTATCAAACCCTTGCCAGCCAGCTATTGCAAGAACCCGAGCAGGTTCGGATCAAAAAGCTAATCTACTGTGCTTGTACCCATGTTTGGGAGAATAACCCAGAAGCTTTGAGCCAAATGAACTTGGCCGATTTGCTAGAGCATTTGCATCAACAGAACCTGGCTCCGCAAACGCTTTCGGATACCCTCAGTGGGGTGGTGCAAAGCCTCAACCGCCAAGCCCAATATATTCCGATTGCCCAGCGCGTTGAGGCGGTATTACTCCCGCTGTATCAACCAGAAGCCGCTGAGCAGACCCATGTGCTCACGGGAGCTACGTCTAATTTCACGGAGCCAGCGCCCAGTAGCTCAGACACTCAACTCAACGCCCCAGTGGGGTCTCCCTTGCCCCGACCGCTGCCGCTGCCGCCACCGCCGCCACCGCCGCCGCGTCCGCCGACCCACCTCCTCCGCCAAGCCAAGCCCCTAGACCTCGCGAATTTAATGGATGTGCGCCTAGATGTGATGAAATACAGCAACCCATTGCGGACTAAAGCCCTGTTGTTTGCGGTGGTTTATCGCCCCTTGGGTTCAGACTTTCGGACTTGGCTAGTTTTGCGCGACCACACATTAGATGTGCTGTTGCAGCAAGTTTTTCAAAGTTTTCAGAGCTATGGCGCGTTGGAGGCAAACCTAGGCCGAGTGGCTAACTCTTTGGCAGACCCAGAGATTTATACCCAGGCGGCTGGAGCCGTCTTGCAAGCCCTGAAGCTTTACTACCCAGAAGAGGGGCGATCGCCCGCCCCAGGCGACAGCGACTCTACGACTAGGGAAGGCCCCAACCGCTACGATCTGACCCTACCCAAGGAGTATCACTAGCGATCACTAGCGCGACCCCACCCTCAACCCTATCCCCATCAACGGGGTACGCGAGCTTTACCATGAATGCCCAAGATCTCCTCAGCCGCTACGCCGCCAACCATACGAACTTTGCAGAGGCCAGCCTCAATGGCATCAATCTCACCGGAGCCGACTTAATTGGCATCAACCTCAGCCAGGCTTATTTGCAGAATGCCACCTTGACGATGGCCTATCTCAACCGTGCCAACCTGTCTCAAGCCCACCTCAACCGCGCCAACCTCAGCGGGATCAACCTCAGCCAAGCCAATCTTATTCGTGCCAATTTACGGGATGCAGACTTGCATGGTGCCATTTTGCAGGGGGCAGACCTCCGGGGCGCAGACCTAACCCTAGCTCTGTTGATTGATGCCAACCTAATTGATGCTGACCTCCGCAATGCAGACTTGGGCGGAGCCAATCTTATGGGTGCTTGTTTGCGCGGAGCCAACCTACGAGAAGAAAACCGCAAATATACTGCCAATCTGCGGGGAGCCAATTTGCACAAGGCTGATCTGCGGGGCGCTAACCTCACAGGGGCCGATCTGGCGCGGGTCGATTTGCGCGGAGCCGACTTGAGTGAGGCCATGCTGCGGGGCGCTGATTTAAGTGGAGCCGATTTGAGTGGAGCCAACCTCAAGGGGGCTTTTTTGACAGAGGCTATTTTGGTGCAAGCCCGCCTCCGTAAGGCTAATTTGGTCAATGCTAAATTAGAACGCGCCAATATGAAGGAGGCCGATTTGGCGATCGCCCTGCTCAAAGGAGCCGTGCTTCCTGATGCCATCCTCGAACGCGCCAACCTCAGTGAAGCTGACCTCACCGATGCCCAACTCAGCCGCTGTGATTTACAACGCGCCAACCTCCGCCGCGCCAACCTCAAAGGGGCTTACCTCACCGATGCCTATCTGGCTCGGGCTGACCTGAGCAACGCCGACCTGAGCAACGCCAGCCTCGTTCGGGCAGAACTCAGCAGCGCCACCCTCTTTGGCACGGTGCTCCATGGAGCCATGATGCCCGATGGCTCTATCCATGAATAAGGCCAATAAGGGAGCCATACCCCTAAAAGCTAGGAACTTTGTGTAGCATCGGTTTCGGCGATCGCCCCTCCTAGCCGATAGCCCTTGCCATAGACCGTATGGATCAGCGGCGGCTCATTCTCGGTTTCGATCTTCCGCCGCAGTAGGCGAATTTGGGCGACCAAGGCATTGCTGCTGGGCTTGTCTTCTGCCTGCCACAGGTATTCTGAAATTTGTTCATGGCCAAGTAACTGGTGTGGATGGGTCATTAGATAGGCGAGCAACTGGGTTTCTTTTTCCGATAGCTCAATGGAGCGCCCCAGGCGGTGAGCCAGTTGATTCTCCACATCGAGTTCCAAATCATCGACCCGTAGCTGCGTAGAAGCGGTGGCAGACTCCAAGGTTGGCGGGCGGCGCAACAGCGCCCGCACCCGTGCCAATAATTCTCGCAATTCAAAGGGCTTGACCAAATAATCATCGGCTCCGGCATCTAAGCCCAATACCCGATCATCCAGCGTATCTTTGGCCGTTAGAAATAAGACAGGGGTGCGATCGCCCTGTTTTCGCAACCGCTGGCAAATCTCTAGCCCGCTCATCCCCGGCAACATCCAATCCAAAATCAACAGCGCGTAGGTGCCCGCCGCTGCCAACTCATAGCCCGTCACCCCATCATAGGCAACGGCCACGCCATATCCCTCCCGCGTCAACACGAGGGTTAGGGGTTCGGTCAATTCGCTCTCATCATCCACCAACAAGATCTGCATCTTCTCAGCTTAAAGCTCTACCCAAAAGAATGGATCAACAAATTATCTGATATCTGGGTTGTCTGAATATCCATAATCTGGCTTTACCCCAGAGGTGCGATCGCAAGATGAAAGGGTCGATCGCACCTGATTGGGACAGCGATCGCAGCCGCCCTAGCCCTGATCACCATGCTTTCTAAGTTGACTGGCTCATCATTTGCCGCAACACTTCCAAACTCTGCTGTGTTCCGATGGTGTCAGGATGCTGGTTGCCCAAAAGTTGCTGACGCATAGCTAACGCTTGCACTAACAAGGGTTCTGCTTCGGTCAGTCGCCCCTGATTGGCATACAGCACGGCCAAATCGTTGAGGCTGGATGCGACAGATGGATGGCGATCGCCCAACAGCTCTCGCCTCAACGCCAAGGCTTGTTGATAGAGGGGTTCGGCCATCTCATAGCGCCCCTGGGAACTATATAATCCAGCCAAAT
>Ga0105049_10002271_pt1 | contig 22681 bp, 28 predicted proteins | sample MAT06_FD_78087 | JGI IMG/M metagenome (GOLD analysis project Ga0105049, IMG submission 78087) | Freshwater microbial communities from Lake Fryxell liftoff mats and glacier meltwater in Antarctica - MAT-06 | ecosystem: Environmental > Aquatic > Freshwater > Ice > Liftoff microbial mat | place...
CTCCTCCGGCGCCACCCGAGCTGCCAGCGATCGTCCTCGCAGCACGGTGCGCACTGCGTAGAGGCCCAGGATGGCGAGCGAGATGCCCCAACCGGCCACGAGATACCCCGCGTGCGTGAAGGCCAGCATCACAGGGTGGCCCCCGCGGCGGGCACGCCCGCCTCCGCGCGACGTTCCTCGATGGCGTCGTCGAGGCCCGTGGCACCCACCCGCTCCTCGATCCACCCGAGCCGGAAGCGGTGGACCAGCAGCCACGCGAACAGCATCGAGAACACCACGATCCCGAGCATGAGCGTGAAGAGCATCGTGCCTTCGATGGTCGGATCGAGGCGGGTGATGGTGGCCGATTGGTGCAGCGACCGCCACCAGTCCACCGAGAAGTGCACGATCACCACGTTGGGGAACAGGAGCAGCCCGACGATCGCGCTGCGCGCCCCGCGCTGGGCCGAGTCGCCCGCTTCGCTGTCGATCCGTCGGAGGGAGAGGTAGCCGATCAGCAGGATGAACAGCAGCGTGGTGGAGGTGATGCGCGGGTCCCAGTCCCAGTACGTGCCCCAGGTGATGCGGCCCCAGATCGAGCCCGTGATGAGGCACACCGCGGTGAACACCACCGCTACCTCCGCGGAGGCCGCGCCGAGCACCCACCATCCCTCGGTCTTGCGGCGCAGCCACATGGCCGACGCCACCGTGGTGATGAAGCACGCGGTGAACGCGACGATCGCGGTCGGCACGTGCACGTACATCAGCCGCACGGCGTCCTGCTGCAAGATGTCGGCCGGGCTCCAGAGGAACGCGAACGCCAGCAGCAGCGCGAAGCCCGCCAGGGTGAGGCCACCCCACACACGGGTGCCGGGCGATCCGGTGGTGGCGCGAACCGGGGCCGCATCGAGGGGGGCGGTCATGACTCCTCGAGGAGAGTGCCAAAGGCGAGGGTGCCGAAGGTGAGGTAGAGCAGCGCAAACGTGACGAGCAGGCCACACCACGGCCAACCGTCGGCGGCCACGCCCCCCAGTGCGGCCTCGAACGATCGGGTGGCGCCGATCAGCACCGGCGCGAGCACCGGAAGCAACAGGATCGGGAGGAGCGTCTCTCGGACACGCAGGCCAGCAGCGAGCACGCCGTACAGCGTGCCAGAGGCAGCCAGTCCCGCGGTCGCGGCCAGGCAGGTGGCGATCAGGAGCGGGAATCCTGTGACCTCGGCCCCGTAGATGATCACCACGCCGATGGCCAACACGACCTCGAGGGCGACGAGCTGCACTGCGATCGCCGCCGCCTTGCCGAGGAACACACCCGCGGGATCCAGGCCGGAGAGCCGCAGCGCATCACGGCCCCCATCGGCGGCCTCGATGGTGAAGGCGCGCTGGATCGCCAGCAGGGAGCAGAACAGCACGGCCACCCAGAACAGTCCAGAGCTGGCCCGAGCGAGGATCCCGCGGTCGGGGTCGAGCGCCATCCCGAAGAGCAGGATCACCAGCAGGGCGAACGGCGCGATCTGCTGGGTGGTGACGCGCGATCGCCACTCGATGCGAAGGTCCTTGCCGGCCATGAGTACCGCGTCACGGAACAAGAAGGGGCTCCTCGGCCGGCGTGGGGACAACCGACATCGCGGGGTCGGTGGTGCCGGCGACGATCGTGACGACGCGATCGGCGAGTGCCTCGGCTCGCTCGAGCTCGTGGGACGACAACAGCACGGTGGCGCCTGATGCCACCGCCCTGCGCACGAGGTCGTCGAGGACGTCGCGCCCGTCCTGGTCGAGTCCTGCGTGGGGTTCGTCGAGAAGCCACAGCTCAGGGCGACGGCTGAGCAGGCAGGCCAGCGAGGTGCGTCGGCGCTGGCCGGCGGAAAGGCGGGCGACCAGCAGACCGGCGAGGCGTTCGTGGAGCCCACAGGCCACGAGGGCCGCGTCGATGTCGGCCTCCGGCGCTCCGGCCGCCTGCCCCCAGAACCGCACGTTGTCGGCCACGGTGAGCTCGTCGTACAGGCCGGTGGCGTGACCCAGGAGCCCCACGCGCCGGCGCAGAGCGCGCCACTGGCGACGATCGGTGAGATCGTGGCCAAGCACCGTGGCCTCCCCCCGAGTGATCGGCAGCAGACCAGCACAGAGCCGCAGCAGCGTGGTCTTCCCTGCGCCGTTCGGCCCGCGCAGGAGCACGATCTCACCGGCCGCGACCTCCAGGTCGATCCCGGCCAGGGCGGGGAACCGGCCCAGGACCGTCACGGCGCCACGAAGGTGGACGACGGATTCCATGGGGACCGTGGAAGTCTACGGACGGCCCCCGGGCGCGACCAAGGCGGGGGTGCACACCGATAGCCTCCTGCGAATGCGCCTGGCCAGATTCCTCGGGGCCGTCGGGCGAACCTTCATCACCGCCGGCGTCATCATCCTCCTCTTCGTCTCGTACCAACTGTGGGGCACGAGCATCCGGGAGGCCCAGGCCCAGAGCGGCCTGGAGGACGACTTCCAGGAGATCCTCGACCGGGCGCCCACCACCTCGACCACCGACCCGAGCGCGACCACCTCTCCCACCACCGCGCCGTCGGGAACGGTGGCACCGCTGGACACGGCCGTCGATGGCGAGGCCACCGCTCAAATCTTGATCCCGAAGATCGGCGTCGACAAGATCGTGGTCGAGGGCGTGTCGCTGCCCAACCTCAAGAAGGGTCCTGGCCACTTCCCGGACACGCCGCTGCCCGGCCAGGAGGGCAACGCCGCCATCGCCGGGCATCGCACGACCTACGGGGCGCCGTTCAACCGAATCGACGAGCTCGTGCCGGGCGATGAGATCGTGGTCGACACGATTCAGGGCACGTTCCGCTACATCGTGTCCGACGAAGACGGGGACGGAAACGGCAACCAGATCGTGTCCCCGACGCAGGTGGAGGTCCTCCGCAACTTCGGTGACAACCGCCTCACGCTGACCGCATGTCACCCCGAGTACAGCGCCCGCCAGCGCATCATCGTCGTGGCGAAGCTGGCGCCGGAGGAGAAGCCTCTCCCGCCCGCCACCCATCTCACGGCCCCCGCCGCCCCCGCCGCCCTCGACACCATCGACGGCGAAGGCGCTGCGGCCCTACCGGCCATCCTTCTCGGCGTTCTGTGCGGGCTGATCTGGCTGGTGGCCTGGATGATCGGACGCCGCTGGCGCCGCTGGCCGTCCTATGCGCTCGGCCTGCCGTTCTTCATGGTCTCGCTCTTCTTCTCCTTCGAGGAGTTCAGCCGCCTGCTGCCGTCGAGCTTCTAGGGACCGTGCCGTCAGCGGCCCGTGAAGATAGGGGGGCGCTTCTCGCGGAAGGCGGCGATGCCCTCCTCGAGATCCTCACTCCCCCACGCGGCCGCCCACGCGTCGAGGACCTCACGGTCATCACCGCGACCGACGGGCATCTCGAGCCGGTTCAGCGCCAGCTTCATGCCCGCGACCGTGAGCGGGGCCAGGGTGGCCAGCTCGTCCGCCCACTCGAGGGCCGCCGCGAGGTCGCCGATGCGCTGCACGAAGCCGAGCCGGAGGGCGTCGTCGCCTCCGTAGATCTCCGCCCCGAGCAACATGGCGCGGGTTGGGCCCGCGCCGGCCAGGAGGGACAGACGCTGGATCGTCCAGTGATCGACCATGAGGCCCAGCTTGGCGGCGGGGATGCCGAAGCGAGCCGCCGGGGTGGCGACCCGGAGATCACACGCGATGGCGAGCTGCGTGCCGGCACCGAGCGCGGCCCCGTCGACGGCGGCGACCAGGGGACGCGGATCGTCCCGCAGCGTCGCCAGCAGCTCACGAAGGAGGTCGGTGAAGCTGCCGTCCTCCACTCCGCTGAGGTCGGCCCCCGCACAGAAGTGACCGCCGCCGCCCGTCAGCACGAGCACCCGTGCGGAGGCGCTGCGGCGGTGGGCATCGAGCAGCTGCTCCAACGCCTCGTGGTCGAGCGCGTTGCGCCGATCGGGACGGTCGATGGTGAGCAGCGCCACCGCGCCGCGGTCGTCGAGGTGGATCACCCCGCGAACCTAGCCCCAGCCCCCGGTGCCGCCGCCTGAGCCAACCCACCCTTCATGGTCAAGGCGCGCCCCGAACCGCCACCTATGCTTCGAGGGTCCAGATCGCGAACACCGAAGGCGGATCCCCACCATGCGACGCTTCCCCCGCCTCGTCCCCTGTCACGTGGTCGGGCTGCTGTTCGCCCTCTCGGCGTGCAGCGGCAACGCCGACGAGCCCACGGCCAGCGAGATGAAGGACGAGCTGTCCGCCACGTTCCAGAGCGGGGCCGACGGGCTGACCAAGGCGCAGGCCGACTGCTTCGCCGACCTCATCATCGAGGAGGCCGGGGCGGAAGCGCTCAAGGACGTCGATCTCTCGGCCGACACGCCACCGGACGAGCTGAAAGACGCCGTGTCAGTCGCCACGGAGCGCGCGGTCGACGAGTGCGACCTGTCTCCCGGCGGATAGCCCCCTGGGTAAGAGAGAAGGTCACCCCATGAGCGACATCACCCCTGCAGGGTGGCAGCCGGATCCCACCGGCCGCCATGAGCACCGGTACTGGGACGGCACGACCTGGACGGACAACGTGTCCGACGCCGGCACGGCGGCCACCGATCCCTTCACCGAGGCCGCCGCACCGGAGACAGCGGGCGCATCCGACGCGCCGAAATGGGCCGATCCGACCACCACCACCCCGGTAGCCCCAGCCGACACCACGGCCGCATGGTCCACCACCCCAGGCGCACCCGTGCCGCCACTACCGCAACCGGTGGTCGCGGGATCCGACGGGAACGGCGGCTCCAAGCGAGGCCTCCTCATCGGTGGTGGCATCCTCGCCGCCATCGCCGTGGCCGTGATTGCGGTCCTCGCCCTAGGCGGCAGCACCGATACCGGTGACACCACCACGACCGTGGAGACCGCCACGACCGTGGAGACCACCTCGGACGACGGTGGAACCACCGATTTCGGCACGTCGATCCCCGACAACGTCGAGGACATCCTCGCCGACACCTACGAGAACAGCCTCGGCCTCCCGCGGGACAAGGCCGAGTGCCTCGCCGGCAAGCTGGCGGACGCCATCGAATCGGGCGCCCGCAGCCAAGACGAGGCGGCCTCGGCCGTGTTCGAGTACCTCGAAGCCTGCGACATCGCGTTGGACGAGATCGGCGCCAACTGATGCGGGCGGTGAAGACGGCGGCCACGGCCGCCACCCTCACCGCTCTCGTGGTGGGCGTGGGCGGGGCGGCGTTTCTCCTCACCAACGAGGACAGCTCCTCTCCGCCGACCCCCACCACGACGTCCACCACCCAGGGTCCCCCAACGGACGCCGAGCTGGCCGCCGCCATCGCCAACGGCCTCGCCGATGGTCTCGAGGTGCCGTTGACCGCGGCCCAGGCGGGGTGCATCGCTGACGCGTTCCTCACCGTGATCGGTGGCGACGTCGCATCCGACCTGGTGGACGAGCCCACCCCCCTCGGGGCCGTCTCGGTGGCTCAGCGGGAGGAGATCGTCCGCGGCATCGTGGAGTGCGTGCCGCCCGACGTGGCCGGTGCCCTCCTGGGCACCCCCACCACCGTCTCCACCCTCACCCCGGTGCTCCCGGACGAAGGAACCTGACCGAGCTATCCCCAGCGGGGCGGGCGCTTCTCGGTGAAGGCGGCGATCCCCTCGACGGCGTCGGGGCTGCTGGCGGTGATCGTGAGGAGGGGGTGCAACAAGCGCAGGCTGTCGTCCACCCCCCGATCCCATACGGCGTAGAACGAGTCCCGCCCCTGACGCACGGTGGCGGGTGGCTTGGCGGCCAGGGTGGCGGCCAGCTCGTCGACCGTGGCGTCCAGCGCATCAGCGGTGACGAGGCGGGTGAGGAGCCCGAGACGGTCGGCCTCGGCGGCGTCGATCCGTCGGCCAGTGAGCATGAGCTCCAGCACGCGCTTCGGCGGCATCGACCGTAGGAGCGGCACCGTGATCATGTGGGGCCACAGGCCGAGGTCGATCTCGGGCGTGCCGAACACGGCATCGTCGGCGGCGACGACCAGATCGCAGGCCATGGCCAGCCCGAACCCACCGGCGAGTGCGAACCCCCGCACCCGGGCGATGGTGGGCTTGCCGAGGGCGTACAGGTCGCGGAAGAGGTCGGCGAGACCGCCACGGCCTTCATGGAGCTCCGCGAAGCCAGCGCCGTCGCTCATCCCGGTGAGGTCAGCCCCCGCACAGAAGGCTCGATCGCCCGAACCGGTGAGCACCACTACCCGCACCGTCGGATCCGCCTTAGCCTCGGCTACTGCTCGGCGGAGCTGCGCCACCAACGCCCAGGACAGCGCGTTGCGTTGCTCCTCCCGGTCGATCGTGAGCCGCGCCACCGCACCCGAAACCTCGTAGCGAAGGTCCTCATACCCACTCCCCGTCATCTTGCGGACGCTACCGGTCCGCGACGGCGGGGGGCCGGGTCGGTACCGTCGTTCTGTGCTCCTGCTGCTGGTCGCCGTGCTCGTGGGTGGTGCGATGGGGCTGAGGCGAACACCGACCGGCGCCCACACGCCCCGCCCCGCGTTGGAGCGGATCTGGCTGCTCGGCGTGGGCGCCGCGCTCCACGCTGCCGCCCTCCTCCTCGACGGTGGCCTCGCCCCGCTGGCGTTGGCCGCGTCGCTGACCGCGTTCATCGCCGCGGCCGCCGCCAACCGACACCTCACCGGCATGGCCGTGGTGGGCTTCGGGTTGCTCCTCAACCTCACCGCTGTCGTGCTGAACAACGGGGTGCCCGTGCGCCAGAGCGCCCTCGAGCAGGCGGGGGCGCCCGCGACCGTGGACGGCCCCCGACACCTCGAAACGGGAAGCGATGCCTTCGGCGTCCTCGGCGATGCCCTCCCGGTACCCCTCACGGGCAACGTGGTGTCGTTCGGCGATCTCATCGTGATCCTCGGCGCCGCCGAGGCCGTGCGCGAGCTCACCCGACGCCGGCGCCGCCGCTGGTCGGAAGCCGAGCGCACCGCCTATCGGGTGCGCACCACCACAGCGAGCGTGGTCCAGGACTGGGGTGCGGCACCAAGGCCGCGCCCGTCGTCCGGCCCCCAGTACTCCGAGAACCCGGACGACACCGCGCCGCTGATCATCGACCTCGACAACGAACGGGCCACGTCGGGGCGGCGCGAGCTCGTGGCGGCGAGCCACAGGAGATAGGTGAGCTGCGGCCACGCCGGCCCGCGCCAGTAGGTGGAGCTTGCGAACGCCGGCTCGGCCCGGTGCACACCGGTGGGCCCGTAGGTGGCCCCAAAGGCAGTGGGATCCGCCAGCTGGTCGAAGGCCTCGCGGCGCGGGCACACGAGCAGCGGGAGCAGCGCATCCAACGTGCGCACCCGCCCCGAGCCCGTGGCCGTCGGTCCATCGTCGACCCAGGTGCTGAGCGAGGGGTCCCAACGCGTGTCGATCGCGGCGGCCAGCGCATCGGCATCGGCTCGTAGCTGCGCGTCGCCGATCACGAGCGCCAGCTCCCGCGCGTTCCAAGCGACCAGCGCCGAGAAGCCGGTAGACCCCACGCGGAACTCCGGGTTGCCCAGGGCCGCGCCTCCCGGAGCGCGCTCGATGGCCGCCACCAATGCTCCCTTGCGCACGAACCAACCGCCGGGGGTCCACTCACCGTCGAGCGTGTCATCCCACCGGGGGCTGTCGTCGCATCCCGACTCCCACGGATGGCACAGCTCCACCAGCCCGGCCGGGCTCCGGCGCCGCTGGTGGAGGAGGAACCGCAATCCCCGTCGTGCCCGCTGGAGCACGTCGGTGCCGACGGCCACGCCCTGGTCCGCGAGCACGCGCGCGGCGTGGCCGTACATCGGCGGCTGCGTGATCGACGACGTTCCCGGCCTGCCCCAGAGGTCGGCGTGTGGGCTCGAGCCGGCTCCGTAGCGCAGATGAGGCACGAACCCGTCGGCATCCTGGTCGGCCAGCGCACTCGTCAGCTCGGCGATGGCCCGTGGATCTCCGAGGTGCGCCCACACCACGGCGTGGAAACAGCTGTCCCAGAGCCACTGCCACGGGTAGGTGGTGGGGTTGGGAACGCAGTGGCCACCGCCCGCCCCGTCATCCCGCCACGCCGCGTCGAGGATCCGGCGAGCGGAGGCCTGCAGGGAGGCCGCGCTCGGTAGCGTTCGATCGTGCCAGTCGCCGCTGTCGTCAGCTTCCGGCTCGGGCGTCATGACGGTGTGTCGGTGGTGGCCGCGACGTGGATCACCGCCCTGCGCGAGCTGGGGTGGCAAGTGCGCACCGTGGCCGGCGACGGCCCTGTGGACCACCTCGTGCCAGGCCTGGAGCTGGGGGCCACGGCACCTCCCGAGGCAGGGCTGCTCGACACCGCGCTCGACGGCGTGGACCTCGTGGTGGTGGAGAACCTCTGCACGATCCCGCTGAACCTACCGGCCGCCCGGCTCGTGGCCGATCGCTGTCGCGGGCGCGCCGCGCTGCTCCATCACCACGACCCGCCCTGGCAGCGCGCGGCGCTCGCCCACATCACCGAGCTCCCTCCGTCGGACCCGGCATGGCGCCACGTCACCATCAACCGACGCACGCAGGCCGAGATGCACAGCCGAGGCATCGAGGCCACCACGATCTACAACGGCTTCGACGTGGACGAGCCGCCGGGCGACCGGGTGGCCACTCGGGTCGAGCTCGGGGTGAGCGATCGAGAGCGCCTGGTGCTGCACCCGGTTCGCGCCATCGAACGCAAGGACGTCCCGGCGGCCATCCGACTCGCCGAGGCCCTCGACGCCACCTACTGGCTCTTGGGCCCGGCGGAGGACGGCTACGACGCTCAGCTCGCGGATGCCCTGCACTCGGCGAGAGGCCGGGTGATCCACCGACCGTCGCCCGGATCGATGGCCGACGCGTATGCCGCCTGCGACGTGGTCGCCTTCCCGTCGACCTGGGAAGGCTTCGGTAACCCTCCCATCGAAGCGGCGATCCACCATCGGCCTGTGGCCGTCGGCCCCTATCCCGTCGCTGAGGAGCTACGGGCCCTCGGGTTTCGCTGGTTCTCCCCCGACGCCCCCGACGAGATCGACGAGCTCCTCCGCCGCCCCGAGTCGAGCCTTCACTCCCACAACCACACGCTGGCCCGAGCGCACTTCGGTCTCGATCGCCTGCGCGACGACATTGCCGCGCTGCTCGATGAGGCAGGCTGGTCAGCATGACCGAGGCGCCTGGCGACCCGACGCTCGCCAAGCGGGCCCGCATCGCCCATCTCGTCGGGCTGGGCCAGCGCGTGGGCTACGCGCTGTTCGGCATCGCCATCGTCGCCTTCGTCGTCGGCTTCGTGGCCGGCTTCGACGGTGCGGTGCGCACGGTGACGGTCGCGTCGCTCGTGGTCGGCTCGATCATCCTCGCCCCCGCCATCGTGTTTGGCTACGGCGTGAAGGCGGCGGAGCGCGACGACCGCGCCCGCGGCTTCTGACCTCCGGTTTGCCCCTACCCGCCTCGGGTGGCACGCTCGATCACAATCGTTATCCATCTCAGGGGGAAGCATCATGGTCACCGCTGCTGTGCTGAAGGCCGTCGAGCAAGATCTCGAGGTCCACGATGACATCGAGATCGCCGCGCCGGGCCCTGGCGAAGTCAAGGTCAAGATCGTCGCCTCCGGCGTGTGCCACTCCGACCTGTCAGTGCAGAACGGCACCATCCCGCTGCCGCCACCGATCGTGCTCGGCCACGAGGGTGCCGGCATCGTCGAGGAGCTGGGCGAGGGCGTCACCAGCCTGAAGCCCGGCGACCACGTCGTGCTGTCCTTCGTGCCCGCCTGCGGCACCTGCTTCTACTGCGAGCGCGGTCAGTCCTACATCTGCGAGAAGAGCGCCATGGCGGGTGCGGGCGGAATGCTCGATGGTTCCACTCGCCTCACCCTCGCCGGAGAGCCCCTGCGCCAGATGGCCATGTGCGGCACGTTCGGCAACTACGCCATCGTCCCCGAGATCTCGCTGGTGAAGATCGACGACGACGTCGACCTCCGCTACGCCGCCCTGATCGGCTGCGGCGTGCTCACCGGCGTGGGCGCGGCGCTGAACACGGCGAACATCCGCCCCGGCGACACCGTGGCCGTCATCGGCTGTGGCGGCGTGGGCCTCAACGTGATCCAGGGCGCCAAGATCGCCGGAGCCACGAAGATCATCGCCATCGACATGTTCGAATCGAAGCTCAAGATGGCCGAGCAGTTCGGAGCCACGGATCTCGTGAAGGCGGATGACGGCGACCCGGTGGCCGCCGTGATGGGCCTCTCGGAGGGTCGCGGCGCCGACGTGTCGTTCGAGGTCATCGGCCTCGGCCCCACCATCGAGCAGTCCATCAACATGACGCGCAACGGTGGCGAGGCGATCCTCGTGGGCGTGCCCCGCATGGACGTGATGCTGAACCTGAACGCGGCGTTCACCTTCCTCTACCTCGCCAAGACGGTGAAGGGCTGCTGGTACGGCTCGTCCAACGTGCGCGAAGACGTGCCGAAGCTCATCCAGCTCTACAAGGAGGGCAAGCTCATGCTCGAGGAGCTCGTCTCCCGCGAGATCGGCGTGGACGGCGTAAACGAAGCCTTCACGGCCATGCAGAGCGGCGAAGTGGCCCGGAGCCTCATCACCCACACGCACTGACGTGGCGATGCGGGCGCGTACGCTCGCATCGTGACCGACCGCCCTCCCGCCGCGCGTCTCCCGGCGGCCCGTCGGCGCGAGCAGCTCCTCGCCGTGGCGCTGCGCGTGTTCGGTGAGCAGGGCTTCCATCCAGCGTCGATGAACGACGTCGCCGAGGCGGCCGGCGTCACCAAGCCCGTCCTCTACCAACACTTTCGATCGAAGCGCGATCTCTATCGTGAGGTGCTCACCGAGGTGGGCACCCACCTCCTCGACGCCATCACGAAGGCCACCACGGCCGCGCAATCGCCGCACGAACAGGTGGAGCTCGGCTTCATCGCCTACTTCCAGTGGGTAGAGGCGAACGAAGCCGCGTTCCGCGTGCTCTTCGGTGGCGGCACCCGACGCGACGAGGAGTTCGCCGCGCAGGTGGCCAAGGTCGAGGGGGCCATCGCGGAGGCCATCGCCACCCTCATCGACGTCGAGGGCCTCACCGGGGCCCAGCGGCGCCAGCTCGCCCACGGCCTCGTCGGCCTGGCCGAGGGCACCAGCCGGCTCTGGATGACCGAAGGAGCCGAGGAACCGGCGGAGGAGCTCGCTCGCCTCGTGGCCGACATGGCCTGGCGCGGCCTCCGCGGCGTGCGCAACGTGGTCTAGTGGCAGGGACCGCCGGAGGGATCGACGAGCTGGTCGACGCGACGCCGGCGACGCGGGACCGCTATGTGGACTTCCTGCGAGCGGCGAGCATCGCCATCGTGGTGGTCGGCCACTGGACGATCGCGATCATCTCGTGGGACGACGGTCTGATCCGGGCCACCAGCGCGGTGGGCAAGGCCCCCGGCCTCTGGCTGGCCACCTGGATGTGCCAGGTGATGCCGGTGTTCTTCTTCGTGGGCGGCTACGCCAACCTCGTCGCCTACGAGTCCGCCCGTGGCCGCGGCGAGTCCACCCTCACCTTCATGCGCAGTCGCGTGCGGCGTCTCCTCGTACCCAGCGCCGCGCTGCTCGTGGTGTGGGGCGCCGTCCAGATCGGGCTGCACCTCACCGACACGGGAGCGTCAGCGGGCCCGAGCATCGCCGGCATCGACCTCCTGCGAGGCGTGCGACCGCCGGGCCAGACCATCCCCTTCGGACCGCTGTGGTTTCTCCTCGTGTACCTCGTCGTGGTGTGCCTGTGTCCCCTGACCATCGCCCTCCACCGTCGGTTCCGGTGGTGGGTGCCCGGCGTGATGGTGGTGGGCACCTTCGTCGCCGACGGACTCGGCTTCATCGGCGGGCAGGACGGCCTGCGCTACCTCAACGTGGTGTTCGTGCTGCTCTTCCCGCACCAGCTCGGCCACTTCTGGGGCGACGGCAGCGTCGACCGCTGGCCTCGCAAGGCGCTGTGGGCCATGGCCGCCTTCGGGCTCGGTGGGCTCGTGGTGGCCACCAACCCGTGGCTCTTCGAGCGGGCGGGCGACGACCGCTTCCGGTGGTTCCCAGGGATCGGCCACTACCCGCGCAGCCTCCTGGGCACCGACGTGGAGAGCGTGTCGAACGCCTATCCGCCCACCGTTTGCTTCCTGCTCGTGGGGTTCTGGCTCATCGGCCTCGCGCTGCTCCTACGACCGCGCCTCACGCGCTGGCTGCAGCGACCCGGCCCCTGGAAGGCCACCATCGCGGGCAACGCCTGGATCATGACGATCTTCCTCTGGCACATGACCGCGTATCTCATCGCCATCCTGTTGCTGTGGCCCCTCGGCTTCGGTCAGGAGACCGAGCCCACCGCCCGGTGGTGGCTCGAGCGCCCCGTCTGGATCGTCGTTCCGGGGGTGATCCTCGCGGGGCTCGTGGCGATCTTCGGCCGCTTCGAACGCCAAGGCCACCGCCGCGGCACCTGAGCCGACGCGATCGGCTGGCCTGGCCGCCTTGGGCCTCCGTGCGCCGTAGAGCCCCCAGATCCGACGACCGAGAACGAACCGGGGTGCGAAGTGCTTCGTTCCTGACGCTTTTCGCACCCGGGTTCGAGGGTTGAGCAGGGATTCAGCGCGCGGCGGGCGTTTCGAGCAGCTCGGAGGAGGATGGCGAAGCCGGCCGGCGCCGAAGCACCTCTTGCCAGCGGGCGGGGCTCACGTGGGCGGGCTTGGTGGTGGTGAGGAAGTCATGCAGGAGGCGGTGGAGGAGCTCCGGGCGTTCGATCGGGAGGAAGTGACCGGCGCCTTCGACCAGCTCCAACCGACTGCCCGGCATGAGGTCGTGGGCGATGTGGGCGTGCTCGACCGGGATGACCGCATCCCGTGTGCCCCACACGATCAACGTGGGCACCTCGTGGGCGAGGTAGAGCCGGTCCCGCGCGCTCACGCGTTGTCCGGCGACGTCGATCACGGCGCGAATCGTGTGGATGAAGGCCCGCTGCGCCTTCACGTCGGTGAGTCGGGTCCAGGCGTTCCACACCTCGCTGAGGAACGGATCCGACCGCAGCCCGAACCGACCCAGGACGCGACCCATCGCGCCGAAGGCGTCGTGGATCTGGGGCGCCAACACCACGGGCAGCACGTACTCCGTGCCCGGAAGGCTGAGCGCTCGCAGGAGGGGGTTCACCTCCTTGCCGAGCCCCCCGCTGCCGATGAGAACGAGCCGCTCGGCCATCTGCGGGAACTGATAGGCGAACTGCATCGCGACCCCGCCGCCGAGACTGTGGCCGACGATCGTCGCCCGCTCGTGGCCCAGCACCCCGAGGAGGTCGCGGATGCCGGAGGCATAGGCACCGAGGCTGTAGTCGCCCCGAGGCTTGGCCGACTCACCGTGGCCGAGGAGGTCGGGAGCGATCACCGTGTAGTGCTCGGCCAGCAGAGGCATCACGGGCACCCACGTGCCGGAGCTGCCGGCGATGCCGTGGATCATGACGAGGACCGGGCCAGTGCCGGCCTGCCGATAGGCGACGTCATGACCGTGCACCTTCGTCCAACGCGTCAACGACGACTCCCGCACGAGCTCGGAGTGCGAGGCCCCCAGTCCCGGAAGCGGGACAACCTTCGCCTTGGGACGGTTGTCGGGGGTACGGCGCGAACGAGCAGGGGCCATGACCGCAGAGGGTAGGTGCCCTCCTCCGGGTAACCACAGTCCGTGGCGCGTGACGCTGAGCCCGTCCGCAGGCCGATGTCACCTCATCCGGTGCGGCGATCCTCCCGCCGACGGCGCGACCAGTCGATCACCTGCCAGCCCAGCTCCAGCAAGGCGATGGCGATGGCGGCCACCCCGATTCCGGCCAGGGTTACCACGGTCGACGGCAGGTGGAGGTCGAAGAACTCGCGGATTCCAGGGGTCGCCAACGTGACGAGAAAGGCCGTGGACATGGCGACGAGGAGCGCGACCTTCCAGGTGGTGAGCGGCCGCGCAAGGATCACCAGCACCCAGAGGCCCACCAGGAACAGCACGATCACCGCCATCGTGCGTTCCTCGACGAGGCGCACGCCGGGTTCCCCGTGGGCGATGGCGTACCCGCTGAAGGTGGCCACGGCCGCGACCGTCCCGGCAGGGATCGCGAAGCGCGCGACGCGCCCCACGAACCCCGGACGGCTCCGATCCCCGCTCGGCGCCAGCGCCAGGAAGAAGGCGGGGATTCCGATCGTGAGCGTGGAGATGATCGTGAGGTGTCGCGGATAGAACGGGAACGGCAGCTGCGCGATGCCCACGGCCGCGGCGAGCAGCACGGCGTAGACCGACTTCGTGACGAACAGGTTGGCCACCCGCTCGACGTTGGCGATGACCCGCCTTCCCTCGGCCACCACCGCCGGGAGCGACGCGAAGGAGTCGTCGAGCAGGACGAGCTGCGCCACCCCTCTCGTCGCCCCGCTGCCCGAGCCCATCGCCACCCCCATGTCAGCGTCCTTGAGGGCCAGCACGTCATTGACGCCGTCGCCGGTCATCGCCACGACGTGCCCCCGGCGCTGCAACGCCTGCACCATCGCCCGCTTCTGTCTGGGTTGCACCCGACCGAAGACCGACGAGACAGCGAGGACGGCGGCGAGCTCGTCGAGGTCCTCCGGCAGGGTGCGGGCGTCGACCGGCTCACTGGCCCCCGGCACACCCACCCGCGCGGCGATCGCCCCCACGGTGGCCGGGTGATCACCGGAGATGACCTTGACGGCCACCCCCTGCTCGGCGAAGTAGGCCAGGGTTCCGGCCGCCTCGGCGCGGATGCGCTCCTCGAGCACCACCAGGGCCACGGGCCGCGCGTGAGCGGCCGACTCGGAGAGCGGACCGTCGGTCCGGGCGAGCAGGAGGACCCGCACGCCGCCCGCCGCCAGCTGCTCGACCCGAGCGCGCATCGGCTCGTCCGCGCCGAGCAGCACATCGGGAGCGCCGAGGAGCCAGGTGCCCTGGTCGCGGAACGAGGCACCGCTCCACTTGCGAGCCGAGGAGAAGGCGGCCGCCTCTACGAGCTCCCAGCCCGGATCGACCCCAACCTCGGCGATCGCTTGAAGGCTGGCGTTCGGGCGCTCCTCTGCCCCCGCCAGAGCGCCGAGCGCCCAGAGAACCTCATCATCGGCGGCGGCCCCATCGGCGCGCTCGAGACCCGTGACGTGGAGCGATCCCTCCGTGAGCGTGCCGGTCTTGTCGACGCAGACGACGTCGACGCGAGCGAGCACCTCCACGGCCGACAGCTCCTGGATGAGCGCGTGGCGACGACCGAGCCGAACGACGCTCACGGCAAAGGCCACGCTGGTGAGGAGCACCAAACCTTCGGGAATCATTGCCCCCACGCCGGCCACGGAACCGCGCAGCGCGTCGGTGACCGAGCTCGACGTACGGAGCTGCGACACCACCAACAGGATGCCGACCGGTACGAGCACCCAGGTGCCGACGCGGAGGATGGTGTCGGTGCCGGCCCGCAGCTCCGAGCGAACGGTCGTGAACCGCTTGGCCTCCTTGGTCAGCCGGGAGGCATAGGCGGCGTCGCCCACCTCGGTGGCAACGAAGCGACCCTGCCCCGCGACGACGAAGCTTCCCGACAGGACCCGATCGGCCGGTTGCACGAGCACGGGGTCGCTCTCGCCGGTCAACAGCGATTCGTCCACCTCGAGGTGATGGGAGACGAGCACCGCTCCGTCGACGGGGATCTGATCGCCGGTCCCGACCTCGACGACATCGCCGCTCACCACGGACTCGGCCACGACATCCGCGACCACGCCATCCCGCACCACCCGCACGCGAGGCGCGCTGACGACGCTCAGTCGATCAAGGGTGCGCTTGGCCCGCAGCTCCTGCACGATCCCGATGAGCGCGTTGGCCACGAGCACGACCCCGAAGAGGGCATCGCGATACTCCCCCGTGGCCAGGATGACGACGAGCAGCCCACCAAGGATGGCGTTGAAGCGTGTGAAGAGGTTGGCCCGCACGATGTCGGCGACGGTGCGGCGGCTGTCATCCGTGGTGACGTTGACGAGGCCCTGTGCCCGTCGCGCCTCGACCTCCACGGCCGTGAGGCCACGGGAGGCATCGATGCTGGCCGCCGGGTCCGGCGGGTCAGGCGGGTCCGGCGGGGCCGTCAACGCCGTCGGGTCGATGGACATCCCTGAAGGATGGCACTCGATCCGCTGGCGATGGGGACGCCCACCGTCGCAGCGCCCGGCGCTCAGCCGGGACCCACCTCGACCGGCCCCTTACCTGGGCCGGCCTTCGTGCCGATGAGGCCAGGGTGACGATGGGCCCCGCCTTCCCAGAGATCCTCGCCGCGGCCCGCGTCGGCGCAGAGTGGGCATGGGAGCGGTTGTACGAATCGATCGCCGGGGGCGTCCGTGGCTACCTCGCCGCCCAGGGTGCGGCCGACCCCGACGATCTCACCGGCGAGGTGCTGCTCCATCTGGTGCGAGGGCTGCCCCGCTTCGAGGGGGACGAGGCCGGCTTTCGCTCGTGGGTCTTCCTCGTGGCCCATCACCGACTGATCGACGAGCGACGACGCCGCCAGCGTGACGCCAAGCTGGCCACGAAGCAGCCGCCCACCCGACCGGCGCCGGACGCCGACACCGCCGTGCTGGACATCGAGGCCGACGCCGAGTGGCAGCAGCGCCTCGCGGGACTGACCGACGACCAACGACACGTGATCCTGCTTCGCGTGGTGGCGGGCCTTCCTGCAGAGCAGGTGGCCCACATCCTGGGCAAGCGGGTGGGCACCGTGCGGGTCCTCCAGCACCGCGCCCTCACCCGCCTCCGCGCTGATCTCACCGCGGGTGTAACGCAATGACCTCCTCCCCCGGTAACGGTGATGAGATGGGCACCACAGACCAACGACTCAGCATCGAAGAGGCAGACCACCTTCTTGCCGGGCGCGTCCCGCCGGGCAGGTACGACCTCGACGGGCTGGCCGCCGATCTGGCTTCGCTCTCCACCGCCTTCCACCACGAGGTCGACCCTGTCGACGTCCGGCGATTGGCTGTCCAGGCCGCCGCGCAGGCCCATCTCACTTCATCCGACAACGGCGAACTGACGGCGACGTCAGCCAGCAACGCCCACGGGCCTGCATCGCAGGCATCCGGGCTACCGAAGAGGAGAGTTCCTGTGCTTACTTCCATTGCTACGTTCCTGGCCACCACCGCCGGCAAGGTGGTCGCGGCGGGGGCGCTCGTCGCAGCCACCGCCACCGGCGGCCTGGCCGCCACCGGCAACATGCCCGGCCAGTACGACGATCCAGATCCCGGGGTCACCGTCGTCGACGACTCCGACGATGCCGTCGACGACTCCGACGATGCCGTCGAGGCCGACGACACCTGCGACACCACCGACACGGCGGTCAGCGGGACGTGCGACGACCTCGCCGGAACCGTTGGTGACGATGACGACGCCTGCGAAGAAGGCGACGAGATCGACGCCGTCGATGACGCTGACGAGGCCCGCGACGCTGACGAAGCCGACGAAGCCGACGACGCTGACGACGCTGACGAAGCTGACGAGGCCTGCGACGGAGCCTCAGACGGTGCGGTCTACGCACCCGAGGTCGACGGGGTCGACGCCGATGGCGACGAGGCCGATGCCACCGACGACGCCGATGCCACCGATGACGCCGATGCCACCGACGACGCCGACGAGGCCGACGACGCCGACGAGGCCGACGACGCCGAGGTTGACGACGCCGAGGTTGACGACGCCGATGACGAGGTTGACGACGCCGATGACGCCGACGAGGTTGACGGCGCTGAGGACAGCGACGACAGCGACGCCGACGAGGTGGTCAACGCCCCCCAGGGGTGAGGCGCGGGGTTGACCAACACGAGGGCGACGGGTGCGGGAGGGCGATGGGCCTCCCGCACCTGTCGTTTTGAGGCGTCAGCGCCAACGCTGTCAACCGCGCGCGAACCAGGCGTCGAGATCGAAGGCGAACACCGCCCGATAGGTGAGGCGCTTGCCTTCGACCTTGCGGAACAGGTCATGGGTGCGCTCGAGCTCGGTCAGCGGCGCAGCCAGCGGTCGAGGGCGGACGCGAATCGTTCTCGCTCCGGTTCGGGGATGCCTCGCCTGCTCGGGCCTGCGAGGTACCGATCGTCGTAGGTGAACTGCGTGCTGGTGATGCCCCGCAACCTGGTGATGCGGGCGGTCCCGACCGCCACCGTCCCGCCCTCGGTGTCGAGGTGGACCTCGATGGCGGTCACGACCGCACTCGTTGCGGCAGCGTCTGGTCAGCGCGAGCGCGGCCGAACGGGGTTTCATAGGGGTCGGTCGCGGTCACAGCTTCCTGCAGGACGCCTACGGCCCGGCAGACGTCGAGGAAGACGCCCATGCCGACGGAGGCGTCGCCGCGCTCGAGACGCCCGACGGTCTGGCGCGTGACGCCCGCGCGCTCCGCGACCTGCTGCGCGGTAAGCCCCTGCAGCTTCCGCCACGCGGCCAGGTGCCCACCGATCTCGCGGGCCGCCTGCTGGGTTCGGAATCGCAGCAGGCGCGCTGGCGATTGGGTACGGCGGGGCAACGGCGCCGCTCAGCCCGGTCCCCCGTCGCGGCACTCCTTCTTAGCCGCCTGTCCCATTGATCTCGGCCGGTGGTAGTTCTGGACCGGCACCAACCGCCGTCGGCGCTCGCGGCTCGGTCCGCAGTGAACGAAGCCGTCGGCCAAACCCGGGGTATCGTCGCCAGCGATGCGATCGACCGGGTTCCGCTGGGCGCACGTTGCCCTGCCGTTGCTGGCCGGCGCGATCCTGCTCATGCACGGCCTCGACAGTCGGGCCTCTGAGCGTCCGACGGCGGCGCTCGCCCAGGGCCTGTCCCACGAGCATCCTGGCGAGGCGGAGGGGAGCCACGACGATGGGCACTGCGCCGATTGTCACCTCGGGCATCTCATGGCCGCGTGCGTGGCCGTGTTCGCGGCGGTCGTCACCTTCGCCGGAGGCCGGCGGGTCCGCGTCCACATCGCCGCGACGAAGCCGGTGGCGGCAGCGTCGACTTGGCGGGATCGGGCATGGTGGCTCAGGCTCCACCCCCCAGAGCCGGCGTGGGTGCGGCTCGCGGTCATGCAGCGTTGAAGACGCGCTGAGCGGCTGACCTTCGGCGCGCTCCGCGCGTCGCTGTCCTCTCACATGTCTTCGAAGGAGCGCGCACGCATGCGCCTATTCACCGGCGATCCAGGGCTCCTGGCCTCGATCCCGAACCTCAGTACCAACGCGATCCATCTCGGTCCGTTGCAGCCGCGCGAGGAACCGCACCTACAGGTGCCGGTTCACCACGGAGGGGCCTCATGAACATCGATCACCACTCTGGGTCGGCGGCCGCCGCTGGTCGTCCGGCGAATGGACAGACCCGTCTCGACGACGATCACGCCGGTCATGGCAAGCACGCGGGTCACCACGTGGAGATGTTCCGTCGGCGGTTCTGGTGGAGCCTGCTGCTGACGGTGCCGCTGGTGCTGACGAGTCACATGGTCATGGACTGGTTCGGGTACACGATCGACTTCTACGGCATTGACTGGATCGGCCCGGTCCTCGGAACCTTCGTGTTCGTGTGGGGTGGCTGGCCGTTCCTGGCCGGAGGTGCCCAGGAAGCGAAGGACCGGCAGCCCGGGATGATGCTCCTCATCGCGATGGCCATCACGGTCGCCTACGGGGCGTCGATGGCCACCTCACTGGGCTGGTTCGACCTCGACTTCTGGTGGGAGCTCGGCGCACTGATCTCGATCATGCTGCTCGGGCACTGGCAGGAGATGAAGGCCCTCGGCCAGGCCCAGGACGCCCTGGCGGCCCTGGCCGCCCTGTTGCCGGACGAGGCCGAGCGCATCGCCGCCGACGGCTCGGTCGAGACGGTCCCGGCCGAGGGCCTTAGTACCGGCGACCTCGTGCTGGTGCGCTCGGGTGGACGGGTGCCCGCCGACGGCCAGATCGTCGACGGGGAAGCCGAGCTGGACGAGTCGATGATCACCGGCGAGTCCCGCCCGGTCGCCAAGTCCGTCGGCGACAAGGTGGTGGCCGGAACGATCTCCACCGACTCCGCCATCCGAGTCGAGGTGACCGCGGTGGGCGACGACACGACGCTGGCCGGGATCGGCCGGCTTGTCGCCGAGGCCCAGGAGTCCCAGTCCCGAACCCAGGTCCTGGCCGACCGGGCCGCCGCGCTCCTCTTCTACGTGGCCGTGAGCGCAGCGATCGTCACGGCGATCGTGTGGACCGCCCTCGGTGACGGCAACGAAGCCGTCGTTCGGGTCGTCACCGTGCTGGTGATCTCCTGCCCGCACGCGCTGGGGCTCGCCATCCCGCTGACCACCTCCTTGTCGAGTGCCATGGCCGCTCGCAACGGCATCTTGATCAAGGACCGGCTCGCGCTCGAGGCGAGCCGCACCATCGACGCCGTCCTGTTCGACAAGACCGGCACCCTCACCAAGGGCGAGCACATCGTCATCGGCGTCGCCGCCACCGCCGGGCGCGATCGCGGAGAGATCCTCCGGATCGCTGGTGCGGTCGAGGCCGACAGCGAACACCCCCTCGCCCGGGCCATCGTCACCGCCGCCGTCAACGCCGGCCCCGTGGCCCAGGCCAGCGCCTTCCGGTCCATCACGGGCCGTGGCGTCGAAGCGACCGTCGAGGGCGCCGCCTACGCCGTCGGTGGACCCGTGCTGCTACGCGAGCGCCAGCTCACCGAACCCGCCGAGATCACCGAACAGACCACTGAGTGGAAGCACCGCGGTGCGGCGGTCCTCTACCTCGTCAAGGACACCGAGATCATCGGCGCCCTGGCCCTCGAAGACGAGATCCGCCCCGAGGCCCGCCAAGCCGTCGACCAGCTCCGCCAGATGGGCCGCCGCGTCGTGATGATCACCGGCGACGCCCATCAGGTCGCCGATGCCGTCGGCGCGGACCTCGGCGTCGATGAGGTCTTCGCCGAGGTCCTCCCCGAGGACAAGTCCGCCAAGGTCGCCGAGCTCCAAGCCCGCGGACTCAAGGTCGCCATGGTCGGCGACGGCGTCAACGACGCCCCCGCCCTCGCCCGTGCTGACGTCGGGATCGCCATCGGTGCTGGCACCGACGTCGCCATCGAGTCCGCCGGGCTCATCCTGGCCAGCTCCGACCCACGAGCGGTCATCTCCATCATCAAGCTGTCCAAGGCGACCTACCGCAAGTCACTTCAGAACCTCACGTGGGCCGCCGGCTACAACGTCATCGCCATTCCCGTCGCCGCCGGCGCGTTCCAATGGGCCGGCATCACCATGCCCCCCGCCATCGGCGCCGTCTTGATGAGCGTGTCGACCATCGTCGTCGCCGCCAACGCCCAGCTCCTGCGCCGCCTCGACCTCCGTCCGGGCCGCGCCGCCGGAACCCCGGAACCGGACGCGTCCACCGGCCCTTCTCGCCCTGGAGGCGATCTGGTGACCGCGATCGGTGCCGACGAAGTCGGTCCGCAATGAGCCGCACCCTGCGGGCCTCAGGAACCCGCAACGAGCGGCCGTTCCGGCTGGCCCTCGCCGCGTGCTGTGCCGGGCCGATGCTCGCGATCGTCGGGTTCACCTCCGTCCTCGGCATGACCATCGGACCCGCCAGTGCGCTCACCCTCGGACTCGTCGCCGCGCTCGCGTGCGTTGCGCTGATGATCCGCCGCCACCGCCACGACCCTCACCATCGACCCCCCACAGGAGACCCGACATGACCCGATCCCGAACCCTCGTCGTCGCCGCCGCCCTCGTAGCGCTCCTCGCTACCGCCTGCGGATCCGACGACAGCACCAGCAGCTCCGACACCACCACCGACGGCGCTCGCACCGTCGAGATCGAGATGCGTGACAACAAGTACTCGCCGGACACGGTCAGCGTGCAAGCCGGCGAGACCGTCCGATTCGTGTTCACCAACAACGGCGACGCCACCCACGACGCCTACCTCGGCGACATGGCCGCCCAAGACGACCACGAGATGGAGATGCGAGACCAGATGGGCGGTCACGGCATGGACGACGAGGGCTCCGTCACCGTCAAGCCAGGCAAGACCGGCGAGCTGACCCACACCTTCGACACCGACGACGCGGTGCTCATCGGCTGCCACGAGCCCGGCCACTACGAGGGCGGCATGCGACTGTCCATCGACGTGACCTGAGGGGATCGACATGCTGGTGTGTCGAACCGGGCACCGCCCAGGTGACCTGACGACCCACGAGAGGCCCGCGGTGGTCGGCCTGGCTCGTACCGGCGATCCCCGAGCTGCCGCCACCGGAGGCCGCCTCCGGTGAGCGGCTGGATCAAGGTCACCATCGTCGGCGTCGGCCTGATGATCAGCTCCTGGGCCGTACTCACCGTCCTTGCCGCACGCCTTCCTCCCGGCGTGCTCCGAGAGCTCGCAGGACTGCTCCCGAACTGTGTACGGACGGCCAGGACGCTCCGACGCGACCCATCGGTCCCGCGTCGAGCAAGGCTCGTGGTCGGACTCGCGGCCCTGTGGTGCGTGTCGCCGATCGACCTGATTCCGGAGTTCCTTCCGGTGATCGGGCTGCTTGACGACGTCGTCGTCGTGGCACTGGCCTTGCGCTACGCCGCCCGACAGATCACACGAGATGTGCTGGAAGCAGCCTGGACCGGTGAGCCCGCAACGCTGGAGCGCCTTCTCGGTGGGCGACGGTGACTGATCCGAGCTGAGCCGCCGGCCGGCGTGCCTGAGCTGTCGCGGAAGAAC
>Ga0105049_10002273_pt1 | contig 22675 bp, 20 predicted proteins | sample MAT06_FD_78087 | JGI IMG/M metagenome (GOLD analysis project Ga0105049, IMG submission 78087) | Freshwater microbial communities from Lake Fryxell liftoff mats and glacier meltwater in Antarctica - MAT-06 | ecosystem: Environmental > Aquatic > Freshwater > Ice > Liftoff microbial mat | place...
CTGGAACAGCTCCTGTTGCCAGCGCGCCACCACGTCGGATTCACCACCGGCCACAAACGGAATGATGTAGTTGATGTTTTTCGAGGGGTAGGCCGCTTGCGCGAAGGCGCGCGGCATGCTGGCTGCGGCCGCTGCAGCCGCGGCGGCAAGAATTAGCTCGCGACGATTCATGGTGTCTCCGTGTTTGTGGTTTTCAGGCTGTGGTTTTCAGGCGCGCAGGTGGTGATTGTGTCAGCTCGTGATTGCGTCAACTCGTGATTGTGCCCCATGCGGGCGCTGCGGGTTACCATGGCGGCAAACGATGGAACAAGCTCAGCGATGACCGCGCCTTCTGCCCCGCAATCCTCCGCCCCCTCACTCGCATCGCACGGCATCACCGACGGCCTGTTGCTGTTCGTCAAGCGCGACTGCGAAACCTGCGCACTGATCGCGCCTTTCATCGAAAGCCTCGGCGCTGCGGCACTCTACGTGCAGGACGACCCGGGTTCATTCGCCGCCTTCGCAGCAATCGACGATACAGCGCTCGAATGCTCGTTTCGCAACAACATCGAAACCGTGCCGACGCTGATCCGAATGGAAGGCGGCCACGAGACCGGGCGCGCAGTCGGCTGGGTGCGCGACGAATGGCGCGCGCTAAGCGCCATGCCTGCGCTCGGCGCCGATCTGCCGGCACGCCGGCCCGGTTGCGGCTCCTTGAGCCGGCAACCCGGCGTGCACGAAGAATTGGTCGCACGCTTCGGCGACCCCGGTCTGGCTTCCCGAAAGCTCATGCTGGGCCAATGGGACGACCCCATCGAGGCCTGCTTCGAGCGCGGTTGGAGCGACGGCCTGCCGCTGGTGCCACCGAGCGACGCACGCATCCTGCGCATGTTGGCCGGCACCCGCCGGGCCGCCACCGAAGTTGTCGGCCAGGTGCCACCCAACCTGGCCGATTGCACGGTCGAGAAAATCGCGATCAACGCGGTGATGGCCGGCTGCAAGCCGGAATACATGCCGGTGCTGCTGGCAGCACTCGAAGCCGCGCTGGAGCCTGTCTTCACCATGCACGGGCTGCTTTGCACCACCTGCTTTTCCGCCCCCATCATCGTCGTCAACGGCCCGATCGCAGAAAGGATCGGCATGAACTGGGGCATCAACGCGTTAGGCCAGGGCAACCGCGCCAACGCCACCATCGGGCGCGCGCTGCAACTGATCATTCGCAATATCGGCGGCGGTGTGCCGGGCGTACTTGACCGCGCTACGCTCGGCGGCCCCGGAAAATACAGCTTCTGCTTCGCCGAAGACGAGACCGATGCCGAATGGGAACCGCTGGCCGCGGCGCGTGCCGGCATTGCCAAGGGCCGCAATGCGGTCACGCTGTTCCAGGGCGACGGCGTGCAGGGCTTCGTCGACCAGCGTTCGCGCACCCCGGAGCAACTCACACGCTCACTGGCCGGCTCTCTGTTGGCGGTGGGCAACCCGAAGATGTGCCAATCCACCAATGCGATGCTGGTGCTCTCACCGGAGCACTACGCGATTTACCGCGACGCCGGCTGGAACCGGCGGCACATCGAGAGCGAACTGCACCAGGCGATGCTGCGGCCGCGCGCCGATGTGCTGCAGGGTGCGCACGGCATTGGTGAAGGTATCGCCGCCACCTACGCCACCGGGCGCGCTGATGATCTGGTGCCGAAATTCTGGGACGACGGCTTGCTCGTCGTGCGTGCCGGCGGCGCGGCCGGTCTTTTTTCGGCGATTTGCGCCGGCTGGACCGGCGGGCGTTTTCGCGATCAATCCCGGCCTGTCACGCGCGAGATTGTCGTCTAGGGAAACACTGAACAAGTCCGTGGGTCGAGAGTGTCGCTCTTGCAAAACGTTGCATCGAAACGACTCTTCGTTCGCGAATCCGAATTCCAGGGGCTTGTTCAGCGTTTTCCCGGAGTCGCGCGCCGCATCATGTCACCAATCGGTCACCCTCGATCCGGTTGGCGGCGCGCAAACCGCTCAGCCACTGCGGATACTCAAGTCCGGTCGCGGCCTTGAGCGCTGTCGCCTGCTTGCGCATGTCGGCTAACGCCACGTCGATCGGCTCGCCAGCAAATGCCAACACGATCACATTGCCGCGATCGGTGGCCGGCAGGGCCAGCATGCGACCGTCGAAGGCACGCCCGATGTTGCCGATGTTGAGCCGAAACGACGCATGCTTGCCGAACAGGTTGACCGCCAGCACGCCCGTGCCTTCGAGCGCCAGGGCCGCGCGGCAGTGCCCGTAGAACTCCGGGCTTGACAGCACCGGGCCCTTGGCGGCGGCATCGTAGGCGTCGACGATCAGGTAGTTGGTCGATCCCGGCTTGCCGGCCACGTAGGCCTCGCCGTCTGCGCATACTGTGTGCATGCGCCGGCTATCGGCCGGCAGCGCGAAGTGGCTGCGCGCACAGGCGATCACCGCCGGGTTGATTTCCACATTGGTGATGCGCGCCTTCGGCAACTCCTTCCAGGCGAACTTGGTGGCCGAAGCGGCGCCCAGGCCGATCAGCGTGATGTGCCTGGGCGCCGGGTTGAACAGGAGGCCGGCGAACAGGTCGCGGGTGTATTCGAGTTCGAGGTGGAACGGATCGGCGATGCGCATCGCGCCCTGGATCCATACCGAACCGAAATGCAGGGTGCGGACGCCGCGTTCCTCGGAAAGACTGATCTCCGGGGCACGAAAACGCTTGAGCAACTGGGCAAAGGGCTTGCTCACGCGACCACCACATCGTTGTGGATGATGGCCTCGATACGGCACACGCCATCCAGCAGCTTGGGCAGCAACGCCGACTTGATGTGGCGTTGCGAGTAGCGCGAATGCACCAGGCTCAGGTTCAGGGCTGCCACGGTGACGCCAGCGCGATCGCGGATCGGTGCGGCGATGCCGGCCACGCCTTGTTCGACCTCGCCTTCGATGTAGCACCAGCCGGCGGCGCGCACACCTGCGATCACCTGCCGCAGATCGCTCTTTTTAACCACCGTACGGCGCGTCACCGCCACCGGCTTGAGCGCCGCGAGGTAGCGCTGCAGTTCGCGTTCCGGCAAGGCCGCCAGCAGCACCCGGCCCATGGAATTCAAGTAGGCGGGAATGCGGCTGCCGGCGGTGAGATCGATGCGGATGATGCGCCGCGCTTCACAGCGCAGTACATAGACCACCTCGCCACGATCGAGCACACCGATCGAACAGGTCTCGCCGGTGTCCTGCATCAGGGCGTCGGCGATCGGCCGCGCCACGGCGCGAAAGCCCAGCGAGGACAAATACGCATAGCCCAGGCCCAGCACCCGCGGCGTCAGGGCGAAGGCGCGCCCGGAACTGTGCAGGTAACCCAGATGCTCAAGGGTCACCAGCACACGCAGCGCCGCGGCGCGCGCCATGCCGAGCGTTTCGGCCACCTCTGTCATGGTGTATTCATGGCGCTCGCCGCCACCAAACAGTTCCAGCACGCGCAAGCCGCGATCGAGCGACTCCAGGTACTCCGAACGCGCCGCCCCGGGCGCAGCCGACGCCTTGTGCGCCGGCATGGCGCGCGCCGGGGGCTTGCGCACCAACGTGGCGCGCGCGCCACCCCGGGTGGCTGCGCTGCGGCGCGCGGCCGCGGCTGGCAAGGGTTTTTCTCTGGTTGACATGGCTTGTGCTTGCTGGCAACATCATTTGCGAACAAATGTTCGCAAATCGGGAAAATCATCAGGCGCAAGTCTAGCCTGTGCATCGATTTCCCGCCATGTTTCGCAGGCGCAGCCAAGGAGCAAAACCATGCAGGCCTCGATGCTCGAAGAAGTGGTACCGGTACCCAATCCCTACCCGGTGGTCTCGGCAGTGGGTTACCCCGAGGTATGGCACCTGTGCGAGCAGGCGCGCAGCCTGGCCTGGGACGCCGCCCGCGACATCGACTACAGCGACCTGCGCGACGCCGACCTGCCCGCGGAAGTGCGCGCCGCCGGCGCCGAATGGTGGAGCCTGCGTGCCTGGATGGAACACGGCGCCACGCCCTACGGCGCCGAGCGCCTGCGCGAGGCGATCTTCCAGCATCAGCCCTTCGAGATCAAGCAACACATCACCAACTTCATCATGGAAGAGTTGCGCCATCACGAGGCCAGCTTTCGCATTGCCGACGCGCTCGGCGGCTACCAGCCGACGCCGCGCGCCGACTACTTCCAGCAGATCATTCCGCGCTTTCACGACGAGAAGGATGAAAAAGCCATGAGCTTTTTCGCCGGCCTGTCGGTCAATACCCTGTTCGAGCAATTGTCGGGCGAGCTCCTGCAGGCGCGCTACGAGAACGCGCGCTTCGCCTCGATCAAGGAGGCCTGTCGCCTGGTGTTGCGCGACGAGGCCCGACACATCCAGTTCGGGCGCATCATCATGCGGCGTTTTTTCAACGACCTGACGCCGCTGGAAAAAACCACCATCGGTGCCAAGTTCGCCAAGAAACTGCGCGGCAGCCTGTTGACCGGCGTGTATGCGGTAGTCAACCTGCCGGCTGCCGAACGCGAGCGCTCCGGCCGCAACCGCACGCTGGCGGCACAGTGGGGTCTGGGCGCCACCCATCCGGACGACGAGATCGACATCATCCGCCGCGGCGTCGACAAGATTCGCGAAGATGTCGGCCAGTACGGCGTCGAGATTCCGCGCATCCCCGAGATCGACGATACGCGCGTCGCCCTGGCTTCGTAACCCGGGCGAATCGCCGCGCCGCCACACCTGCCTCACGGGCCCCAAGCCTTTCCTGCCTGCACCCCGCATCATCCCTGGAGACATTCATGACGATTCACCGCCACCTGCAAGCCCGCATCCTGGGCACCGCCCTTGTCGCATCGTTTGCCTGCGCCCAGCTGGCGCACGCACAGACCGAAGTGGTGTTTCCGGTGCTCGTTCCCATCACCGGCTTTCTCTCGCTCGAAGGCACCAGCCAGCGCAACGGCGCGGTGCTGGCGATTCGCAACGCTCCGGCCGGCGTCAAGGTGGTGAGCGAGGTGACCGACACCGGTGTCTCGCCCGAGGGTGCCACCACCGCACTCGAACGTGCCCTGTCGCGCGGCAAGGTAAGCGCGGTGGCGGCCTCGATGCTGGGCACGCAGATGCTGGCGATGCTGCCGGTGGCGCTGGAGAACAAGGTACCGCTGACCACCGTTTCGGGCACAGCGGCGATCACCGAGCGCAACAATCCCTATGTGTTCCGCTTCTTCCCCGGCGATGCGGTGGCCAAGGCGGCCCATGTGCGCTACGCGGTGGAAGATCTCAAGAAGCGGCGCTTCGCACTGGTCTATCAAACTACCGCCTATGGCCAGAGCGGGCGCGGGCACATTCTTGAGCAACTCAAGAAACTCGGGCTCACCCCGGTGATGGAAGAGGCGCTCGAGCCATCGGTCAAGGACATGTCGCCGGTCGTGGGCAAGGTGGCCGCCGCGCAACCGGACGCGATCCTGCTGCATCTGCATTCGGCGCCGACGGCGCTGTTCATCAAGCAGGTGGCGAACGCCCGCCTGGGCCTGCCGATCATCGCCGGCTCGGCCATGCACCAGCCGCCCACCGCCGCCCTGCTCGAACCTGCCGACCTGAAGGATGTCTGCGCCGAGACCAATGCCTCGCCGATCTCGGGCGGCACGCCCGAGATGGAGCAGTTCCTGCGCCAGTATCGCGAGCAGTTCAAGAGCGAGCCCGACGGCTTCGCGGTGGGCCAGTACGATGCCACCATGATGGTGCTGACCGCTGCCGCGCGCGGCGCCAAGACCGCCGACGAGATCCAGAAAGCCCTGGCCGGCACCTCCTACAAGGGCCTGGCGATGACCTACAAGTCGGATGGTCGCGGCAACATGGCGCACTCTGCGGTGATGATCTGTTACGACGGCATCAGCCGCACGCCCAAGGTGGTCAAGCGCTTCGAATAAACGGCAAGCGCCAAGCGCGATGCTGTCGCAGATTTTGCTCAACGCGCTCGCCCTGGGTGCGTCCTACGCATTGGTGGCACTGGGTTTCGTGGTGATTCTCAACGCCACCGGTGCGGTCAACTTCACCCATGGCGACATGGTGATGGCCGGCGGCTATGTGGCGCTTGCCGTGAGCAGCGCGACCAGCCTGCCGGGCGTGGCGGTGCTGGCGCTGGTGATTGTGGCGATGGCGCTGGTCGGCTTCGTGTTCTCGGGCCTGGCGTATTTTCCGCTCAAGTCACGGCCACCGGTAGCGATCTTCATTTCAACCATCGCTTTAGGCATCATCTTCCAGAATTCGGCCAACGCGCTGTTCAGTGCCGAACCGCGCAAGGGCCCGCCGCTGTTCGCCGATGGCCTCATCACGCTAGGCGACATCAGCATGCCGCGCCAGGCCCTGGCGATCATCGGCGTCGCCGCCCTCCTGATCCTGGCGCAGCACCTGCTGTTGTCACGAACCTCGCTGGGGCGCAAGCTGCGCGCAACCGCGCAAGATCGTGAAATGGCGGCGGCCATCGGCCTGCCGGTCAACGCGATGATTGCGCTCACCTTCGCCATGGGCGCGGCGCTCGCGGGCGCCGCCGGCATGATGCTCTCCAACACGTTTTTCGTCACCCCGACCGACGGCAGCAATTACATCGTCAAGGCCTACATCGCGGTCACCATCGGCGGCTGGGGCAGCTTGGCGGGTGCCGTGTGCGGCGCCTTGCTGATCGCCTTGTTCGAGGTGTTGTTTCCGTCACTGCCGCTGCTGATCCCCTCACTGAAGACCCTGGCACCCTGGCTTTTCACGCAGACAGCCTCGGCGATCCTGTTGTACCTGGGCCTCCTGGCGATCATGTTCTTCCGGCCGCAAGGGCTGTTCGGCGAAACCGTGCAGCGGCGCGTATGAAAGCTTGCGCCCGGCCACCCGCAGGAAGCTCTCGTCCTCGCTCCGGAAGAATGTCACACAGTGACAGGCGCCTGGCCCGATGAGCCAGACGGCATTGGCGCCGACGCCCGGCGCCGCCCTGACCGCAGGCATTCGGCCGCTGTTGCTGCTCGGTGTGCTCTGCATCGCCGTGTGGCCCGCGCTGGTGAGCTCGGCCTATGAACTGCGCATCTTCACCCTGGTGGGCATCTATGCGCTGATGGCCCTGGGCTACCAGTTCATCTTCGGCCACGCCGGCGCGCTGTCGCTTACTCAGGGCACGTTTTTTGGCGTCGGTGCCTATGTCACCGCGATTCTCGCCACCAAGTTCGGGCTCGGCGCGCACCTGACGCTGCCGCTTGCCGCCGCCGTGCCGGTGCTGCTGGCCGCACTCATCGCCGCGCCGGTATTGCGCCTGGAATCCCATTACTTCGCGCTGGCCACCCTGGGCATCGGCCAGGTCATGCTGTTGAGCGCGATCGCCTGGGAACCATTCACCGGCGGGTCCAACGGCATTGCCGGCATCCCCGGGGTGGTTTTGTTCGGGACCGCGATTCCCAAAGGCATGGGCATCGCCCTGTTCGCCTGGGGTGCGGTGGCATGCGCGGCGCTGCTGTCGTGGCGCATCACGCGCGGCCTGTACGGCGCGGCGCTGCAGGTGGCGCGCGAGAATCCGATCGCCGCGCTGTCGCTGGGCATCGATACAGCGCGCCTGCGCTTTGTGTGCTTTTTGCTGTCCGCCGCCTATGCCGGCTTGGCCGGCGCATTGTTCGCCCACACCATTCGCGTGGTATCCCCTGAAACGCTGGAATTCCCGGTGATGGTGGCCACCCTCACCATCGCAGTGGTGGGCGGCCGCACCCATATCGCCGGCGCGATTCTGGGCGCCTGGCTCATCATCAACCTGCCCGAGTGGTTCCGCGGCCTCGACAAGTACTACCTGATCGCTTACGGCTCTGCCCTGCTTCTGACCATCATCGCCGCACCCTACGGCCTGATCGGCCTGCTGGCGAAATGGCGTGCGCGCTGGTTTCCGGAAGCGCCGCCGCCGCCGCCGCCGCCACTGGCGCTGCCGCTGCGATCGAGCCGTGCCACCGGCGATGGCGCAGCGCTACTCACCGTTGCCGGCATGGTCAAATCCTTCGGCGGGGTGCGGGCGGTCGACCAGGTCTCGCTCACGGTCAAACTCGGCGAAGTGGTCGGCCTGATCGGGCCGAACGGCTCGGGCAAGACCACGCTGATCAACATGATCACCGGCATTTACCGCGCCGATGCCGGTCGGGTCACGTTGGGTGGTGTCGACATCACCAGCGCTGCCAGCCACGACATCGCCGCCAGCGGGATTGCGCGCACCTTCCAGAATATCAACCTGGTCGATGAAATGACGGTGCTCGACAACGTCGCGGTGGCGCGCTACCGCCATGCCGGCGGCGGTTTTCGCAGCTCGTTTGGCGGCGGATTGACCGATCCCGCCTGGCACCTGGCACGCGGCCACGCCATGCATCTGCTGGCGGCCCTGGGCGTGGACGACTGCGCACAGCGGCCGGCCGGCGACCTGGCTTATGGCCTGAAGCGCCGGGTCGAGATCGCACGCGCGCTGGCGCTCGAACCGCGCTTGCTGCTGCTCGACGAACCGGCCGCCGGCTTGAACGAGTCCGAGCAGGCCGACCTGGCGCAACGGCTGCGCGATTTCGCGCGCGCCGGCCTGGCGATTCTGGTGATCGAACACAACATGCCGTTCCTCATGCCGCTGGCCGACCGCATGGTGTGCCTGGATCATGGCTGCGTGATTGCCGCCGGCACGCCGGCGGCAATCCGCGCCAACCCGCAGGTGATCGAGGCCTATCTGGGTACCCCTGAAGACGCCGCCGCATGAGTGCGCTACTGTCCATTCGCAGCCTGGCCGCGGGCTACGGCGCGATCACCGCCCTCTATGACCTCTGCCTTGACATCGATGCCGGCGAGGCCGTGGCCTTGGTCGGCGCCAACGGCGCCGGCAAGTCGACCCTGATGAAATGCATCATGGGCCTGGTGAGCGCGCAGAGCGGCGAGTTGCGGTTTGCCGGTGCCAATCTTGCGCGCCAACGCATAGCGCAGCGCGCGGCGCTGGGCATCGTCTACTCGCCCGAGGGGCGACGCGTGTTTCCCGGCCTGACAGTGCACGAGAACCTGCTGGTGGCAAGCCGCGACCGCGACGGCGGGCGTGCCAAGGCGGCCGAGATCTATCGCATCTTCCCCGCGCTTGAAGAAAAACGCCAGTCGCTGGGCTGGTCGCTGTCAGGCGGGCAGCAACAGATGCTGGCGATCGGGCGCGCACTGATGTTGAATCCGCGCTTGCTGCTGCTAGACGAGCCCTCGCTGGGGTTGTCGCCCGTGCTGACCACCGAGGTGCTCAATCGGGTGCGGCAAATCGCCGCCACCGGCACGGCGGTGTTGCTGGCGGAGCAAAACGTGCACAAGGCGCTCTCGGTCTCGCACCGCGCCTACGTGATCCGGCTTGGCCGCATCGTGGCCCAGGGCGATGCGCAAGTGCTGCGCGATGATCCGACGCTCAAGCAAGCCTTTCTTGGCGCTTGAGTTAAGCTCGCCACACCGTATCGCACAGCGCTGCCGAAAAACCCATGCAAATGCCCGCCCAGTTCAATTTCGTGCATTCCAACCGCCGCATCATTTGTGCCTGGAATGGCATCAACCGACTGGCCGACCTGGCGCGCGAAGCCGGCGCCCGGCGCCCGGCGCTGGTGATGGATGCGTTTCTTGAGGGCACGGCAACTGCGGCGCGCGCACAAGCCTGGTTGGCGGAAGCGAGCGGTATTGCGCCGGTGTGTCATGTGACGCCGCCCCACGAGCCCGATACGCACGACATCGAAGCCTGTGCCGCCGCCCTTTCGGCCAGCCAGCCGGACTTTATCGTGGTCATTGGCGGCGGCTCGGCGATGGACCTGGCCAAGGTGGCGCGCCTGCTGCTGTCCAATCCGGGCAGCGCGGAGGCGATCTCCGGCATGGGCAAGACCTTGAAGCCGCACGCCAGCCTGCTGGTGGCGATACCTACCACCGCCGGCACCGGAGCCGAGGTTTCGGAATCGGCGATCGCCTCGAAAACCGGCGCCCTGACCAAGCTTATTTTTCGCTCGCAGGAAATGACGCCGCAGATCGCCCTGCTGGATGCGGCATTGACTGTTTCCGCGCCACCCATGGTGACGGCCACCTCCGGCTACGACGCGGTGACCCATGCGGTCGAGGCCTACGTTTCAAATGCCGCCTCCGTGATGACCGACCCGCTGGCGCATGCGGCGATGCAACTCCTGGCGCGCTGGCTGCCGGTGGCCTATCGCGAACCGGAAAACCAGGCGGCGCGCACCTGGTGCCTGATCGCCTCGGCGCAGGCGGCCATCGCATTCAACAGCGCCAATCTCGGGCTGGCGCACGCGATCTCCGCACCGCTCGGGGCACAACTGCATGTGGGTCACGGCCTGGGCAACGCGCTGGCGCTGCCGGCGGTCACCGCCTACAACGAGCCGGTGCTGGGCGCCAAGGGTCGCGAGATCGCGCGCATCTTCGAGGCCGGAAGCGCGGCTGCGGCGATGTCGCAGCTGCGCCACCGGCTCGATCTCGATTGCAGCCTGGACGACTATGTGCCGGACGATGCCGCGCGCGAACGCATCGCGCAAGCCGCGATGAAAAGCGGCCAGGTACGCATGAACCCGCGCCAGGCCACCATCGAACACATGCGCGCCATTCTGCAGGCGATGCGTACGCCGACCGGCGGCGCCGAACCGATCTTGAAACTCTAGAGGCAACATGGCGCAATTCGTGGCTCCCATGAGCAACCTGCCGGCTGCTGCGCAAGCGCGCATGGCCGCCATCGGCCCGCTGTGGGGCAGCGACATTCCCGGCCATGGCGATCTGGTCAAGGAAGCCTATGCGCCGCTGCATCGCGCCGCCCCGAGCGACGGCGTCGCGGTGACACTCGACCTGCCCTATGGCGCGCATCCGCGCCAGGTGCTGGACCTGTACCGGCCGCGCACGCCGAATGGTGATGTGGTGCTGTTCGTGCACGGCGGCGCCTTCGTGCGCGGCGACAAGACCATCAACGACACCATGTACGCCAACGTGCTGACCTGGTTCGCACGCCAGGGGGTGCAGGGCCTCAACGTCGAATACCGCCTGGCACCGGAAGCGGCGTATCCCGCTGGCGCCGAAGATGTCGGCGCCGCCGTCGCCTGGGCCGCCGCGCATTGCGCGCAGCATGGCGGCAACCCGCAGCGTCTGTTCCTGATCGGCCACTCCGCCGGCGGCACCCATGCCGCGTCGTATGCCTATGATCCCGCGGTCGGGGCGTTCGGGCGCCATCTGGCGGGGCTGGTGCTGGTCTCGGCGCGGGTGCGCGCCGACCTGCTGCCGGAAAATCCGAATGCCGGGCCGACCAAAGTCTATTTCGGTGACGACCCCGCACGTTACGAACAGCGTTCGCCAGTCAATCATGCGGCCTTTTCCGACCTGCCGGTGATGATCGTCAACGCCGAGTTCGAGAACCCGCTGCTCGACATCTACGGGCTGGAGCTTGCGTATCGCATCGCGCTTGCGCGCCGCCGCGCACCGCGCTACCTGCGCCTGACGCGCCACAATCACGTCTCGATCATGGCGCACTTCAATACCGACGAGGAAACCCTGGGTCGGGAGATGCTGGATTTCTTCGCCACCCTGCGCTAAAAGGACATGCATATGCGATCACTCTTCCTGATGCGAGCCGCTTGGCTGGCGGCCGCCTTCTTTGCCAGCGGCATGGCCTGGTCCCAGGGCGCTTATCCGAACCGGCCGCTGCGCATGGTGGTGCCGTTCCCTGCGGGCGGCCCGGCCGACGTCCTCGCACGCACCCTGGGCAGCAAGCTGGCGGACGCGCTGGGGCAGGCGGTGGTGATCGAAAATCGTGGCGGCGCAGGCGCGGCGATCGGCACCAAGGCGGTGGCCGATGCGGCACCGGATGGCTACACCATCCTGCTGGGCACGGTGAGTTCGCACGCGATCAACCCGATTCTCAATCCGAAAATCGGCTACAACCCGATGCGCGATTTCGCCGCGGTAGGTCCGGTTGCGGCAACCCCGTTTGCGCTGGTAACCCATCCTTCGATCGCGGCCGCCAATGTGCGGGAACTGATCGCTCTGGCGAAATCGAAGCCCGGAGTGCTGGCCGCCGGCTCCGCCGGCAATGGCACCTCGAATCACCTGGCGCTCGAGTTGTTCAAGACCATGGCCGCGATCGACATCATTCACATCCCCTACAAGGGCTCGGCGCCGGCCTTGGCCGATGTGCTCTCGGGCCAGGTGCCGCTGATGTTCGACCTGGTCACCACCTCCACTCCCCTGATCCGCGCCGGCACGCTCAAGGCCCTGGCGGTGACCTCGCGCACGCGGCTGGCCGGCCTGCCCAATGTGCCGACCATGATCGAAGCCGGCGTCGCCGGATTCGAGGTCAGCGCGTGGTTCGGCCTGTTCGCCCCTGCTGCCACGCCAGCGGCGGTGGTGGCGCGCCTGAATGCCGACTTGGCTGCCGTGCTGCAGCAACCCGACACCAGGGAACGGCTGGCCACTCTGGGCGCGGACCCGATGGCCGGTTCACCGGAGCAATTCGCCGCCTTTGTGCGCGACGAGAATCAGCGCTGGGCCGGGGTGGTCAAGACGTCGGGCATGAAAATCGACTGAGCGCGAACGCGGCGCCGCCACACCGCGACGCTATGTAAGCGCGGCGCGCCAGCGCGCGAGTTTGAACGCCATGCTCTGCGAGGCGTTGGCGGGGCTGGTCGATGGCAGCACGCAGGTCTGCAGACCGAGGTCGCGCAAATGCCGCACCGCGCGCGCAGCGGCGGCGCCATTGAAACAGGCGCGCCGGATGCGCGGCGCAGCGGCAAGCAGGCTGGCGAAATCGTTGAACTCCGCATTGCGGATCGCGCTGTCCAGGCTGCCTTCGCGCTCGCAGGCGCCATACGCGTCCCAGATCGCGATACCGGCGGCCACCACTGGCGCCACCCGTTTTTCATATGGCTCGCCGCACAAGTGCAGGCCTGTCACCTGTTCGATGATCGGCCAGAAGCGGTTTTGCGGATGCGCGTAATACTGCCGTGCCTTGAGCGACGCGGCGCTGGGGAAACTGCCCAGAATCAAAATGCGGCTGTCGGGCCCGACGAGCGGCGCCAGGCCGCTCAGCCTGCTCACTAAAACTGCTCTTCGCTCAACGCCAGAACGCCCTCGGCACCGCCGACAATCGAGGCCCGCAAGCCGCTGGCACGCGTGAGGATATGGTCCGCGTAGAAACGCGCGGTCTTGATCTTGGCGCTGTGGAAAGGGTCGCCCTTTTCGTGGGCGCTGCCGCTTTCAAGCTTGGCCTGCGCGATGAGCGCCGCGCGCGCCATGTTCCAGCCGCCGATCACGCTGCCGGCTAACATCAGGTAGGGCACGCTGCCGGCGAACACGGCGCGAATGTCGGTGCGCGCATTGGCCGCCACGTAATCGACGACTTCCTCGAAGGCCTTGATTGCCAATGCCAGCTGGTTGCGGATCACCGCCAGATCGCCACCGCCGTGGCCCGCCAGTTCGGCTTCGGTCTTGCGCATTTGCGCGATGATCGCCTTCGCGGTCTTGCCGCCATCGCGCGAGGTCTTGCGGCCGACCAGGTCGTTGGCCTGGATCGCGGTGGTGCCTTCGTAGATGGTGAGGATGCGCGCATCGCGGTAGTACTGCGCGGCACCGGTTTCCTCGATGAAGCCCATGCCGCCATGCACCTGCACGCCCAGGGAAGTCACCTCCAGGCTCATCTCGGTGGAAAAGCCCTTGACGATCGGCACCATGTATTCGTAGAAGGCCTGGTTGTCGGCACGCGTCGCGGCATCCGGGTGATGCTGCGCCGCGTCGGCGGCAGCCGCCGCGACATAGGCTGTGGCACGCGCGGCTTCGGTCAGGGCGCGCATGGTCATCAGCATGCGCCGCACATCGGGGTGGTGAATGATGGTGACCGGCGCGGGCGAGCCTTCGACGGCACGCCCCTGCACGCGGTCACGCGCGAAGGTCACCGCCTTCTGGTAGGCGCGTTCGGCCACCGCCACGCCCTGCATGCCAACGGCGAAACGCGCGGCGTTCATCATGATGAACATGTATTCGAGGCCGCGATTTTCCTCACCCACCAGGTGGCCGATCGCGCCGGCGCCGACCGCACCCTTGTTGTCGCCGAAGATCAGCACCGCCGTCGGGCTGGCGCGGATCCCCAGCTTGTGTTCGATCGAGGCGCAAAACACGTCGTTGCGCGCGCCCAGGCTGGCGTCGGCATTGAGCAGGAACTTGGGCACGATGAATAGGGAGATGCCCTTGACGCCTTCCGGTGCGCCCGGCGTGCGCGCCAGCACCAGATGGACGATGTTCTCGGCCATGTCGTGCTCGCCATAGGTGATGAATATCTTCTGGCCGAACACGCGGAACGAGCCGTCGCCCTGCGGCACCGCGCGCGAACGCACCAATGAAAGGTCGGAGCCGGCCTGCGACTCGGTCAGGTTCATGGTGCCGGTCCATTTGGCCGAAACCAGCTTGGGCAGGTAGGTTTCGCGCTGGGCCTCGGTGCCGGTCAGAAGGATCGCCTCGATGGCGCCATCGGACAAAAGCGGGCACAGGGCGAACGCCAGGTTGGCGCTGTTGATCATCTCGATGCCGGTGGTGGCAACGAGCTTCGGCAGGCCCTGACCGCCGTAATCGGCCGGAAAGTGCAGCCCCTGCCAGCCACCCTCGCCGAACTGGCGAAACGCCTCCTTGAAGCCCTTGGGCGTGGTCACGCTGCCGTCGGCATGGCGCACGCTGTGCTCGACGTCGCCGCTCCAGTTCAAGGGGCTCAGGACCTCGCTGCAAAAGCGCGCGTTCTCCTCGAGAATCGCATCCACCGTTTCTTCGGTGGCATCGGTGCAACCGGGCAACTGGTTGATGGTGTTCAAACCGGCCAGCTCGCGCATGACGAACTTCATGTCCTTGACCGGTGCGACATAGCTCATGGAAATCTCCTTGTGCATTGAAAAAAGGGCGCACCCGGTGCGCCCTTTGTCGGCACCAACCGCTTTCGGCTAGCCCAGTTCCTTGATCAATTCCGGCACGATCGTGAAAAGGTCGCCGACGATGCCGTAGTCGGCCACCGAAAAGATCGGCGCTTCGGCGTCCTTGTTGATGGCCACGATCACCTTGGAATCCTTCATCCCGGCCAGGTGCTGGATGGCACCTGAAATGCCGACGGCGATATACAGGTTGGGCGCGACGATCTTGCCGGTTTGCCCGACCTGCCAGTCGTTGGGCACGAAGCCCGCGTCCACCGCCGCGCGCGAGGCACCCATGGCGGCACCGAGCTTGTCGGCCAGCGGCTCGAGCAGCTTGAAATTCTCGCCCGAGCCCATGCCGCGACCACCGGAGACGATCACCTTGGCGCCTGCCAGTTCGGGCCGCTCGGATTTCGCGACTTCGCGCGAGATGAAGGCGGAGATGCCGGCATCGGCCACGGTGGCCACGTTCTCGACCGCAGCCGAACCGCCGGTCGCGGCCACCGCGTCAAATCCGGTGGTGCGCACCGTGATGATCTTGATGCTATCGGGTGATTGCACGGTCGCCAGCGCATTGCCGGCATAGATCGGACGCACGAAAGTATCGGGCGCCTCGACGGCTACGATCTCGGAGATCTGTTGCGAATCGAGGACTGCCGCCACGCGCGGCATGATGTTCTTGCCGTTGGGCGTGGCCGGCGCCAGGATGTGCGAATAGCCGCCGGCCAATGCCACTACTTGCGCGGCGACGTTTTCGGCCAGGGCATCGGCGAAATGCGGCGCATCGGCCACCAGCACCTTGGACACGCCGGCGATCTGCGCGGCGGCCTGCGCTACCGCGCCGCAATTGGCGCCAGCCACCAGCACATGAATGTCGCCACCGATCCTGGCCGCGGCCGCAACGGTATTGAGGGTTGCGCCCTTGAGGGTCGCGTTGTCGTGTTCTGCGATTACGAGGCAAGCCATGCTGCTATCACTCCCGGAATGTCTTGATCGATCCCCGCGCGCGGGGCTGATTTGACGCGAAGGGTCAAATCACCTTTGCTTCAGTCTTGAGTTTCATGACCAAGGTGGCCACGTCCGGCACCTTGATCCCGGCGCTGCGCTTGGGCGGCTCGGTGACCTTCAGGGTTTTCAGGCGCGGCGCCACATCCACCCCCAGATCAGCCGGCTTGAAATTCTCCATCAGCTTTTTCTTCGCCTTCATGATGTTGGGCAGGGTCACGTAGCGCGGCTCATTCAGGCGCAGGTCGGTGGTGACCACCGCCGGCAGGTTGATCCTGATGGTCTCCAAACCACCGTCAACCTCGCGCGTGACCTGCGCCTTGCCGTCGGCGATTGCGACCTTGGAGGCGAAGGTGGCCTGCGGCCAGCCCAGCAGGGCCGCAAGCATCTGCCCGGTCTGGTTGGAGTCGTCGTCGATCGCCTGCTTGCCCAGGATCATCAGGCCCGGCGCCTCCTTCCTGGCTACCGCGGCGAGCAATTTGGCGACCGCCAGCGGCTGCAGCTCGACGTCGGTTTCGACCAGAATCGCACGGTCGGCACCGATCGCCAGCGCCGTGCGCAGCGTCTCCTGGCAGGCCAGGATGCCGCAGGACACCGCGATCACTTCGGTGACGACCCCGGCTTCCTTGAGGCGCATCGCCTCCTCGACTGCGATTTCGTCGAAGGGATTCATCGACATCTTCACATTCGCGGTCTCGACGCCGGTCTGGTCGGCCTTGACGCGTACTTTCACGTTGTAATCGACAACGCGCTTGACAGGAACAAGGACTTTCATATTGTCTCGGCTGGTAAATGATTGACAGGTGCTTGAACGAACCTTGGAATTATAGGGGAACTGGCGGCCCGGTTCGCTATCGCCCGCACGACAAGTGTGTGCAAATCCGAGTAGCCCGCCGATTCCCTTGCACCCGGTTTTCAATGCGCAGTCCGGGCACTTGCGAAAAATGCCGGGGGTTGTTGGTCACCAGCAGCGCCCCCCTTAAAGCCGATCATGCAAGAATGTCACCGGCACGAATCCACTGACTCCCCTGACGCATCCACCTTCAATCCAGGCCAATGATCCCCCAAGCGGGCAAGCCTATCAACTCCGACCCGCTGCCCGCAGGCTGCTACCGGCTTGGCGGCAGCGCAGCATCGATTGCCTATGGCATGAACCGCTTTTGCCACGCCCTGCTGGTGGCGGCTAACCGTGACGCCTTCAAGGCCGACCCGGCCGCCGCGATGCAGGCGGCGGGCCTGTCGCCTGCGGAAACCGCGATGGTGAACGCCCGCGACTGGCTGGGGCTGGTGCGCCATGGCGTGAGTCCGTTCCTGCTGTTTCGCCTGTCCGGCGCCCTGGGCATGGGTTTGGCTGCGACGGGCGCGCAAATGCGCGGGCAGACGCTGGAGGAATTCATGCAAACCCGCAAGATCACCGGCGCGCGCTGATGGCAACCATCGTCGGTGGTCTGGGATCCCCGCACGCGCCTTCGATCGGCGCGGCGATCGATCGCGGACTGACCCAAGCACCCGACTGGAAACCGCTGTTCGATGGTTACCAGCCGATGCGTCAGTGGCTCGCCGAAAAGCGGCCGGACGTGCTGATCATGATCTACAACGATCATTTCACCTCGCTTTTTCTGGACAATCTGCCGACCTTCGCCCTGAGTGTGGCGCCAGTGCACCGCATCGCCGACGAAGGCTTTGGCCCGCGCCCGCTGCCGCCAGTGCCAGGCGATGCGCAACTGGCCTGGCATCTTGCCAACGCGCTGGTGGCCGACGAATTCGACCTGTCGATCAGCCACGACCTGCCGCTCGACCACGGCTGCCTGACACCGCTGTCGGCGCTGTGGGACTGGACTGCCGGCTGGCCCGGCCGGGTGGTACCGATCCAGATCAACGTGCTGCAGTTTCCGCTGCCGAGCGCGCGTCGCTGCTTTCGCCTGGGGCAGGCGATCCGCCGCGCGGTACTGGCATACCCCGTCGATTGCAAGGTCGCCATCGTCGGCACCGGCGGCTTGTCGCACCAGTTGGGTGGCGAACGCTTTGGTTTCATCAACCCTGTCTGGGACGAGGAATTTCTCGACCGCCTGGAAACCGAGCCGGAATCGCTGGCGGCCATGAGTCACCGTGAATTCATCGAACGCGGCGGCACCGAGGGCATCGAGGAAATCATGTGGCTGTGCATGCGCGGCGCGCTGGCCCCGAAAGTGCGCCGGGTGCACCGCAATTACTACCATGCAACGCTCACCGGTTATGGCCAACTGGTGCTAGAGGACATGGCCTACGAACCGGCGCAAGCACTGACTACTTGAGCGACCTGAACACAAACGGAGATTCGGCATGAGCATTTCTGGCACCCCCACAGCAGCCGGACTGCAATATCAGAGCGGCTTTGGCAACCACTTCGCCACCGAGGCGGTAGCCGGCGCCCTGCCCGACGGCCGCAACTCGCCGCAACGCGCGCCCCACGGCCTGTATGCGGAACTGATCTCCGGCACCGCCTTCACCGCACCGCGCGCGCAAAACCTGCGCACCTGGATGTACCGCATGCGGCCCTCGGCCATGCAGCGCCCCTACCGGCGCGGCAATGACGGCACCTGGCAAAGCCCGCCGTTCAACGAAGTCGAGACACCGGCGAATCGGCTGCGCTGGAACCCGTGGCCGCTGCCTTCGACGCCCACCGATTTCATCGACGGCATGGTCAGCATCGCCGGCAACGGCGACGTCCACATGCAAAGCGGCGTGGCCGCGCATGTCTACTGCGCCAACCGTTCGATGAACCATCGCTACCTGGTCAATTCAGACGCAGAAATGCTGCTGGTGCCGCAGCAGGGCGGCCTGCAACTGCACACCGAGATGGGGCGCCTCGATGTGGCGCCGGGCGAGATCGCGCTGCTGCCGCGCGGCGTGCGCTTCCGGGTCGCATTGGCGGCGCCCGAGGCGCGCGGCTATGTGTGCGAGAACTTCGGCGCGGCGTTTCGCCTGCCCGAACTCGGGCCGATCGGCTCCAACGGCCTGGCCAATGCGCGCGACTTCGTAGCGCCGGTCGCTGCGTTCGAAAACAGCGACGGCCCGGTCGAAGTGGTGAACCGTTTCCAGGGCCATGCCTGGACCAGCCAACTTGATCACTCGCCGCTGGACGTGGTGGCCTGGCACGGCAACCTCACGCCGTGCAAGTACGACCTCGCGCGTTTCATGGCGATCGGCAGCATTTCCTTCGACCACCCCGACCCCTCGATCTTCACCGTGCTGACTTCGCCCGCGGAAATTGCGGGCGTGGCCAATTGCGATTTTGTAATTTTCCCGCCGCGCTGGCTGGTCGCCGAAGGCACTTTCCGCCCGCCCTGGTTTCACCGCAACGTGATGAGTGAATTGATGGGCCTGATCAAGGGCGTATACGACGCCAAGGCCGAAGGCTTCCTGCCCGGTGGCATCAGCCTGCACAACAGCATGCTGCCGCATGGCCCGGATGTCGCCACTTTCGAGAAGGCCAGCGCGGCGGATCTGCAGCCGCACAAGATCGACAACACCATGGCCTTCATGTTCGAAAGCCGCCATGTGTTCCGCCCGACCGCGCAGGCGCTGGCAGCGCCCCAGCTACAAGCCGACTACGACAATGTGTGGAACGGCTTTGGCAACATGTTCAAGGGTTGATCACACACCCGGTGATGCGCCGTCGGGCCTTGCCGCGGGTGGGCGGAGCCGATTTTTTTCGTGACAGCAGCGCCGCGCCTATCGCAATCAAGTCGCGCACGGCATGCACGGCGTGCACCGCACGGCAGCGCGCCTGCGACCAAAGCCCTGGCGTAGACTCGGGCGGGGTCGGGTTGCCGTGCCCGCGTCCAACCTTGCCTCGGGCAGTTTCGAGCCAACGCAATCTGCACATTGCGCATATGTTTCTTCCAACAGGCGAGACCTGAATGACCGCAACAAATCGGGCCGGCGTGCTCGACATACTGATCGTCGGCGCCGGTTTCGCCGGCCTCTACATGCTCTACAAGGCGCGCCAAACGGGACTGTCGGCACGCGTGATCGAAGCTGCCAACGGCGTCGGCGGCACCTGGCACCACAACCGCTATCCCGGTGCACGCGTCGACATCCAGAGCATGGAGTATTCATTCCAGGCCTTTCCCGGGTTGCAGCAGGCATGGCACTGGACCGAGCGCTACGCCGCGCAACCGGAGCTGCTGCGCTATGCCAACCATATTGCCGACCACTTCGCCTTGCGCGACGGCATCGAGCTCGATACCAGGATCACCGGCGCCGCATTCGATGAAAAGGCCGGGCGCTGGCGCATCCAGGGCGCAGCCGGCAAACACTGGCAGGCGCGCTTCCTGGTGCTGGCAAGCGGCCCGCTTTCGTCGCCCAATACGCCCGCCTTCAAGGGGCTGGAACGCTTTGCCGGCAACGTCCATCACACCGCACAATGGCCGCACCGGCCGGTGGATTTCGCGGGCAAACGGGTGGCCATCATCGGCACCGGCTCCTCGGCGGTGCAGGCCATTCCGCTGATCGCGGCCGAAGCATGCGAGCTCACCATATTTCAGCGCACCGCCGCCTATGCGGTACCGGCACACAACGGCCCGCTGGACCCGGCCTACGAGGCACGCATCAAGGCCGATTACGACGGCTTTCGCGCGCGCAACAGCCGCATGCCGGCGGGCATCGGTTGCGAGTTGCCACCCAACCCGCAATCGGCACTGACGGCCAGCGCGGAAGAACTCGACGCCGGGTTCGAGGCACGCTGGCAGGTCGGCGGCTTCAGCTTTCTGGGAGCGTTTTACGACATCCTCCTTGATGCACGCGCCAACGCGCTGGCCGCCGAATTCATCCGCCACAAGATCAGGTCCGTTGTACACGACCCGGCAACGGCGGCATTGCTGTCGCCACAACACACGCTGGGCTGCAAGCGCCTGTGCGTGGACTCAGGCTATTACGCGACCTACAACCGCGCCAATGTCCATCTGGTCGACGTAAGCAAGCACCCGATCGACGAGATCACACCGACCGGCCTTGTCACCTGCGGCCGCGAGTATGTGTTTGACGAACTGGTGCTGGCCACCGGCTTCGACGCCATGACCGGCACCCTGATGCGCATGGACCTGCGCGGCCGCGGCGGCCTTTGCATCCAGGAAAAATGGCGCGCCGGTCCACTCAACTACCTTGGGCTTGCCATCGCCGGTTTTCCCAACCTGTTCAACATTGGCGGCCCGGGCAGCACCTCGGCCTTCACCAACCTGACCCTTTCGATCGAGCACCATGTCGACTGGATCGCCGATTGCATCGCACACGTTAAGGCGGGCGGGCACACGACGATAGAGGCGAGCGCGCAAGCCGAAGCCGCCTGGATCGAGCATGTCAACGCCGTGGCGCAACGCACCCTGTTCCTCACCTGCAACTCCTGGTATCTGGGCGCCAACATACCGGGCAAGCCGCGCATGTTCATGCCGCTGGTCGGGTTTCCGGCCTATGCCGAGCGCTGCGCGAAAGTGGCGCGCCATGGCTATGAAGGATTCGTCCTGACCTAGCCTAAAAAAGCCGCAGCGGCGGCTTGCGCTCAGCGCCGCCCTGCGTTGAAACCAGGGTGAGCCCAGGGTGATCCCAGGCAGGAGCACGCACCATGGCACGGCACCCGAAGCCCGATAACGGTGCGCCGCGCAGAACCCACAACACGCAACGATCATCCAGGCTACGGCACACACGACGCGCCAAAGTGTCCATGCACCCAAAAAAAGCCCCGACCAGGTTTCCCGGGTCGGGGCAGAATCCACTTCCGTGGAGGAGACATACTCTCCTTACGCAGATTGCATGCCAGCTTCAGCCCGTTTCGTCGTGCGTTTGCCGGCAATGCATACATGTGCGATATTCGAGGCCGTGCCGGCAGCGGCTACAACGGCCGCTGCAAAGAAGTTTCAACTATATGAAAGATGAAAAACCATGGCCAAAATGCCCGACATGAACACTCCGCTTTTCAAAAAAGGACTTGCCGTGCGCCGCGCGGTAGTGGGCGCCGATTATGTGGAGAAATCACTGGCTTCGATGAACCAATTCAATGCGCCGCTGCAAAAGCTGGTGACCGAATGGTGCTGGGGCGACGTCTGGACCCGCCCCGGCCTGCCTCGCGCGACGCGCTCGATGCTGAACCTCGCCATGCTGTGCGCGCTCAATCGCCCGCACGAATTGCGCATTCACCTGCGCGGCGCGCTCAACAACGGCGTCACGCCAAGGGAGATTCAGGAAGTGTTGCTGCAGGTAGCCGTCTATTGCGGCGTGCCGGCCGGGGTCGAGGGCTTCAGAATTGCCACCGAAGTGATCAACGAAGCCAAATCCGCAACCAGGCCGGCGGGCAAAGCCACGAACGCCAAACCCAAAGCCGCAAGGAAGCCAGGCCCCGCAGCGCGACCGCAAGCCTGACGCGATGATCGCCTTCGATCGCCGCCGCCTGCTTCAGGCAGGCGCCGCCCTGGCGGCGGCGGGTTAGTCTGCCAGGCTTGCGTGCCCAGACCTGGCCCAACCGCCCGGTGCGTATCGCGCACGGCTACGACAGGCGTTCCAATCCCGATACCGTGGCGCGCACCATGAGCCGTGATCCAGTTTCCGTTCGTGATCATGGTCAAGCCGGATTCGCCGCAGTCGACATGCTGCATGTACCGTTCAAGGGCACCTCGTTCCTGGGCCGGATCGGCGGGCGCGTTGACATGCGCATCGCAGCTTCCGCGAACTGGCGCGCACGGCGAAGCTGGATGGTTGATGCGCGTTGTAACCTGAATTCGCACGC
>Ga0105049_10002274_pt1 | contig 22672 bp, 20 predicted proteins | sample MAT06_FD_78087 | JGI IMG/M metagenome (GOLD analysis project Ga0105049, IMG submission 78087) | Freshwater microbial communities from Lake Fryxell liftoff mats and glacier meltwater in Antarctica - MAT-06 | ecosystem: Environmental > Aquatic > Freshwater > Ice > Liftoff microbial mat | place...
CTGGAAGCGGGCGGCAATGCCATCGATGCCGCGGTCGCCACCGCCTTCGCCCTGGCCAGCCAGGAGCCGTGGAACTCCGGCATCGGCGGCATCGGCTTCTGCGTGGTGCACCGCGCCGGCGAGAAGAGCGCCCAGGTGGTCGATTTCGGCCCGGTCGCCCCGCGCCATCTCAGCCCGGCCAACTTCAAGCTGACCGGCCGCATGTCCGACGAAGGCTTCAAGTGGCCGGAGGTGGAGGGCGACACCAACGTCCACGGGCCGCTTTCGGTGGCGGTGCCGTCGTCGGTGGCGGGCTACGAGAAGCTGCACTCGACCTGGGGCCGCCTGCCGATCGCCGAGGTGCTGGCGCCGGCGGTGGCATTGGCCAAGCGCGGCCTGCCGCAGGACTGGTTCACCATGCTGAAGATCGGCGGGTCCGCCGCGGCACTGCGCCTGTATGCCGAGAGCAACCGCATCTATATGCGCGACGGTCTGCCCCCGACCCCGCCTTCCGAGGGCGAGCCTGGCTTCCTCATCCAGGGCAACCTCAGCAACACCCTCGAACGCCTGCAGCATGCCGGGCTGCGCGACTATTACGAGGGCGACATCGCCAGCGCGCTCGTGCGCGACCAGAAAGCTGTCGGCGGCATTATCGACGCGGGAGACCTCACGGCGTGTGCGGCCCGCATCGTGCCGGCCATCGAAGTGCCCTGGCGCGGCACCGGGCGCGTGCTCCAACTCGCCACCGGCCTGACCGCTGGCCCGACGTTGAAGGACGTGCTCGCCGGCATGCAACACGCACCCTACGGCGCCACCCCCGACGCCGCCTGGTATCGCCGCCTCGCCGCCGAACTGCGCGCCGCTTACCACACCCGCCTCACGAGCCTGGGTGCCGAGGAGGCGCCGGAGCCCAAGGGTGCGGAGACCTGCACCACCCACCTGACGGTTTGCGACGCCGAGGGCACGATGGTGTCGATGACCACCACGCTCATGTCGTCGTTCGGCAGCCGCGTGGTGCTGCCCGAAACCGGCATCCTGCTGAACAACGGCGTGATGTGGTTCGACCCGCGCCCCGGCCAGCCCAACTCGCTCGCGCCGGGCAAGCGGCCGCTGACCAACATGTGCCCGCTGATCCTCAAGGAGAACGACCAGCCGATCATGGCCGTCGGTGCGTCCGGCGGCCGGCGCATCATGGCCTCGGTGTTCCAGCTGATGACCTTCGTGGCCGATTTCGGCATGGAGCCGGAGCACGCGGCGCATCATCCGCGCATCGACGTCTCCGGGCCCGACATGGTGACCGCGGACCGGCGGCTGGGCGATGAAACCATCGCAGGCCTCTCGGCCGACGCGCCGACCGAGGTGGTGACGGCCGGCGTGCAGCCGATCAACTTCGCCTGCCCCAACCTGATCCTCCAGCGCCCCGACGGTAGCCGAACAGGCATCAGCGACTGGGCCTCACCCTGGTCGCTTGCCGTGGCACAGTAAGGCCAGGGGCAAAGCCCAATAGGCGCGAAGATAAGGCAGGCTGGGCTCTGCCCAGACCCGCCAGGGGCCAAGCCCCTGGACCTTAAATATATGAAAATAAATGGGTTTCCAAAGGCCACCGGCCGTCGCGCGAAGGCGCGCTCGGGACTTTGGTGGGTCCCTGCGGTGCGGCTTCCCGCCGCGACGGCAGAGCCCTCGCCTTCCTTAATCTTCGCGATTATGGGGCAAATCCCCTGGTCGGGGGTTCGGGCGCGACGCCCCCGACCTTCACTCCGCCGCTTGCCGCGACCCGATCGCCGCCAGCGCCGCCGCGATCCGTGCTGCCCGGGCCGGGTCGGCCGGACGGAACGGGGCGCGCACGTTGCGCCATGCCGCGTCGCCGGTTTGTGCCGCCAGCACCGCTTTGATGGTCGGGATGAACGGCGCCTCCAGCGCGCCCACCGCCGCTGTCATATCGGCCGTGCCGTCATGTCCTTGCATCATCGCCCGCACCAAATGCGGCACCAGGTTGACCATGCCGCAGATTGTCCCCACGCCGCCCTCGTCGCGTGCGCGCGCAATCAGTGTCTCGGCGCCGACCAACGTGCCGACCTCTGGCGCCTCGCGGCGAAATGCACGAAAGCTTTCGAAATCGCCGGTGCTATCTTTCACCCCGGCCATGATCTTGCCGAACCGCTGGCGCAACCGACCCAGCGCCGCCGCCGGTACCGGCACACCGGACACTTGCGGAATGTGATAGGCGCAGACCCGCAGCCGGTCCGACCCGACGCCTTCGATGATCTGTGCGAAGGCATCTTCCAGCCCCTGCTCGGTCACGTCGCGGAAGTAGTAGGGCGGCAGGATCATCGCATGGACCAGCCCCAACCCCATCGCGTCGCGCGTCAGCGCCACCGTGTCGGGAATGGCCGGGCAGCCGGTTCCCAGCGCGATCTTCGTTGCGGGCACACCAGCGTTCAACAGCGCCTCGGTCGCCGCCAGTTTCTCCCTCGCCGAGAACGACGAACCCTCACCCGTCGTGCCGAACGGCACCAGCCCGTCGCAGCCATTCGCCATGAGAAAATGGCCATGCTTCACAAGTGCTGCATGATCCACGTTGCCTTCGACATCGAGCGGAGTGGCCATGGCGGCCCACAGGCCAGTGATCATGTCGGACATGCTTGGTCTCCCAGGGGATAAAGCAACGTGGCACCGTTGCGCCTGAACGGAAAGGGTGTTCGCCGCCCATGCGCCGAGGTACGCTCGCGAAAATACTTCCCGGAGGAACAATGCTGCTCGGTCTGGACCCCCTGCTGTCGCCCGACCTCCTGCACGCGCTCGCTGCCATGGGGCATGGCGAGCGCATCGTGCTGGTCGATGCCAACTACCCCGCCAGCCGTGGCCGCCGCCTGATCGCCATGCCAGGCATCGGCGTGGTGCCCGCGCTGCGCGCCGTGCTGTCGCTGCTGCCGTGCGACAGCTTCGTCCCTGACCCTGCCGCGATAATGCAGGTGGTGGGCGAGCCCGGCGCCATCCCGGCAGTCGTGGCCGAGATGAACGCCCTGCTAGCCACCCATGCCTGGCCGGCGGCCGTCGGCATTGAGCGCCATGCCTTCTATGCCGCCGCCGAAACCGCCTACGCCATCGTGCAGACTGGTGAGCGCCGCTTCTACGGCAACATCCTGCTCACCAAGGGCGTCATTCCACCGGAAGGATTGCAATGACCAGCTACATCCCGCACGGCCCGCTCGGCATGGGCTCCGCCCCGCTCGGCAACCTGATCACCGAAGTGCCCGAGGCCGACGCCGAGGCCTGCATCGCGGCCGGCTGGGCGGCCGGCATCCGCCATTACGACACCGCCCCGCACTACGGCGCAGGCTTGGCCGAGCACCGCCTTGGCCGCTTTCTGCGCACCCGGCCGCGCGACGAGTACACACTGTCCACCAAGATTGGCCGCATTCTGCACGCCGACGACCGCGTGCCGGAGCTGAACGAGAACTTCCTGCACGCCCTGCCCTTCCGTCGTAGCATCGACTATTCTGCTGCCGGCACCATCCGCTCGCTGCAGGACAGCCAGCAGCGCATGGGCCTCACGCGGTTCGACATCGTCTACATCCACGACTGCTCGGAAGACTGGCACGGCCCCTCCTGGCGCGACCGCTTCGCCGAGGCGATGACCGGGGCGGCCCGCGAACTGTCCGCCATGCGCGCACGCGGCGAAATCCGCGGCTGGGGCATGGGCCTGAACATGGTCGAGCCCGCACTCGCCTGCCTCGACGTCGCCACCCCCGACATTTTCCTCATCGCCGGCCGCTACACCCTCATCGACCACACGGCGCTGGCATCGCTGTTCCCGGCCTGCGCCGCCAAGGGGGCGAAAGTGGTGCTCGGCGGCCCCTACAATTCCGGTCTGCTGGCTGGCGGCACCACCTTCAACTACGAGCCGGCGCAGGCCGACACGATGGCGCGTGCCCAGGCTGTGCGCACCGTCTGCGACCGCCACGGTGTCGACATCAAGGCCGCCGCGTTGCAATTTTGTGCCGCCCATCCAGTGGTCGCCGCCGTCATCCCCGGCCCACGCACCGCCGTCGAGGCCACCCAGAACGCCATGCTGATTCAATCCGACATACCCGGCCAGTTCTGGCGCGACCTGCGCCACGCCGGCCTGTTGCCCGACGAGGCCCCGACCCCAGAGCCCTGATGCGCATCGACGCCCACCACCACGTCTGGCAGGTCGCCCGCGGTGACTACACCTGGATGACGCCCGACCTGCCGATCGCCCGCGACTATCAGCTGGCCGACCTGCGCCCGCTGCTCGGCGACATCACCGCCACCATCCTGGTCCAGGCGGCGGCGACCGACGCCGAGACCGACTTCATGCTTGCCACCGCCCGCGCTTCGGCCGGCCTGGTGCGCGGCGTCGTCGGCTGGGTCGATCTCGCCGCGCCAGACGCGCCGTCCCGCATCGCCGTCCGCGCCGCCGACCCGCTGATGCGCGGCCTGCGTCCGATGCTGCAGGATATCGACGACCCAGGCTGGATCCTGCGCCCCGACGTCCAGCCCGGTCTCGCCGCCATGGCCCGTCACGGGCTGCGCTTTGATGCGTTGATCAAGCCGCGGCACCTGCCGCTGATCGGCGAACTCGCCCAGCGCCACCCGGACCTGAACGTGGTGATCGACCATGCCGCCAAGCCGGACGTCGCCGGTGGCGCCTTCCAGCCCTGGGCCAGCCACATGTAGCATCTGGCCCGCACCACGCCCTGGTGCTGCAAGCTGTCCGGCCTGGCGACCGAGGCCAGGCCGGCCTGGCAACCCGACGAGCTGCGCCCCTACATCGACCACCTGCTGGCCGAATTCGGCCCTGCCCGGCTGATGTGGGGCAGTGACTGGCCGGTGGTCAATCTGGGCGGAGGCTTTGCACGTTGGCGCGAAGCCGCCTCGGCCCTCATCCCCCCGGCGGCCCATGACGCCATCCTCGGCGCCACCGCCGCCCAATTCTATGGCGTTTGAAGCAACACCGAGGGGCCGGCTAGGCCTTGTTCGGTTCGAAGGTCATCGACACGCCGTTCATGCAATAGCGCAGCCCGCTCGGTGCCGGACCGTCGTCAAACACATGGCCCAGATGGCCCTTGCACGCCGCGCAATGCACCTCGACGCGGGTCATGAACCACGACCGGTCGGTTGTCGTGGCGACCGCTCCTTCGATCGGCTCCCAGAAACTCGGCCAGCCGGTACCGCTCTCGAACTTGGTGTCTGACGCGAACAGCGCCTTGCCGCACCCGGCGCAACTGAATACCCCGCGCCGCCCTCATGGTTGAGCGGGCTGGCCCCCGCCCGCTCGGTGGCATGTTTGCGGAGCACCTTGTACTGCTCGGGCGTCAGCAGCGCCTGCCACTCCGCATCGCTGCGCTCCACCGTCCCGACCTGCATATCGTTGTCCATCGCGACCTCCTACTGCATCTAGCTCTACGATGTGGTGACACTGGTCCCCGGTTCAACGTGACACACCGCGGGCTGCGCATTCGTTTATTCTTCCCGGTGGCGGCAGGGGCTCCTCCGGCGGTCCACCCATTGCTGCAACATGAGGTGCCCCGCGTCCCCGCCCGCTCAGTGTTTGCACTGTTGCGCCGGGGCGATTTCCGCGCCTTTCTTGCAGCAGTCATCGTCGCCGGCACGGCCGGGAGCGCGCGCTCTGTCGTGCTCGGCGTCACGGTCTACCAGATCACCCGCGACCCGCTGTCATTGGCCTGGCTCGGGCTGGTCGAGGCGGCGCCGGCATGATGGGATTGCTGCCGATGTTCGGTGAGCGGCTGGGCGTGAGTGCCGAGGGGGTGGGGCTGATGCGGGCCGCCCTTTCCGCCGGCGGCCTCACGGCCATGACATCGCTACCCACCGCGCGAACGGGCCGGCCCGTCGCTGTTGCTGGCGGTGGCAGGCTTCGGCGTCAGCGTGATCGGCTTCGGCCTGTCGACCGGCTTTCGCTTATCTCTCGCCCTGATGTTTGTCATGGGCGCCTGCAACGGCATCAGCGTGGTGGTGCGCCACGCCAGCGTCCGCGTGGCGGCCCCCGAGCACATGCGCGGCCGCATCGCCGCGGTTCGCATGATGTTCCTCAACTCGGCCAACGAGGTCGGCGATTTCGAAACCGGCGTCGCCGCCCACCTGGTCGGCCCGGTGCTGGCGATGGCCGGCGGCGGCGCCATCACGCTCGCCGTCGTCGTGGTCACCGCCGCCATCGGACCCAAGCCCCGCCGGCTGAACCTGCTGGAACTGACGCCGCGGGAGTGATGACGACCTTCGGTGGGAGTGCTCCTCAGTCAGGCAAGGCCCTGGTCTTGACTGAAGCTTCGTCAAAGCTTTCACAGGTTGGTATCATTCACAAAAATAGTTGGTTTGACTACCTCGTCGCCCCGGCAGCTCGCAAGGCCGCGATCTCAGCGTCGGTGTAGCCGGCAGCACCGAGGATTTCCGCACTATGCTGGCCCACGCGCGGGGGCGGCCGGGTGATACCACCCTCGCCCTCGGCCATGCGAAACGCCGGGCCGGCCAGGGTCAACTTGCCAAACTCCGAGTCCACCGTTTGCAGGATGGCCCGATGCGCCAGTTGCGGATGGGTGGTGATTTCGTCGATCCCCCATACCCGGGCACTGGGAATTTCGGCGGCCTTCAGCCGCGCCTCCCAGTTATGGATGCTGTCAGCCTGCAAGGCCTCTTCGATCACCGTCTTCATCGCCGCGGCGTTCTCCATGCGCAGGAACCAGTCGGCGAATCGCGGATCGTCAAGAACATCCGGGCGTTCCAGCGCGGTGAACAATTGCCGGTACTGCTTCTCGGTGAGCACGGCCAGCAGGATGAACCCGTCGCGCCCCTGGAACAGGTCGGCGGTCGGCTTGCGCGACGGCGACAGATTGCCGACCCGACCCGCCACGTCGCCCACGGTGGTGTATTCCGCCACCTGCTGCGCCAGCAGGTTCAGCACCGCATCCAGCATCGCCACATCGACGAACTGGCCGCGGCCGGTATGGGTGCGCTGGTACAGCGCAGTGGACATCGCGTAGGCCGCCGACAGCCCGGTGATCATGTCCGCCGCCGCAAATCCGGCCCGCGTCGGCCCGCTTTCTGCCGTACCGGTCATCGCCATCAGCCCGCTCATCGCCTGGATCATGCCGTCATAGCTCGGCGTCCGGCTCTCTGGCCCCTTCTGGCCGAAGCCTGAGATGGCGGTGTAGATCAATTTGGGGTTGATCTTCGACAACTGCGGCCAGCCGATGCCCAAGCGCTCCATCACGCCCGGGCGGAAATTTTCCACCACCATGTCGGCGTCACGCACCAGGCGATGCACCACCGCCACTGCCTCGGGCTTTTGCAGATCGAGCGTCAGGCTGCGCTTGTTGGAATTCACCGCCATCCAGATCGGCGCCATCTTCCGCTCCGCCCAGTCCCGGGAACGCGCGATCTTGCGCGTGTCCTCGCCCTCGGGGTGCTCGATCTTGACCACATCGGCACCCTGCAATGCGAGCTGGAACGAGGCAAATGGCCCGGCCAGCACCCGGGTGAAATCCAGGATGCGGACATTAGAGAAGGCGAGGTTCATAGCGTTCGTCCCACGTCGTCATTTGTTGCGAAAAGACTCAGAACCCGCGGAAATCGGTGAACGCCGCGGCCGGCACGCGCGCGGTGCGCAGCCGGTTGGCCGGCCAGTCGCCATCCTCATGTCCGATTGCCACCCCGCACACCACCACGTCGTGCTCCTCCAGCTCCAGCAGCCGGCGGATCGTGCCGGGGAACTGCGCGAAGACGGCCATGTGGCAGGTGTCCAGCCCACGGGCACGGGCGGCCACAGCGATGTTCTGCAGGAACATGCCGTAATCGATCCAGGACCCGATCTCCAACCGCCGATCGATCACGCATACCAGGCCCACCGGCGCCCCAAAGAACCGCAGGTTGTGCGCCACCTGCTCACGCATCTTCGCAGTCTCGCCACGCCCGATGCCGAGGTGGCCGTACAAGTCCCAGCCGACCTTGCGCCGCCGCGACAGATAGGGCTCGAAAAACGGATCGGGATAATATTTGTAGTCGCGCGCCTCCGCCGGCGCACCCGCCAGGAAACCAACGGCCAGCGCCTCGCGGAACGCCTCCAGTGCGACTCCCGCCAGCGCCACCGCCCGCCACGGCTGCATGTTGGTGCCGCTGGGCGCGCGGGCCGCCACATCCAACAGATGCTCAACGGTCGCGCGGTCAACCGGCGTCGGCAGGAAGCCGCGCACCGCACGACGCGACAGGATCGCCGCCTCAGTCGCGTTGGCGGCCGGCACGTCAGTCGCCACCAACGCCGGAGAATCGGTCACGGCTGTCGCCCCCCATCGGCCGGCGGAGGCGCGAATACCGTGCGCGCCTCGATCGCCAGCACATCGGCCGGCCGCGCAAACGGCATGGGGTGGGGTTCGCCGTCTCGCCGCTCCCGCCCGATTGCAGCAAAGAACGTCTCCAGCCCGTTCGGCAGGATCAGCCACAGGAATACCAGCTCGCTATCGCCTTCGTTGACGAACATGTGCCGCCGGTTGCGCCCCAGGAAGAACGTGCTCCCCGGTTGCATCACATGATCCTCGCCCTCGATCACCGCCCGACCGCGCCCGGAAACCACGTGGATCAGTTCTTCGTTGCGGTCATGCGCGTGCTCCCGCACATGGCACCCTGGCGCCACCGTTTGCCGCCCGAAGCCGAATTTCTGCTCCATTGCCACCATGTCGGGTGCCATCAGCACGTCGATGAACCCGTTCGCGGGAACCGGCTGCCAATAGCTTCGCCCGGCCCCCGGCTGCACCACATGCAACGCCCCCAGATCGGTCATGCCATCACCCTTTCCACCGCCGCGATCTCCTCGGCATTCATCCGCAGCCCCAATTTGCTGCGCCGCCACAGTACATCTTCGGCGGTGCGCGCAAATTCGTGGTCGCGCAGGTAACGAATCTCCGCCTCAGTCAGGTCTGCCCCCGGCACCGCGCCAAGGTCACCCATCGTCCGCGCGCCGTCGAGCAGCACCGCGGCCTTGGTGCCATACGCGCGCACCAGGCGCCGCGCAGTGCGTTCGGTCAGATAGGGCGCCCGTGCCGCAATGTCGCGCACCAGGTCCTCATATCCGTCCTTCGGAAAATCCCCGCCGGGCAATGCGGCACGCCCGGTCCACCCTGCCGCAGCCCCGCGTGCCGGTTGCAAATATGGTGACAACTTCGCCAGCGCCGCCTCGGCCAGCCGACGATAGGTGGTGATCTTGCCGCCGAACACGCTCAACAGGGCGCCCCGACCCTCGGGTGCCTCCAGCACCAGCACGTAGTCCCGCGTCGCCTCCTGTGCTGCGCTTGCGCCGTCGTCGTACAGTGGTCGTACTCCGGAAAACGTCCAAACCACGTCGGCCGGTGTCACCGCGTCGCGGAAATACGCGCTCGCCCCGGCGCACAGATAGGCGATCTCGTCGGCGGAAATTTGCACCGCCCCCGGCGCGCCCGTCCAGTCGCGGTCCGTGGTGCCGATCAGGGTAAAATCACGCTCATAGGGAATGGCGAAGAAGAACCGCCCGTCGCCATTCTGGAAGAAATAGCAGCGATCATGGTCGTATTTGCGACGCACCACGATGTGGCTGCCCTGGACCAGCCGGATCTTCGCCGGTGCATTCTCGCGCACCACGCCGCGCAGAACATCGGCCACCCAGGGCCCTGCCACATTCACCAGCGCTCGCGCCCGCACCACCCGCTTTACCCCGCCAGCCTCGACTGTCACTGCCCAGCCATCGCCGGCCCGCTCGGCCGCCACGCAGCGTGTGCGCGTGGCCACCACGGCGCCCCGATCTGCCGCATCGCGCGCGTTCAGCACCACCAGCCGGGCATCCTCCACCCAGCAATCGGAATATTCGAAGCCGCGCCGAAACTCAGGCTTCAGCGGCCCGCCCGCAACATCCCGTGCCAGATCGAGAACCCGCGTCGCCGGCAGGGCATCCCGCCCCCCCAGGTGATCGTACATGAACAGTCCGAGCCGCAGCATCCACGCCGGCCGCAGCCCGCGATGATGCGGCAGCACGAAGCGCAGCGGCCAGATGATGTGCGGCGCGATGCCCCACAGCACCTCGCGCTCCATCAACGCCTCACGAACCAGGCGGAACTCGAAATGCTCCAGGTAGCGCAGCCCGCCATGGATCAGTTTCGTCGAGGCCGATGAGGTCGCACTGCCCAGATCACCCTGTTCGCACAAATACACCGACCAGCCGCGCCCGGCCGCGTCGCGCGCGATGCCGGTGCCGTTGATCCCGCCGCCGATCACCACGAGGTCGTGGATGCGCTCATCGTCCATCGTGACGCGCCCACTCCCAGCCGATCCAAACCCGGTGCCGACAAACCAGCAACAATCCCGACGCTCCGAAGCTCTCCGTCGCCAACGTGCCGGCCAGCAACACATCCATTCCTTACCTATAGCCGCTTCGCGACACCCTGTAACGTCGGTGACGGGCGCGGGTCATTTCAGCATTAGTCATCCCTCTGACCATGCAGCGAGGCCCCCAATGGCGACCATCGACCGCGCCCGTGTCCTCAAGTGGCTCGGCTGGCTTCCCGCCCTGTATGCCGCGCACATCATGCTGTGGTACGAGCAGTTCAAGCTCACTGGCGCCGAAGGCTCGGTGATGCTGTTCAACATCCTGGCCGATTGGCTCTGGATCTCCGGCTACGAGAAGCCCTTCCGCCTGTCGGTGGCCATCGCCGAATTGATCGCGGCTCTCGGCCGTGATCCTGCTTGCCATCTACCGCCGCGAGCTTGCCGCGCTGATCGCGGGGCTCATGGCGCGCCCGATGCGCCTCGCCATCTGACTGCGGTCCCGTCATAAGGGGGCATGACCGCCCCCCATTCCAGACCAGGCGAGGTCGCCGTCATCGGTGGCGGCCCCGCCGGACTGATGGCCGCGGAGATCGCCGCCACCGCCGGGCACCGCGTTACTATCTATGAGCGCATGCCCAGCCCAGGGCGGAAGCTGTTGATGGCGGGCCGGGGTGGCCTCAACCTGACCCACTCCGAGCCGCTCGAACGCTTCGTGGCGCGCTACGCCGAGGCCGCGCCCTGGGTTAACCCTATCCTTGAAGCATTCCCACCCAACGCGCTCATCGCCTGGTGCGAGGCGCTTGGCCAATCCACCTTCATCGGCTCCAGCGGCCGCGTCTTCCCCAGGGCCATGAAGGCGAGCCCGCTGTTGCGCGCTTGGCTGGCCCGCCTCGACGCCCTCGGCGTTCGCCTGATCACCCGTGCCCATTGGACTGCCCGCGACGCCGACGGAACGCTCCACTTCGCCGATGGCACCACTCACCGCCCGGACGCCACCATCCTGGCGCTCGGCGGCGCCTCCTGGCCACGCCTTGGCGCGGATGGGTCGTGGGCCACCGCCCTGCCCGGCGTTGCGATCGTCCCATTTCGCCCGGCCAATTGCGGCTTCGCCGTCGCCTGGTCCGCGCCCTTTTGCACGCGCCACGCTGGCACGCCGCTGAAGCGCATCGCCCTGCACCACCAGGGCCGCACCATCCGTGGCGAGGCGATGGTCACCAATGCCGGGCTGGAAGGCGGTGCGGTCTACGCCCTCTCCGCGCCGCTGCGCGACGCCATCGCCCGCGACGGCACCACCACGCTCGCCATCGATTTGCGCCCCGACCTCACCGAGCCCGAACTCGCCCGCAGGCTCGCTGCCCCGCGTGGCAGCGCCTCGCTCTCGTCGCACCTGAAGCGCCACGCCAACCTGCCGCCCGTCGCCATCGGCCTGCTTCAGGAAGCACTCCACCAAGGCAACAACACCGCGCTCGCAACCCTCATCAAGGCGGTCCCCGTCACCCTCACGGCCCCATTCGCGCTCGATCGCGCCATCTCCACCGCCGGCGGGGTCAAGCTGGTTGAGTTCGACCGCCACCAGATGCTCACGCGGCATCCAGGGCTGTTCGCCGCCGGGGAGATGCTGGACTGGGAGGCGCCAACGGGCGGCTACCTCCTCACCGCCTGCCTCGCCAGCGGCCGGGCCGCTGGTCACGGCGCAGTGGCCTGGCTGGCAAGCAGGTAAGCTCAGGAGCGGAAGAAGCCCCTGCCCTTCCCGTACTGTCAAACCCGCTCTAACACCGCAGCAATGCCCTGGCCGCCGCCGATGCACATGGTGACCAAGGCGAATTTGCCACCGGTCCGGCGCAGCTCGTACATCGCCTTCACCGTCACGATGGTGCCGGTCGCGCCCACCGGGTGACCCAGCGAGATACCCGAGCCGTTCGGGTTCACCTTGTCCATATCGAATTCCAGGTCCTTTGCCACCGCGCATGCCTGTGCGGCGAAGGCCTCATTGGCCTCGATCACGTCCATGTCGGCGACTCGCATACCGGCCTTTTCCAACGCCTTGCGGCTCGCTGGGACCGGCCCGATCCCCATATAGGCGGGATCGACGCCGGAATGCCCGGCCGAGACAATCCGCGCCATCGGGGTCAGGTTGAGCCGGCGCACTGCCTCACCGCTTGCCAGCATTACCGCGGCCGCGCCGTCGTTGATGCCCGATGCGTTGCCGGCGGTCACCGAGCCATCTTTCTTGAACACCGTGCGCAGCCCAGCGAAATCCTCGGCCTTGGCGTCGTGGCGGATATGCTCGTCGCTGTCGAAGGCAACCAGGCCTTTGCGGGTCTTCACCTCGATCGGGAGGATCTGCTCCTTGAACCGGCCCTCGCGGGTGGCCTGGCTGGCACGCCGGTGGCTTTCCAGCGCCAGCGCATCCTGTTGCGCGCGGCTGATATTGTGGCTGGTGGCAAGATTTTCGGCGGTGACGCCCATCAGAATGCGATGGAACGGGTCGTTCAGTGCCCCGTCCAGCGTGTCCTTCATCGTGGTGTCGCCCATCTTCTGGCCCCAGCGCGCAGCAGAAACCTGGTATGGCGCGCGGCTCATGTTCTCGACCCCGCCGGCCAGGGCCACGTCGCAGTCGCCAGCCTTGATGGCATTGGCCGCCGTCAGAATCGACTGCAGACCGCTGCCGCAAAGACGGTTCACTGTGACGGCGGGAATATGCTGCGGCAGCCCGCCCTCGATCACGGCGATACGCGAGATGTACATGTCGCGCGGGTCGGTGTGTACGATCTGCCCGAACACGGCGAGGCCGATCTGGTCCGGGTCGACCATGCTGCGCGCCACCGCCTCTCTGGCCACTGCCGCGACCAGGGCAGAGGGCGTGATATCCTTCAGTGCACCGCCAAAGGTGCCGACGGCGGTGCGCACGCCAGATACGATGAAGACATCGGTCATTGGGCTGTTCCTCATGCGGCTGTTCGTTATGCGCCGCGTGTTTCACGCGCATCAGCCGTGAATTCACGGCGCGGCGACAGCGGCTTGTCGCTTTATCTGTTCTTATGGAATATCGAGTACCCCAGCAAGGGCTAGAAACTGCCGGCGAACCCACGCCATGGCGGTCGGCGCGCCGGACAGCTTGCTGCTGTCGCGCCAAGCATACAACAGGGATCGAGGGGCCGGGCACCGTCCGGTCGGCCAGCACGAACACCGAAGGGGTCGAATGCTCTATCACGCATACGAGATGCAGCGGGTGGCTCTTGCGCCCATGCGCATGGCTGCCACGGGGGCGCTTTCGCTCCTGGGTCTTCCCTTCAACCCAGTGCGCGAGACGCCGCTCGGGCGTCTTTCGATCGCCGCCCTCGATAGCTTCGAACACTCCACGCGCGCCTTCGGGAAACCTGCCTTCGGCCTTGCCCACACCGTCATCGATGGCGAGCAGATTGCCGTGCACGAGGAAGTGGTGGCCCGCCAGCCCTGGTGCGACCTGCTGCATTTCCGCCGCGACGCCGAGCGCGCGAATAGTCGTCTTTCGAACACCAAGGTGCTGATGGTCGCCCCGATGTCGGGCCACTACGCGACCTTGTTGCGCGGCACCGTCGAGGCGTTCCTGCCCGACCATGACGTTTATATCACCGACTGGCGCGACGCCCGCGACATGGCGTTGATCGGCCCCGACTTCGACCTCGACGATTACGTCGACTACATCGTGGGCTTCATCACCCAGCTTGGGCCGGACTGCCACGTCATCGCGGTCTGCCAGCCGGCGGTGCCGGTGTTCGCCGCGGTGTCGCTGATGAACGCCACCATGCCGCACGCCGCGCCGCGCAGCATGACCCTGATCGGCGGCCCGATCGACACGCGTGAGGGCCCGACCGCCGTCAACGCCTTCGCCAAAAGCCGCAACCTCGACTGGTTTCGCCGCAACGTCATCCACCGCGTGCCGTTCGGCAATATGGGCTTCATGCGCCAGGTCTATCCCGGCTTTCTCCAGCTTGCCGGCTTCATGGCGATGAACCTGGACCGCCACGTGGAAGCGCATTGGCAGATGTTTCAGCATTTGGTCGAAGGCGACGGCGAGCCCCTGGCCTCCAAGCGCGCCTTCTATGATGAGTATCGCGCGGTCATGGACCTGCCCGCCGCATACTACCTGCAGACCATCGAAAAGGTGTTCCAGGAACATCACCTGCCGCGCGGCCTGTTGCGCCACCACGGCGAGGCGGTGGCCCCCGCGGCCATCGACCGCACGGCGTTGCTGACCGTCGAGGGCGAGCGCGACGACATCTCCGGCCTCGGCCAGACCCGCGCGGCGCACGCCTTGGCGCACAATCTGGCCCCCGAGAAACACGCCCACTGGGAACAGCCGGGCGTTGGCCATTACGGCCTGTTCAACGGTCGTCGCTTCAACGCTGACGTCGCTCCACGCATCAAGGCATTCATCGCCCAGCATGCCTGATCGCGCACCGAGGCGGCCCTCTCCGATGGCGGCGGGCAGGTGCAAGGGGCATGCCACGCGCCGCTCTGCCGCCGATGCGCTGCAATGCATGGTTGGCGAACCGGTGCCACCTCCATAAGATCACCCTGGGGACGCGAACGGCGCCCCTGCCCAGGGAGAACACCATGCTCGGCTTGATGCAGGATCAACCGCTGCTCATAAGCTCCATCATCACCCATGCCGCGCGCCACCATCCCACGGGCGAGATCGTGTCCAAGACCGTCGAGGGCACGATCCACCGCACCACTTGGCGCGAGATCGAGCCGCGCTGCCGGCGCGCCGCCCGGATGCTCGAGCGCCTCGGTGTCAAGCCGGGCGACCGCGTCGCCACCCTGGCCTGGAATGGTTTCCGCCATGTCGAGCTGTACTACGGCATCTCGGGGATGGGGGCGGTCTGCCACACCGTCAACCCGCGCCTGGCGCCGGCCGACCTGATCTACATCATGAACCACGCCGAGGACGGCATCCTGTTCCTCGACACCACCTTCGCCCCCCTTATCGCCGCCGTCGCACCCGCGGTGCGCGGCGTGTTGCGTGCCGTGGTCTTCATGACCGAGCGCGCCCACATGCCCGATATCGCGCTGCCCGAAGGCATGGACCTGCTGTGCTATGAAGACCTGATGGCCGATGCGGACGAAGACTACACGTGGCCTGTGTTCGACGAGCGGACTGCAGCCGCGCTTTGCTACACTTCCGGCACCACCGGCAAGCCCAAGGGCGTGCTCTACGCGCATCGCTCCACCGTGCTGCACGCCTTCGCCAGCAACATGGCCGACGTGATCGGCCTGCGCGCATCCGACCGCGTGCTGCCGGTCGTGCCGATGTTTCATGTCAACGCCTGGGGCACGCCATACGCTGCGCCCATGGTCGGCGCCTCGCTCATCATGCCCGGCCGCCACCTCGACGGCGCCAGCCTGACCAAGCTGATGAACGACGAACGGGTCACCCTGTCAGCCGGCGTGCCCACCGTCTGGCTCGGCTTGCTCAACCACCTGCGCGCCAGCGGCGAGCGGCTGCACACCGTCAAGAGCTTCGTCATCGGCGGCTCCGCCTGCCCCCAGTTGCTGTTCGAGGCGTTTGACAAGGAATACGGCATCCGCATTGACCACGCCTGGGGCATGTCGGAACTGTCGCCCCTCGGCACCTACAACGCGTCGAAACCGTCCAACGCCCACCTGACCGGCGACGAAAAGCTGCGGCTGCAACTCACCCAGGGTCGCAGCATCTATGGCGTCGACATGCGCATCGTCGACGACGAGGGCCGCGAGTTGCCCTGGGACGGCACCACCTCCGGCCATCTGCAATCCAAGGGCTTCTGGGTGTGCAACTCCTATTTCGGCGGCACCGCCGGCGACGCGCTGACGCCTGACGGGTGGTTCGCCACCGGCGACGTGGCGACCATCAGCCCCGACGGCTATATGGAGATTACCGACCGCTCCAAGGACGTGATCAAGTCCGGCGGCGAGTGGATCAGCTCGATCCAGCTCGAAAACCTCGCCATGTCGCACCCGGATATCGCCGAAGCCGCGATCATCGCCGCCAGGCACCCCAAATGGGACGAACGGCCGCTGTTGATTGTCGTGCCGCGCGAGGGCCGCGAAATCGACAAGGCGGCAATACTGGCGTTCTATGAGGGCAAGGTTGCCAAGTGGTGGATCCCCGACGATGTCGTCGTCGTCAAGGACCTGCCGCACACCGCCACCGGAAAGGTGCAGAAGCTGGCGTTGCGCGCCGAATGGGCCAACCACCTCGCCCGGGTCGAATAGCAGGCTGTCCTCCACCCTCGACCACGGGGGTGGAGGACAGGCTGCTACCGCCCACTCCCGATCGGCACCAGCACACGGCCCGCGCGCCGCCCAACCGCACCCCCGATGCCGTTGCTGCCACCGGTCACGACCAAAATCTTGCCCGCGACCCCGCCCCTGCTGCACTCAGCCGCTACGCTACGAAGGCCAGGGTCACACCCATCGTTTCCCCCGGTCCAACCAGCACACGGTCGGGCGTGGCTGCCGACAGCGCAACACCGCTCCCCCGCAGCGCCGCCATCGCCATGTCTACCGACGACGTACGCAACACCAGTGCCGCCATCCACTCGCGGCGCCCTTGCGCCTCTGGCACCGCCATACCGAACCTCGCGGCCAATTCTCGCGGGTCCACCACGTCGAAACGCGACAACCCCACGGCCAGGCGCCACCCGCCGGAAATCGCCCGCATCGCCGACGCCCCGAACATTCTGCCAAACAACGCGGCTATCCGCCCCGGGTCCTCCGCCGCGATCACCGCCTCCAACACGCCCACCGCCCCGTTGGCGTGGCGCCGCCATTCGTCACGCCACACCAGGTCGCGGGAGTAATGCTGACAGAAATAGAGCCGCCCGGCCGGCGTGGCCGTATTCGGCAACCGCACTGTGCGAAACACCGCATCTCGCGTTCCGCCCGCCATTTCCACCGGACGGGTAAACGCGTTGGGCGGCGAGCATTCCACCCCCGCCGCCGCCAGTGCCGCCGCGACGCTCGCCGAGTCATCCGTGCCCCATACCAAACCGTTCAATCCGGTCGGCCACCCCAGGATGTCCTGCCGGCCACCCCCGCCCGGCGGCGTGCCGATCAGTTCGAGATAATCGGTACCGAAGATTGCCAGGTGATTCACCGAACCGAGCGAATGATACCCGCGCGGCGTCAGCGTGAAGCCGAGCCGCCGGTACAGCACCTGCGCCTCGTCCATCCGATCGTGCACGTTGACCACCACGTGATCCAAGGTCGGCACTGGCAGGATCATCGCGGCGTTGTCCTTTTATCATATCGAATGGCATAGCAGTCGTATCACTGCACGTCGGACTGACCGAGTTGCGCGACGAACAAAATTAAACGAGTATAAGTACGCATGCTTTGCTGCGGCGACGAAAAATATCACGCAAGGCGCGGGTAATCAGGAGGGTATGACTCTGCACACTCGGGGGGAACCAGTCCACCGCCTGCGCCCGGCCCAAGCCATCATGCGTATCGCGTTACTCGCGGCCCTGGTCAGCGCCGCTGTGCCCATGGCGCCGGCACAAGCGCAGGACCCGCGGGTTCCCCAGGGCTCGCCGATCCCGCGCATCGCGCCGCCGGCCCGCCCGGCGGTGTCGGGCCCTGCGATCCCCGCCCCGTCCCCGGCCATCAGCCGCGGCAACCCTGACGACGTGTTCCAGATTACATCTGGCACGGTTGAAGGCTCCACCATCTACCCCGACGCGTCATGGGCCTCACTTACCGAGCGGCTGCGCGGCCGCGTCACGCGCGCCCAGGTGGAGGTGGTGCGCCAGGAGATCCTCGCCCGCTACCGCGCCGACGGCTACCTCCTCACCGGCGTCACCCTGGCCGAAGGCGGTGCCGGCCGCGTTCGCTTCGTGGTCACCGAGGGCCACATCGCCGACGTGAAGCTCGACGGTGACATCGGCCCTGCCGGCACGCAGGTGCTGCGCTTCCTTAACCGCCTCACCGCTACTCGGCCGATCGACTCGGCCACGCTGGAGCGTGCGCTGCTGCTGGCCCAAGACGTGCCCGGCATTGCGGTGCGCGCCGTCCTGCGCCCTTCGGCCGAGGCACCCGGTGCGCTCACCCTGATCGCCCAGGTGCAGCGCGTGGCCTGGGGCGCCACTGTGGTCGCCGACAACCGCGGCACGACGTTCACCGGCCCAGAAAGTGCGCTGCTGGCAATCGACGCCAACAGCTTCACCGAATACGGCGAGCGCACCACGGTGTCGCTCTACCGCTCGTTCAACAACACCCAGACTTTCGGCCAGATCGCCACCGAAGCATTCGTCGGCGGCTCCGGCCTCAAGATTCGGCTGTTCGGCGGCTCCGGCACCGCCGATCCGTCTGGCGCCCTGCGCGCCAACCGCTATCACGGCATAACCACCAATGTGGGCCTCACTGCCAGCTATCCGGTAATCCGCACCCGCCGACAGACGCTGGGCGTCTTCGGCACCTTCGAGTTGCTGGACAGCGAGATCTTCACCGGCTCACCCGGCCGCCAAGCCAGCCGCGACAACCTGCGGGTGCTGCGCGGCGGGGCCGAATACACCTTCCAGGACAGCTGGCTCGGCGTCGGACGCAGCGCCGTGAACCAAGCCAGCTTCAGGGCCTCGCGCGGTCTCGCGGCCTTGGGCGCCTCCCGCACAAATCCGGCCAATGTCGGGCGCCAGAATCAGGTCGTCGAATTCACCAAGATCAACGTCGAACTCAGCCGCACGCAATCCCTGTTCCAGCCCTGGGACGGGGCCACCGTCGCGTTGCAGGCAACCGTCGCCGGGCAGTTCAGCCCCGATATCCTGCCATCGGCGGAAAAATTCTTCCTCGGCGGCGCACGCATCAATCGCGGCTTCCACTCCGGCGAAGTGACCGGCGACAAGGCGTGGGCCACCGCAGTCGAACTTCAGCTCAACACCAGCTTCGCGTTCGAGGCGCTGGGCTATCCGTTGGATGTCGCCAGCACCTTTTACAGCTTCTACGACTGGGGCGAGACGGTCGAAAACCAGAAGACCGATCCCAATCGCCGCCTGCAATCCTACGGTGGCGGAACACGGCTGCGTTTCACGCCCAACCTCTCGGTCGAGCTGGAATGGGCCCATCGCATAACCCGCCGCCCGCTCGGCATTCAGTCGGGCACGCCAGCCCTACGCAGCGATGCGTTCTACTGGCGCCTGGTTTCCAGGTTCTGATGATGGCCACGCGCGACGCGACCTCCTGCCAGATCGGCGCCCGCAAGTCCATTGAGGAGAGTGTGTGATGGCCGAGCAGAAGCCCGCCAGCACCAGCGTAACCAAGACCACGCGCACGCGCGCCAAAGCGGCCCGCCCCACGCCCGACGGTACGCCGCGCCTCGTCGCGGGCGCATTGCGTGGCCGTCATGATTTGCTCCGCAGCACCGCGTTGCAGGCAGTTTTCCTCGCCGCCTTTGCCGTTCCAACCACCCAAGCGTCGGCCCAGACCCTACCGGCTGCCACCGCGCTGCCCACCGGCGGGCAGGTCATCGCCGGCCAGGCAACTATCGCCACCACCACGTCGGCAGCCACCGCCGGCATGACGGTCACCCAGGCCACCAAGTACGGTGCCTACGACTGGAAGACCTTCAACATTGGCAGCGCCAGCGCCGTCACCTACCAGGTGCCCACCAGCCAGTCGGTCTCGGTCAACCGCGTTATCTCACCCACCAGCCCCTCGATCATCGCCGGCAAGCTCAGCTCCAACGGCGTGCTGGTGGTGCAGAACCAGTCGGGCGTTGTCTTCACTGGTGGCGCCGAGGTCAACGTCAACACGTTGATCGCCACCGCCCCGGGCATGTCCGACGCCAATGCCCGCGCCGGCCGCCTGATCTTCGACCAGCCCGCCAATCCGGGCGCGCGGGTGGAGAACCACGGCACCATCACCGTCGCCCAGACCGGACTCGCCGCCCTGGTCGCGCCGCAGGTGGTCAATTCCGGCGTCATCCGCGCCCAGATGGGCCGCGTCGTGCTCGCGGGTGCCGAGGCCCACACAATCGATCTCTACGGCGACGGCCTGCTATCGATCGACATCACCCGCCAGGTCACCCAGGCCCCGGTCGGGCCGGACGGCAAGACCGTGACCGCATTGGTCACCAACACCGGCACCATCCTGGCCGATGGCGGCACCATCCTGCTGACCGCCAGCGCGATCGACGGCCTGGTGCAAAACCTCGTCACCGCCGGCGGCACGCTGCAAGCCAAGACGGGCCACGCCAATACCGCCGGCCGCATCGCAGTCACCGGCCAGGGCGGTAACGTCACTGTTACCGGCACCATCGCCGCCCGCGGCATCGCCGCCGGCAGCACCGGTGGCAAGATCGAGATCAACGCGCCGAGCCGCAGTGTCACCCTCACGTCCACTGCCCGGGTTGATGCCTCCGGCGCCGCCGGCGGCGGCAGCATCGCGGTCGGCACCACGATGGCCCGTGCCCAGGGCGGACCCGGCACCATGGCACCGACCGTGCGCGACCTGATGATCGAGTCCGGCGCCCGCATTGCCGCGGACGCCACCGCCGCCGGCAAGGGCGGCGACGTCACCTTGCTGAGCCAGGGCGGCGTCACCGTGTTCCGCGGCGCCATCACCGCGCGCGGCGGACCCGAGGGCGGCGCTGGCGGCTTCGTCGAAGTCTCCGGCGACAGCTTCGTGGTGCGCGGTCCGGTCGATGTCTCCGCCCCCGCCGGCCCGGCCGGCATGATCCTGCTCGACCCGATCGATCTGGAAATCACCAACAGCGCGACGACCGGCGGCGGCAAAGCACCGGAGTTCAAGAGCGACAGCGTCACCACCAAGGGCGGTGCCGGCCTCACCAACCTCGACGTCGCCGATATCCTCAATCTGACCGGCAACATCACCGTCGAAGCACTGGGCCTCTTCACTGTCACCGCCGCCGTCGACGTGACCGGCAAGGCCGGCATCGGCAACGTCACCTTCAAGGCCGGCGGGCTGATGACGGTGAACGCCCCGATCACCGGCGCCAACAACGTCACCCTGATTACCACCGCCGGTGACATCGCCATCAACCAGGCGGTCACCACCACCGGCGCCGGGAAGACGGTGGCGTTCACCACGCCCGGCAGCATCGCGTTGGCCGCCTCGATCGGTGCCGGGGCAGCCGGCATCATCGACCTCAACGCCAAGGCGGGTATCGTCCAGTCCACCGGCAGCCTGGTCGCCGGCACCCTGCTCAGCAGCACCGGGATCACCGGCACTGCAAGCCTGACCAGCCCCACCAACGCCATCGATGCGACCGGCGGCATCAAGATCACCGGCGGCAACCTGCTGCTCGCCACCACCACCACGCTCGACATCGCCGGCACGCTCGCTGTCGATGCCGGCAAGACCATCTCGCTCGGCCTCGGCGGCTTCAAACTCAGCACCGGCGCCCTCTCGGCCGTCGGCGGCACGGTAGAGATCGCGCCGCTGACCACCGCGGCGATGAGCCTCGGCAAGGCCGCCCCCGCCCCCGCCCCCGGCGACCTGACGGTGACCGATGCCGACCTCGGCAAGATCAGCAGCGCCACCCTGCGCCTCGGCGCCGGCGCCGCCAGCAAGGCCACCGTCGACAGCCTGTTCGTGCGCGACAATTTCGACGCCAGCACGGCGGCCACCGCCGTACTGCGGCTCGATGCCGGCCTTAGCGGCATTACGATCGACAGCGGCGTGACGCTGAAGGCCAATACGCTCGATCTCAACGCCATCAGCAGCGGCGTCACCGCCACCGCCGGCTCGCTGATTATCGCGACCCGGCTGCAGAGCACCGCCGGGATCACTGGCAACGTGGCGCTGAACAACGACGTCCAGGCCATCGGCACGCTCGGCGACTTTACGGTGACCGCGGGCGAGTTGCTCCTGCGCACCAGCCTCGCACTCGACATCGCCGGTGTCGCCACCGCCGCCGGCCTCATCACCATCGAGTCGACCGCCGCCTCGGCGAGCGCCTTGACCGGCACGGGAACGTTGAGCACCACGGCGGGCGGCACCATCGCGCTGGTCGCCAGCAACCCCGCCGGCGGCATCGCGCTCGCCAGCAAGCTCGACGCCTCGGCCACCGGCACCATTGACCTCACCACCGGCGCCGGCGGCGTCACCCAGTCCGCCGCCAGCATCACCGCCGGCACCCTTATCAGCAGCGGCGGCATCGGCGGCACGGTTACGATGGCCCAGGCCACCAACAGCGTCGGTTCGATCGGCAACCTGGCCGTCACGGCCGCCGACTTCACCCTGGTCACTGGTACCGCGGTTAGCATCACCGGCGCACTATCGGCCGCCAATATCAGCATAACCGGCAGCGCCGCTGCGGCCAGCGCAATCGCCATCTCCGGCAGCGCCTCGGCCACCGCCGCGATGACGCTGGCGGCTACCGACA
>Ga0105049_10002278_pt1 | contig 22655 bp, 13 predicted proteins | sample MAT06_FD_78087 | JGI IMG/M metagenome (GOLD analysis project Ga0105049, IMG submission 78087) | Freshwater microbial communities from Lake Fryxell liftoff mats and glacier meltwater in Antarctica - MAT-06 | ecosystem: Environmental > Aquatic > Freshwater > Ice > Liftoff microbial mat | place...
CCCCTTCAGCCAATGCCACTCATTGACACCAGCCGAGCGGATCAACCAACTGCCTTAATCCAGACAGCCTAAATCAGGAACTTTCTAAATCAGGAACTTTCTAAATCGGGAACTTTTTGAATCAGGAACTTTTTGAATCAGGAACCATGGAATTGATTGCGAAATGGATAGCTCAGGGGTGAGCAGGGTGATAATGTGCTGAGCGCTGGGCGACTCCCACAGAAAGATGGAACATTGGTATTGTGGAGGAGCCTACCTTATTCGTCAAAAGACAGGCTGTCATACCTCTCAACTGCGTTACGTCCGCCGAATTACCTGCACAGAATTGCAAAGTTGTAGCCGATATTCCAGTTCCGTCTAATCAGAGGCGTTAGCGTAGGAACTGCACCTCTTTTTTAGAACAAAATCCATGACTGCTACCACCCTCCGCCCGATTGACTGGGATGCCTTTGTCACCACCTTAGAGGGTATCGAAATCATTCGGGATGCCGCTCAGGTTGCCAAGTTGTCGAAGGATTATTACACCTACAGCCCCATCTTGGTCGAGCAATTACATGACAAGGTGGGCGATGTTGTCGTGCGCCCCACTAGCGAAGCTCAGGTGTTGCAGGTGGCCAAAGCCTGCGTGCAACAGCGGATTCCCCTCACCGTGAGAGGAGCCGGAACGGGTAATTATGGCCAGTGCATTCCGCTCCAGGGCGGCGTCATTCTCGACCTGTCTAAAATGCAGGCCGTGAAATGGATCAAGCCAGGAATTGCCTGTGTGGAGCCGGGTGTGAAGTTGTCAGCGCTAGACAAGCAAACGCGGGAAACGGGATGGGAGATCCGCATGGCTCCTTCGACCTATCGCACAGCCACGGTAGGCGGGTTTATTAGCGGCGGGAGTGGGGGGATTGGCTCGATTACCTACGGCCAATTGCGCGATCGCGGCAACCTGATAGCCGTGCGTGTGGTCACGATGGAAGATGAGCCTCGGGTGGTTGAGCTGCGTGGGGATGCGGTACAAACGGTGACCCATGCCTATGGCACCAACGGCATTATCATAGAATTAGAAGTGCCCCTTAGCCCAGCCTACCCTTGGGCAGAGGTGATTGTAGCCTTTGATGACTTCATGGCAGCCGCTCGCTTTGGGCAATCGTTGGGAGAAGCCGACGGGCTGATTAAAAAATTGGTGTCGGTGTGTGCCGACCCCATCCCTGGCTATTTTGCAGCGCTTAAGAGTGCTATTCCGGCTGGCGCACATGTGGCGCTGGTCATGGTGGCCGAGCAATCGCTGGAGCTATTTGAAGAACTCGTAAGGGCGATGGGTGGCACCGTTTGCTATCAGAAATCGGCACAGGAAGCCGGGAAAGGCACGATGTTGTTGGAGTTTACCTGGAACCACACCACCCTCCATGCCCGCAGCGTAGATCCTAGCCTGACCTACTTGCAAACCCTCTTCCCCTATGACCCAGATCTAAAATTACTAGAGCGAATGTACCATCATTTTGGCGACGAGGTGATGATGCATTTAGAGTTTATTCGGGTACAAGGCTGTATCCTGCCAGCGGCCTTACAGATTGTCCGCTACAGCACGGCTGAGCGCTTGAAAGACATCATCAAATACCACGAAGATCAAGGGGCGTTCATTGCCAACCCACACACCTATATTTTGGAGGATGGCGGGCGGAAGTCTGTGGATCCAGTGCAACTCGCGTTCAAGGAAGCGATGGATCCCTATGGCTTGCTCAACCCTGGCAAGATGAAGGCCTGGGATCTGCGCGATCGCCCCTAGCAAATCAATCAAGCAAACCAGCCCTAAACAGCTCTCACATCTTCGAAGCGCTAAAAAGGCGCGCAACCTGTCAGTTAGGGAGCCTTCCCATGGGTATCGTTGGGAGGGGTCATCCCGATGCCGCGATCGCCCCCACCCCGGTTGATGTCGTTGTCGGTATGCATCAAGTCTCCTAGTGCCTCGGTGAGGGCTTTAGGATCCATAAAGACCACCTTGGCGTTGGGGCTGTCTCCTAAGCGATAGTTCGCTTCCACATATCGCTGAGCCACGAGGTACCGCAAAATCTCCTGGCTGTTGGGGTGTGACTTCAGCGCATCCGCGATCAATCGCATCGATTGCACCGCCCCCTCGGCTTCTTCGATGGCGGCTTGTTTTTTCCCTTCCGCCTCCGAAATAGCTGCTTTTTTCTTACTTTCAGCGGCGCGTTCCAGTTCCATCGCAGCCATAACCGCTTTTGCCGGGGCGATTTTCTGCACTTCCACCCGCGTCACTTTGACCCCCCAAGTGGCGGTAGCGTCATCCAACTGTTGTAAAAGGGATAGGTTAATTTCATTGCGCGACGAGAAGGTTTGCGCTAAGTCCATCCGGCCAATTTCCGATCGCAGGGTGGTGGTCGCCAGATTTTGTAGCGCTTCTTCGACATCTTCGACGGCGTAGTAGGTACGCTCTAGCTCCAAAATACGCCAATACAAGATCGCATCCACCACTACCGATACGTTGTCGCGGGTAATCGCATCCTGGGGTTCGGTGTCAATCACGCGCTCTCGGGTCGATTCTTCTAACACAATCGTGTCGAGGAACGGGACGACGAAATTTAGCCCAGGAGAGAGTTTTTTGTTGTATTTCCCAAGCCGCTCTACCAAGGCTTCATTGCCCTGGTTGACGATGCGCACAGAGCCGACAATATACCCGACGGCAACCAAGGCTAGAGCTGCAATGATAGACTCCATAGGATTTGCGTTAGGGGTTGAAAGGGCTGAGATGAGGGGGCAGGGGCAGGCTAGCACAGCCATCCCCGCAAGCTAAAAGTCCGATGGGTTCTCCCTCTAATTTATAGCAGTCGCCTAATTTATAGCAGCGATCGCCCAAAGTCAGTGTGGCGGATTCCCGTTGGGGGTGGCCTCAACCATCCTCCATTTTCACCTAGCTCAACGGTTCAATTCAACGGTTCAATTCAACGGTTCGATCCAAAAGTTCGATCCAAAAGTTCGATTCAACAGATTGACTAGCCTTGATGCGGCATCACGATTAAGGTGTTGCCTTGGCGACCAACCACATACACTGGTTGCCCAGCAGCGATCGCCACATCTGAGACTTGGCAGCGTGCCGACCAGAAAGAGCCTTCATAGGAGACTTCCCCCACCCCGCCCTTGGGGATATCGATGCAGACATTAGCGTCGGTGGCTTCTTCGAGACCCGGAGCTGTTTTGGTGGGGACAAGGCTGCGCAAGATCAAAGCCATGGTGACTGAAAGGACCGCCCAGACGAGAAGTTGGACAGAGAGATTGCCGATGCTGAGTGCAGCAATGGCCGTGATGATAGCCGCAATCCCTAAGGCCGCAACGGTTGGCTCAAAGGCGATCGCACTTACCCCCAAGGCCGCTAACCCACCAAACAACCACAGGATATACATGGGTTGGGTTTGTAGCCACTGAGACATACTCATAAAAGCCCCTGCTTGGCCGTGAGGCCGGGTAAACTCTAGAAAAAAATGGTTGGGAAAGACGTTAAACCGTCAAAAAGCCGATGTTGAGGTGCTGCTTGACGGAAGGTGCTGCTTGACGGAGATTGCTGCTTGACGGAATGGAATCATTTTGCGACCCGCCCATCCTATTCCACGTCAGCACCGTAATGGAAATGGGCGATCGCCATGGCTATGACTACAAGAGCGGCTGGGGTCATTCCTGGGAACCGTGATCGCTTGCCTACATCGATTCTCTACTGGGGCACCTCGGCGGTTGTCCCCATGATCCCAGATCCTAATATTATTGTGCCGTGGGGGCGCTCTATCGGGGGGCGATCGCCCTTCCCCTTCATGAACTGTAAATATGACAGGGCTTGGGTTTCCCTGGCATAACCCACCGGATGAAATACAAGTTCTTGAGGGTTTTATGGGATAGACGAATCGGTTTCTGGCGGCGGTTCTACTCTGGTTTCCGCCCAGATCCCGGTTTCCATCAAGCTCTGGGCTTCTGCCAAGATCTGGGCTGCCGTCAAGATCTGAGGTTCCGTCAAGACCTGGGTTTCCGCCAAGATCACTAAGTCGGGGAGGTCGTCTGGGTCATCCGGTCTTTTGGCAGATGGGGCACTTAACAGGTCTGGCTCCAACCGATCATCGGTGGCATCGCAGTCAAACAGTGACGATCGCCCCCGGCCTCGCCGAAAGAAGCGTACCGTCGCCAGCGGAATACTACCGGGCAAGAAAAACATCAGCAGCGGCAGACCCACGAGTACAACCGTGATCCCAGCGTAGGTTACCCGTAGAACCCGACGCTGTTCAGGTTGGGCGGGCGGGGTGAGGGTCATTTGATTGAGGGGTTCGGCGGCACGCTCTAGCCAGGTCGAGAGATTAGGCGACACATCGGTGTTGAGTCGCAGCTTCAGATCGGGGCTAGACAACGACTGGGCATAGGCCGCTGTTAGAAATTGGCTATATCGGTCAGCCTCTGGGGTTTCTTGCTTCACGAAAGCCAAGGTTACGCCCTTGACCAGCTCTCGCAGTGCCACGGTTTCATCGTTGCCCCGCTCTCGGACAAAGGGGTTGGTGCTAACGGCGGGGTTGAGGTTTTCAGGATCGCCCACGCTGAGATGGGTGGCTCCGATGGCGGTCAGGAGGTAGCGTTCTTCGCCTTGGAGATGGGTATAGGGCAGCAATTGTTGGCTAATGGCCGGGGTGATGGCGTCGGAGGTGGAGGTGGTAACGAGGGTGGGAATGCGGACGTTTTGGGTGAGGCTGTCTTGGTCAAACAGCCGCCCCATGAGGGGGTTGAGGGCGATCACGCGCTTGACCCGGCGATCGCGCAAATCGGGCACATCGCTGGGCAAATCGGCGGCGGTACATTGCAGCCAATCGGCCATCGACAGGCCAAATTGTTTAGGACTGCCACAAAACTGGCGCAAATTATCGAGGCTCAGTTCTGCCCCAGCTAACGACAGAGCAGTGTAGCCACCGAGGGAATGCCCAATGACGATGGCCTCGTTGGTATTGACCTTGCCCTGTAGGTAGCCAGAGCGTTGATTGAGGCGGCTCAGTTCGCTCAATAAGAAGCTCACATCCTTGGGGCGATCGATAAATTCGGTGGCGGGCAACACATTCATAAAATTGTTGCTGAGCACGCGCCCACTGACCACTGCCGAAAGCCATGTTACATTGCTGCCAGGATGTTCTAGGGCGGCCACGGTAAAGCCGTGGGAGGCGAGGTGGTGAGCCAGATAGCCCAGGAAGCGGCGATCGGCACCAAACCCATGGGAAATGACGATGAGCGGGCCACGGCTGCGGCGAGTCCAATATAAATCGACGGGGATGGAACGATGGCGATCGCGATCGCGCAAGAGCAGGGTTTGGCGGCGTACCCAATGGCTCCCTTCCTCGGTGGGGTCGAGGGCGTTAGAAAATGTGGCTGACTGGGGGATCGTCAATTCTCGGTCTAAGACCGAGCTAAGCGCTTGGCTCTGCCAGTAGGGCAGGTTCATCTCAGAGGCGAGGGTAAACGCTGCCGATAGATCGAGGGTGACATCGGCTTGGGGATATTCGTGCAAAAAGCCGAGGAAGGTTAGCCCATGGTCATGGGAGGCCGATTCTGACAGCGCGGTGTGGAGATCAGCGCGGCTAGAGGTGGGCAAGATGGCTTGGAGGGTTTGGAGCAGGCGATCGCCCGCCGATGAATCCAAAATGTCATTGACGAGCCGCTTCCCGACGGAGGGTTCGAGGGGGGCGCGGCTGAGGAGCGCTTGCTGCACCTGTTCGTTGAGCAACCACCGATAGAGCGCTAGGGATTCGGGCACTTCACCGGTGGTAGCATAATGCTGCAAGTCAGCCACGGTCACGGTTTGAGACAACGGCCCTAAGGTCACCGTGAGTCGTTCGGCGGCCTGTGCCGAAAGGCCGAGGGTGCTACTGAGTGCCAGCATCAACCCCGTGGCGATCGCCCGTACCCTCTGCCATCGGGGCATCGCTACCGCCCCCCGCACCCAACGGCGAGGGGAGCCTTGGGTGCGGGGGGCGATCGGGCAGGAGCGCGCAAGGGGAGAGAAAATGTCCGGTAAGTTCACGGAACTTCACTGGCCAATAAGGGGCAAAAGACGCATCGGGGGGCAGGGACACACCCTTACCATGGCCTATGAACAGCAAGATAACATCAGGGTTCCCCAGGTTGCCCAAGAAAGTAACAAAAGATGCTAGGAGCCGGGGGAATTTTAGTTTACAAATCATGAACGCAGCGTGAATGAATGCAGCGCTTGAAGCTAAGGATGAGCCTGATCCTGGGGCAACTCATGGGACGTTGCACCCAGGGCGGCAGGCGGGGCAAACCGCATCATCCCAATCCACACATCCCGCGCTGCATAGAATCCGGAGCAAGAGAGTAGCACTCAAAAACCTGGCAAGGTAAGGATCTTTCTCAGACTATCCCGATCTTGCCAGATGGATTTTTGCCAAATGGATTCTTGCTAGATGGATTCTAAACGTTAGGAGATCGAGACAAACCGGATCACGGCGCTTAGCCTTTGACGATCGCCCCAAAGTCGGCCAATACGCGCGCATGGTTGCGCAACAGCCCTAACAGCGTTAGACGGTTGCGCCGCACGGCTAGATCCTCCGCCATCACCAACACACTGTCATCGCCATCAAAAAATTGGCTGACGGTGGGGGCAATGTTAACGAGGGCTGTCACGAGGGTTGCGTAATCTCGCGTGGCTTGGGCTACTTGGGTTTGGGGCAAGAGTTGCACAAGTGCATCATAAAACCCTTGCTCAGATTGTTTCTCAAACAACGTGGGTTGGATCAAGGGTCGTGGATCCAAGGCATCTGGGTCGAGGTCGCCCTGTTTGGCCAGACGAGCAGAGCGGTTGATGGTTTCGTAGATTTGAATGAGGGTGCCGTTGCTGCGGATGGTCTGGAGGAATTGGGCGCGATCGCGCACATCCCGCAGGTCTTGGAGGGCGCGATCGGCATAGGCGGGGTCATCTTCCCCTAGCACCGCATTCACCAAGTCATAGTCAACACCCTGTTCGTCTAGGAGCGTGCGAATCCGTTGTAAGAAGAAGTCGCGGAGGGCGGTGCGGAGGGCGGCTACTTGGTCGGCTTGGAGGAGGTTAGCGGCCACAAAATCGGCGATCCCCTGATCCAGCAACTGAGCCAGATTGATCCCCAGATCGGCTTCCCAGGTAATGCTGATGATGGCGTTGGCGGCGCGGCGCAGGGCGAAGGGGTCCGAGGAACCCGTGGGGATCAGCCCTACCCCAAAGATGCCGATCAGCGTATCGAGGCGATCGGCTAAGCCAACGATGCGCCCTGCCAAGGTTTGGGGGCGCTGGTCGGCAGCGCCTCGGGGCAGGTAGTGCTCAAAAATAGCATCGGCAACGGCCACAGGTTCTCCAGCGGCGATCGCATACTTTTGCCCCATCACCCCTTGTAATTCGGGGAACTCGCCCACCATCTGGGTCACCAGATCGGCTTTGCAGAGCAGCGCCGCCCGTTGGATAGTGGCGCGATCGCCCTCCCCTAGCCCCAACTGCCGCACCAAGTGCCCCGCCATTTGCACCACCCGATCAACCTTTTGCCGCACCGAACCCAGATTTTTTTGAAAGGTGACGGTTTCGAGTTGGGGCAAATAATCTTCGAGGGGTTTCTTTCGGTCGGCCTCAAAGAAGTAGCGGCCATCAGACAGCCGCGCCCGAATTACACGCCCATTGCCATCCGCAATGATGGCCGACTTGGCCGGATCACCGTTAGAAATGGTAATGAAATAGGGCAGCAATGCCGTGGCATCTGCCGCCTTAAACACAGGGAAATAGCGCTGGTGGCTTTCCATTTCCATGACCAAGACTTCCGCCGGAATTTCTAAAAACTCTGGCTCAAACTTGCCCACCACCGCCGTGGGATATTCCACCAAATCAGTCACCTCTGCCAATAGCTGGGGGCTGATCTTCGCGACGCCGCCCACTGAGTTAGCGGCGGCTAGGGTTTGGGTTTCGATCACCTGGCGACGAACGCTGGGATCAGGCTCAACAAAGGCTTGGCGCAGGCTGGCTAGATAGTCCGCAGCGGTCGGAATGGAGACGGGATCAGGGTGCAAAACCCGGTGCCCTTGGGAATGGCGATCGCTCGTGACCGAGGTAGCTCCATTCTCTAAGGTCAGCGGCAGCACCGCCGCATCTAGCAACGCCACCAACCAACGGATGGGGCGCGAAAACCGTTGATCACCATCCCCCCAACGCATAAACCGCTTGCCCTCCAGCCCCGCAATCCACTGAGGGATCAATTCGGTGAGAATCTCGGTGACGGGGCGACCAGGAATTTTCAGCGTCACGAAGATAAAATCGCCCTTGTCGGTGGCACGGGTTTCAAAGTCTGCCACCGCCACGCCCCGCGATCGCGCAAAGCCTTCGGCGGCTTTGGTGGGCTTGCCATCCTTAAACGCCGCCTGCACCGAGGGCCCTTTGACCACCTCTTCGCGGTCAGGCTGGCGATCGGGCAAGCCCTCTAGCTGCACCGCCAACCGTCGTGGTGTGCCATAGAGGCGCAGCGCGGTTGGGTTCAAAAATTGGTCGCCGAGACTGCGCGGAATCTGCGATCGCCATTGCTCTAATGCACTTGCCACAAAGCTTGCAGGGAGTTCTTCCGTTCCCACTTCTAGTAAGAATGTCGCCATAGTGCGATCGCCCAAACCATCCCAAAATTGTCAACTTCACCAGTCTATCGCAGCGGTGGAATCGACTCAGAGAGAAAATGTGTAACCTGTGCAAACAAGCAAACTGACAGATCCCCCAAAATCCTCCTCGCACCCTCTGACAACCCACCACGTAATACCGTATGATCCCGCCGTCGCCCAGTCTAGCCTGTTCTCTATCTAGCGCTCTGTCGATGATTGGATCTGACGATTGAGCCTATCAACATCATTCGTTACCTGAATACTCATTTTCTATTCTGCAAAGGCATACAAGATCAAGCCCAATGGGCAAGGGACTGAAGCGCTTTGTCGATGTAGATTTATAAAGAATTAGCATAAGGACGAGATGATTCTTTACGTTATCTTGGGAATCGTAATAACAGATCATCTTAATGCAAATAAGTCGCTCAATCTAGGGTTAATTAGTTGAACGATGTCTACTGATTTTGTTTGAATATTATCCCGTAGGAGAGGGTGGCCGTCTCTGTTTAAGAGGGTCAAATTAAGAGAGTCAAACCCCTAGGAGCAGATTTTCTGTTCCATGGGCGGTTAATGGCGTGCTCGATTCAGTATTCATTGATTGAGGCTTTGCAAAAATACCTATGAATTGCAGTGATTGACAGCCTTAAAAAGAGCAATGAATCGATAGGAATATAGTCAACAGTAATTTAACGGTTTAAGTCAAGTTGAGAAATGCGAGATAATGGTCGGGTACAGTTTAATTTGCTGTTCCTCACTTGCTAGTCCTTCCTATCTTTAGCGACAGAAGAGTCATGAAGCCACCCCGCGTTGAAGTTTGTAGTCTACTGGGCGATCGCCCCTGCGGTTGCACCCAGAATTAAGACTACTTCCTGCAAATTTGGGATTCTGATCTAGATTTTCTCTAGTGCGTTCTGGCTGAATGACACGTTTAGCGGCTGGTATCGCTCGTTAAAAACCCGTGTGCTGAGTCAGTCCTAGAAATTAGTCCTAGAAATTAGTCCTAGAAATTAGTCCTAGGATGAAACCTGCCATGGCAACCTTCACGTCTGATACATCAATGCTAATTGGAGTTGATGTGTGGTTGATCTTGCAATGGGTAGGAGTGTCAGCCGAGATCCTTGGCACTAGGAGGCATAAATCAGCCTAGAATATTAATCTCTCGCGAGATTGTTTTGAACTTTGTATTCTACTTTTATTCCATTGTTTGGTTGGAATGATTCTAAAGCTGACCCGATGGCTCCCCCAACTTTCTCGTAAGCGCCCCCTGCGGTTTGTTTTGGCGTTGCCGATTGTGTTGCAAGCCCTCGCAATAGTGGGGGTGGTTGGGTATTTGTCCTATCGATCAGGGCAACAGGCGGTGGCGGAGTTAGCCCAGCAGCAGATGGATGAAACGGGCGATCGCGCCGAAACCCAACTCTTTCAGTATCTCAGCACCGCCACCAGCCTCAATCGCCTCAATGCCGAGTTAGTGCGCTTGGGAGCCTTGGCCGTTGACGACCTGCCCCGACTCGAACGCCACCTATTTGCGGAGTTGAATCAATACCCAACCCTAAGCAGCATTATGTTTGGCGATCCGCAGGGCAATTTGCGGATGGTGTCTCGCCGCCGAAGGAGCACAGATCGGTGGGAACTAGGGGCTTCTAATCCGCAAAACCCCAATCAGTTTGATCGCTATGCCGTTGATCCGCAACAACGGCGGTTGGGCTTGATCGCGTCGTTGCAGCCCGATGGAGTGCGCGATCGCCCTTGGTATCGGGCGGCTATCCGCGATCAGGCTCTCGGCTGGGGTGAATTGTTTTATCTCAGCGGCGACTCTGCCCTGACTTTCAACACCTATCAGCCTGTCTACGCATCGGCGACTGGGCAGTTGTTGGGGGTGTTTGCGGTTAACCTGAGCTTGCAGGATCTCAGCTCTTGGCTACAAGCAATCAACCACACCCCAGAAGGGATGATGTTTATCGTGGATGGGGAGGGCTTACTGGTGGCGACCTCCAGCCATGAGGTGCCTTTCGGAGTGGCAGACAGCCTGACCGATCGCCCCTCAGAGTCGTCCTCAGAGCGATCGCCAACGGCTGCTCATAACCCTGTTGAGACGACCTCTGACGGTGCTTTTGATGTCCCGGCTCAACCCCTGCCTAATTCTCAACGGCTTTCTCCGCAAGATAGTGCTAGCCCCTTAATGGCCACTGTGGGGCGACTTTTGGCGGCTCGTTCCCCTTCTCAGGCATTGGCCACTGAGGAGATTGTGGCCATCCGCGAGGGGGGCGATCGCTACTTTGTCCATGTGCGATCGCTCCAGCCCTCAGGGCAGAATCTTGCGGCTCCCGCTAATTGGCAGGTGATCACCGTTCTGCCTGAGCAGTATTTTTCCAGGCAAATTGCGCTTTATACACGCAAAACATTGTTCATGGTCTTATTGACCTTGCCCATGGCGATTGGGGTGAGCCTGTTTACCAGCTACCGCATTACCCGTCCGCTGTGGCGCACGATTCAAACCGCAGGGGCGATCGCCGCTGGCCAGCGACCTCCCCCAACACCCACCGCTTCCGACCCCATCCGCATCCAAGAAGTAGACGACCTCACCACCGCCCTACACAAGATGGTGACTCAGATCGATGCCTCCTATGGAGCCTTGCAGCGCAGTGAGCAAATGTTTGCGAGCCTGTTTGACCACCTCCCGATTGGGGTCGGGGTCTTTGATACCCACGGCAACACCTTTTTGCTCAACCGCAAAGGCACCCACATTCTGCAACAAGATCGGTTCAAGCGTTTCTCCACCGATGATCTCAAAACCTTTACCCAGCTCTATCACCTCTATCCACGGCACCCCAAACCCCATCTAGGCCATCATCCAGATCCAGATCCAGATCCAGGGCTATTAGATTCAGTAGATCCAGATCAACGCGATCATCACCAACCCTATCCCATCGCCCAACTGCCGCTCTTCCGCGCCCTCCAGGGGGAAGCTAGCACCGTTGACGATATTGAGGTGCGCCATAATGGTCAGCGCATCCCCCTCGAAGTGCGTGGGATGGCCGTCGCCAATGCCGCTGGCGAGACGCTCTATGCCATCAGTACGTTCCAAGACATCAGTGCCCGCTGCCAGGTGGAGCAACTGCGCGCCGACTATGCGCAAACCCTAGAACGGCAGGTGGCCGAGCGTACCCGCGCCCTCCAAGACGGCGATGCCAAATTTCGCCAACTGACCGATAACTTGCCGCTATTTTTTGGCTTGCTGCAAGGTAATCAAGACTGCTGGCTGTATGGTAGCCCAGGGTTTGAAACCCTGACAGGCTATCCCTTAGCCGATCTCTATACCAACCCAACGGGATGGCAAAACTATTTGTATGAGGGCGATCGCCCTCGGGTTTTGCGCCACCTTTGCCGCCACGCTCGGCTCAACACCCACACACCCGATACCTTCGAGACGCGCCTCCGCCATGCGAAGGGTGGCCTCCGGTGGGTGCGGGTCAACCTCTACCCCGTCTCAGCCCCAGATGGCAGTATCGAGCGCATCTGCGTGTTTGCCGAAGACATTACCGCCCAAAAACAAGCAAGGGATGCCCTCAGCCAAAGTGAGGCGATCAACCGAGCCATTCGCAACGCCATCCCTGATTTGTTAATTCGGATGACCCGCGAGGGTCTGTATCTAGATGTCAAACCAGCGCTCACGTTTCCAATGGCTGCACCTGCCGAGACCATGATCGGGCGCTGCATTTACGAATTTTTGCCTGCCGATGTCGCCCGAGAGCGCATGGCGGCTAACGCGCGAGCCTTAGCCACAGGTACGGTGCAGAGTTATGAATTTGCCCTGCCCATCGGCTCAGAAACCCGCTGGCAAGAAGCGCGCGTGGTGCCCCTCAATGCCAACGAGGTGCTGGTCTTAATTCGCGATATCTCCCATCGCAAACAAGTTGAGGAAGCCCTGCGCCTCAGCGAAGCCGCCAACCAAAGTATCCTGTCTGCCATCCCAGATTTGATGTTTCGCGTCAGCCAAGAGGGTGTGTACCGAGGGTATATCAAAACCCAGGCCGTGCAAGACATCGTGCCCCTAGACACTGACCCGGTGGGGCATTCGCTTGCGGAACATTTGCCTGCGGATCTCACCCAGCGGCAACTGAGCGTCATTCAGCAAGTTCTCAGCACCCGGGTGGTGCAAAACTATGAACAACAAATCGTCATCAATGGGCAGATGCAGTATGAGGAGATCGCGGTCGCTCCGAGCGGTGACGATGAAGTGCTGTTTATGGTGCGCGACATAACCGCTCGCAAATTAGCTGAGATTGCGTTGCAGGAAACCGAAGCCACCCAACGGGCGATTTTAGCTGCCATTCCTGATCTGCTCATCCGCCTGACCGGCCAAGGAATCCGCCTTGGGTTTATGTCTGGGGGCGAGGTGACTTTAAAAGAAGTAGTAGTGCGCGATCGCCCCCAATCTATTTTCGAAACCCTGCCGCTGCCCTTGGCTCATCGCCGCATGGAGGCCATCGGGCAAGCCTTGGCCACGGGAGAACGCCAGGTGTATGAACAGGCCATCGTTACCCGAGGCGAGTTGCATTACGAAGAAACCCGCATCGTTAAACTACGAGATAACGAAGTGCTGGTGATGGTGCGAGATATTACGGCTCGTAAACAAGCAGAGATCGCTCTCCAAGAAAGTGAGGCCAAGTTTCGGGGAGTGTTTGAGTCGGCGGCTGTGGGTATTTGCCTCACAGCATTGGATGGGCACTATATTCAGGTGAATGCATCTCTTTGCGAAATGCTGGGCTATTCGGAAGCCGAGTTACTGGGCATGACGGTCGAAGAAGTGACCCATCCCGAAGATTTAGCCAAAGATCTTGACCTAGTGCAACGCTTATTGCGAGGCGAGATTGAGTTTTATCACCTCGAAAAGCGATACCTCAGTCAGTCGGGGCAGGTAGTGTGGGCGATGCTCAGCCTATCCTTGATTTGTGATAAAGATAGACAGCCGCTCTACTTTGTCAGGCTCCTCCAAAACATTACCCAACAAAAGGTGATGGAGGCCGATCTCCGAGATGCCAATGATGAGCTAGAGGCGATCGCCCATACCGACGCCCTCACCCAAGCAGCCAACCGCCGCCGCTTTGATGAATGCATGACCGTAGAATGGAAACGCCTTTCCCGTTCTCAAAACCCGCTCTCGCTCATTTTGTTAGATGTCGATTTTTTTAAGCCCTATAACGATTATTACGGCCACCAAGTTGGGGATGAATGCCTACGGCAAGTGACCCAAGCCCTACAGAGTTGCACCCGCCGCCCCACCGATCTAGTGGCGCGCTATGGGGGCGAAGAGTTTGCGATCGTTTTGCCCAATACCCCGGCGGAGGGAGCATTAACCCTGGCTCAGGATATCCGCAGGGCAATCCAATCCCTGCACATTGCCCACGCTCGATCGAGTGTTAGCCCCTTCGTCACCGTGAGCGTGGGGTTAGCAACCCTGGTGCCGACCCCAGATCTCTCGCCGAGTTGGCTCATCCGCGCCGCCGATGCGGCCTTATATGAAGCGAAGCAATCTGGGCGCGATCGCTTTGTCGCCTCTTCCTGAAACCCACACCGTTGCACCCATCTTTGGGGGCTGAAGGCTTAAAGTCCCTGGTGACAGGTCTTGGCGACATTCAGGGGAGAATCCCCATGATAAATTTCAGAGCCTGAATCTACCCATACAAGCGCTTTGTGCAATCCGTTGGTGCAATCCGTTGGTGCAATTCATCGATGCAATTCATTGATGCAATTCATTGATGCAATTTAGACAAAATATCGCCCCGTAACCAGTGCGCCTCCGGTGGCATCGGTGCCGCTAAATTGCATTCCCGTCATCCGAATGACTAAATCTCGACTGGCCGAGAAAGCGGCTTGGTTGTCGTTAACAGCAAGGTAGGTATCTGCACCGTAGCGGAAGAAAACCGCCTCAAAGGCTTGCAGCCGTTGTTGCCCAGCGGCGGCTTGGTTTTTGTCGGCAAAGGCGGCACGGGTAGCAGCTAATAACGTGGGTGCGGTTTTGCGACCCGCTTGAAAGAGGCGGGCAGGGCGGTTTTGGGTAGCCAGGTTTTGGTCATAGTCTAGCTGGATGCGATCGCCCTGGGGGGCACGGAAATCCTGAATCCAGTCGGGGGCACCGATCAGAGAATTGCGGTGGGTAGCCAGCACCGTCGCGCCCCGATAGCGGAAGCGATCGCCCTCAGACTGCCCGATCAAAGTATCAGCTCCAGCCCCGCCTTCTAAGACATCCCGCCCCGCCCCGCCGATCAGGGTGTCGTTCCCGCCCAACCCCAGCAGCGTATCGTTCCCCCCCAACCCCCGCAAGGTATTGGAGCCATTATTCCCGATGATGACATTGGCTCCTGCATCGCCTACGAAGGGATCAAGGATGCGAATGGTGGCGGTTTCGGTGGCGCTGCTGAAGGGCGTGGTGCCACCACTGGTGAGGGTGTTGGTGCGATCGCCCGGAGCCGCCCCATCACTGCCATCCCACGCCTTAAAGGTAAAGTTGGAAGTGCCGCTAAAGCCTGCATTGGGCACAAATCGCAGGCGCGTCTCCGTTTGCAGCGTCACATCGCCAAGCTGAAACTGCCCTCCGGCAGAGGTGCTGTTGTCTCCCAAAAATAAAAAATTGGGAACCGTGTAGGGGTTCAGCGTACCTAGGGGCGGCACAAAGCTGCTGTAATTACGCAATGGCCCTGTCAAAAGTTCGACCCCATTGGCCTTGAGGGAGTAAGCCTCTCCCACAACATCTAGGGTATAGCGGGTCAATTGGGTGGTGTTAAAGGTGACTTGTTCCGCGACGGTAAACAGGGTGCTGGGCTGATTGCCAGGGTTGGGGGTGACATCATCAGACTGGGCAAAAATCCGTCCTTGGTTGTCGCCCGTTCGTTGAAAGGCCAACTCAATGGCCGTTTGCCCATCCTCCAGCACCACCGTGACACTGAACACCGCCCGTTCGTTGTTCACAAAGGTGTTTTCGATCACTTGAGCTTCGAAGGAAAGCTGAAAACCGGCGGCGGCAGAGAGTTCGGGGAAGGCGCTGTTGCGGGGTGTGTAGGTTTGGGTGATGGGATTAGCCACATAATTACCGTAGCCCGCGTAGGTATCTGTGTTGCTAGCAGGGCTGGTGGTGTCTAGAATAGTGCCCGTATCGCTCACGGTCTGGGTTCCGCCCGGAAACAGGGGAAAGTTACGGGAAAACCGCGTAAAACTCAGCCATGGCTGATCATCGGGGTCGGGGGTGCCATTGACCACCCCAGGAGCGTAGAGCGGGATTGCCCCCAAGACGACGGCATCACTGGCTGAAACATTGGTGAGGTTGACCCAGGCGCTCCCTCCGTCTAGGGAATATTGCCAAGTGCCGTTGGTGTCGTCCACACTCGTGATGGCGATCGCCCCTACATCCCCCTCTCCATCGGTCACTAGCCCGTCGATGAGAGTGGCGATCGCCACTCCAGCATTGGCCGCATCGGCCACACCTGACAAAATCGCCGTCAGCGTTAAATTCGTCGAATTATCGAGGATAGGCGCAGTATTGGCCATGGCAGGTAGCACTCTGTTAAAAAATACTCTGAGACAAGAAAAACCTGTTCCAGGAATATCTTTCTCCTTCCTACTCTGTCAAAATATTTGCGTAGACTTCACATAATTTTTATATTTACTAATTTCTACACTTACTAATCATGTTGAGTGTAATAGTAGATGATTGAAATTTTTACCAACAAAAAGAACTGCAATAAAATGAGTGATACCGTGCAATAAAATTATCCTCCATCTGACGAAGACTTAACACAAGATCATAGTTTTAACTTATCCATAGAAGACAGATGCCCTTAGTGGTGCAGAAAACTTTTTCGAGTTTCATGATGGATGACCTAGACAGCCAAAACAGCGGCTGAAACCCACTGCCCTCGTTCGTTTGCTTGAGAAATCCCAAGATCGCTGTGTCGGCAAGAACCCTTTGTTCATAGGGGTTTCAGGAGTTCTCTGCACCACTAAGGACAGATGCCTTTGTTCCAAAAGTATTAAGCCCCTTGTCTCTCAACTGCAATAGAATTGCTACCGCGCTTTATTTGAGCTGGTATAAAATAGAGCCGTCGAACCTTCATTCATCTCTAGAGTTATGAAACTTGTCTGTATTCTTCTGATGGGTCTTTCTTCGCTACCACTGTTGACCTATCCATTTGTTATAATCGCTAATCTAATGCTGCTTGCAGCCGTTGGGAATTCTAGCGAAGTTTCTTTGAATCAGACAATCGTACAGTATGCTTTTCTGGTCAGTACTACTTTATATCCGATTCCCTATACAGTTGCCTTAATCAAAAGCATTACAAAGATGGAGAAAAAGAGGTTTAGAAAAGCAGCCTTGTGGCAGCTTCTCCCTCTAATTTATCTCCTAGTGGTCGTCATCATAGGCTTCTTTTTCTCCCTCGCGGGTTAGAGGCTTCTGGGCAAACCTGCTAAATGATCGCTGAAAAAAAATGGGGGTAGAACTGAGTATTCTGCCCCCAAATCCTAAAAAATAGGCTAATGCTCAGCAGCGTAAATTGACTAACTGCGAACAAGGGGCTTAATCCCCTTGTCTAAACGGATCAATGGTAGATAGAGGTAGATAGATCTCCGCCAAGGAGTACTAGTGATCAAGGTTGCTAAAGGATTTTTCTTGCTATGGCAACCTTCACGATCACTACCAAGCTTTCGCTAGAAGAGAGAGCGGTTGCTGAGCGGGCTGTATCGGTTTTTGTAACTAACCGCATTGGGTGAGGTGAGATTGTCCAGAATGAGCATAATCTGAAGGTTGGCTAGAGCCTTCAAGATCGGTGACGGCGATCGCGCGATCGCCCACTCTGAAGACCCGTTCATCCGCCATGGATGGAGTTCCCTGGATGATAGTTGCGTGATAGTCGAACGATCATTCGTTGGTTTTGTGTGTGGCTAGTTTTGTGTGTAGCTAGTTTTGTGTGGCTGATCTTCCAGCGATAGTGTGTAATCTCCTCTTCTCAGGTCTGCGTTTTAGGATCAACCTCACGTTGAAAATCCTCTGCTTTGGGTGAATGCTTGGGCATTCACGTAAGCCCTTTGCAAAAAACAAGCATGATCCCAACAAAGCCCAAAGAACTCGTCTCGTCTCCTAATACTGATTACGGTCTTTTATGAAAATCCTTACGATTGTTCCGTCTGTGGCGGGAATGCTTTTGTTATCGGCAGCTTTGGCAACAAATGCCGCAGCCCCTCCTCAGCCAACCGCTCCGGCCTCTCCGGTTGCCTCGTCGGTGGTGCAGGCTCCTGACCCAGCAGCAGCGAGTGATGTCTTGGCTCCCCTACGATCGGCTCTGGCTGAGCAAAACTGGCTGCTTGCCGATCAAGAAACTCGCCTGCTGCTGGAGGATTCCTTAGGCGATATTTATGGTCCGCCGTCAACGCAGACCATTCCCGTAGAGGTGATTCGGTCGATTGATCAGTTGTGGCTAGAAGCTAGCAATGGTCGATTTGGCCTGAGTGTGCAACTGCGCCTTTGGGAAGAGGCCGTAGCACAGCACCCCAACGATACTGATGCCGCCGTGCGTGCCTTTGGGCGGCGCGTCGGCTGGTTCCGACCGACCCCAGACGGCAATAACTTTATTTCTTCCGATTGGTACACTGAGACCGAGCTGACGGATTCTCTAGAGGCTCCCGTGGGTCATTTTCCTTGGCCGGGGGTTTCCTGGGATTTTTTGGCAGAGATACTGGGGCAAGAAAGCTGCGGGAGCTGCACCATTGATGCCATGTACCTACAGGACGGTCGCTTCTATCGCTATATCCCCGCCCTGTTTGCCCAGGTAAAGGTCGCCTTAGACACCCCCACGCCACCGCTGTCCTCCACTTGGATCCAACTCCAACCGGGGTGGCAGGTTGATTTTAATTCGTTATACCCCAATAACCGCTGCCCCGTGGAAACAGTAGATTGGGAGATCAGCCCCAATAGCCAAGTTTTGGCGGTGAGTAGTTATAGCCTCGAACGCTCCTGCGGAGGCCCGGTAAATAGCAGCACCTTGGCACTATGGAATACCCAGCGGGGCAACCGCATTATTACCCTCGTGCGAGGGGAAGCGGTGGAATCCTATAACTACGGTGGCCCACCTCAAGAACCGCCTCGGGAGCGAAACCGGATGGTGGGACAGGTGGCTAATGCGATCGCCTTTTCCCCCAACAGTCAACTGCTTGCGGCGGGTATGTCGGATGGGACGGTGCGGGTATCGGCAACCGATACGGGACAAGCGATACAGACCCTTGGCCAGGGCGGGCATCGCTATGCTGTGCGGGCGATCGCCATCAGCAGCGATGGCACCCAACTGGTGAGCGCTAGCTCCGACCAAACTATTAAGCTCTGGGATCTGCAAACGGGGCAACTGCTCCGCACCTTCACCCTAAACGCCACCGACGGCATTGTGCATACGCTGAAGATTAGCCCCGATGGCACGCGATTGGCGATCGCCACCAACAACAACCTGCTCCAACTGCGCGACCTGAGCAACGGAGCCATCCTCCGCACCTTTGTTGAGGCCAGCAGCACCTCACTCGACCAAATGCCCATTGCCTTTAGCCCAGACGGTCGGCTGTTGGCAACGAGCGACCTCGACAACAGCATCAAAATCTGGAATGCCAGCACCGGCGCACGCGAAATTACCTTGCAAGGGCATCAAGCCCCCGTGCGAGACCTGGCTTTTAGCCCAGATAGCCGCACCCTTGCCAGTAGCAGCCTCGACTATGACGTGCGCCTATGGGATCTGCAAACCTTCCAACTGCGGCGCTCCCTCGATGCCACCACGGGGATCAGTGGCTACCGCCCCCCCAACCCAGGGCACTTGGCCTTCACCCCCGATGGCCGCACCCTCGCCACCAGTGCCATCTTCCCCTTCGCGCATCCCGTTTCTGGGGAACCGCTGACCATCTCGGGTGCAACGCTTTGGGATGTGGCCAGCGGGCAATCTCTAACCCAGGTGCAATCGGTCAATACGTTTGGGTTTAGCCCCAATGGTCAATTTTTCATGACCAATGGCCATGCTCTACAAACTTGGCAACCCTAAGAGGGTTTTATATTTCATCGAGTGTTAGCAACCCTGTCTCTGGCAAGGTTGCTAACGAATGGAGAGACGGCTACCAAAGGATTTAGAGAATTTATGAGAATTTAGAGAATTTAGATTGCAGTCTCCACCGCTGCAATTAGCGGCCAAAATCGTCCGTTCTCATAGAACCAAGCAATCCCTTCTGGGTCAAGGCTTTGGCTCCATTCGCTAAAGTCATCTTGGAGTTTGCGACGGCTAATCGTGCTGGGGCTAACCGCAAGGCGACTGGCCAGCCTTGCCCCTGAGAGGCTGGCGGTCTCATCGGCTGCTGCCAACTCTAGATATAGATCCCAAAACGTCACAATGACTAAAAAGAGAATGAGGATCACCGCCTCTGGGCGCTGCAATGCCGTGAGCCGATTCTTCAAAGAGGCATCCGTCTCAGATCTGGGGGCAGTCTCAGATTGGGGGGGGATGGTGGCGATCGCCCCTGGATTTTGAGTGGCGATCGCCCCTGGGTTTTGAGGGGCGATCGCCAAGTTTGGCTCCCTGACCTCCGACACAATATCGGCCTCTAAGGGTTCGTCTTCGTCTGCAAAACAGTCTGTTTCTGCGGTTGCCTCTATCACGGGAGGAGATGGAGCGTCGGGGTCGGAAGGGGCGATCGGAATCACTAGGGTTGTCTCTAGATTCTGCGTTTCGGGAGAAAACTGCGTTTCAGAAGAAGACTGCGTTTCGGGAGAAGATTGAAAATCAGAAATGGAAGTCACTGGCGTTAAGTCCGTGGTCAGGGCAAGGGGTAGGGCAATGTCTTGTTTCCATGCTACAGACTCTTCCCCCGATTGCTGACCATAAAGCATAATTTGATCGATCCCCTGCACGCCCAATTCTGCCATCAGTTTTCGCACCGCCAGAGCCGTTTGCCCAGGGTTGGGGGTTGGGTTTGCTTCTAGCACGATATGTAAAGTGCGATCGGTCTTGGCCGCCTGGGTGCGTATACCCAACGGCTTAAGTGAGTGGTTTAATACCGCTGCAATAATCTTGGGATCACCAGCCCGCGCCCGTTCTAGGATCTCTTGTGATTCCATTGTTGCCTCCCTTCTCCCAAGCCCTGCATTAGGATCGTCATCCCATAGACCTTATAGTAGACCATTGCACAGAACCCTTTTCAACCTTTCCCAGAGAGTTTTCTAGCGTCCTATGAACTATGGGGATCACAGCTAATAGGGTGGTCGATCAAAGAGCAAACCCGTTCCCAATGGTTCCCTTTCTAGCCAAACTGAACTAAATCTATAGACCCAAGGGGCGTGTATTGGAGAGGGGCGATGGGAATACTAAAGCAATCGGGTGCAGAATCTGGCAGATGAGGGTGGCTGAATATGGAGACAATAGAGCGGGCCTATTGGCTGGCGTGGTCGCAGATTCCGGGGGTGGGGCCAATTTTGATGATGCGCTTATATCATCACTTTGGCAGCTTAAAGCTGGCTTGGGAAGCTCCGATCGAGGCGTTACACCAGGTAGAAGGGTTTGGGGATCAGATGACGGCGATCGCCCATAAAGCCATCCCATCCATTGACCCTGAAGCCCTGCTCCAGAGCCATTTGCAAGACAACCCCAACTTTTGGACGCCCGCCGACCCCGAATATCCTCGGTTGTTGCTAGAAATCCCCGATCCGCCGCCTCTGCTCTATTACCGAGGCTCCGTAGACCTGCGAGAAAACCAGGGGGTGCGGCCTGCGATCGCCCTCGTGGGCACGCGATCGCCCACAGACTATGGCAAACGCTGGACGCAGCGCCTCACCCAAACCCTCGTGCAAGCTGGGTTTACCATCGTTTCTGGCCTCGCCGAAGGGATCGACACCATCGCCCACCAGACCTGCCTGCAAGCCGGAGGGCGCACCTTGGGGGTCATGGGCACGGGGGTCAACAAGATCTACCCCCGCAAGAATATCGAGCTTGCCAAGCAAATCCTAGACCACGGCTTAGTGCTAAGCGAATATCCCGCCCACACCCCGCCAGACCGCATGAATTTCCCGCGCCGCAATCGCATCATTGCTGGGTTGTGCCGTGCCACCCTTGTCCTCGAAGCCGGCCAAAAATCTGGTGCCCTCATCACCGCCCGTATGGCCAATGACTATGGCCGCGATATCTACGCCCTCCCCGGCTCCCTCGACAACCCCCAAAGCCAGGGTAGCCTCAGCCTCATTGATAACGGTGCCCAACTCATCCTCAGCGAAACCCATCTATTAGAAATGTTAGGGCACCTCCCCAGCCTAGATGCCGCTGACCAGCTTTCCTTATTAGACGCGCCTCCGGTCGCCGAGTTGCCCCCATTACCGCCAGATCTGGCGCAGGTGTTCCAAGCCGTGCCCCTCGAAGCGACCTCCCTCGATCAGCTCGTAGAGCAAACGGGCATGGCCACCAACATGATTCTGAGCGCCCTCGTGCAACTGGAATTGATGGGGTTAGTCTCCCAAATGCCTGGAATGCGCTACCAGCGCGGATAGCCGAACCATAGAGTTCGAGTAATGCCACACAAGTCTAGTCAGGATGCCTCGTAGTAAGGCGATCGCAACTTCAGCTTCCGTTAGATTCACCCTATATTCAGCCCAAAAAAAGGAAAGACAACGGCCTTTCCCTTCCAAGTCAATACGGTTCTAGTCCAATCAAGGGCAGGGTTAATGTTACTTTTAACCCCTGCTCTCATAAAAACGATTGAGAAAAGCAACCCCTCAACCTAGCCCCACTGAAGGAACTAGGTTGACAGCACTTTTCTAGATACCCGATACACCACCCGGATTGGTCGTCGGAGAATCATCTAGATCATCATCTAAATCGTCGTCGAGGTCATCATCTAAATCGTCGTCGAGGTCATCATCTAGATCGTCGTCGAGGTCATCATCTAAATCGTCGTCGAGGTCATCATCTAGATCGTCGTCGAGGTCATCATCTAGATCGTCG
>Ga0105049_10002280_pt1 | contig 22642 bp, 17 predicted proteins | sample MAT06_FD_78087 | JGI IMG/M metagenome (GOLD analysis project Ga0105049, IMG submission 78087) | Freshwater microbial communities from Lake Fryxell liftoff mats and glacier meltwater in Antarctica - MAT-06 | ecosystem: Environmental > Aquatic > Freshwater > Ice > Liftoff microbial mat | place...
ATCCCGGCAGGAATCTGAGACTGGCGAAGGTGCCATGTCTGATGATGCTGAAGCCGAACGCAGACTTGCCCGCGATCAGGGTCGCGAGCCTTGGGATCTTTGGGGTCCCTATTTGAGCGAGCGTCAGTGGGGCACGGTGCGGGAGGATTACTCGGCGGATGGCGATGCCTGGAGTTATTTTCCCTTCGATCAGGCGCGTTCGCGCGCGTATCGCTGGGGCGAGGATGGGTTGCTGGGTTTGTGCGACAGCGATTGCCGGTTGTGTTTTTCCGTCGCTCTGTGGAATGGAAAAGATTCGATCCTCAAGGAAAGGCCGTTCGGGCTGTCCAATCCGCAGGGCAATCACGGCGAGGATGTGAAGGATTATTTCTATCACCTCGATAACACGCCAACGCACAGCTTCATGCGGGCGCTTTACAAATACCCGCAAGTGGAATTTCCTTACGCGCATCTGATCGAGGAAAACGGGCGGCGTTCGCGCCAGGAACCGGAGTATGAGCTGGTGGACACCGGAATTTTCAACGAGGGACGCTATTTCGACGTCTTCATCGAGTATGCCAAGGCGGCACCGAACGATGTGTGCATCAAAATTTCGGCGGTCAATCGCGGGCCGGAGGCTGCGCCGCTGACGCTGCTGCCCACGTTGTGGTTTCGCAACACCTGGTCGTGGGGGCAGGAAGGCATCACCAAACCGGAGATGCATCTAGCGGCTGAGGGTTCGATCAAGGCGGCGCCGTGGGGTCTGCCGGTTTATCATTATTATTGCGAAGGGGCCGCAGAGTATATCTTCACCGAAAATGAGACGAACACCCAGCGGGTGTTTGGCGCAGCGAATACCGGTGCTTATGTGAAGGATGCCTTTCACGATTACATTGTGCACGGCGTCAAGGAGGCGGTGAATCTTGCCCACACAGGCACCAAGGCTGCGGCGGTTTATCACCGGATGGTGGCTCCCGGCGAGACTTCCGTCGTGCGGTTGAGACTGACGGAAGCCCCGCAGTCCGATCCCTTCGGCGCAACCTTTGATGGGGCTTTTCATGACCGGGCCAAGGAAGCTGATTCCTTCTATGAGGCGATCACTCCGGGGCTGCCGGAGGAGCAAGCGATGATCCAGCGGCGGGCGCTGGCGGGGCTGCTTTGGGGCAAGAAATTTTATTATTATCCGGTGATGCAATGGCTGAAGGGCGATCCGAACCTGCCGGCTCCGCCCAGGGAGCGCTGGCACGGGCGAAACGCTTTTTGGAAGGACATGCACGCGCACGACATTCTCTCCATGCCGGATTGCTGGGAGTATCCCTACTTCTGTGCGTGGGATCTGATGTTTCACTCGGTCGCTTTTGCCGTGCCCGATCCAGCGACGGCGAAACACCAGAACATGGTCTTGCGCGGGGAACGCTACACCTCTCCGAGCGCACAAATGCCGGCCTACGAATGGGCGCTCTCCGACGCAAATCCCCCCATCGGCGGCTGGGCGGCCTGGCGCATTTATTCCATTGAGCGCGGCATGACCGGATCGGGTGACCGCGAGTTTCTGAAAAAGGCCTTCAACAAATTGCTGATGGGCTATGCGTGGTGGGCCAATCGCGTGGATCAAACGGGCGACAATGTCTTTGAAGGCGGATTTCTCGGACTCGACAACATCGGCGTTTTCGACCGCCGCTATCCCCTGCCCGATGGCAGCACGATTGAGCAGAGCGATGGCACGGCCTGGATGGCCACGTATTCGCTGAACATGCTCAACATCGCCATCGAGCTGGCGCGCGAAGATCCCGCCTATGAAGATATCGCGGACAAATTTCTCAACGATTTCATCTATCTCGCCGCCGCCATCAATGCGCGCGGGACGGACGGCTACACGTTGTGGGATGAAGAGGATGGATTTTACTACGACGTGCTTAAGCGCAAGGACGGTACGTCCGATTACCTGAAAACCCGTTCGCTGGTCGGACTCACTCCGTTATTTGCGGTGGAGAGTTTTGACAATGAAGCTGTCCAGCAATTCCCCCTGCTGCGCAAGCGCGTGGAGTGGTTCCATAATCACCGCCCGCATCTGCTGGACCAGCTCCATCACATCGGCGTGGAGAACAACGGCAAGCGGCTCGTCTCTTTGGTTTCCCCCGAACGCTTGCGCCGCCTCTGCGAGCGGCTTTTCGATGAAAAAGAATTCCTCTCCCCGCACGGGATTCGTGCGCTCTCGCGCTACTATCTCGACCATCCGTACACCTTCACGGAGGGCATGCAGACCGAAACGCTGAGTTACAGCCCGGCCGACAGTCCGGTCGCGATGTTCGGCGGCAATTCCAACTGGCGCGGGCCAGTCTGGCTGCCGATGAACTATTTGCTCATCGAGGCTTTGCAAAAATTCGGGTTCTATTTCGGCGACTCCTTCAAGATTGAGTTTCCCACCGGCAGCGGGGTGGAAATGACCCTCTGGGACATCACGCTCGAATTGGAAAAGCGGCTCGTTGCCATTTTCCTGCGCGACGAAAATGGGAACAGGCCCTTCAACGGGGGCGTCGAGCTTTTCCAAAAAGATCCCCACTGGCGCGATCTCATTCTTTTCAACGAATACTTTAACGGCGACAACGGCGCCGGTGTCGGAGCCAGCCATCAGACGGGCTGGACCGCGCTCGTTGCCAAAATGATCCGCCAGCTTCACACCTTCGAACGCGATTAAATTCGACGGATGCGGGCCCTCGCATCTCAAACAGAAGAAAGGGTTGCAAGGGCCTGCAACCCTCCAAAATTAAAGACACATCATGAAACTCGCAGGCAAAGTTGCACTCATCACCGGAAGCGCCCAAGGCATCGGACAGGCCATCGCCATCCGTCTCGCCCAGGAAGGCGCGGACATCCTGATTGACGATCGCCCCGGAAACACGGGCGCGGCCGAAACGCAAAAAGAAATTCAAACCCTCGGCCGCAAAGCCGTTGTTCTCGGCGGCGACCTGGCCAACACCGCGGATGACCGTCTTCTCATCGCCCAAGGTGTGGCCGCACTTGGAAAAATTGATATTCTCGTCAACAACGCCGGCGTCGAGAAACACGCGGATTTCTGGGATGTGACCGAGAAGGATTTTGACTTTGTGCTCAACATCAACCTGCGCGGCACGTTTTTCCTCACCCAGGATTTCGTCAATCATCTGCGCGAAACCAAACGTCCGGGGAAAATCATCAACGTGAGTTCCGTCCACGAGGAACTCCCCTTCCCGCATTTCTCAACGTATTGCGCGAGCAAGGGCGCGTTGAAAATGCTCTGTCGCGACCTCGCCATCGAACTCGCTCCGCTCGGCATCACGATTAATAACATCGCCCCCGGTGCCATCGAAACGCCGATCAATGCGAAGCTGATGCAAAACCCGGATTTGATGAAGGCGCTCTTGGGCAACATCCCGCTCAAGCGTCTTGGTCAGGGCAGCGACGTGGCGGGAGTGGCGGCGTTTCTCGCTTCCAGCGATTCCGACTACATCACGGGGACTACACTCTTTGTGGATGGCGGCTTGTTGTGGAATTACTCGGAACAGTAATTTGATCGACCACCGCCGGGGTCCTGGCGGCACGGGCTTCGGCGCGACGGGAAGCGAACTTCACCCACAGCCACATGGCTCCGACATAAGCGAAGGCCCCAAAGGGAATCAGAAGACCTTCCCACGTGGGATAAATGCCCAGCCAGACTCCGGTCCAGGCGGGCAATTCCAAGCCGGGAATCGGGTTAACCGGCAGCCAGCCGATGGTCTGGAAAATGCGCGCGGTGGAGCCGAGGAAAGTGAAAAGCACAAAGACGACCAACACGCCGGTGACCACCAGCATCTTGCGATAAGGGAGTTTCGCGCCGATGGAAAAAACGGCGAAGCCGAGCGCACCGATCAACAGGCCGCCAATGCCCAAACCGATAAGCACAGGCCGCATGCCGGCTTCCAAGATGAGCGACTGCATGAACAAGGTGGTCTCGAAGCCCTCGCGGAAGATGGTCATGAAACCCACACCCACAAGCGCGAGATTCTCCCAGCGGGTGTCGCGTTTGCCTTGGGCAGACTTGCTCAAATCGCGCAACCGGGCGTTCCATCCGGTCCAATAGTATTTGTGGAAAACCCAGTTCGTGACCATGAGCAGGATGACCACGGCGATGACCGAGATGACCGCCTCCAGGGTTTCGCCATAGCGGGAGAGACCTTGCAAAAGCGTGCGGGACACGGCGAACAAGGCGGCGCTGGCGGCGAGGGCCAGCCAGGCACCGGCCCCGATCCGACGGCGGATGCCGGCGTTTTCCGGTCCACGCAAACCGGCCAACAGGGCGGCGAGAATGACAACGGCTTCGAGACCCTCCCGGGCTACGATGAGAACGGTGCTGATGACGGCGGCCGTGGGCGAGAGACCCACTTTGACCAGGGCGGCACATTCCTCCAGGGCAGTGAGAGCACGCTGGTACGCCGCGGTCAATTCCTCCCCCGTGACGCGGCTGTCGAGGGCGGTTTTAATTCCGAGCTGACCATGCCCGCCGTCGAGGAAGGTTTTTTCGGCGCGAATGGCCAGAGTCGGATCGCGGGGCAGCGTGCGGGACTCGATTTCAAGATCAAAATTGATATAGGCATCGAGGCGCAATTGCTCGGCTTTGCGCCATTGCTTGTCCTGCGCGGCGGCGAGGGACTGACCAAGGAGCGAGCGGACTTCCAGCACGGTTTCCGAGACCACATCGGAGGACATGCCGGGACGTTTGAGCGTGAGCTCGAAGTCGCGTTGCAGGATGGTGGAGGTGGTCTTGACGAGGGCCTCGACTTCCGCGAAAGGCACTTTGCGGTTGATGGCGAGTTCCAGTTTTTCCTGGGCCGAGAGCAGTTCGGGACCGAATTTTTCCAAGGCGCCGGTTTTGGTCTGACGCCAAACGGGCATAAGTTCGTTGACGATTTGACGGGTCTGGATGGTGAAGCTTTTGGCCTCGCGGTATTCGATGGGAATGGTGATTTCGCCGTCGCGCACGCCGGACTGATATTCCATGGGAATGAGGCGCAGGAGCTTGAGCACGATGCGTTCGCGACGCTCGACATCTTCGGGAGTCAGGAGGTTGGGATAACCGGATTCGAGAGCAAGCCGCCAGTTCGCGACGAGTTGCGGGATGTCTGCGGAATTTTGCCGGGCCGCCGCCAGCAGAGCGGTAAAGCCTTTTTCAATGGCCGAGCCGGGCTTGGGTTCGGCATTTGTGGCAAGTTGCAAAAGCGAAGTCGGGAGGAGGGACAGACCTTGGATTTCCGAAGCCCGGGCAGTGATCAGGCTGGGCGTGGCACGGTCTTCCTGCACAAGACGGACGAGGGCGTCAGTTTTTTCGCGGGCGCGGGTGAGTTGCCAGATGACGTATTCGCGGGCCAGCAAGCGGCTCACTTCGTCGCGCTGGGTGGCACTGGCTCCGAGGCGCTGCAGGGCGAGCGCTCCCTCGACCGAATTGGCGTATTTGGGAAGCTTGATGATCGAGCGCCATTCGCGGGCGGTTTCGACTTGCCCGGCACGCTGACTGGCGAGCATTTCCAAGGCGGCCACGTGCTGAAGCCGGGCCTGCAGGAATCCCAACGATTCGGCGGTCTGCAAGGCATCTGCCGTTCCGGCGGGAAGGGGTTGTTCCCAAAGCTGGCGGGCTTCGGGATCGGTGACACTGCCGGCGAAGGTGGCTTGAGCAGCGGTGAGATTTTCGGAAAGGGCGGGCGCCCAGCGTTCGCCGTGAATATCCAGGAGGGCCTCGTCAAACGCCCCCTGCAGGCTGCCGGAATCGTCAATGATGTCGGCCTGGATAGAAGCCACCGCAAGAACGGCGCCCAGGGCAAGATGGATAAAGCAGCGATTCATTGGTTTACGCCGGGGGAATCAGCCCTCGATTTTGACCCCGGAAACCGCGGCGCTTTGCTCGATTTGCGGCACGAGCTTGTCGGTTTTTTCCTTGGCTTGCGTGGCCAGTTCGTCAATTTCCGCGCCTTTGAGTGGCCCCTGCTTTTCACGGTCCTCGATCTTGTCGAGGAAGGCCATGATGCCCTTGAAACCGGAATCCACGGACTTGGCCAGCGCCTTGTCTTTCGCCGCCACTCCTGCGTCCACCGCATCATACATCACCTGACAGCTTCCCATGATGCCGCGCATGTCGGAAACACGGCTCACGGCTTGAAAGCGTCCGGATTTGTCGGAGGAGTAGCGCGATTCCTTCCAGTCTTCAAAATAATCAGAAAGCGTTGGAGTCATCACCACCATGGCGCCAAAACAATCGCTCACCGAAGCGTTCCAGCCATTGGCCTCGGCCACCAGGTTGTTGATTGTTTTGTTCACGTCCAGCGCGGCCGCCACGAGAACCTCCGGACGCGGCAGGGTTCTGCCATCCGCTTCGACGACCCAGCGTTTATCCCCTCCCCACAGAGCCGGCTCGATGATAAAGGTGAAAAGTGAGCCTTGGTTTTCGATTTTTTTGCCGTTGCCCAGATCGAGAACCACGGGTGCCACGCCATCCGGCCCCTCCGAAGCGGGAACACCGGCGTCCAGATAAATGTCATAGTCGGCCAGCAAAGGAACGCCAGCCACAATGCCCTCGATTGTCTCGTAGCCGAAACTGTCCATGGCCTTGTAGTTGTCCTGCATTTTGACGACCAGATTGTCCATTTTTGCGGGTTCGGCCTTGTAGGCGGCAGGCAAACTGTCGCCATGGGCTTTCACCAATTCCGCATAAGCCTCGCTGTTTTTGACAAAATCTTCCGAGGCGTTCTGAATTTTCGCCAGCTTCGTCAAAAGGTATTCCTTCACACTGGCGGCCGTCGCGGCGGAATCATCCGCCTGCATCCCCGAACACGCCAGACCAAGCAATAATAGGGAAACCTTTAGGATCGAGAGAGAACGCGCGCTAATCATAATGAGACTCAGTTGCAATTTGTATGTCCTGTCAAGGGAGTTTCGATATATAAATCTCACTCCCGACCATAAAAACCAGCTCCTCCGGGCTCAATTACTGGCCAACAACCGCGACATCCACCTGCCGGATATGCGGTGCGCGGCGATGTTCAAAAACAAAAATACCCTGCCAGGTGCCAAGGGTCATCCGGCCCGCCGCAATCGGGATGACCTCGCTCGTGCGTGTGAGCGCCATGCGCAGATGACTCGTGCTGTCATCCGGTCCCTCCAGCGTGTGCACGTACTTACCATCCTCCGGAGCGATCGTCTCAAAATAGCGGTGCAGATCATCGCGGGCACTGGGATCGGCGTTTTCGTAGATGATCAGACTGGCACTGGTATGTCGGATAAACACTGTCACCGTGCCGGTGAGAACACCACTACCCCGCACGATACGCGCCACTTCATCGGTGACCTCATAAGTCCCCTTCCCGCGCGTGCGAACTTCGAAGGACTCGTGGCAGGCCGTCATTTCGGCTTGATCACGATAAACAACCACCCGGCGAGGAAAAGCAGGCCGCCAATTGGAGTGATCGCACCCAGCCATTTGATATTCGTCACTGCCAGAATGTAGAGCGATCCGGAAAATATCACCACGCCGACCAGCCAGAGCCAGACCACCACCGGATTCCGTCCGGCGGCCCAAAGCGACGCGACAGAGTGAACGAGATGGTAAAGCACGGCGGTTTGCCAGACGGCGGCGGTGTCATTTGCAGTCAGCACGGTCGTCAACCCGTGCGCTCCAAATGCTCCCAAGGCGACTCCCAGAAATCCAAACACGGCGGCAAACTGCGTGGCTAGTTGCATAGTCGTGGCAGGATGTCCGGTCGGTCGGGATTGTTCAACCTTTGAAGGTCCCAACTTGCCAATGGCTCCCTCAATTTTTATGTGCCCGGTATGAACTAAAAGCGGGTGCGGCAACCCGGCTGGCGGGGCGGTTTCTCCGGAATCCTCTCCCAGACCTCACCCGCTTTTCATTACTCCCCCGAGGGAGTTGGGCCGGATGGCGGCTTGTCGAGACATCCAAACTCTGTCTTGCTATGCTCCTTTCCATGAGCAGTCCCGAACTTAACGTCCGCAATGTGGCCCGGCTGGCCCGCCTGGCTTTAACCGAAGAGGAGACCACGACCTTTCAAAGCCAGATCGGTCGCATACTCGAACACATCGAGCACCTGAAAAAACTCGACGTGTCCGGCGTCGAGCCGACCGCCCATACCTATCCGGTTTTTAATGTCACCCGCGCAGACCTTCCCGGCACCAGCCTGCCGCGCGAAGCCGTGCTGAGCCTCGCCCCCCGCACGGCCAACAGCCTTGTCATCGTCCCCAAGGTTATCGAATAAATGGATCTCACCAAACTCACCATCTCGGAAATTCAGCAGGGCTTCCGGGCCAGAACCTTTTCGCCCGCCGATCTTCTCCGCACCCTCGAACTCCGCATTCAATCGGCGGAACCCGCCATCCAGGCGTTTCTTTCGCGGGATTTTCAGACGGCGTTGAAAGAGGCCGAGCACGCTGATGTCTCCCTTCCACTCGGCGGGATTCCCATTGGCATCAAGGATGCGATCAACGTCAAGGGCCAACCCTGCACCGCCGCCTCGCAGATTTTGCGTGGCTACACCGCTCCCTATGACGCGACCGTCATTACGAAACTCCGCGCCGCCGGAGCCATTCCGTACGGACGCCTCAACATGGACGAGTTTGCCATGGGTTCCTCAACGGAAAACTCTTCCTATCAAGTGACAAAAAATCCCTGGGACACCTCGCGCATCCCCGGCGGTTCCAGTGGCGGTTCCGCCGCCGCTGTCGCCGCCTGCGAAGTTCCCGCCGCCCTCGGGTCGGACACCGGCGGCTCCATCCGTCAGCCTGCCGCGCTCTGCGGCTGCGTGGGCCTCAAACCCAGCTACGGCCGCGTCTCCCGCTATGGCTTGATCGCCTTTGCCTCCTCTCTCGATCAGATCGGCCCCTTTGCCCGTTCGACCCGTGACTGCGCCCTGCTGCTCAACGCCCTGGCCGGTTGCGATCCGATGGACTCCACCTCGCTGGATCGGCCGGAGGAAGATTTCACCGCGCAACTCGGCCGCGATCTCAAGGGCGTCCGGCTCGGTATCCCGAAAGAATATTTTGTGGATGGCATGAACCCCAAAGTGCGCGCCACGGTCGAGGCGGCTATCAAGCAATGCGCCGACGCTGGCGCCGAGCTGGTGGATATTTCCCTGCCGCACACCGAATACGCTGTCTCGGTTTATTACATCATCGCAACTGCCGAGGCTTCCGCGAATCTGGCCCGCTTCGACGGGGTGCGTTACGGCAAGCGCGCCGAGGCTCCGAAGGATCTGATGGATCTCTACCTCCGCACCCGTGAGGAAGGTTTTGGCAGCGAAGTAAAACGCCGCATCATCCTTGGCACCTACGTCCTGTCCAGCGGCTATTACGATGCCTACTATTTGCGGGCTCAAAAAGTCCGTACCTTGATCCGGCGCGACTTTGAGGCCGCCTACGAAAAAGTGGACGCCATCGTCTGCCCCACTTCGCCCGATGTGGCCTTCCCCATGGGCGAGCGCACCAACGATCCGCTCAAGATGTATCTGGCCGATATCTTCACCATTGCCGCCAATCTGGCCGGCATTTGCGGCATCAGCGTTCCCGGCGGTTTCGTGGAAGAAAGCGGAAAAAAACTTCCCGTCGGCCTGCAGTTTCTCGGCAAGTCGCTCGACGAAACCCGTCTGCTCGGAATCGCCGACGCCTACGAGAATGCCTCCGGTTGGAGCAAGAAAACCGCCCCGCTCTGAGCGGAAAAATATTCCGGGTTGTCAAAGCCCGCATCCCGCTTAGGTTCTCGCCCATGTTTCGTTTTTTCGCGTGCACAACGTGCGCGGTTTTCTTTCTCCTTCCCTCCGCTCCGGCGGCACCGGTGGCCAACAGCCTGGTGCGCATCCAGGAAACGTCTCAGGAGCCAAATTACAAAGCCCCGTGGAGCGGCGGCGAGGTCAGCGGCGGCGTCGGCGCGGGTTTCATCATCGCGGACAACCGCATCATGACCAATGCCCACGTGGTGAGCAACGCCCGCTTCCTCACCGTCTCAAAGGAAGGCGATCCGAAACTCTACCCCGCGCGGGCGCTCTTCGTCGCGCACGATTGCGATCTCGCTTTGCTGACCGTGGATAATCCGGATTTTTTCAAGGACACGACCGCCCTCGGTTTCGGAGGCATTCCGGCCATCGAATCCACCGTGTCCGTCTATGGCTATCCCATCGGCGGCGACCGGCTTTCCGTCACACGTGGGGTGGTTTCGCGGATTGACTTCCAGCCCTACTCGCATTCCGGGGTCGATTCCCATCTGACCATTCAGATTGACGCGGCCATCAACCCCGGCAACAGCGGCGGCCCCGTGATGCAGGACGGCAAAGTGATCGGCGTGGCCTTTCAAGGCTACAGCGGGGATGTCGCGCAGAATGTCGGCTACATGATTCCCACTCCCGTGATCCGGCGTTTTCTCAAGGACGTGGAAGACGGCCACTATGACCGCTACGTGGATCTCACCCTGAGCTATTACCCTCTGCAAAATCCCGCCATGCGTCAGTCACTGGGCCTGTCCGACGGAAATTCCGGAGTCTTCGTCGGCAGCGTCTATGGCGGCGGAGTGGCGGATGGCGTGATCCTGCCCGGCGATGTGTTGTTGAAAATTGACGGCCTGCCGATTGCCAGCGACGGCACGGTGTCCATTGATGGCGACCCGGTGGAGATGGCCGAGGTGGTCGAACGCAAATTCAAAGGCGACAAGGTGAGCTTCGAGATCCTGCGCGACAAAAAGTCCCTGAGCGCAACCATCGCGCTGACCCATGCCTGGCCGTTTACCCTCCAGGCTAATGCCTACAACGAAAAGCCGCGCTTCGTGGTTTTCGGGGGGCTGGTTTTTCAACCAGTGGATGCCAATTTCATCGCCGAACACAATCCCGACGACCTGCGTCTGCGCTATTTGTACAATCAATTCATTACGCAAAACATCTACCGCGAACGCACGGAAATCGTCGTCCTGAGCAGTATTCTGGCCGATCCGATCAATGCCTACTCTCAGGATTTCCGCTACGATGTGGTGAATAAAATCAACGGCCAGAAAATTGACCGGATTGATGATGTGGCCGCCGCTTTTAAAAAAGAGGCCGACTATTATGTGATCGAAATGCTCGGCCAGGGACGCCCCATCGTTCTGGAACGCAAGGCGGTCGAGGAAGCCCGCAAACGCATCCTCTCGCGCTACCGCGTGCCGACGGAGGAAAATCTGCAAAAATGAAAATTCTCACCGCCGCCGCGTTTCTCGTTCTCCTTCTGCCGCAGGCCGGTCGGGCCGGCACCACGCCACCCCCGCGGGAAAAGGCCCCAATCTCGATCAACAACGCCTCCCTCGTTCGTGTGAATGCGACCGGTCAGGCCTTCGATTTTTTCCGTCCCTGGACCAAGAAGACTCCGTTTATGCGGCGCGGCTTGGGCGTCGTGCTGCCCGACAACCAGATCCTCGTCACGGCGGAGATCGTGGCCAATCACACTTACATCGAACTGGAAAAATCCGCCTCAGCCGAGAAATCCCCGGCCGAGGTCGTGGTGGTGGACTACGACTGCAATCTGGCCTTGCTCAAACCGCTCAACCCCGACTTTCTTAAAAATGCCAAACCCCTGGCTCTCGACACCGGTGCCCGCGTCGGCGACAAAGCCGCCATTCTTCAGCTGGAATCCAATGGACTGATCGCGGAAACGCCCGCCACCATCACCACCATCACCGTGGCAGGCTACCCGCTGGATCATCTCTCGCTGTTGACTTTCCGGGTGAGCGCACCGCTGCAAAGCCGCGAAGGCAGCTTCACCCTTCCCGCCGTGCGCCATGGCAACCTGCTGGGACTTCTCATGCGGTACGACGCGCGCAGCCAGACGGCGGATTTGATCCCCGCTCCCGTCATCGCGCATTTTCTGACGGACGCAAAGCAGGCTCCATACTCCGGTTTTGCACGGGCCGGCATCGCCTTTTCCGCCACCCGCGATCCGCAGTTCCGCCGCTATATCGGACTGACCGAGAATGGCGGCGTGTACCTCACCGAAGTGCGACCCGGCAGTCCCGCCGAAAAATCCGGCCTGCGCAAAGGCGACATCATTCTCGCCGTCGCCGGCAAGCCGGTGGATCAGGATGGCAACTACGACAATGAGGAATTCGGAAAGATTTCCTTCAGCCATCTCACCAACACCCTCGCGAAAGTCGGCGACACGATTGACTTCACCATCCAACGCGACGGCCAACGCCAGGTTATTCCCGTCACGCTGGGTGCGGCGGACAAACAAAACGTCGTCAGTGAGCCCCACATTTTCGACACCCAGCCGCGGTATTTCATCCTCGGCGGATTGGTCTTCCAGGAACTTTCCCGCCCCTATTTACAGGAGTGGGGATCCGGCTGGGCCAAGGACGCGCCGCAGCGACTGGTCTATCTGGATGCCTTTCAAAATGAACTCCCGACCGATCGCGGCAAGATCGTTTTTCTCAGCCAGGTGCTCCCTTCGCCCAACACCCTGGGCTACGAAAGCCTCGACCATTTGGTCGTGACCAAAGTGAACGGCGTGGAAATCAAAAGCCTCGAGGACATCGCCAAAGCCGCCGCCTTACCGAAGGATGGGTTTCACCGCATCGAGTTCGAACAAGATCCCGGATTCATCGCGCTCGACGCTGCCGAAGCCGAAAACGGCAAAGGCCAGCTCATGCAGGACTACGGCATTCCCGCGTTGGAAAATCTGCATTGACTCCGGCCGTCCACAATCCCGATTCACTTGCGCTTTCACCTAAAACTGGACTCCGCCGCGAGGATTAGTTAAAAAAGGAACATGTCAGCGGTGGCTTCCTCGCCCAATCCGATTCAGGTTTTTTTCAGGAAGCTGCATGGACCCCGGATTCAGCACGGGTTGTTTGGGGTGTGGACGGCCGTCGTTTTCGCCTTCCTTTATATTCCGATCATTCTGCTGGTTGTTTTTTCCTTCAACAGCTCGAAGCTGAACATCCGCTGGGAGGGCTTTACCCTCAGGTGGTACGGGGAGTTGCTGCAAAACAAAACCATCCTCTCCGCCTTTCAAAACAGCATCCTTGTCGCCTCGGTCACGACCATTCTGGCCACCCTGCTCGGCACCATCGGAGCCTGGATGCTTTATCGCTACCGGTTTCCCTTTCAACGCTGGTTGGGTCTCCTGATTTTTATCCCGATGGTGATTCCCGAAGTACTAATGGGTGTGAGCCTGCTGGCTGAGTTCGTGCATTTGCTCAAGATTCCCCTGGGGTACACGACGCTCATTATCGCGCACACCACGTTCTGTTTTCCGTTTGTTCTGGTCGGCGTGCAGGCCCGCCTCTACGGACTCGACCCTTCGCTGGAAGAAGCGGCCCTCGATCTGGGAGCTACCCATGTGCAGGCGTTCTGGCATGTGATCGTGCCCTATCTCATGCCGGCCGTGATTGCCGGAGCCTTGATGTCCTTCACTCTCTCACTCGACGAATACATCGTCAGCGTTTTTGTCTCAAGCGCCCAATCCCAAACGCTTCCCCTCAAGGTTTACGGCATGGCCAAGGTCGGCCTCAATCCGCAGCTCAACGCCATCAGCGCAATCTTTATCATCGCCACCATTTTCCTCGTCCTGTTTAGTCAACTCCTGACCCATAAGAAAAAGCCATGAAACACACCACCCGCAACTTCATCGTCACCGCCCTGGCCGCCACTGTGCTGGCCGGATGCGGCAAAGCCCCGTCGCCCGTCGTCACCGAGTCTTCTTCGCCGCCCGACGCGCCGCAGACCACCACGGGTGACGCGGAAAAAAAACTCAATCTTTTCTGCTGGTCGGAATACGTGCCGCAGAGCGTGATTGACCAGTTCACCAAGGAAACCGGCATCAAGGTTTCTGTGGAAAACTACGCTTCCAACGAGGAAATGCTGGCCAAGCTCCTCGCCGGCGGCGGCAGCTACGATCTGATCCAGCCCAGCGAGTACGTCATTGAAAGCCTGATCAAGGAAAACCTCCTCATCCCGATTGACCATGCCGCGATTCCCAACATGAAAAACCTTGCCCCGGATTTCGTCAACATGTCCTTCGATCCCGGCAACCAATACACCGTTCCCTACATGGCCGGCACCGTGGGCATCGTGGTGAACACCGCTCTGGTGCAGGATGACATCAAGGGCTACACCGATGTCTTCCAGGAAAAATTCAAAAAGAACATCGTCGTGCTCGATGACGCCCGCGAGATCGTAAGCTGGGGCCTCAACACCGCTGGCATCCCCGTCAACGAGGTCTCAGACGAGAATCTCGCCAAAGTGAAACCCATCCTCGCCCAGTGGCTGCCACTGGTGAAAGTCTATGATTCCGACAGCCCCAAGACAGCGCTGCTCAACGGCGATGTCGCCCTAGGCGTCGTCTGGGGCGGCGAAGGTGCGAAACTTTTGGAAGCGGATAAGAAATTCAAATGGGTCACACCGGTTGAGGGCTCCCATCTTTTCGTGGACAGCCTCGCCATTCCCAAAGCCGCCAAGCACGTGAAAAATGCCCAGCTTTTCATGGACTTCATTCTTCGTCCGGACATCAGCGCGAAAATCTCACAGGAATTCCCCTACCTGAATCCGAACCTCGCCGCCCGGGCTCTTCTCAGCGAGGAACAGCGTAACAATCCCGCCAGCTTTCCCACTGCAGCGGAACTCTCGAAAATGGAAACCTTCAAGGATATCGGCGAGCAAGCCAGCAAAGTGGACGAGCTCGTCACCTCGCTGAAAGCTCAATAAAATGGCCGGGATCGTGGCCCCTACGGTCGCAGCCGACGCTTCTTCCTACCAGCGCAAGCCCGGCCTCATGGCCTGGCTTGTGCTGGCGCCGCTGCTGATCTGGCTCGTCCTCTTCGTGATCGTGCCCACGGTCATGCTCATTTGCGTGAGTTTTGCGGAACGGGATGCACTGGGCCGGGTGGTGTGGACATTCAACGGCCAGAATTATCTTCGCGCCTTGGACTGGGACACGGTCAAAGCGCTGCCACAGCTCCTGCCCCGGAATATCAGTGAAGGCACGGAGGCCATTCTCAAGCAGGACGGCGTCTCCGGGGACCCGAACCTCTCGCAGCGTTTGCGCGGCATCGGTGCCGGCATGGTGGCGACCTTCAATGCCTTCGTCTGGTTTCGCATCCTGCTCATCTCGATTTGGTATGCGCTGCTCACCACCATTATCTGCATGGTGATCGGCTATCCCGTGGCCTACTTTATCGGACGCTCACCGGAAAAAATGCGCGTGATCCTGCTGACGCTGGTCATGATTCCCTTCTGGACCAGCTTCCTCGTCCGCACCTACGCGTGGATCACGATATTGAGCAAGGAAGGGCTGGTGAATTCCCTGCTCGTCGCGGCCCAGATCATCCCGGAACCCATCACAATTCTTTATACCCCCTTCGCCTCCGTGCTGGGGTTGGTTTACAACTACCTGCCCTTCATGATCCTGCCCATCTACACGAGCGTTGAACGCCTGGACAACGCCATGGTCGAGGCGGCTTACGACTTGGGCGCGGGGCCGGTGCGCGCGTTTTCTCAGGTGATCATTCCCTTGACCAAGCCCGGCATCGTGGCTGGCATCCTGCTGGTGTTCGTGCCCTCGATCGCCATGTTTGCCATCACCAATCTCATGGGCGGGGGCAATCCGCCAACGATTGGCGAGGTCATTTATAAACAATTCACTTCCGGTCGCAACCAGCCCTTCGGCGCAGCGCTGGGAACGCTTCTCCTTGTGACTTTTATTATTTCCCTCTGGCTTACCCGCAAGCAAAGAGAGGATTAGAACTTGCTAGAGTTACAAAACCGGCACCCGCGGCGGCTTGACCGGCGCGTTCCGTTTACATCCTAAATATCATCATGCGAAGAACCAAAATCATCTGCACCCTCGGCCCCGCCACCGAATCACCCGAAAAACTCCGCGCACTCATCCAGGCCGGTTGCAACATCTTCCGCCTTAACATGAGCCACGCAACCCACGATTGGGTGCGCTCTGTCGTGAAAGATATTCGCACGGTCGCTGCCGAACTCGACACCATCACCGGCATCCTCATGGACACGCAAGGGCCGGCTATCCGCACCGGCGATCTGGCGACCAAACTCGACCTCAAGATCGGTGACATCCTCGATTTCAGCGTCCGCGGCGAGCAAAGTGAGGATGTCCGTTCCGTTGATGTTAATTACCCCGGCCTGATCAACGATATCTCCGTGGGTGACACCGTACTGGTTGATAACGGGGTGATCCATCTCAAGGTTCTTTCCAAAGACGATCCACGCATCCGCTGCGAAGTCCTCACGCCCGGCTTGCTCGGCTCCCGCCGCCACATCAACCTCCCCGGGGTGAAGGTCAATCTCCCGCCTCTGACCGAAAAAGACCTGGCCGACATTGAGGTCGGTGCGTCGGTCGGCGTCGATTACGTCGCGCTCAGCTTCTGCCGTGAAGCCAGCGACATTCTCGAACTCAAACGCGTCCTCGGCGAACACAATTCCCAGGCCCGCACCGTGGCCAAAATCGAAGACCAGCACGCGGTCAGCGTCATTGATGAAATCATCGAGGCTTCCGACTGTATTATGGTGGCCCGGGGCGACCTCGGCATCGAATGCCCGATGGAAGAACTTCCCATCATCCAGCGCCGGATCGTCAAGCGCTGCATTAAAATCGGCCGACCCGTCATCGTCGCGACGCACATGCTGGAATCCATGATCGAAAATCCCGTGCCGACCCGCGCGGAGATCACCGATGTCGCCAACGCGGTTTACGAGGAGGCCGACGCCATCATGCTCAGTGGCGAGACCACCGTCGGCAAATACCCGATCGAGTGTGTGAAAGTTTTTGACCGCGTGGCCCGGCGCATCGAGCGCAGCGGCGGACTCGGCTTCGCCGCCGAAGCCCTCACCGAATCGGTTCGACGCAAAACGGTGAAATCCGCCGTGGCGCTGGCCAACAGCCTGCCCGAATCGAAGATCGTTGTTTTTACCCGTAGCGGTTCGCTGGCCGGTTATTTCAGCCAGCTTCGCCCGCTAAAGGCTCCCATTTTCGCCATCACTCCAACCGGGGCCGTCGCCAGGAGCCTGACCATCAACTGGAGCACTTTGCCCCTCGTCATGTCCTTCGGCATCAACCCGGAACACAACATCGCCGATGCGGAAAAACTCCTGCTCAAACGCGGCCTGGTCAAGACAGGCGATCAACTTATTATCCTGACCGACGTCATAGCAGGCAGCGAACGCTTTGATTCCATCCAGCTTCGTCAGGTGATCGAGTAATCACAAACATGGGAGGGAGGGTGTCCCCGACGCTACTTCGCCGAGGCCTCGTACGTTACCATCGAGCCATGCAATCCCTCGGAAACAACATGAATATTCCGACCATTGCGGGAGAAACCAATCCCCTCCGCCTGCTCCAGTCCGTGACGACTTAGCTTGACCGGCTCCCGCGCAAACGCACTTCCCCAGTCCTCACCCGGACGACGCGGAAACAGGAAAACACGGGCATAAGTCAGAACAGCCGCGACTTGCCCATCGGGGCTGAAACTTAGCCCTGTCGGCTGGGCCGCATAAGGTCCTTCCCAAGCATCCGCCTTGGGAAGATTGACGCTGCCGATCCGCCGCGCCACGACCGATTCTTTCGAAGAAGGAGGCCGCAAGGGAACCTCATAAAGCATCGGCGGCCACGTTCGCTTGGATATTAAGAACACCTTGCGCTCGCGCGCATCCACCGCCACAGCCTCGCAGTCCCGCGGACCGTCCTCATAAACAAATCGAATCACCCAAGCCGGTTCCACATCGCCATCCACCTGCCCGTTCCGCACGTCGGGTTCCGGCACAACAATCAACGTCCGAAATTTTCGCCCCGCCAGATTGTCTCCTGTATCCGCAACGAGCAAATAGGGGCGCCCGTCGAGAGTGAAGGCATCGAGATCCTCCCAATCACTATTTTGTTGTGCCGAAATCCGCACCCGCCCATGGGCTCCACCGAACCCATCGAGGAGAAAAAGATCGGGCGTATTTCCGCTATCGTTGATCGCCCAAAGAAACCGCTCGTCGCCCGGAGAAGCCGCCAGGCCACTCGTTTCCCTCAGAGCACTGTCCGTGATTGTCCAGTGGGCCTTGCTTGGGACAAATTCCTCAGCCGCTCGTCCGCCCGCAGAGGAGACAATGAAAAAAGCAAGGATGGGAACAAGAGGGCATCTCATAAATGCGGTCATGGTGAACGCGTTCGAACAATTCCTAATCAAGCTCTCCGCGCCCCGTAATACTCGAAGCTGTCCGTCAGCGCGCGCCAGCTTGCCTCGATGATATTGTCGGAAACACCCACCGTTCCCCAGGTTTCGTGGCCATTGGTGGAAACGATCAGCACCCGCGTGCGGGCCGCCGTGCCCCGTCCGCCGTCCACGATGCGGACTTTGTAATCCGCCAGCCGCACCTCATCAATCCAGGCGTAAAAAGGGCGCAGCGCCTTGCGCAGCGCGGCATCGAGTGCATTCACCGGTCCGTCGCCCTCGTCCACCGTGTATTCCGCCACGCCATTGACCAGCAACTTAACCGTCGCTTCGCAAGGATCGGAACCGGCCCGGCCCGTGAAACGGTAATGGCAATGGTATTCCTTCAAATCAAAAAGCGGCTGGTATTTTCCCAGCGCCTTGCGCAAGAGCAACTCCAGCGAACCCTCCGCCGCTTCGTATTCATAACCGGCCGCCTCGGCTCCCTTGATTTCGCGCAGAATGTCGGAGACCTGAACCGAGCCTTTTTCCAACGCAAAGCCCAGTTCCTTCGCCTTCATCAAGACATTGCTCTGCCCCGACATGTCCGAGACCACGATGGTCTGACGATTCCCCACCAGCGAGGGATCCACGTGTTCATAGGTGCGCGCCAGTTTTTGCACCGCATGCACATGCAGTCCGCCTTTGTGCGTAAAAGCGGCCGCGCCGACGTAGGGTGCACGAATGTCGTGCGGCACGTTGGCCAGTTCGTCCACAAACGCCGAGAGGTCGCGCAATTGGGCAAGATCCGGAACGACGGCGAGACCCAGTTTGAGCTGCAAGGTCGGGATCACGGTGGTGAGATTGCAATTTCCCACCCGCTCCCCGTAACCATTGATTGTGCCCTGCACCTGTGAGGCCCCGGCCTTGATCGCCGCCAGCGCATTGGCCACCCCCACCCCGCTGTCGTTGTGGGTGTGGATGCCGACGGAAGCACTCAAGTGCCCGATGGCTATGGCCGTAACCTCACCGACAAAATCCGGCATCGAACCGCCATTCGTGTCGCAAAGCACCACCAGGTCGGCCCCCGCATCCTTCGCCGCCTTGATCGTGGCCAGCGAATACGCCTCGTCCTCGCGGAAACTGTCAAAAAAATGTTCGGCGTCGTACAGCACCTCACGCCCGTGCTTTTTCAAAAACGCCACCGTATCCGCAATCATGGCCAGATTTTCCTCCAGCGAGACATTGAAAACCTCCGTGACATGCAGCGGCCACGTCTTGCCCACGATGGTCACGACGGGAGTTTTCGCATCCAGCAGCGCCTGCACCTGGGCATCCTCCTCCACCTTCATTCGCCCGCGGCGGGTCATGCCAAAGGCCGCGATCTTCGCGTGTTTCCATTCACGCTTCGCCGCTTCTTCAAAAAACGCCGCATCCTTGGGATTTGAACCCGGCCAGCCGCCTTCAATGTAATCCACGCCAAAGGCGTCGAGCCGCTCGGCCACGCGAATCTTATCCAACACTGAGAAGGAAATTCCCGTGCCCTGCGTGCCATCGCGCAGCGTGGTGTCATAGAGTGTGACCGGTTTCATAAGAAAAAGATGATCAGCATACGCGGGCTGTCCCTCACAATCAATCCCTGCCTGCTACTTGATCCGCGCTTGACACAAACGCCACTCAAACTAGCAGACGGGCATGCCCACGAAACCTTCCACGATTGCCATCCTCTGCCTCCTCCTCATTGCCGGCGCGGCCGCGTCAAACGCCGTGATGGATACGCTGTCGTTCCGCTACACCAACAGCGTCTTTCCCCAAGGCGATGCCGCCGCATGGTGGAATCCCGCCCGTTCCTGGAAAAATAAATGGAAGGAAGGCGACCCGCAAAAAGGCGAAGCCTTTCCCGGAAGTTCGACCGCTTTCGTCGGAACCACCGATGCATGGCACTTTTTCAAATCCCTCACAATCCTCTTCCTCCTCGTCGCCCTCATTCTTCCCTTTACGAAATTATTTCCCGCCCATCCGCTCGTCTGGGTGGGCGTCCTTCTCGCGCTGAAACTGCTCTCCGGACTCATCTTCGAGAGTCTGTTCGTCCATATTCTGGTGAACTAGCTCCGCCCGTACAATCAAGACGCTTTCTTGTCGGGAGCGAGCGCGGCACGAGCCAGGTCGTGATCCATTTGCAGGCCGAGAAAGGAGCCTGGAGCGATCACCATGCAGAGCCTCCAGCCGGTTCCCCGGCGGCATCCGCAGATCATTCAAATCCGCCGCACGATGCAGCATTTGCAATTTCGAGAGAGCAGCCCTTGCGATGGCCGCGTGTCTACGATTGCGCTCCTCCCGCCAAAGCTCCGCCGTTTGCTTGCAGCGAAACAATCACCGGCCTGATTGCATCGCGGCCGGGCTGATCGCACCCCGCCCCCTGCTCATCGAAGCCGGCGACCGTGATGGAATTTTCCCGATCGCGTCCGTCAAAAAAACCGTCCGCCTGGCTCGAAATATTTTCAAACTCTTCTCCCCCTCCGCAAAGATCGCAACCGATTACTTCATGGGCGGTCACGCGATCAGCGGGCGGAAGGCTTTTGCCTTTTTACAACGGGAACTCCACGCAGCCCGATAGAAATGAAAATCGGAATCGTCGGGGTCACGGTCACGAATGCGTAAAGTAGTCGCCCGGTGTGGAGCTGGCTTGGGCTTGCGATGGATACGACCAGCAGGCTCTCACCAAAGCAGCCGCCTTCGGCTGCAAGAAGACCTTTCCCGTGATGGAATCCCTGCTGACGAACTTCCAACCGAACCTCGTTGGTACTGGAACCGTTTACGCCAGAAACGGACACCTTGCCGACCAAGCCTTGGATTACGCTGCCATCCAGCGGGCGGAAGATCTGGCCGCTGCTGCACTCGGAAATTCCCCCCGCACCGATCACGACCGCAGAATGTCTCCATATCACAGCGGCCGCACTGGCCGCCCGCGAGGCCGCCGATACCGGATGCCGGCAACTCCTAAAAAACTAACCAGCCGGTATCAAGCACGAAAATTCCTTCATGCATTCCCTGCTGCAAAGACTGCAAAGAGATCGCGGGGCCTTGAGAAACAGTCCTCCATCGAACAATTGGGCAACCGATCTTGAAGCCCTGCTTCGAATAAATCGGTTCGCCAAGACTTGTGGCATCCAACCCCATCCTCCGCCACGGTAGGCCTCGTCCACGAGGATCATCCCGATCCAGGCCAGCTTCGACCCATGGCCAACTACCGAATAGCTGGCGCGAACCTCTCCCTCGTACATCAGGACCGTCACGGATGTCCCCTTCCTTCTCATCAACGACCCCAATCCTCCTCGGTCTGATTCCACCCCGCTTGCGTGGATAACCGCCAGGCCGACCTGATGGATTCGCCGGACAGGAGCTCAAAATTTTCGACATCGGCTGCGACGAAACTCATGACTTTTCCCAAGGATTCACCCTTGTATTTTTAATGCCAGTTTTTACGTTCGCTCATGCCTGATTTATCATCGCTTGCAGAGAAAAAATTCGACTGGGTAAAAGTGTCCGATGGCGTGGCTTGGGAGCCCCGCGACTCAATGGGGCACCTTGTTTTTAAAGACCAGTTCTGGGTTTTCGGCGGGTGGATCGGCACGCATGTATCCTGCCCGCGGGATGTTTGGAGTTCCCCGGATGGGATCCATTGGAAGCTGGTCTGCCAGGAGGCCCCGTGGAAACACAGCGACCTGCCCGGTTGCGTTGTTTTTAAAGACAGAATGTGGGTCATGAGCGGCTGGTATAATGCCCGCCTGCCCGGACACGAGCCAGGCAACGAGGTCTGGAGTTCCGCCGATGGTGCCAACTGGGTGAAGGCGAAAAACAACGCCGCCTGGGAGCCCCGCATGGGTGTGGGAATCGTGACCTTCAAGGACAGAATTTGGGTCATGGGGGGAGTTCTCCATTCTTTTGGCGGAAATGATTCCGATCTCCGCAACGACGTGTGGAGCTCCGCCGATGGCGAGAACTGGGAACTCATGGGCGCGTCCGCCGGCTGGCAACCAAGGGCCTATCACCAGGTGATCGTCTTCAATGGCAAGATGTGGGTCATGGGCGGCGGCAACTATCTGCCGAACTATCAGACCTTCCGCGATGTCTGGTGCTCGGAGGACGGAGTCAAATGGCAGGAGGTCACCAGCGAAGTCCCGTGGCCCGGCCGACTGTGGTTTTCGTTGGTCGTGTATCGCGACCGGATGTGGGTCTTCGGCGGATGGTCTAACTTCCCGTTCGTGGATTGGAACGACGTGTGGCATTCCGCCGATGGAAAAACATGGACTCCGCTGAAATCAAACGTGGTCTGGGCCAAGCGGCACGCGCAGGCTGCTTATGTCTTCGGGGACAAAATCTGGGTGATCGGCGGACACGCCCGTCCTCTGACCAACGATCTCTGGACCCTCGAACTTCCCGCCGAATAAGTCGGGAGAAATCGTCCGGCAC
>Ga0105049_10002281_pt1 | contig 22642 bp, 21 predicted proteins | sample MAT06_FD_78087 | JGI IMG/M metagenome (GOLD analysis project Ga0105049, IMG submission 78087) | Freshwater microbial communities from Lake Fryxell liftoff mats and glacier meltwater in Antarctica - MAT-06 | ecosystem: Environmental > Aquatic > Freshwater > Ice > Liftoff microbial mat | place...
CGCGCACGCCATCGCCGGGCTGGGCGCGGCGATCGGCACGGCGTCGGTCCTGGCGCCTCCGGGCACGGGCACGACAATCCTTCCCGGGGCGCGGGTGTATGGGTCGTTCGACATCCTTGCAGGGTTCGCGTGGCCCGAAGAGTGGCTCGCGGGGTATCCGATGGTCACGTGGACCTATACCCTGGCACCGCCGGGAGGAGGCGGCCTCGTCTACAACGTCGCCCCGGCGTGGGGGCCGCCGCGGCAGACGCCGCAGGTGCTTTGGTGGTGGTTCTGCCTCGCGTGGACGGCGCTCTGTCCTGTCGCGTTCCTCGTGCTGCCGGTGACGCTGCGGCGGTGCCGCGTCCGGCGCGTCCACCTGGCGCGGGCCGGGGTGTACATCGGCGTGGCCACGTTGGTGGCGTGGGCCTCGCTGTGGTTCGCGGCGGTCGCCGCGGGGACGCGGGTGGGGGGCATGCCGTGGATGGGATGGGGGCGGCGGGGAGGGCTGGCGGGGACGGTGGCGACGCTGAGCGACTATGTGTACCTGATCGGCCCGGTGATGGCGGCGGTGCAGTGGCACGCGTGGCGACGCGCGGCGGGTCGGTACCTGCGGCTGCCGCGGCCGGGGCTGATCGCGCTGGCGATGGTGACGGTGTCGTTCCTGGCCGCGACGGCCGTGATGGTGTTCCTGCCGGGGAGTGATGCGGGGCTGGAGTTCGGGCGGTGGCTGGAGGCGAACAGGTGGTGACGGTGCCGATGGCGTGTCCGAGGTGCGGGTACGACCTGTCGTCGTTGCTGGCGACGCCGGGGCGGATGGCGACTCCGTCCTGCTGATACTCGGCGCTCGTTCCCGAGGCCCCCGGCTCGTTCGCGAGGCTGGGCGGGATTACCATCGGCCATGGCCACCGACCCCATCACCGCATCGACGCTCGCGCTCCTCAACGAGGCCGACCCCGAGGTCGCGGGGCTGATCGCCAAGGAGGGGGCGCGGCAGGCGTCGACGCTGGAACTGATCGCCAGCGAGAACCACGTGTCCGCCGCGGTGATGCACGCGGCGGGGACGTGTCTCACGAACAAGTACGCCGAGGGGTATCCCGGGGCGCGGTACTACGGCGGGTGCGTCTTCCACGACCAAGTCGAGACGATCGCCCGCGACCGGGCGAAGCGGCTGTTCGGGTGCGGGTTCGCCAATGTGCAGCCGCACTCTGGGGCGCAGGCGAACCAGGCGGTGATGCAGGCGCTGATGGAGCCCGGCGACACGTTCGCGTCGCTGGTGCTCAACGACGGCGGGCACCTGTCGCACGGGATGAAGATCAACCTCTCGGGGCGGTTCTACCGGCCGGTGCACTACCCGCTGCACTACGACAAGGCCAGCCCCGACTTCGAGCGGATCGATTACCACGCGGCGCGGCGGGTCTGCCTCGAGCATCGGCCCAAGGTGATCATGTGCGGGTATTCCGCGTATCCGCGGACGATCGACTTCGCGCGGTTCCGATCGATCGCCGACGAGGTCGGCGCGCTGCTGGTCTCCGACGTCGCGCACATCGCGGGGCTGATCGTGGCGGGGGCGCACCCCTCCCCCTTCCCGCACTCGCACGTGGTGACGACCACGACGCACAAGACGCTGCGCGGGCCGCGGGGCGGGCTGATCCTGACGGATTCCGAGGAGCTGGCGAAGAAGATCGACCGGGCGGTCTTCCCCGGTTCGCAGGGCGGGCCGCTCATGCACATCGTCGCGGCGAAGGCGATCGCCTTCGGGGAGGCCCTGACGCCCGAGTTCAAGGCGTACGGCGCGCAGGTGGTCAAGAACGCCAAGGCGCTCGCGACGGCGCTCGCGGGCCACGGCTACCGCTGCACGACCGGGGGCACCGACAACCACCTGATGCTCGTGGACCTCCGCGCCAGGCACGCGGACCTGACGGGGGCGGACGCCGAGCGGTGGCTCGAGGGGAGCGGGATCATCTGCAACAAGAACGGCGTGCCGGCCGACCCGCGCCCGCCGAAGATCACCAGCGGCGTGCGGCTCGGGACGCCCGCCGTCACGACGCGGGGGCTGCGGGAGGAGCACATGTCGCGGGTGGCGGCGTGGATCGACCGGACGCTGGAGGCCGGGCTGGAGGGGGAGGGGGCGTTGAAGAGTGCGAACGCGGCGGTGCTCGAGGAGGTGCGGACGTTCTGCGGCGGGTTCGCGCTGCCGGCGTAGGAAGATGTCACGGAGTCACGGAGTGGGCCGCAGCGGCCTGCTCAACGGCCGACGAGGGACATGGCTTCGGCGATGACGCGGAGGCCGCCCGGGAGGCAGACGCGGCCCGGCGCTGGCGCATCCTCGGCTGCCGCGTCGCCGTACTCGCCATCACCCCACTCGGTCAGGCAGGCGAGCATGGCGTCGCGCTCGTGTTCGGTGCGGGGGAGGAAGTCGGCGGGGCCGCTCACGGCGACGACGAGCACGCGGTCCGGGTTGGTGACGGACGGCGAGGCGAGGATCGAGTGGAGCAGGTCGGTCGATCCGACGTCGGCGAGGCTGCGGCGACAGTTCCAATCGATCAGGCCGGGATCCGTGAAGAACGCGCGTTCATCGTCGTCCTGGTAGACGGCGAGCACGACGGACGGTTCACCACGTGCGTTGACGAATCCGGCGGTCCAGTCGGGCGTCACCGCGAGGGCGACGCGGGGAGCGGCGTGGTCGGCGGCGTGCACCGGCTCGGCGGGCGTGTGCGGGACGACGACGGGAGCGATCGCGAGCGGACCGATGGGCGCGGGCGAGAGGGGCGAGAAGCGGTTGGCGAGCAGCGGAACGACGCCCGCGAGGGTGAGGACCGCGGCGCAGGCGAGGCCGCCGACAAGGGCCCACCGGCGACGGCTGGCGAGTCTGGAGGACCACGCCGCGTAGGCGTCGTCATCCGTCCCGTCCCCGCCGGCCAGGTGCAGCACCGAATCGATCTCGTCGGGGGAGACGCCCTCCGCGTCGGCGGCGGAATGCTCGAGGCGTTCGGCCTCGAGGGCCAGGCGGACGAGGGTGTTCAGGTCGGCGTCGTTCATGGGGTAGGCGGGGTCGGGCGCTCGTGAACGCGGACGGGAGGGTGTTCGCGTTCCGGGGCTCAGCGCTCGGCCGAATCCGGCAGGTGGCCTCGGACGGCCAGGTGGCGGCGGAGCTTGTCATAGGCGGCGTTCTTGCGGGCGTTGACGGTGCTGGGGGCAACGGCGAGGCGTTGGGCGAGGACGCGGTCGGACGCGCCCGCGGCGACCGCGCGGAGGAGCCAGCGTTCGTCCTGGGTGAGGCCGCCCGGAGCGGCGGAAGGGGCCGCGTCGGGATCGGGCTCGGCGAGGCAGCGACGGACGGCGTCGAGGGTCTGCGCGAGGCCCGCGGCGTCGGCGGGGTCGGGGGCCGCGTGGGGAGCGCCGGGGGCGCCGAGGTCGGCGTAGGCCGCGGCGGCGGCGTCGGCGCGTCCTCCGGTGCGGAGGTGCTGGAGCCAGACCTTGTGGGCGACCGCGTAGACGAAGGTGGTGAGGGCGGCCTTCTGCGGGTCATACCGCCCTTCGGTCAGCGCCCGCCACGCGCCGGTCCAGGCCTTCTGGGCGAGATCGTCGGCCAGGGCGTCGTCGCCGCGGGCGCGATCGAGCAGGAGGCGGCGGAGGCCGGGGGCGAGGCGACGGTGGACCTCGGCGAAGGCGGGTTCGTCCCCCGTCGCGGCGTCGGCGGCGAGCGCATGGAGCGCCCGGCGGCTCGGAGGTGGAAGGTCGTCGGCCTGGTCCGGCATGTCGGGGAAGTGTTGTGCTGCCGGAGGCATGGGGACGGGGAGTGGCCCGGGTGGGTGTTCGCCGCGGAATGACCAGCGCTCGGCGGGGCGTCGGTCTTGTTGGGTTCGCGCCGCCGTGACCTTCCGGCTATCGGTTCACGAGCCGCTCGGCCCGGAGGGTCTGCCCGGTCAGGGCGTCGTCGAACTCGACGCGGAGGACGATCGATGGGCGGGCGGTCGCGGAGCGCGGAAGGGGCGGGTCGAGGGGAAGGTCGATCGTGTAGTGGGTGCCGGTGAGGCCGGAGCGGTAGGCATCGCGGAGAGCGGCGGGCGAGAGCGTGACCGACGCGATGCGGCGGGGTTGCTCGGCGGCGTCGGCGGGGAGGACGAGGGCCTCGGCGCGGGCCGTGCCGACGAGCTGGGTGAAGCGGCCGCGGCCGTCTTGGGGGGTGAGGGAGAGGACGATGGACGTGGCGGGGGCGTCGGGGCTGGCGGGGTTTGGCAAGGGCGTAAGCCCCGAAAGGCGGCCGATCTCGAGCGAGGCGACGCGGGGAAGGGCGGCGAGGGCGTCGTCGGGGAGCGTCCCATCGCGCCCCGCGGCCAGCTCGGCGACCTTCTGGCGGAGCTCGTTGCGCTCGAGTTCCAGGGCGCGGATCGCGTCCTGGGCGGCGATGGCCTCGCGGCGGAGGCGGTCGTTCTCGCGCGCGGGGGTGGAGGAGCCGCCGATGGTGCAGCCGGCGAGGAGGAGGGGGAGGAGGAGGGTCGGGGCGCGCATGAGGCGAGGGTAGGGGAACGAAGGAAGGAACGAGCCCCGAGCGTGAGCGAGCGGGAGGCCGGGCATTCCCGAAGTTCCCGCTCGCTCACGCTCGGGGTTCGTTCAGGCGACTGATTGGAGGACGCGACGAGCCCTGATCACTCGTCGTCGGGCTGGGCGTTCTTGGCGCGGAGGGGCATGCGGTCGAGGACGGCGTCGATCAGGCCGTACTCGAGCATCTCCTTCTCATCGAGCCACTTGTTGCGGTCGCAGTCGCGGGCGATGCGTTCGAGGGGCTGGCCGGTGGCCTCGGAGTAGATGGAGTAGAGGCGGTCGCGGATGCGGAGCATCTCGCGGGCCTCGATCTCGATGTCGCTGGCCTGGCCTTCCATGACGCCGCTGAGCAGGGGCTGGTGCATGAGGTTGCGGGCGTTGGGGAGGGTGTAGCGTTTGCCCTTGGTGCCCGCGCAGGCCAGGACCGAGCCCATGCTCGCGGCCTGCCCGATGATGTAGGTGCACACGTCGCACTGGACGAAGCGCATGGTGTCGAGCATGCCCAGGCCGGCCGAGACGCTGCCGCCGGGGGAGTTGATGTAGAGGTGGATGTCCTGCTTGGGGTCCTCGTTGGCGAGGAAGAGGAGCTGAGCGACGACGAGGTTGGAGATCTCGTCGGTGACGGGGCCGCCGAGGAAGATGATGCGGTCCTTGAGGAGGCGCGAGTAGATGTCGTAGGACCGCTCGCCGCGGCTGGACTTCTCGATGACGATGGGGACGAGGTACGACATGGGGTCTCTCGGGGGGGCCGGCCGTCCGGCCTCCGTGGTGGTCGTTGGATGTACTTTCCGGAGCGTGAACGGCCGTGCGGAATGTGTCCTCAGCGCGACACGAAGCTGGAGACGGCCTTGGGGGGCTCGGTGAGGACCTCGTCGGCCAGGCCGTACTTGACGGCCTCCTCGGCGGAGAAGTACTTGTCGCGTTCGGCGTCCTTGTGGATCTGCTCGACGCTCTGGCCGGTGTGCATGGCGATGATGCGGGTCATCTCGCCCTTCATCTTGATGATCTGCTCGGCCTGGATGCGGATGTCCTCGGCCTGACCGGTGATCCCGCCGTAGGGCTGGTGGATCATGACCTTGGCGTGGGGGAGCATGTAGCGCTTGCCCTTGGTGCCCGCGGTCAGGAGCACCGCCCCGCCCGAATAGGCCCGGCCCAGGCAGTAGGTCGAGACCGGCGAGGTCAGGAACCGCATGGTGTCGTAGAGGGCCAAGGTGTCGTCCACCGCCCCGCCGGGGGAGTTGATGTAGAAGTTGATCTCCGACCCCCGCTTCTGGTTCTCGAGGTAGAGCATCTGCATCATCACGCGGGCGGCGGAGCCCTGATTGATCTCGCCGATCAGGAAGACGATCCGGTTCTCCAGCAACAGCTCGTCGATGGTCATTTCGCGCGTGCGCTGGTACGTGACGCCGGCTGCGGGCATGGGCGGGTTCCCGGGGGGTGAGTCGGTCGGACGACGGTCCGTGGAGGGGGGTCGGGAGGGCTTTACGGTCTGAGAAAAATCCGGTTCCGGCGGATGCGGACGGGAAAACCGGATGGTATCCCCTGCCCGCACGTCGCTAGATCGGCACCTTGTCGCCCTGACTGGTGCAAATGGTGCGCCACCCGACCCGAGGCGACATGTGAAGGCGAAGACCGGGGCAGGCCCCGGTGACGGGCGTCCGGGCCGGGTTCGGACGCGGCGGGACTGCGTGGGGAGGGGTTCCCCGGGCACCCCTCGCTGCCTTCGGCGGGGCGGCTTGTCAGATTGGCAGGCGGACCCCCTACCATGCTCCCCTTCCGTCTCGGTCCCCGTCGCCGGGGCGTCCGCTCCCTCCCGCCACGCCGGCCTCTCCCGGAGCCCCCGTGCCCACAGCCGTGATCAGCGACGTGCACGCGAACGCCTCGGCACTCAAGGCCGTCCTCGCCGACATCGATGCGAAGGGGATCACCCGAATCGTGTGCCTGGGGGACACCGTGGGGTATGGCCCAGACCCGCTGGAATGCGTGGACCTGGTCCGGGCCCGCTGCGCCTGGTCGCTCATGGGGAATCACGACTACGGGGTGTTGTATGAGCCCACGAACTTCAACCCGGGGGCCGAAGCCGCGGCGTTCTGGACGCGGGAGCAGTTCGACCGCGAGCCCGACGACAAGAAGCGCGCCGAGCGGTACGACTTCCTGAACCGGCTGAAGGTGCGGGTGGTGGAGCGGATCGGGCCCGACGGGGCCGAGCCGGTCCCGGCGGCCGGGGTGGGCGTGGTGGCGAACGCGATGCCCGGCCACGCGTTGCTGGCTGTGCACGGGTCGCCCCGGCGGCCGATCAACGAGTACATCTTTCCCGACGACGCGGTGAACGCGACGGACAAGCTCGAGAGCATCTTCGACCGCGTGCAGAAGCTGTGCGTGGTGGGGCACACGCACGTGCCGGGGGTCTTCACGGACGAGCCGGACTTCTACCCGCCAGCGGAGGTCGGAGAGCACGGCTACACGTTCCAGGAGGGGGAGAAGGCGGTGATCAACGTGGGCTCGGTGGGGCAGCCCCGGGACATGGACCCGCGGGCGAGCTACGTCGTGCTGCACGCGGGATTCGCGCAGTTCGTGCGCGTGGCGTACGACATCGGCGCGACCGCGAGCAAGATCAAGGAGATTTCCCAGTTGGCGGACTGGCTGGGGGATCGGCTCTACGAAGGGCGGTAGTGGGGCGGTAGCGGGCGGACGCGACCTGGCGGCGCGTTCATCGGGTGTTCTTTCCTATGGTTGCGGCCGTGTGCCCGTCCCTCGCCGACGCGGCGTGGGGGTTTCCGCCCGTCCGACCTGGTTCTTCCCCTTGGCCGCTGCCCCACCATGCCCAAACCCAAGAATCGCACCCTGCGTCTGGCCGTCCCGGTCGTCGCGTCCCTCTTGGGGATCGCGGTGGCCTTCGCGTTCTATCGCAGCAGCCAGAACACCACGACGCGGCCGCTCCCGGCGGTGAACCCCTTGCCGCTGGCGGCGCAGTCACCCCCGACTCGCGATGCCGGGACGCCACCGGCGGGCGTGGCGGCGGACATGCCGGTGATGACCCCCGCCGCGGGGAACCAGACCCCCGCCGCGCCGCTGGCGACGGCCGAAGGGCTGCGGGCGCTGGTGCTGGACGGGGGCGTGGGGGCGTTCGAGGGGGTGGGGTCGCTCGATCCGGCGAGCGGATATCTCCTGCGGGTGGAGTTCTCCCACTTGGGGGCGGGGGTCAGGTCGATCGATCTGACGAACCACTACACGACCCTGAAGGAGGATGAGCACGTCCGGGTGCAGGAGGAGCGGACGCGGCTGGAGCTCTCCGGCCCGTCGACGGTCCTGACACCCTTCGCGGCGCTGGCGGTGGAGGTGAAGCCGGAGCTCGGTGCCGGGGCGACGGTGCCCTTGATTGCGCCCGGGGTGTGGCGGCAGGTCGCGCCTGGGGCGTTCGAGGCGACCGTCGGGGACGCGGCGGGGACGCCCGTGCTGCGGGTGGAGCGGGCGTTCGGGGTGTCGCCGGGGTCGCACGACGTGACGGTCCGTCAGCGGGTGGTGAACCTGACCGGGTCGGCGCTGGCGGTGCGGCTCTTCGAGACGGGCCCGGTGGACCTGCCGCAGGGCGCGGCGACCTACGGCGGCGACAAGCGGCGGGTCAGGTTCGGCTATCTGCTCTCGTCGCGGCAGGACCCCACGCGGGCGGCGGTCGTGTCGAACGACTTCCTGCTGGAACGCGCGGAGGTCCTCGGGGACCGCGAGCCCCTGACGGACTCGGCGGGCCTGCCCGTGGTGGGGGCGGGGGGCGTGCAGCTCACGGGGTATCGCGACCGGCAGGCGTGGCCGACGGACAAGGGGCTCGATCGCGGGTACGAGCTGGTGTGGGCGGGCCTGACGAACCGGTACTTCGGCGTCGCGGCGCATCCGGCGGTCGATCCCGCGGCGCCGGTGCGGCCCTTCGGGTGGGTCGACGCGGTGAGCCGCGTGGTGCTGGAGGGGGCGGACGCCGCGTCGAGCGCCATGGCGCTGCGGCTGGACGGCAAACTGGTCTCCCTCGCGCCGGCGGCGGGGTCGGCGGGGACGGGGGCATCGGCGGCGGACCTCTCGCACTCGATCTTCGCCGGTCCGCTCGACCGGAGCGTGATCCGGGCCGAGCCGGCGCTGGACGCGGCCCGTCTGGCGGGGCTGGTGGTGTACAACTTCGGCGGGATGTGCGGCTTCTGTACGTTCCCGTTCATGACGGGGCTGCTGCTGTGGCTGCTCCACATCCTGCACGACGTGGTGTTCAGGGACTGGGCCCTGGCGATCATCTTCCTGGTGGTGGTGGTGCGGACCTTCCTGCACCCGGTGACGCGCTGGTCGCAGATCCGCATGGCGAAGTTCGGCAAGCAGATGCAGGCGGTGGGGCCCAAGCAGAAGGTCCTGCAGGAGAAGTTTAAGGACGACCGGTCCAAGCTCCAGCAGGAGACGGCGAAGCTGTGGGCCGAGGAGGGGATCAGCCCCGCGGGATTCCTGGGCTGCGTCCCCATGCTGCTGCAGACGCCGGTCTGGATCGCGCTGTACGCGACGCTCTTCTTCGCGGTGGAGCTGCGTCACGAGGCGGGGTTCTACGGGGTCTTCCAGTCGATCCAGCCCAAGGCGTTCCCGACGTGGCAGTTCCTGGGCGACCTGGCCGAGCCGGACCGGCTGCTGGACTTCGGCCGGTCGCTCGTGAACGTGCCGCTGCTCGGGGAGATCAGGTCCCTCAACGTGCTGCCGCTGCTCCTGGGCGTGGTCTTCTACATCCAGCAGAAGTACCTGACGCCCGCGTCGACCATGACCATGACGCCCGAGCAGGAGATGCAGCAGAAGATGATCAAGTGGATGACCGTGATCATGTTCCCGCTGTTCATGTACAACGCGCCGTCCGGGCTCGCGCTCTACTTCACGGCCAACTCCACCATCAGCATCCTCGAGAGCCGGTGGATCCGCTCGCACATGGACAAGCACGGGATGCTCGACCTCGACAAGATGCGGGCGGAGCGACAGGCCCGCCGGGCGGGCAAGCCCCCGGGCCGCGTGGCCGCGGCGGGCGGCTTCCTGGCGCAGCTGCAGGCCCTGGCCGAGCAGAAGAAGAGCGAGTCCGACCGCGGGAAGGGCAAGGGCAAGGGGCGGTAGCGCGCGGAGCCGCGGCCGCGGATCGGAGCGGAACGCCGTGACCGCCGTGACCACCGTGACCACCGTGACCACCGGGGAGACCATCGTGGCGGCGTGCACCGGGTCCGGGCGGGCCCCGCGCGGGGTCGTGCGGGCGTCGGGGCCGCGGGTGCCGGCGTTGCTCGCGGGGCTGGTCGCCGGCGCTCCGGTGGGGCGTGGGTCCGGCCCGGCGGCCCTTCGGCTGGGCGGGCGAGAGCTGCGGGTGCTGGTCTCCCGGTTCGTCGCGCCCGCGTCGTACACCGGCGAGGAGTGCTTCGAGGTCCAGGTGCCGGGGAACCCGGCACTGGTCGAGCGAGTCGCGGCGACCTTCGCGGCGGAGCCGGGGTGTCGGCTCGCCGGTCCGGGGGAGTTCACGGCCCGGGCGTACCTGGCGGGGTGCCTGACGCTCGTGGAGGCGGAAGGCGTTGCGGCGATGATCGCCGCGGCGACGGACGCCGGGCTCGAGGCCGCGTCGCGTCTGGCCCGCGGCGAGGCGGGGGCCGCATACCGCCGGTGGGGGGAGGAGGTCGCGACGCTGCTGGCGCTCGTCGAGGCGGGGATCGACTTCACGGATCAGGAGGACGTGGTGGCGATCGAGCCCGCGGCGATGGCGGCGCGGGTGCGCGGGCTCGTCGCCCACATCGAGGCGAGGGTCGGCGCGACGGAAGGGATGGAGGCGTCGGAGACGCTGCCCCTGGTCGTGCTCGTCGGCCGCCCAAACGCGGGCAAGTCGACGCTCTTCAACGCGCTGCTGGGCCGGCCGCGGGCGGTGGCGAGCCCGATCGCCGGGACGACCCGTGATGTCCTGGCGGAGGAAGTCGACCTGGGCCCGGTGCGGGTGCGCCTGGCGGACGTCGCCGGGGTTGGCGCGGTCCGTGCGAACGGCGTGACCGGTGAGATCGAGGCCGCCGCGGAGGGGGCGGCGCTGGCCGCGGCCACCTCGGCGGACGTGCTCTTGCGGTGCGATCCGACCGGGCGGTTCGACGCGGCGGACGGAGGAACGGACGCGAACGACGCCGCAGGGCGGACGATCCGGGTGCGGACGTTCGGGGACCGCCCCGGCGCGACGCCGCCGGGGGCGATCGGAGTCTGCGGGCTCGATGGATGGGGGGTGGACCTGCTGCGTGCGGCGATCGCCGAGGCCGTTCTGGGGGCGGGTGGTGGCGCGGGAACGGACGTCGCCGCGGTGCTGCCGCGGCACCGGCGCGCCTTGGCGCAAACGGCGGCGGCGCTCCGCGAGGCGGCGGCCGTTGCCGGGGAGGGAAGGTGGCGGCGCCCCGAACTGGCGGCTGGGGCGTTGCGGGCGGCGCTCGACGCGCTGGGCGAATTGACGGGGAGGGAGACGCCCGACGACGTGCTGGGGCGGGTGTTCGCGACGTTCTGCGTCGGCAAGTGAGCGGGATCTAGGCCCCGAACGCCGCCTCGAGGAACGCGTCGAGGTGGCGGGTTCGGAACGATTCGACGGCCGCGGCCGTGGTCGCGGCGTCGAGGCCCCAGCAGCAGACCAGGGGCGAAGGGGCCTCGAAGTGGCCCTGGACGATCATGCGGCCTTCGACGGCGAGGATGCTGGGAAGGCTCTCGGCGAGGGACGCGGTGAGGGCGTTGACGCCCGGGCCGCCCACGGCGATGGTGGGCAGGGCGCGGAGGTCCTGCTGGTTCAGGTACCAGAGGTCGCAGAGGACCAGGACCTGCTCCGGGCCGGGCTCGTCGCCGGCGAGGTCGGTGAGGCGGTCGCGGATGTGCTCGCGAAGGGCGTAGGCGATGGGGCGGTCGAAGACCTCGGCGGTGGGGTGGGCGCCGGTGACGATCATGATCGACGCGAGCGATGCGTCGTTGGGAGGGCCGGCGTCACCGTCTCGGGGGCGTGTGGCCATGGTGAAGTTTCCTGGGCGCGATGGCGGTTGCGCGGCGGGGGGATGACTCGCGGGCGGAAGGGGGCAACGATACAGGCATGAGCATTCCCATGCTTGCGGCCCAGGACGAGCCCGCGCCGGCCACGCCCGTCTCCCCCGAGCCTCCGCCCGCGGCCGAGCCCGCGCGGGACGGCGGGGGGACCGCCACCGCGACCCGGCCGACGCCGCGGACCGCCCCGCCGCGGCTGGAGAAGCTGCCGCCCTTCAAGGTGCTGCTGCACAACGACGACGTGAACGACGTGCAGTTCGTCGTGCGGAGCATCGTGGAGCTGACTCCCCTGAAGCTGGAGCGGGCGGTGCAGGCGACGATCGAGGCGCACACGTCCGGGGTGTCGCTCTTGGTGACGACGCACAAGGAGCTCGCCGAGCTCTACCGCGACCAGTTCACGAGCAAGGGGCTGACGGTCACGATCGAGCCGGCGTAGGCCCGCCGCGGCCTCGGCCCCGATCTTTCCGGACCGGGCGGTGGCCCTTGGGATACGACGCGCCCTCCCGCAAGCAATCGCCGGGCGGATCTTCCCGCTTCGTCCGATAGGCGCTCCCTTTTCCGCAGGTGTTCCCGACGCGGCCCAGGCGTCGTCGGCGCGAGGTCGTCGGGCCCCGCTTTCGTCCCGCGACCCCACGGCTGCCTCCGGGCCGTCGATGGAAGGATCGCCGGGACGACGCGCGACGAACGCGCGGCGTGCCGGCGTCAAGGAGCGCGGGACATGGCGACTGTTCATCTGGGCGACCTGCTCGTGAAGCACGGCGTGCTGACCCCCGTCCAGCGGGACGAGGTGCTGACCGCGCAGAAGGCCCGAGGCGGCCCCTTCGGCGCGATCGCGGAGGAGATGTACGGCGTGAGCCCCGCCGCGGTTGAGCGGGCGTGGGCCGAGCAGTACGCGGCGATGTCCGCGCCCGTCGACCCCCGCCTTTACTCGATCAACCCCCGGGCGCTCGAGGTCATCACGCGCCGCCAGGCGTGGCAGTTCCGGATGATCCCGCTGGAGTTCAACGGCGACGAGGTGCTCGCGTGCACGACGCAGGATCATCTGGTGCGAGCCCTCAAGTTCGCCGGCTGGCGACTTGGGCACGCCTGCCAGTTCGTGCTCACCGACGCCGCGTCGCTCGGAGAGGCGCTCGCCAGACACTACCCGATGGCGGGGATGACCCCGGAGATGGTCAATTCGGGGTACGCGGCGAGCCCGGGGACGTGAGCCAGGGAGGGTGAACGAGCCCCGAGCGTGAGAGGCATCGCGCTCCTCCTGGGTCTGGGAGTATTCCGACTCTCGTGGTATCGGAACGCTCGGGAGGTGCCCGCGATCCCTGTCGAGTGGGTGGCGGGCACGTTGAAGGGCGCGGTCGCCGCGGCGCTGGTGTTGCTGCTGGTGGCCGCGTGGAGCATCTTCACCGAGAGGAAGAGGGCGCGTCCGTGGCTCGCGGCGATCATTCCCCTGCCGTTCGCGCGGCTGGAGTGTTGCAAGCCCGATGGCGACGCGACGGACAGAAAGGGGAGAGCTAGCGCCGCGCTCGATATCACCCCGGATCGTGGCGAGGAGTTCTTGGCGGTATCCCACGATCGCGCCGTGCTCAGACGCGCCTGGATGTTGCGGGTCGCGTACGCGAGGCTCTCGAAGGCCAACGAGCGGGTGAACAGGCGTATCGGGCGGGGCGTATCGCTGATGGGTGCGAGTTTTCTCGTTCTCGCCGTGGTGATCGTGTGGTATAGTTTCGCGGCGGGAGGGCGGATCGATGACCAGCGCGACGCAGGCCAGAATCAGACGGATGACCCAAGCTGAGCTCAACGCCTCGGCCGATCGTGAAATCCGCATGCTCCAGCTCGAGGCGCGGAAGATCGACCGCGAGCGGAAGCGGGCCACCAAGATCGCCCGGCGGAGCTTTTTCGGACGCTTTGTCGAGAGCTTGGCGACCTGATCCGGACGCGGCGTTTGGGTATGTGGCCCGTCGATGGCGGCCCCCTACACTTCCCTTCCTTGCCACACGCCATCCAATCCAAGCCGCCACTCCGGCCCGATCCCGCCGCGCCCGTCACCGAGGGGGACGACACCGTCCGCACGGTCTCGCTCGTGAGCCTCGGGTGCCCCAAGAACCTGGTCGACTCCGAGAAGATGCTGGGCTTGCTGGCCGAGCAGGGGTTGGCACCGATCTCCCACGATCCGGGGGGCGAGGGCTTCGGCGGGGCGGATGCGGTGGTGGTCAACACGTGCGGCTTCCTGGAGGCGTCCAAGGACGAGTCCTTGGGCGTCATCAAGGAGGCGATCGCCGCCAAGGGGCGGGGCGAGGTGAAGCGGGTGGTGGTGGCCGGGTGCCTCGTGCAGCGGCATCGGGCCAAGATGCTCGAGTGGGCCCCGGGGATCGACGCGATGGTGGGGGTCTTCGACCGCGACAAGATCGTCGAGGCCGTGACCGGGCGGGCGCCCGGGCGGCAGACCTTGGCGGAGGCCTCGGACGGGCCCCGGTACTGGATCGCCGGAAACGCCCTGCAGGCGGCCAAGGCGCGAGGGATCGCGACGGCGGGGCTGACCGTGAACGGCAAGGACGGCAAGGGGCTTGGGTACTTCGAGGACGACTCGGCCCGGCTCCGCCTGACGCCGCGGCACTACGCCTACCTCCGCATGAGCGAGGGGTGCAACCAGAACTGCGCGTTCTGCACGATCCCGAGCATCCGCGGCAAGATGCGGTCCAAGCCCATCGATCGCATCGTGGCCGAGGCCCGGGAACTGCTGGCCGACGGGGCCTTCGAGCTGCTGTTGATCGGGCAGGACACGACCAGCTACGGCGACGATGTGGGCTTCGGCCTCGACCCCGCGCGCCCGTTCGCGGCGGGCCTGCCCGCCCTCCTCAAGGCCCTCAGCGACACCATCGATCAGACGGGCGGTGCCGGGTGGGTGCGGCTGATGTACGCCTATCCGACGAACTTCACCATGCCCATCGTCGACGCCTTCGCCGAACTGGCCGATCGGGGGAGGCTGCTGCGGTATCTCGACATCCCGCTCCAGCACGCCAGCGACAACGTGCTCGCCGGGATGCGGCGGTACGTGACGCGCCAGCAGCAGGAAACGCTGATCCGGGCCCTTCGCGACCGCATCCCCGGCATGGCCATCCGGACCACGTTCATCTCCGGGTTCCCCGGCGAGACCGAGGACGATCACCGGCAGCTTCTCGAGTTCGTCGAGGAGATGCAGTTCGACGCCTTGGGCGTCTTTGAATACTCCAAGGAGCCGGGCACCGTCGCCGGCACGATGGAGGAGGATCCCCGCCTGGCCGTGCCTCCCGAGGTCAAGAAGCGTCGTCGGGACGAGGTGATGGAGTTGCAGCAGGGGCTGGCGTTCGAGCAGGCCGCCTTCCTGGCCGAGCAGTTCGACGAGAAGCGTCCCGCGGCTGGGGGCGTGCAGTTCGACGTGCTGATCGACGAGGCCATGCAGGCGACGGGGCGGGCCACGACCGGCGTCGGAGCCGGTGGTCGGCTCTATAAGGGCCGGGCCTACTTCCAGGCCCCCCAGATCGATTCGGTCACGTACGTCCAAGCCCGGGAGCGGTTGAGCCCCGGCGAGCTCGTCCGGTGCACCGTGGTGGGCAGCGACGGCTACGACCTCGTCGCCAAGCCCACGGCCGAGCTGGACGCCAAGGTGTCGCTCAAGGTGCTCCGCTAGGAGCTCGGGCGGCCTCCGGAAGGCATGGGGCCGACGGTCGCGGCCTTTCGAGCGTTCCGGCCGTTCCTGCCGATACCCTGCGATCATGCTCCGCCCCGGGCAGGTCATCGCGCTCTGCGTCTTCGCCCTCCTGACGATCGGGGTGGTGATGGTCAACTCCGCCGGCATGGCCGTCGCGCCCGTGGATTCCTCCCTCGATTCGGTGCCATCGGTCAGCACGCGGTCCATCCTGCTCTCGCGAAGCACGGTCTACATGGGGCTGGCGATCCTGGCGATGGGCGTCGGCTCGATGCTGCCGGTGCGTCGGGCGGCGGCGGTGCTGGCCGGGGGGCGGGACGGGCGAGAGGGCTTGGCGCCCCTGATGGTGGGGGCGGGCGCGCTGGTCGTCGTGTGCGCCCTCGTGTACGTGCCGGGGCTCAGCCGCGAGGTGAACGGGTCGAACAGGTGGCTCCGGCTGCCGGGCCTGGGCACCGAGCTCTCGCTCCAGCCCAGCGAACTGGCCAAGTGGGGCCTCGTTGTGGTCATCGCGTGGTACGGCGCCGCTCGGGCGCGGGTACTCCACGAGTTTTGGGCCGGGCTGGTGCCGGCGCTGCTGGCGGTGGGGGCGGTGGCCGGGTTCATCATCGTCGAGGACCTGGGAACGGGGACGCTCATCGCGGCGGTGGCGTGCCTGATGCTGCTGGCCGCGGGGGCCCGGGTGTGGCACTTCGCCATGTTCGTGCCTCTGGCGGTGCTGGGGTTGGTGGGGGCGATCCTGACCAGCCCCTACCGGGTGAAGCGGATCCTGGCGTTCATCGACCCCTACGCCGATCCGCAGGGGATCGGGTACCACGCGATCCAGTCGCTGGTGGCCATCGCCGGCGGCAAAGGCTTCGGGCGGGGGCTGGGCCACGGGCTGCAGAAGTTCAACTACCTGCCCGAGGACACGACCGACTTCATCTTCGCGATCATCTGCGAGGAGCTGGGGATCGCGGGCGCGGCGGTCGTCATCGGCCTCTTCGGGGCCCTGTTGTGGGCCGGGTTCGTGGTCATGCGCCGCGAGAGCGACGCGATGCTCCGGCTGGTGGCGCTGGGCGTGGTCGGCACGGTCGCGCTGCAGGCGATCATCAACCTCGCCGTGGTGACGGCGCTGGCGCCGACCAAGGGGATCGCGCTGCCGCTGCTGAGTTCCGGCGGGACGGGATGGATCCTCACGGCCTTCTCGATGGGCCTGCTCGTGGCGATCGACCGGACGCAGACGGAAGACGCGGGTGCCACGGCCCGCGGCCTCGGAGCCGTTCCGGCGTCCTCTGCATATTGACAGACCGCACCGGGCCGAAGCCGGGCCCGGTGGCACCCGGCGTTCCAACTCCATGTCGCACACCCAACCCCGCACCGTCCTGTTCGCTGGCGGGGGCACGGGGGGGCATCTGTTCCCGGCCTTGGCGATCGCCGAGGAACTCCTGGAGCGGGCGCCCGGGATGCGGGTGCGGTTCCTCGCGTCGGCGCGGACGCTTGACGCGGAGATCCTGCGGGCAGAACGGCTGGCGGGCGCGCCGCCGGACTTCGAGGCGATTCCCGCGCGTCCCTTCGGCGTGCATCCCGGGACGCTCGCGCGGTTCCTGCTGTCGTGGGGCGGGGCGGTGCGGGCGGGCCGGGCGGCGATCCGACGGGCGGAGGCGCCGGTCGTCGTCGCGATGGGCGGGTTCGTCGCCGCGCCGTGCGTGCAGGCGGCGCGGGCCGAGGGCGTGCCCGTGCTGATGGTCAACCTGGACGCGACGCCGGGGCGGGCGAACCGATGGATCGCGCGGCACGCGGGACGCGTCCTGACCGCCGCGGCGGTGGAGGGGGCGGCGTGGGAGGTCGTCCCGCCGATCGTCCGGCGGTCGGCGCGGCCGCCGGGGGACGCCGCGTCGTGCCGGGGCCGTTTCGGGCTCGATGCCGACCGGCCGACGCTGCTCGTGACGGGCGCGAGCCAGGGGGCCTCATCCATGAACCGGCTGCTGGCGGCGATGGTCGCGCGTGATCCGGGGGTCTTCACGCGGGGTGGGTGGCAGGTGATCCACCAGACCGGCAAGGCCGATGTCGAGGAGACGCGAGCGGCATATCGAGGGGCGGGCATCCCGGCCGTGGTGGAGCCGTTCCTTCGCGAGATGGGCACGGCGTGGGGCGCGGCAACCGTGGCGGTGAGCCGCGCGGGGGCCGGGCTGGTGGCCGAGTCGTGGGCGAACCGGGTTCCGACCCTCTTCCTGCCCTATCCGTTCCATCGGGACCAGCACCAGCGTCGGAACGCGGAGCCTCTCGTCCGCGCCGGGGCCGCGGAGCTGGCGACGGACCACGTCCATGTCGAGGCGAATCTGACCAGAACCGCGCCGGCCATCGCGGCATTGATGAATGAGCCCGAGCGACGCGAGCGCCTGGCCCGGGGGCTGGCGGCGCTGGGCCCGGCGGACGGGGCGGCGCGGGTCGCGGAGGCGATTCTCAGGGGCCGCTCATGAGGGATTGAGGGGGCGTGCGGGCCGCCTGCTGGTAGCATGTGGGGACCCGCCGCGGCATCGATCACGCCCGCGTCCGGCGATGGAGGCCGTCATGATCAAGATCGACCGCTCCGGCACGCCCGCTCAGCCCGACTTCCGGCTGTACGACGACGACGCCGACGGGCTGCTGGGGTCCGACCTCTTCCCGGAGCGAGTGAACCTCCTCCCCGGCACGCGGACGAGGGCGCCCGAGCCGGGGCAGAGCCTGCGGATCCTGTGGGGGCAGGACCTGCTGAAGGACCTGCTCGACGGGCGGTACCGGACGGTGGTGTGCGGCGTGAACGACGACGACAACAGCCGCGGGCTCATCGCCCAGCTGACCGAGCTGATCAGCACGAGCCAGTGGTCGGCCAAGAGCGTGACGAGCTACGCCCGGATGTTCCAGGAGTCGGTGCACGTGCACGCCGCGGCTGACCGCGAGCCCTATGTGCTCAAGTTCGACCTCGACCAGCTGCTGATCCTGGCGATCCTGCGTCCCAAGGCGCGGGCGCACTTCACGCTCGACGACCTCGCGCGTGGGTTCCGCACCGTCGCCAGGATGCTCTCGGAGCGGCACGACCGCCAGCCCGTGGCGACGGTGAGCTTCCTCAACGCCAAGGCGAACAGGCTCGAGGCGGCGGACGGACGCGAGCCGAGCTTCGAGAGCGTGCTGCGATCGATGTTCAACGCGGGATTCCGGGGGGACGTCTACACCGCCCCGGCCATGTGGCGGTTCGGGCACGTGGGTGTCTTCCCGACGTATCCCTTCCCTGAGGGAATCGACCGGATGCGGGGCGGGAGCAGCTGATCGTCGCCCTTGGGTGCGACGATTCGTGAGAGGTCGCTCAGTTTGCCTTCGCGCCGCGTTCGCGCCGCCCATCCATGATTCGCACGTCGGATGGGACGGAGCGCACCGCGGAGGCGATCATGGCGATAACCAAGAAGAAGGCCGCGAAGAAGACGGCGAGAAAGTCGGCGAAGAAGGGTCCGTGCTGGAACGGGTACGAGCGGACGCCGGGCACCACGCGGGGCGCGAAGGGAAGTTGCAGGAAGAAGTGATTCCGCGACGCGGCGACCGGCGGCGCGATGCTCAGGCTCGGTAGCCGTTCACGATGGGCATGCGGCGACCGGGGCCGAACGCGACGGTCGTGACCTTGAGCCCGAGCGCCGCCTGCCGACGCTTGAACTCGTTGACGTCGACCAGGCGGGCGATTCGGACGACGAGGGCGGGGTCGAAGCCCGTCTCGCGGGCGATCGTGGAGACGGACTGTTGCGCCTCGACGCGGCGGGCGAGGATCTCGTCGAGGACGTCGTACGGCGGGAGCGTGTCCTGGTCGGTCTGGTCGGGGCGGAGCTCGGCGCTGGGGGCCTTGGAGATGCTCGCCTCGGGGATGGGTGGGGACGCGAAGCCGCACGCGGCCCAGTTGGTGTTGATCCAGCGGGAGAGTCGGTAGACCCATGTCTTGCTCACGTCGGAGAGGACGGCGAGGCCGCCGTTCATGTCCCCGTAGAGGGTGCAGTATCCCACGGCCAGTTCGGACTTGTTGCCTGTGGTCAGCACGATCGCGCCCGTGCGGTTGGAGAGGGACATGAGGAGCGTGCCGCGAACGCGGGATTGGAGATTCTCCTCGGCGATGTCGGGGAGGCGAGCGCCGAGGCGGTCGAGGCCCGCGAGCGTGAACGCGTCGTCCAGGGTCGTGTGGAAGCCCGACCACGGGGCGTCGATGGGGATCTCGCGGCAGCGGATGGAGAGGCGGGCGGCGAGGTCGCGGGCATCGGCGCGCGAGCCCTCGGAGCTGTAGCGGCCGGGCATCGAGATTCCGAGCACCGCGCCCTGGCCCAATGCGGCCACGGCGAGCGCGGCCGTGAGCGCTGAATCGATCCCGCCGGAGAGGCCGAGGATGGCCTCCCGGAACCCGGTCTTGCGGAGATAGTCGCGGACGCCGGTGACGAGGGCGTCGAAGAGGAGCCGCTCGTCCGGTGGCTCGTCCGGGGCGTCTCGACCTGGCGCGACGTCGGGTGCTTCGGACGGGTCCACGACTAGGGGGGCCGCCGAGAACATCGGCCGCATGGCGAGCGTGCCGCGGGGTCCCTCGACGAAGGCGTGGCCGTCGAAGACGAGGTCGTCGTGGCCGCCGAGCTGATTGAGGGAGGCGACGGGGAGACCGTGCCGCGCGGCGTGGGCGCGGACGATTGCGCGGTGCTTGGCGCGCTTGCCCAGGACGAAGGGGCTGGCGGATGGGCTGACGATGAGCCGGGCCCCCGCGGCGACCAGCTCGGCGACCGGGTCCGGGAGGCGCGCATAGCGGGCGGCGAAGCCGGCGTCCTCGCCGCGCCAGAGGTCTTCGCAGATGGCGAGGCCGACCCGCGTGCCGGCGACGTCGAGCACGCAGGGACGCTCGCCGGGCTCGAAATAGCGGTCCTCGTCGAAGACGTCGTAGGTGGGGAGGAGGCGCTTGTCGTACCGGTCGACGCGGCGGCCGTCGCGGAAGGCGAGCAGCGAGTTCGTGACGCCGCCTCCGGGACGGGGAAGGGGCGCGCCGAAGACGGCCGTCAGGCCGGGGGGGACGCGGCGACCCAGCTCCTCCGCCGCGGCCGAGCAGGCGTCGACGAATCCCTCACGGAGGAGGAGGTCGCGGGGTGGGTAGCCGCTGAGGGCGAGCTCGGGGAAGACCGCGAGGTCGGCGCCGGCGGTCCGGGCGTGGTCGAGGCCCGCCGCGATGAGCGCGGCGTTGCCCGCGAGGTCGCCGATGATCGGGTTGATGGTGAGGAGCGCGAGGCGCATGACGCGCGGAATGGTATCGGTGCGCGCGGGCCGAAGGCGCGTTCCGCGGGGGGGCGTCAGGCCGGCGGCGCGGCGGCGCGAAGCCGCAGGAGTCGGTCGGGGCGGAGCCACAGGGTGCCCGCGGCGGCGGTGAAGAAGTGGACGGCGAGTTCGGTCGCGCTCACGACGAGGGCGATGACCGCGAAGGAGCTGGGGGTGACGCCCCGGAGCAGGCTGGCGAGCCCGATCGTGCCCCCCTCGCGGGCACCCACGGTGCCCGCGGGGCTGAGGACGCCGATCAGGAAGTAGCTCGACGCGGCGAGCACGGCCGTCTCGAACGTGATCGGCTCGTGGACGATCCGTGAGGCGATGACGAATCGGCCGGCCTGGATGAGGAGATCGGCGGTGCGGAGGGTGATGGCGAGGGCGAGGGTCGCGGGGGTGGCGAGCATCGCGAAGCCCGCGTGCAGCCGGGCGAAGGGGGTGGAGGCCGCGGCCCGCCGCGCGAGGCCGACCCGCGTGCGGGCGGCGAGACGGCCGAGGCGGGCAAGCCCCCGTTCGCCCGAGAAGGCGCGGGCGATCGCGAGCGTCGTCGCGAAGAAGAGGCCCAGGCCCGCGAGGGTGGAGACGACGAAGAGGGCGTCGATCCGGCCTCGCCAGAGCCCCGCGGCGAGCGGGGGGACCATCGACCCGAGGACGATCACGCCCATCGCGGCCATCCACGCCGCGACGGTGAGGAGCGGGACGCCGTCGCGGCGGGTGTGCACGGCGACGCGGAAGACGAGGCCGAGCTTGAAGGGGAGATAGTTGAGGAACGTGGCGACGGCGTTGACCGCCTCGATGTCGGCCAGGCGCAGGCGACGGACGGGGTGCAGGACGGCCCAGAAGACGCCGCCGTTGAGGAGGACGCTCGCCAGGGAGAGGGCGAAGAGCGCGGCGACGTCGAGGCGCGGTGCGCCTGCCAGGAGGGCGAACTTATCGCGGTTCTCGGGCCTCAGGGCGAGCGTCACGCACCAGGCGAGCAGGGCGAGGCCGATCGCGAAGGCGACGACCTGGACCGCGATGGCGCGGGCGCGGCTGCGGTTCACGGGGCGCTCCGGGCCGGACGAGTCTCGGGGTCGGGTTCACGGGGTGCGACGAGGAACCTGCCCGCTCGGGGCCACGCCTTGACGAGCGTCGTGTGACGCAACATCCAGCGGGACACGGCCTCGTGCGTGATGGCGGGGTCGTTCCAGCCCGAGCGTTCGAGGCGGGCGATCTCGGACAGGTTGACGAGGACCAGGTCGAAGCCGCGCTCCCGGAGCGAGGCGGACCACCGGTCGGGCGCATCGGGCGCGGCGCGGATGACCTCCCCCATGAGGGAGGCGTCCCACGTCGTGGCGTAGGCGAGCGGCCGAGCAAGGTAGAGGGGCGTAGCGTCGCCGAGCAGATAGAGGCGGGTTCCCGCCGGTGTGGCGAGATTGATGAAGGGCTCGGCGGGAAGGATCTCGAGCTGGGTGTCACGGTCGGCGTCGGACAGGCGGGAGAGGTCGTCGCGGAATGCCTCGCCCGTGAGGGTCGCCGGGCCGGGGAGGAGCATGGCGTTGGGGCGGCCGTTCCCTTCGCGGGTGAATACGCGGACGGCCAGGGCGGCCTGGGCGAGGAGCAGGATCGCGCAGATCGCGGTGGGAGCGGTGCCGCGCGGCAGACGCGAAGCGGCGAGGGAGGCGACGATCGCACCCGGGACGATCAGCGGGAAGAGGAAGCGGGATTGCAGATGGGTGGTGAAGAGCCAGAGCGCCACCTGCACGCCCAGACCGATAAGGAGCGCGGCGATCAGGCGACGACCGGGAACGGGGAGGGATCGCACGCGGGCGAGGAGGAGGCCGGCCGAGAGGAGCACGACGGGAAAGAAGAGCCCCCATTGGGGATGGCCGAGCCCGCGGTGTCCGGCGTCGTCGGGAAGGATGAGGAGGGCGAGGCGGCGGAGGAGCGGGCCGTCGAAGCGATGAGCGGAGGCGAAGCGGGCGACCTGCTCGGCGGTCCAGCCGCCGGTGCCGCCGACCTCGTTCGGGAAGAGGGCCGCGGCGAAGGGGAAGACCGGATTGCCGCTCGCGGACAGGTTGCGGATGAGCCAAGGGGCGAGGAGGACCAGCCCCGCGGCCGCGCCCA
>Ga0105049_10002283_pt1 | contig 22631 bp, 21 predicted proteins | sample MAT06_FD_78087 | JGI IMG/M metagenome (GOLD analysis project Ga0105049, IMG submission 78087) | Freshwater microbial communities from Lake Fryxell liftoff mats and glacier meltwater in Antarctica - MAT-06 | ecosystem: Environmental > Aquatic > Freshwater > Ice > Liftoff microbial mat | place...
ATTTTGAGCCCATGGAATTTCAAAAAATACACAATAAAGGACAAGCACAGCTGTTCAAAAATCAATACCTGGAGTTTTTAACGAAAACACATCCACTGGTAATCTGGGGAATATACACACCTATACTTACCCTACTCCCCTACTATGCAGTTAACGCTTTACAATACAACGGAACAACAGTGTTCCTGATTTTTTTAGCGGGTATTTTCTTTTGGACTTTCACAGAATACGTGCTACATCGTTTTTTGTTTCACCATCACCCGGATACGGAAAGTGGAAAACGCATTAATTATGTTTTACATGGTAATCACCACGAATACCCCCGCGATAAAGAGCGGTTGTTTATGCCCGCCGTTCCCAGCCTGATGTTCGCCTCCATGTTTTTCCTTATTTTTTATGTGCTTATAGGGAAATATGCCATTCCATTTTTTCCTGGCTTTATGTTTGGCTACCTTATTTATGGCAGTATGCACTACGCTATTCACGCCTTGAACCCTCCGTTTAAGTGGATGAAAGGATTGTGGCGCAACCACCACTTGCATCATTACAAAGAAAAGGATCTCGGTTTTGGGGTGAGCAGTACTTTATGGGACCACGTATTTGGAACCATGTTCGACTTAAAAAAAGAAAAGGAAAATAATGAAGAAGTGAAAAAATTAATGTTTTAATTCGGGTACTACTGAAGCCAATCTCTTTGGCTCCCCCTCTTTGCAATAATAAAAAAAACGCTGTAAAATACTATCATGTTTGGCGCCAGATAGTTCTCTATTTGAAGACCCCGTTTTTTAACAATGGTTTTAAACCTGGATAGAACTAATACACACGCAAGGTGCTTTGCCTAACACCTGTGGCAGAAATTAAATTTAAAACTTTCTTGTCATTCCCTCCGCATCCCTTAGTCATAGGCCAGACCTACCTCTTTTATATTTAAAACGTTGCGAGCCTATTTCCCAAACACCCGCTCCCCATTCACCCATGTACCCAAAACTTTGGTGTCTAAAATTTTATTTTCTTCGCAAGTCATTAAGTCATTTTCGAGCATGATAAAATCGGCCGCCTTTCCTTTTTGCAAACTTCCTTTTTCCTTTTCTTCAAATGCCGATTTGGCTGCCCAGATCGTCATGCCACGGATGGTTTGCTGCCGGCTGAGGGCCTCCTCCATTTGAAAACCGGCTGCAGGAAAATTATTCGCATCCTTGCGAACCACAGCAGCGAAAAATGTTTTAAACGGACTAATATTTTCAACCGGAAAATCAGTGCCCAAGGGCATCCATTTGTTTGTGGTCAGCAAGGTTTTGTATGCATACGCTCCCTTCATTCTTTCTGCACCCACTCTTTCGGCTGCCCAGTACATATCGCTGGTGGCATGTGTGGGTTGCACAGAAGGAATAATACTGTAATCTGTAAAAAAAGCAAAGTCGTTCGGATGCACAATCTGTGCGTGTTCTATTCTCCAACGTTTGTCGTTTTTGCCTTTTAATACTTCACCATAAATTTTTAAAAGCTCGCGGTTGCCACTGTCACCAATGGCATGCGTACACATTTGCAAATTACTACCAGCCAATTTTTGCGCCTTGTCTCTAAAATAAGAAGCCTCATTCAATAAAAATCCTTTCCATCCTTTTTGGTCGTTGTACTCATGCAATAAGCAGGCGCCCCTGCTTCCCAATGCACCATCTGCATACAATTTAAATCCACCTACGGTGAGGCGGTCGGTGGTATATCTGCCTTTTTTTATCCATCGATCGTAGTAAGTGGCATCATCTTTTAGCAATGCATAGATCTTCATTTTTAAACTGCCGCTTTTGTGCGCTGCTTCTATCAGTTCAATGGTATGCTCGCTCACCCCACAATCATGCACCCCCGTCAGGCCTTCTGCAAAACACAATGCCTGAAGCTCGCTGTAATATTGTTTGGCCAAACTATCGCTGATCTCCGGCACTTTTTCCTCTACCATTTTCATGGCATTATCTATAAGGATACCCGTGGGCTGTCCGTTTTTTAATTCAACGCTGCCGCCCGCAATTTTTGTATTGGCATTAATGCCCGCCAATTGTAAGGCTACTTTGTTGGCAATGGCAGCATGACCATCTACTCTTTTCAAATACACCGGCCGGGTAGGAAACAAACTATCTAAAATTTTGGTGTCAGGATAAGTTTTGGTGTCCCAATCGTTCTGGTCCCAACCTCGCCCATAGACCCACTCCATGGGGGCATTTACACTGTATTCCTTTACTTTCGAAACGATGGCTTCCCAGGAGGTTGTGCCCACCAGGTCTACCTTCCAGCGGTCGGTAGCAAAACCAGTAAAATGACAATGTGCATCAATAAAACCCGGAAAAATGGCTTTGCCTCCCGCATTGATCGTTTCACTGCCTTCGTATTTTTTGAGGATATCATCGTTGGTTCCCATTGCCAAAATTTTCCCATCGCTGATGGCCATGGCTTGGGCAGTGCTGAAGGAATCATCTACTGTATAAATAACGGCATGATGAACCAGCAGTGGTACTTTTTCTCTGAATTTGCAGGAAGAGAATCCCACCACAAAGAGGGTTGCAAAAAAAAGAATGGCCAGTGATTTTTGGAAAATACACATAAAAAATGTTTTTTCAAAAATAAGGCAAATCACGGCTACCTTCTTTTTAACTTTGAGGCAAGCCCACAAAAATTATGTACGATCTTACTCAAACCAAAAATTTACAAGCCGCCACATTGGAATGGTTGTCAACAACAGACGCCAACACCGTGGTTACCCAAATAGAAGCGTTGCGACAAGTGCTGCGCTTTCATGAACACCGCTATTATGTGTTGAATGATCCGCTTATCAGTGATGGAGAATATGATACCCTCTACAAACTACTCGAAAAAGCAGAACAGCATGATCACAGTCTTGTTACCAAAGACTCGCCCACGCAAAGAGTGGGTGTAGGGTTGATCAAAGATTTTCCGAAACGGCAACACTTGGTGCCGATGTTGAGTTTAGAAAATTCTTATAATGCGGATGATCTGCTCGGTTGGGACAGAAAGGCCCGGGAACTCAGTGGATTAACAGAAGTAGAATATTGTGCCGAACCCAAATTTGATGGGGCCAGTATTTCTTTGATCTATGAAGACGATCAGCTTTTCAGGGGCACCACCCGGGGTGATGGCGAAACAGGTGATGAGATCACTCCAAATATCAAACAGATTCATTCGCTGCCTTTGTCGGCAAACTTTAGCCAATACGGCATCCAGCAAATAGAAATTAGGGGCGAAGTGCTGATGAATAAAAACAATTTTGCCCAATACAACAACGGCTTAATAGAAGAAGGAATTCCTCCGCTGGCCAATCCCCGAAATGCCGCAGCCGGTAGCCTGCGTATAAAAGACACCAAAGAAGTAGCTAAAAGAAACCTCGAAGCATTTTTATACCATGTGAGTTATATCGCTGAAAGTAACACAACAGCTACCGATTCTAAAATTCCCACTACCCATTCCGGTATGCTGGAAATGTTGTGGAATTTGGGTTTCAGAAGTCCGAAGCAGGAAATGAAAGTGGTAAAAGGCATTCAAGGCATCATCGATCAAGTGCAGGAATTTGAAAATAGCCGGGATGGATTGCCTTACGAAATAGATGGCATGGTGATCAAAGTAAACGACCTTGCCTTACAAGATAAGCTCGGTATGACTTCGCACCACCCACGGTGGGCCATTGCTTACAAGTTCAAAGCTCGGCAAGCAACCAGCAAATTGTTGGGGGTAGAGTTTCAGGTGGGCAGAACTGGTGCTGTAACGCCCGTGGCCAAAATTGCACCGGTGCAGGTAGGAGGTGTAACGGTGACAAGCATTTCTGTGCACAACGAAGAATACATTCGTGAAAAAGATTTGAAAATTGGAGACACTATTTTGATGGAACGAAGCGGCGATGTGATTCCGCAGATCGTGAAATCGATGCCCGAATTGAGGGATGGTTCCGAGATCGCCATAATTTTCCCCACGCAATGTCCTGTTTGTGAAGATACATTGTACAAGCCCGAAGGTGAGGCCGTTTGGCGTTGTGTAAACATCAATTGCAAAGCGCAGGTAGTAGAGCGTATCATTCATTTTGTGAGCAAAGATGCCATGGACATTCGCAGTTTCGGCGAGGCCAACGTCCGCAAATTTTATGAAATGGGATTGCTACCAGACGTACCTACGGTGTATCGTCTCAATTTTGATGCATTAAAAAATCTGGAAGGTTTTGGCGCAAAGTCCATCGACAACCTCCGCTCGGCTATCGAAGCCAGTAAACAACAACCACTACACCGACTCATTTATGGATTGGGTATCCGTTATGTAGGGGAAACCACGGCTAAAACATTGGCTCAGTCTGTATCTAGTATTTTTGAATTTGAGCAATACAACGTCGAGCAATTGCAACAACTGCCCGATGTGGGTATTAAAGTAGCGGCCAGTATTCACAGCTTTTTTAAGAACCAGGATAATATTCAATTGCTGCAGCAGCTAAAAGAACTGGGCTTGCAAATGGAAGCTGGGAAAAAGGAAATGCTGGAAGGTAACCTCAACGCACAAACGTTTTTGTTTACAGGCACACTTGTACAACTCAAGCGCAGCGATGCCGAGGCGATGGTAGAATCGAATGGTGGAAAAATTTTAGGCGGCGTGAGCAGCAAACTCAATTACCTGGTAGTAGGTGCGGATGCAGGTAGCAAACTTGAAAAAGCAAAAAAAATACCTGGCATTAAAATTTTAAGCGAAGAAGAATTTATAAAAATGCTATCGACTTAGTAAAATAAAACATTATATTTATACTTCGCATCTTATAAACGCAAGTCCTCCTTTTGAAAAACATCCTTCACTCAATTTGTAAAAACGGGAAGTTATGATTAAAAAAAATGCCGGCGAGGTATGGAAGCAAATACAATTTGCTGGTTATAAAAACCTTAGGAAAAAATATGCTGTCTCTAACCAAGGTAGGTGTGCCAGTTATGCAGAAGATATTGTTGCAGATGGTAAACTCCTGAATGGTTCCTTAACGTCGGGGTATCGTACACTCAATCTTCATGTAGAGGAAGGCAATGGTACCATTTATATTCACAGAGAAGTGGCCAAATTGTTTTGTACCAAAAAAACTCCCAAGCATAAATTTGTGATGCACATCAATCATACCAAAGCAGACAATGGGTATAAAAACCTGAAATGGGCAACCGCTGAGGAAGTGAGCAGCCACCAGCAGAAAAGTCCGGATAAAATTGCTTACAAAGAGCGTCAGGCCAATCGAAGCAAGGGTTTGAAATTAAGCGCTTCACAAGTTAAAACCATTAAATCTGCCATTGCCAATCCACGAAGAAAACTCACCTACAAACAAATGGCCGAAAAATACGGCGTGAGCGAAATGACCTTGTACCGAATCAAAAGCGGCGAAAACTGGAGCAATGTTTAAAAGAAACTTCTGTCATCTTTTTCATATGCCTTTCGGAAGAAGGCATTTTTTTATGTATATAAATAGGCATTTTTAGCAACTTTGTGTTTCCGTATTTGTTGTTTCACTTTTATATTAGACGTTATGATTCAAGCTAGCACTATTCGATTCTTAAAAGACCTCGAAAAAAATAATGATAAATCCTGGTTCGACGTTCACCGTTCCCGTTATGAAGATGCGAGGGCTGCATTTCTGGAAAGTGTAGAAGCCATGATCAAAGCTATCGCCGTATTTGAGCCTGCCATTGGGGAGCAAACAGCCAAACAAACTGTCTTCCGCATCAATCGGGACGTGCGTTTTAGCAAAGACAAGCGGCCTTATAAGAACAATATGTCGGCCTATTTTAATGCAGCAGGCAAAAAAAGCAATCTGGCAGGATATTACGTGCACATAGAACCAGGTAAAAGTTTTGCAGCTGCGGGAGTTTGGATGCCAGAAGCAGCAGTATTGTCGAAAATACGACAGGAGATCGATTACAATTTCGATGAATGGAAACGGATCAATGCTGTAGCAGCCTTTAAAAAATTATTTCCCGAAGGAATTAACACGGATGACAAATTACAACGGCCGCCGAAAGGATATGATGAAAATAACCCTGCCATAGAAACGCTCAAACTGAAGAGTTTTATCGGGTCACGATCCTTCACAGATGCGGAAGTGATGCACAAAGATTTTACCAAAGACTTGAGTAAAACGTTCAAAGCGTTGAAGCCGATGGTAGATTTTATCAATCGGTCGATTGACTAAGAAAAATCTGTAAGGGGGCAAAAAAATGGCCAGTGATAAAAATCACCGGCCTTGCTTACCTCTGAAACCACAAGAAAAAAGTTGAGGTATATATAAAATATATCCACGTGCTAGTAACAGTTATTAATTGATTAATTGGAATATTGGCGAGAGAATATAACTCTCTGAAGCTTTTGTTAAGGATATAAGGAAAACCTGTTTAGGGTTGAGTAGGCGGTAAAAATAATACTTTTCTTTAATTTTTATAATTTATTTTGCTTTTTTTGTAAACTATTTGACATTTCTCGTTGAGCATAGGCCAATAACTGTTTTTTTTTCCTGTTATACCACCACTCCGGAGCCGCCTTTTTCATCAAAGTGTCTATCCCACGCATACCAAACAGTTTCCATACACCATTCATTTTACCAGTAAGTGAGCTTTGCATGGCACGCAAACTCATGGCAAAGCCGGCATCCAGGTATTCCATGTGGTGCCAGTAGCCTGCGGGCATAAATAGGGTATCGCCATGCTCGATGATCACTTCGTAGCCCTGTGCCAGTTTGGTGGCTGGAAAATTTTCGTAATCAAAAGAGTCGTTATAGTTGGCATAATTTGCCAGGCTCAGCACTTCCCATGGTTTGCGGTACAATTTGTATTGTTCTTCGTGCGGAAAGAGCAACACCCTTTTTTTGCCGATAAACTGGGTATGCAAAATATGACTCATGTCGATGTCGAAATGCATATGGGTAATACTACCTTCACCGCCCACAAACAACATGGGGTAGTTTTTCACAAACCCACCCATGTACATTTCCGGCCAAATGAAGTCTTTGGTAACCTGCGGTGCATGTTGAAAAATATTGAACAGGAAAATTCTAAGATCAAGAGGGCCAGCCTTTACCTTGCGTAAGTAATCACCAAACTTCATATAATCGTCTGCAGTATTGATGGGAGTGTAGGAATCACTTTTTACATTATTGTACACGCCCACTTCTTTTTCACCTAGCATATCGATGAAATAATCCCAGTTCCATTTCTGATATGCCGGCCATTCTTTTGCAAGCCCTTTGATCACCAAAGGTTTTTTGGGATCGTAATACTTCTTTTTGAATTCAGCGGGAGAAATAACCTCCACCTGGTCAACTGGTTTCAACTGCATATGGCAAATGTATTAATCAGACTTTCAAAATTAAGAATAATTTACTTCAGAAAAGTGAATGAAAAACTAATAAGCGTTAGTTTTGTACCAATAACTTATGGCAAAAATTAAAGCAGTAGCCAATGGTTCTAAAAAAGATGCCATTGTAAAAAAGGCGGCAGGGCTGTTCAGGCAAAAAGGTTTCAAAGCAACTTCCATGCGGGAGCTCGCCGAAAAAGTGGGGGTAGAAGCACCGAGTCTTTACAACCATATCGGCGGTAAAAGCGAGTTGCTGCAACTTATCTGCTTTCAGGTGGCCAATGAATTCACCCTTCACCTGCAACAGCTCGAAGAAACACCGCAGACGGTGGTAAAAAAACTCGACCAGCTCATCCGGTTTCACATCAAAATGATGCTGCAGTCTTACGATGAACTGTACGTGGCCAATCACGAATGGAAGCACTTGGAAGACCCTTATCTCTCTAATTTTTTAAGTCAACGCAAACTCTATGAAAGCCGTATGGTGCAGCTCGTGAAAGAAGGGGTAAAACAAAAAGAATTAAAAAATATTCATCCTTATGTGGCCGTACTTACCATATTATCTGCAGTTCGTGGGTTAGAATTTTGGCAGCGGCACAAAAAAGACATTCCCGCCGATGTGCTGGAAAACAACATGGTGAATCAGTTACTAAATGGGTTAATCAAATAATATATGGCAGTTCATTTTCATCCGCTCAAGATCAAGAAAATCAATAAAGAAACATCCGATTGCGTATCGATCAGTTTTGAAGTGCCAGCAGCACTAACCGCTGATTTTGCTTACCAGGAAGGGCAGAACTTAACAGTACGAGCAAACATCGGGGGAGAAGAAGTAAGAAGATCTTATTCTATTTGTACAGCACCCCAGGAGCAGCAACTAAAAATTGCCGTAAAAGCAGTAACTGGTGGACGGTTCTCTAACTTTGCTCAGCAGTTGCAGCCCGGCGACATGTTGGAAGTAATGCCGCCGGTAGGTAAATTCAATGCAAAAGCAGATGCAACAAAACCTGGCAAATTTTTGGCCATCGCAGCAGGTAGTGGTATTACACCTGTGTTGTCTATCATCAAACACACCCTTGGGCTACATCCGCAACACGAGTTTACACTGCTCTATGGCAATAAGAGCCGGAGTTCCATCATTTTCTTCGAAGACCTGGAAGCGCTTAAGAATATTTACATGGAGCGGTTTACCCTCATTAATATTTTAAGCAGGGAAAAAACAGATGCAGCTATTAACTATGGAAGAATAGACGAGGCCAAACTGCAACACTTGCAATCCCTGATACCGTTCAAAGATTTCGACAGCATTTACATCTGCGGGCCAGAAGAAATGATCATTGCCTCCAGCAATTTTTTACAGGGATTGGGTGTTGAAAAAAGTAAGATTCATTTTGAATTGTTTACGATACCTGGCCAACAAAAAGTAGCCGCCCCCTCACACCTGATCATTCCAAAAAATGACGGACCAACAAGTAGCATCACCATTAAACTAGATGGAAGGAGTTTTGATTTTAATCTGCCGCAAAACGGACAAAATATTTTGGATGCCGCATTGCAGGTAGGAGCAGATCTGCCTTATGCTTGTAAAGGAGGCGTATGTTGTAGCTGCCGGGCTAAGTTAACAGAAGGCGAAGTGAGCATGGATGTAAATTATGCACTCGAACCCGAAGAAGTGGCGCAGGGCTTTATCCTCACTTGTCAAAGCCATCCCCGTACCCAAACAGTAGTGATAGATTTTGACGTTAAATAAAGGCAGAAGTACTGCCGTTCGTTAAATTGTAAATAAAAAAAAGCTTTATAGGTTAATTAGGCTGAACAAAACTAACGTTTGTTAGTATTTTTTGTATTTTTATGCATTAAATGACACTTTATGCAATTACATGATTTAGAACAAGCGTTTCAGGATAAAATTGATCAGGAGACCAAGATAGAACCCCGCGACTGGATGCCGGAAGCGTATCGTAAAACGAATGTGCGTCAGATCAGCCAGCACGCCCACAGCGAAATTGTGGGAATGTTGCCCGAAGGCAATTGGATCAGCAGGGCTCCTTCGCTGAAGCGTAAAGCCATTTTAATTGCAAAAGTACAGGACGAAGCGGGGCACGGCTTGTATTTATATTCCGCAGCAGAAACGCTGGGCACAAGCCGCGATCAAATGATAGACGACTTAAACAGCGGCAAGGCCAAATATTCTTCCATTTTTAATTATCCTACTTTGACCTGGGCCGACATGGGGGCGGTGGGTTGGTTGGTAGATGGAGCAGCCATCCTCAACCAAGTGATGCTTTGTCGCACCAGCTATGGTCCCTATGCAAGGGCAATGGTAAGAATTTGTAAAGAAGAAAGTTTTCACCAACGGCAGGGTTTTGAATCCTTGTTGGTAATGTCTAAAGGAACAGCGGAACAAAAAGCTATGTGTCAGGATGCCATCAACCGTTGGTGGTGGCCGAGTTTGATGATGTTTGGTCCGAAAGACAGCGAGAGCACCAACAGCGACCAAAGCATGAAATGGAAAATTAAAAGGAAGACGAACGATGAGTTGCGTCAAAACTTTGTAGACATGATTGCAGTGCAGATAAAACTACTGGGCATGACCTTGCCCGATCCCGATCTGAAATGGAATGAAGCCCGCCATCATTATGATTTTGGAGAGATCAACTGGGAAGAGTTTTGGAATGTGGTAAAAGGAAATGGCCCCTGCAACAAACAACGGCTGGATGCAAGGCGCAAGGCACATGAAGAAGGCGCATGGGTGCGCGCTGCCGCTTCGGCTTATGCTGAAAAGCAATCCCAGCACCAACAAAAAGTGGCTTAACCAACATTAACTGTAAACTGGGGTAAACCTTTTATCACAGTTTTGATTTCCACGATCATCCAAAAAATTATATCATGAATCCTTGCTTTGTCAGAAAATACCTTTACGGAGATATCCCGGAAGAAACAGGTGGATCAACCGAACAGCAACCTACCAGTGCAGCAGCAGGTTGGCCTTTATGGGAAGTGTTTATCCGCAGCAAACAAGGGCTTGACCACAAACATGCCGGTAGCTTGCGTGCAGCGGATGCAGCCATGGCCATCGAAAATGCCCGAGATGTGTACACCCGTAGGCAGGAAGGAGTGAGCCTTTGGGTGGTAGAAAGTAAATTCATTCATGCCAGCAATCCGGATGATGCAGAAAGTTTTTATACCCCAGCCGAAGACAAAATTTATCGTCATCCCACTTTTTATGATTTGCCGGATGAAGTGAAGCATATGTAAGATGGAAGAGCGGAACAATCATCAAGGAAGCGTATGGTAGGATTACATTTAAAGAATCAATTCATTGCTATATTATCTCCAAAGGTTTATTAAGAGAAACCTACAACCATTAAATAGATGCTTTTGAATGTAAGTGCAGCAGTAACAATTAACTTCAAGGTAACAAAACAAGATAGAAGAGATAGAGCAGTTGTTAATTGGTTCTATCGCTTATTTTAGAAAAAATAATACAAAATGAACGCACACCCACCCATCAACTATTCAACTATTCAACTTGTAAAATATACCCTTCACCTGGCAGACAGCAACCTCATCCTTGCACAACGCAATGGAGAATGGTGTGCGCATGGACCCGTTTTGGAACAGGATATTGCCATCACTAATATTACACTGGATCTTATTGGGCAGTCAAGGAATTTTTATCAATATGCAGCTCAATTGATCAACCAATCAACCGAACAGCCCAACAACGAGGCTACGGAAGACAGTTTGGCCTATTTGCGCACAGAAAGAGAATTTAAAAATTTATTAATCACAGAATTACCCGCTGGCGATTGGGCACAAACGGTGCTGCGACAATTCTTTTACAGTTACTATCAGTTAGGGTTATACGAACAATTGCAAAACAGTACAGATGCACAAATAGCTGCCATCGCAGCAAAATCGATCAAAGAAACAAAGTACCATGTGAAGTGGAGCAGTGATTGGGTGTTGCGTTTGGGCGACGGCACTGAAGAGAGCCACCAGCGGATGTTAAAAGCTTTGGAAATGTTGTGGCAATACACCGGTGAAATGTTTGCGCCTGTTGAGTACGAATTGAATATGGGTATTGATTTCAAAGAGTTAAAAGAGGGCTGGGAACAACAGGTATTCGCGGTGTTGGAAGCAGCCACTTTATTCCAAGCCGGAGACGGTGCCCAATTGAACAGCGCATACATGCAAGCTGGCGGAAAAACGGGGGTGCATACAGAACAGATGGGTTTTATTTTGACGGAGCTGCAATACTTGCAAAGAACCTACCCGGGTGCTACCTGGTAAAGAAAACATACCATTGATGAGCAACTTAAACAACAAACTTTCCCTTGTTTCCAACAACCTGCCTACGGAGGCGGAAGCTGCTGTGTGGTCTATACTGGAAACAGTACCAGATCCCGAAGTACCAGTATTGTCGGTGCTTGACCTCGGGATAGTTCGAGATGTAAAAGTAGCAGAACCTTCTGCGGACCATCCCAAGGGTTTAGCCAGCATCACCATCACACCTACGTACAGTGGTTGTCCCGCCATGGACGCCATAAGCATGGATATTCGTTTAAAGATGATCGAACATGGCTATGGAAAAGTAAATGTTATTTCAGTATTATCGCCCGCCTGGACGACAGATTGGATGACCGAATCTGGAAAACAAAAATTAGCCGCTTACGGAATTGCGCCACCATCTCATTCGACGGTAGAAGGAGCTCCGGTAATTTGTCCGCAATGCCAATCCGCCAACACCAAGCTGTTGAGCCAATTCGGAAGCACCGCCTGCAAAGCATTGTACCAATGCAACGATTGCAAAGAGCCCTTCGATCATTTTAAATGCCATTGATAAATCCTCTTATTGCCATCGCTGGTTAGGTTGTTGATTCCAGCGTTCATTATTTGTATCTTTAGCGTTGATCAAAAAATACTCATGGATTTTAAATTATATTTTACCGAAGTAGGGCAAGTACTATTCGCCTTTATTATAGGAGCTATCATTGGTATCGAAAGAGAGTTTCGAAGTAAGCCAGCAGGATTTAGAACCATGATCCTCATTTGCGTGGGGTCCTGTTTATACACCATATTATCCAAAGAAGTTTCTGCAATCAGTCCCGATCGTATTGCCAGCAACATTGTGACTGGCATAGGTTTTATTGGCGCAGGTGTTATTTTTAAAGAAGGGATTTCTGTAAATGGATTAACAACAGCCGCTTTAATTTGGGTAACGGCAGCATTGGGAATGGCCATTGGCTACCATAATTATCCCTTGGCGATCGTTGTATCAGCGATTGTAGTGGTGGTATTGTTTATTTTAGAACCCGTTCAACGCTTCATAGAACGCTTTCATAAAGTAAAAGATTTTCGCATCAGAACAGGATCTGTTGGTCCCGCTTTTAAAGCTGAGCTGGAAGAGTATTTAGAGAATTCTAAGCTTGACTTCAGATGTATGAAAACTTCTAAAGAAAACAGCGATGCTATTTATTTGTATCGCATCAGCGCTCCCGACAGAAATTACAGCCTTATTGAAGAATACCTCATCCAGCACAAGGATGTAATAAGCTTTGATATTTAAACTAAAAATTGCGCATATGTCAGCTATAGAATTTACCATCAACCAGCAAGTGGCCGTTATCCGACTCAACAGACCTGAGAAGTTTAATTCTTTTAACAGAGCAATGGCCCTTGAACTACAGCAAGTGTTAGATGATTGTGCTGCCAATAATGAAGTGAGGGCTTTGTACCTTACTGGTAACGGCAAAGGTTTTTGTGCAGGCCAGGACCTGGGTGAACTCATGGGAGAGGAAGCACCGGGCTTTGAGGTGATATTATCCCAACATTACAATCCCATCGTCACCAGAATCAGAAACATCGAAAAGCCAGTGGTATGCGCAGTAAACGGCGTGGCTGCCGGTGCTGGCGCCAATATAGCATTGGCTTGCGATGTTGTAGTGGCAACGGCCTCCGCCTCTTTTATACAGGCATTTAGTAAAATTGGGTTGATACCAGATAGCGGAGGTACGTTTATTCTTCCCCGTTTAATAGGCTTTGCCAAAGCAAGTGCCCTGATGATGTTGGGCGATAAAGTTTCGGCGAGCGATGCAGAAAGAATGGGCATGATTTACAAAGTGATCCCTGATGAAAATTTTGCTGCAGATAGTTTGGCCATCGCCAACACATTGGCAGCCATGCCTACTAAAGGGCTCGCGTTTACGAAAAAAGCGCTAAACGCTTCTTTTGGAGCATCAATGCAAGAGCAGCTTTTGCTGGAAGATACACTCCAACAAAAAGCTGCTGCTACTTTTGATTACAATGAAGGAATCAGTTCTTTTTTAGAAAAGCGGCCCCCAAAGTTTAAAGGAGAATAATTATTGCTTGTTAAATTTTTGAACTTCTGTTTGCACGCCATCGGAATATTCCATCACATACAAACCCTTGTTAAGCTTCGATACATCCAATACAACGGTTTGCGCCATCGCAACTGACTGGTTGAATACTCTCCGGCCAGACATATCAAAAATACTGATCTGTCCGTTGCCTTTAAGACCGTTTATTCTTAATAGGTTTTGTACCGGATTGGGCGATAGTTCCAACACAAAATTTCCTTTTGTTTTGATGATGATAATGGTAGAGTAAGTGAATTTTCCGCTTTTGTCAACCATTTTGAGGCGGTAATAATTTTTATCGCTTACTAATCCTGAATTGTCAGCAAACTCATGCTGCAAACTTCCGGAAAATACTTCCGTTCCAATTTTTTTAAAATTTATTCCGTCAGCACTTCTTTCTATTTCAAAATGCGACATGTCATTTGAGGGTTCACATTTCCAGTTTAGGATACTATTTCCATTGCTGTGCCGTCCGCTGAACGAAGTAATCCGAGTGGCCAACAAACAGTTTAATGAAACAATTGCTGCATCAAAATTTCCGTAATTACCCATATTGACCTGAAAGCGATAGTTGCCAGGAGGTAATGTTGTATTGCCAGATAAGTAATACCAGATTTCCTGGGCAGGTACTGCGCCATCTGCAATGGTAAACAACCTGGTGCTGGAGGTGCTCACCACTGTACTGCTGCCTAGATCAATAATATCAATACTTGCAGTCCAGTTCGTATAGCCGCTCTGCTCCCGGCTAGAAAAATAACCTCCGAAAGCAACAGGCAAGGTAACGCCCGTTACAGTAAAGTCTTGGTAAAGCGTGCCTCCAGCACTCGTAATATCTATGTATTGGGTACCATTCTGGGCGTTATCCGGTCCGCCTACGTAAGCACTTCCATTTGTTCTTATCACATTAAATGGTCCGCCGGTCATTGTCCATCCACCCCAGCTGAACAAACCAGTAAGATTATTCCCGATAGCGGGTTGTACCGGGGACTCAAAATCCGCATTGGTTAATACGTTGCTGCCACATTGTGCAATTGTTTGTTGGGCAGTGCTAAAAATTGAAACGAAAAGAAATAGTGTAGTAAATTTTCTCATGCTGTATAGTATTTTTACTACGAATGTATAAGATTTAGCAATACGGCACTAAAAAACGTAGAGGATATTTTTTTTTATTTACAATGCAGGAAACTTTTCTAAATATGCTTCGCCCATTTTTCAACTAAATTTACAAATCAGTAAAACAAAAAAAATGGATACAGACCTTTCAAACAGAGTAGTGACTCACATGATGCAGCACGACCTATTTAGTCAATGGTTAGGTATCGTTATACTGGAGGTAAAAGCGGGCTATAGTAAAATCAGCATGACAGTGAGGCCCGAGATGATCAATGGATTTGGCATCGTACACGGTGGTGTAGCCTTTTCAATGGCAGATAGTTGTTTTGCATTTGCTTGCAATAATCGCAATGTATTGTCGGTAGCATTGGATACCTCCATTAATTTCATCAAGCCCGTACACGTAGGAGATGTATTATTGGCCGAAGCAAAAGAGATCCATAACGGTAAATCTACCGGACTTTACCACATCAGTATCTACAATCAAAACAATCATTTAGTAGCTGCGTTTAAGGGTACCTGTTATAGAACAGGGAAGGCCTTGATCAAACATTTATAAATATTGCAGCTGCTTTCTCAGTTTCATTAAAATGTTTTCACAACGTAATTTCATTTTTTCATCCATTCAGTTCTACAAATATTGATTACACCATGATCTATCAATTCAAAAATTTTATTCCCGTTGTTCACCCATCTGCCTTCGTGCACCCGCAAGCGGTGGTAACAGGCAATGTGATTATTGGAAAAAATGTGTACATCGGGCCAGGTGCTGCTTTGCGGGGCGACTGGGGACAGATCATCATTGAGGATGGATGCAATGTGCAGGAAAATTGTACCATTCACATGTTTCCTGGCATACAGGTATTGCTTAAAGAAGGGGCACATATTGGTCATGGTGCCATTATTCATGGAGCTACTGTTGGGAAAAACTGTTTGGTAGGAATGAACGCTGTATTGATGGACAATGTGCAACTGGGTGATGAGTGTATCGTGGGTGCACTCTCCTTTATCAAAGCAGATGAAGTGATACCGGCCCGGTCGGTGCTGGTGGGCAATCCGGCAAAAATTGTTAAAACGGTAACAGATGAAATGATTGCCTGGAAAACTTCTGGAACGGCATTGTACCAGCAATTGCCAGATGATATGCGTGCTTTTTGGAAGCCCTCTGAACCGCTAACCGAACCACCAGCCGATATGGCATTTCAGGAATCTAGTTACAAAACCTGGCAGCAGCAACACAACAAATAAAACGGTAAATTTTTTCGTGGGTAACAAAATAAAGCGGTGTGTTTAAAAAAGCTTCATCGGTTATCTTCCTACAACAATTTATCTTCCTTTTTTTCCGCATGAAAATCCGGCAAGCGTCCGTCTCCTTTACTGGCAATGCTGCCGTCTGGGAGCGCTTTCATTCGCAACGTTCGTTATACAGCTCGCTTCAAAAATCGCAACCAGGCGCCATAACATAACATACAAGTGAATCCTTGCAACGATAGCTGTATATTTTTCGCAAAGGCTTCATTTTTATTTCTTGTGAAAATGGAGTGCTGGGTTGTTGGATGCTGGTTGGCAAACGATCGATTTGAACGGTTTCGTCTGGCGTTCACCTGGCACCAGTGGTGCTGTTATCGCCCGTTGTTGCTGTGCCGGTACCACAGGCTACTAAGGCACAAATGGCTATAAAAAGGAAGGCTTTCATGCTGACAATTTAATGTTTACCCGTTGAATGGCGATTTTTTTCGCACCTTTGCAGCCAATGGAAAAATCAAATTTTGTAGATCAGATCAAGATATTCTGCCGCAGTGGGCATGGTGGAGCAGGCAGTAAACACTTTTTACGCAATAAATTAACGGCCATGGGCGGTCCGGATGGTGGTGATGGCGGTCGTGGCGCACACATTATTATCAAAGGCAATGCGCAATTGTGGACATTGCTACACTTGCGGTACTACAAAAATGTTTTGGCAGAGGATGGAGGCAACGGTGAGGGTAACAACAGTTCGGGTAAAACTGGAAAAGACATCATCATCGAAGTGCCGTTGGGTACCATCGCTAAAGATGCAGAAACTGGTTTGCAGGAAGCAGAAATTTTAAAAGATGGAGAGGAAGTGATTTTGGTGAAGGGCGGAAGAGGTGGGTTGGGAAACAGCAATTTTAAAACCTCTACCAACCAATCACCAGAATATGCGCAGCCAGGCGAAGATGGAATAGAAGCATTCAAAATATTAGAACTCAAAGTGCTGGCAGATGTGGGTTTGGTAGGATTTCCCAATGCTGGGAAATCGACCTTACTGAGCAGTATCACCGCTGCCAAACCTAAGATTGCGGATTATGCATTTACTACTTTAACCCCGCAATTGGGAATGGTTGAATATCGCGATAGCCGAAGTTTTTGTATCGCCGATTTACCCGGTATCATCGAAGGTGCAGCAGAAGGAAAAGGACTAGGCCATCGTTTTCTCCGGCATATTGAGCGAAATTCTATTTTGTTGTTTTTAATTCCGGCAGATAGCAAAGACCATAAAAAAGAATTCGATATTTTAAAAAATGAACTGGAACAGTACAATCCGGAAATGCTGCAAAAAGATTTTGTAATAGCTGTTAGCAAATCAGATATGCTGGATGATGAACTCAAAGAAGCCATTGCGAAAGAGTTACCCAAAAAAATTCCGCATATATTTATTTCCTCTGTCACCGGACAAGGGTTGTCGACACTAAAAGACCTGCTTTGGAACACTTTGAATGCGCCTGCTTCCAGTTAGGGGTTATTCAAAGTAATCGGAAGGGTTACAGCCTGTTTGCTTAATTTTATTGCATCGATTGTTTTAAAAAAGCTCAACTTCAGCCATATGCATTCAACCATCATTGCTGGTATAGGTCATTATGTACCTGCCAACATCGTTACCAACAACGACTTATTACAATACATGGAAACCTCCGACGAGTGGATCCAGGAACGTACCGGTATTAAAGAACGTAGGTATGCCAACAGAACAGGGGAAACCACCACTACCATGGGAGTAGAAGCTGCTCGCATTGCGATTGACAGAGCGGGTATTACCAAAGATGATATAGACTTTATTTTATTTGCCACCTTGAGTCCCGATTATTATTTTCCAGGTTGCGGGGTGTTGCTGCAACGAGCGCTTCAAATGAAAGAAGTAGGTGCATTAGATATTAGAAATCAGTGCAGCGGTTTCGTGTATGCGTTATCGGTAGCCGATCAGTTTATTAAAACAGGCATGTATAAAAATATTCTATTGGTATGCAGTGAAAAACATTCTTTTGGGCTCGACTTTAGTACGAGGGGCCGAAACATCTCCGTTATTTTTGGCGACGGGGCTGCTGCGGTAGTATTGCAGCCTGCCAAAGAATCGGGTAGAGGTATTTTAAGTACACATTTGCACAGCGATGGTGGGAGTGCAGAATTGCTGGCGATGTGCAACCCTGGCACACATGCCAACCATTGGATGGATACACCCGTGGCTAATTTTGAGGAGGCTCCCATCGGCGAAATGTTTATGAGTCATGCTATGATTGACCAGGCACAAAATTTTCCGAATATGGATGGACCGGCAGTATTTAAAAAAGCAGTAGTAAAATTTCCGGAAGTGATACTGGAGGCATTGGCACAAAACAATTACCAAGCCTCCGATCTAAAATTGCTCATTCCACATCAGGCCAATTTACGCATCTCACAATTTGTACAACAGAAATTACAATTAAGAGACGATCAGGTATTTAACAATATTGAAAAATACGGAAACACCACTGCGGCTTCTATTCCCATTGCACTGAGTGAGGCTTGGGAGGCAGGAAAAATCAACAAGGGCGACCTGATTTGTATGGCGGCATTTGGCAGTGGCTTCACCTGGGGAAGCGCATTGATGCATTGGTAATCTATGTTTAAATAGGTTGGAATTTTGGTTATCTATTCTACCTTTGTCCCAAAAATTAGTGGTAGGTGGATACGTTCATTTATACTGAAGGATTCACGTATTTTACATTTGCTCACCAGCATCTCCATTTGAGGCGTCTATGAAACGGAAAATCGCTTATTTTATCAATCCTATTTCCGGTACAGAAAGTAAGGACTCGATCATCAAAATGATTGAGGAACAAACGACAGCACAGGACATCTTTTTTCGGATTTTAGAAACAAGGGCCGATGGTAATTACGACTTTTTACCAGCACTCATTGTTCAGGAAGCATTTACGGATATTGTTATTTGCGGGGGAGATGGCTCCGTAAACCAAATCACCGCTCACCTGCTGCAAAGTGACGTAAATGTAGGCATCATTCCCATGGGTTCTGGCAATGGACTAGCCCTGACAGCGGGTATTGCAACCCAACCTGGAAAAGCATTGGAGATCATCTTCAAAGGCAATGCTGCATATATTGATGCATTTTACATCAACAGCCATTTTAGTTGCATGCTCTGCGGATTGGGTTTCGATGCAAAGGTAGCACATGATTTTGCGGAGCAAAAAAAACGTGGTTTAGGTACGTATGTGAAACAGACCATCAAGAATTTTTTTTCCGCCATTCCCTATCCGTTTATTATTAAGTTGAATGACCTGGAAATAAAAACAGAAGCATTTTTCATCAGCATTGCCAACAGCAACCAATTTGGCAACCAGGTTACTATTGCGCCCCGCGCTAGTTTGAGGGATGGTTTTTTAGATATCGTCATTGTAAAAAAAATGAGCAAGCTTCGTTTGTTGTATGCTGTTTTGTTACAGATCAAGATGGGGCAGATCACCAATACCGAAAAAAAGTTTCGCCAAAAAGATATTTTTTATTTTCAAACGAAGCAGCTCCTGATTGAAAATCCCAAACATGCACCGCTACACATAGATGGAGAGCCAGCCAGCACCGCTCGCCACTTCGAGATTAAGGTGGTGGAGAAAGCATTTAAATTGTTGCAGCCCTGATGGAGGAGCACAAAAAAACGCTTAGCATTTCCTAACCGTTTTAGTAATTAATATCTTTTTAAAGCTCAAAAACGAAACCCAAAAATATTCAGAAATATGCTACTGTAGAACTTTCGCCAAGGTTGCCTGCAATGCAGATTCTCTTAACGACGTGGCAATGATTTTACCTTTGGGATCTATCAATACATTGTATGGTATGCCATCATAGCCATACAAACCCACCGTTGCATTTTCCCATCCTTTTAAATCCGACACATGCATCCAATTCAACTGATCCTTGCCTACAGCCTTCAACCACTTTTCTTTGCTTTCATCGAGTGATACACCCAACACAGTAAAGTTTTTATTTTTAAATTGTGTGTAAGCAGCTACTACATTCGGATTTTCTTGTCTGCAAGGACCGCACCAACTCGCCCAAAAATCCACCAACACATACTTCCCTCTTAACGAACTCAACTTGAATGGTTTTCCAGTACTGTCGTTCATTGTAAAATCAGGCGCTTCTGAACCCACCCCTGGCGCACCGGTGGCAGCAGGTGATTGAGCTTTGTTCATCTCAGCAATCATGTTATTAAATTGCGCTACCAATCCAGCAACACCCGCGTTTCCTGGAAACCTCGTGGCCATATTTGGGATGATGGTGTTCAAAATGGCGGGGTCTATTCCCTTGGTATAACCTAAGGCAAACATCGCCACTGCCGGATGAGAAACGGTATCAATATAGCTGGTAATAAATTTACTAAAGCCATTGGTGAGTTCCTGTAATTTCATGCTCTGTACTACGATGATGCTGTCTGGAGCTTTGGCCAAACGCAGGCTGTCCATCGCTTTGCCCGTGGCTTCTTGCGTTAAGCGCATTTTTTCGATGTTCAGTAATAATTTTTTTAAAGCCAGGTTGGCAGGACTATTAAAATCCGGGCCTTCCAGACTGACGTCTTTGATGTCTGCTTTAAAATTAATGGCCGACTGGTCATTGATGAAAATAAATCCACTGTTCATTTTTTCAAATCGAATTCTGTACAAGCCTTGTTCTGAGGCTACTGATCCAATGTTGAACTGACCAGCTTTCACATCACTGGTATCCAGTACTTGTGGGTCTTGTCCATTTAAGAACAATTGTTCTAAATAGACCTGTTGATCGTCAATATTTTTCAATTCACCCTTTAATACGAATTTTCCTTTTTCGGCTTCATGGTTACAGGCTGCAAATGCAGCTAAAAAACTAACTGCTATCAAAATTTTCTGAATGTACATGTATTATTGATTTAAAAATTTTTCTAAAATAGTATTTACTTGTTGCATATCTGCCTTCCCTTTACTGAGTTTTTTCACCTGCCCGGCAAACAAACCTAACAATCCTTTTTTGCCACTTTGGTATTCTTTTATTTTATCCGGCATGGTAGACAAAGCTTCGGTTACCCATGCTTCGATGCTGCTGCTGTCATTTTCTTGTAGCAGGTTAAGTTCGGCAGCCAGGGCGGCAGGGTCTGCTCCTGGTTGTTGCATCAGCGCTGTTAACAAACGAGTGCTGGCGATGTTAAAACTTACCTGACCTGTTTCGGTAAAGGCGATCAATGTTGACAAAAGTTCTGGCTTCAATGGGAAATCCTTGATGCCAATATTATGTTCATTGCACCAGGCTTTTACCGGACCTAACATCCAGTTGGCGGAGGCTTTGTAATGCGGTTGGTTACGAATGAGTATTTCATAAAATTCGGCTTCCTCTTTGTCACCGCAGATAACGCCCGCATCATATTCGGATAAACCAAAGTTGGATTTATATTGCTCTTTCAACGCTTCGGGTAAAATGGGCAGCGATGCTTTCACTTCATCTATGAAAACATCGGATAAAAAAAACGCAGGCAGATCAGGCTCTGGGAAATACCGGTAATCATTGGCTTCTTCCTTGCTTCTCAAAGCAAACGTATTGCCTTTGTCTGCATCAAAGCTGCGGGTTTGTTGTAATATTTTTTCTCCGTTTTCAGCCATACCAATCAGACGTTCTACTTCCACTTCAATCGCCTTTTTCACATGGCGGATACTATTGAGGTTTTTAACTTCAACCCTGGTGCCTAATTTGGTTTCGCCCTTGGGTCGGATGGAAATATTGGCATCACAACGCATGCTACCTTCTTCCATGTTACCGTCACATACGTTGATCCAGCGAACGAGTTTTCTCAATTCCGTTAAAAATTGAAAGGCTTCTTCTGCGCTGTGCATACAGGGTTCGGTCACAATTTCGAGCAGCGGCGTTCCGGCTCTATTGAGATCTATGCAGCTGTAGTTTTCATGGAGGTCGTGAATACTTTTTCCCGCATCTTCTTCCATGTGAATACGGTTGAGTACAACCCTGCTTTCTGTAGAACCGGTTTTAATGTCTAAATAGCCACCTTTACAAATAGGGGCAGTATCCTGACTCACCTGGTAACCTTTTGGTAAATCGGGGTAAAAGTAGTTTTTGCGTGCAAAATAATTGTGCTGGGTAATGTTGCAATGCAATGCCAGCCCGAGTTTTACAGCTAGGTGCAACACTTCCTCATTCATCACTGGCAATGTACCTGGATGGGCCAGCGACACGGCACTTACTTGTGTGTTGGGTGAAGCCCCAAACGCAATGGGATCGCCACAAAACAATTTGCTGTTAGTAAGCAACTGGGCGTGTACTTCAAGTCCGATGACCACTTCGTATGATGGATTCATATTCACGCCGCAAATATAACTCAATATGACAATAGTATTGGGTGGTAGGAATGGGTAGGACGATAGGAATGAACTAAGCTGTTGTTATGTAGTTAACAGTTGAAACTCCAAACCTGATATAGTAAGTTTAAGAAAAAAT
>Ga0105049_10002284_pt1 | contig 22625 bp, 13 predicted proteins | sample MAT06_FD_78087 | JGI IMG/M metagenome (GOLD analysis project Ga0105049, IMG submission 78087) | Freshwater microbial communities from Lake Fryxell liftoff mats and glacier meltwater in Antarctica - MAT-06 | ecosystem: Environmental > Aquatic > Freshwater > Ice > Liftoff microbial mat | place...
TCGACGGTCTTGCCGGCGTAAGGCGTGAAGAACCGGTTGAAAATCTCTTGGGGTCGGTGCATCGAGGGGATCGGCCGGCCGGGGCCGTAATGGGAGAGCGTCGCGCAACGCCCGTAGGATCCCGTGCCGCCTTCGGAACCCAACACCAAGGAGGGGTGGCGGGTCTTGTGGCCATGCACCTTCGCCGCAACCTGGTCGATGGAAATGTTGTTCGTCTTCTCGCGGTTGACCATGTCGGCACCGGTGGCGAAAACGTCGTAGCTGCTGTGGCCGCCCAGGGCGTAACCGCCCGCGTGGTCAAGCCCGCGCAGGTAACTGACGGAGTCCTTCAACGGCTCGAATGGCTTTGCCGAAGCGTTGAACGTCAGCGGCCCGGGAGCCTTGCACGGCCACCAGCTCCAATCGTGGTGCGCGCCGTTCACATCCTTCGGCTCGTAGACGCCGTAGGCCATATAGCAAACGACCATCCGCTTCGGCTGTTCTTTCAGCAGTGCGCCTTCCGCCTTGGCCATGCATTCGAGCAAGGGAAGCGGAAGGGCCAGCGTCATTCCACCGCGGAGCAGTTCGCGTCGATTCAGATGCCAGGATTCTCGCGGCATGGTTACTTCCCTTTGGGATTGGAGTCTTGGAAGGTCTCGCTCTGGCAGATCGAAACGATCATGTCCCGGAGCTTGAACCCGTTCTTTTTCGATTCTTCGAGAAGCCGATCCACCGCTACGCGATCGCGGAACGTCAATTCCCGCCCGATGCCGTAGGCCAGGAACTTGCATAGCACCGCCCGGGCGATTTCGTCCTGGCGTTCCTTCAGCAGGTAGGCTTTCAGTTCTTTCATTCCATCGATTGTCCGTCCGTTCGACAATACCGAATCGGCCGGGACTTCGACCGTATTGATCGTTTTCAGATATTCGGCGTAGGCGGCCAAGTCTTTGTCGATGGCCGGGTTTAACCCCCGCACCCTGACTCCCGGCTTGGGAACCTTGGGCTGGAAGCGGCCGGTTGCGTTGTACTGTTCAAAAGGAATCCCCCAGGGATCGAGCCGGGCATGGCATTCGTTGCAGCTCGTCTCTTTGCGGTGCTTGCGCAGTAGATCCTTGATGAGGACCGCCTTGGCGGAAGCCTCGCCGGCCGTGTCGGAGAGAGCCGGGACTTCCGCCGGCGGCGGCTTGACTTCGTCGCCCAGAATCGCCTCGCGCAGCCACACGGCGCGATAGATCGGGTGCGGTGCCGAACCGGTGGAATTGCCCACGAGCACCGAGCCGTGCGTGAGCAAGCCGCCCAGTTGGTGCTCGGGCTTGATCGCCACGGGGCGCAGCTCGTACCCTTCCACGCCGTCCACACCGTAATGCGCCGCTAAGGGCTGATTCAGGAAGGCGAAGTCCGAATCCACGATGTTCGAGACGCCGGCGTTGCGCCGGATCAACTCGGCGACGAAGCCGACCGTTTCCTCATGCAGGAAATCGCGAATGGTCGGCCGGTACGGCATCTCAGTGCCCTTCTGTTCGCCGCCGTTGATCAAATACAGGAAGCGAGGGAAGAGTTCCGCGTTGATCTTCACCGCTTTCATCTTCCCGAGGCTCAGCCATTGCGTGGTGAAGTTGTCGATGAAAGCACGCGCACGCCCGTCCGCCAGCAATCGCTCCACTTGCGTCTTGACGACGGCGGCGTCGTCGAGCCGGCCCCGCGAGGCCAACTCCATCAACTCGGCGTCGGGCATGCTGCCCCAGAGGAAATACGAGAGCCTCGAGGCCAACTCGTATTGCTGCTTGGCTTTCCCTTTCTCCGCGGGCGTGTGGAAGAGGAACTGCGGCGAGATCAGAACCATCGCCAAGGTTTCCCGCATCGCCTTTTCAAAGGTATCGAACTCCGCGGCGTAGATCTTGTAAATCTTCATCAACCGGTCGAGTTCATCCGCTGTGGCCGGACGGCGAAACGCGCGAGACGTGAAACGCTGGAGCACTTCGCGGACGTACGCATTGAGGTCGGTCTTCCGAAGCGGCGACTCGAAGAGTATCCGCGTGTGATGTTCCGGAGGCCAAACGTCAACGAGCGGTGCCTCGAACTCGATGAAGTCGATCACCGCCCGCGGCACCTGCAACGCCCGCAAAGGGTCGACACCCCGCACATGGTCGCCGAGTCGACCGTCATCGAAAAGATTCTGCGGCGTGATCGCCATGATCGGCGGCTTCAACACCCCCTTCAATTCACGTGCCGGCCTTGTGGGATAATTTTCGATCCGCCCACGGAACTCGAACACCATTGGCTTGTCCGGGGTGTTCCGCAGTTGCATCGTGCCGACGGGCTTGACCCGGGCCGTGGAACCGGCCTCGAAGAGATCGGAACCCATGATCAGTCGTAGCGGCATTTCGTGGTAACCTTCGGGCAGGTTCGCCGAGGCTTTCACACGGATGCGAAACTCCCCCGTCGCCGGCCAACTCTTCAGACTCATGCCAGTGGAGACCGTATTGCGACGGTTCCCATAAATGCCGAGTTCGTTATTTTGCAGACCGGGTTCGGGGAGACCCTTGGCGATCCAAGTCTGAACGGTTCGATGCACCTTCGGCTTTTCCGGATCGACAATCGCACTGGCCATCGCTCGACGGGCGTTTTCGGTGTAACGATCCATCTGCTCCGGGCCGATCAGCATCATTTCGGCCGTGTTGTTGAACCGGTACGGCTTGACGGGATCCTCCGGCAGGTTCTCGATCAGATTCAGTTCGAATCCGAGCAGATCGCGCATCGTGTTCTGGTACTCGAAGTTCGTCAGCCGTCGGGCCGTCGGGACGCTGGCCGTCGCACCGGCGATTCGGGCGTAGTCGTTCAGGCCTGCCTCGATCCAGTTGCCGACCGCTTTTCGCTCGGTATCGCTCGGCTGCTTCGCCTCCTCCGGCGGCATCTCGCCGTTCCGGAGCATCTTGAGAACTCTTTCCCATCGTTCCACGTCATGGCCGGAAGACAACCTTCCGTCCAAATCGTGAACAGTAATCTTCCCCTTACTCTTTGCAGGCCCGTGACAGGAGACGCAGAGCGTGTCCAACACTTTTCGGACGTTTGCAGGAGCCCCTGGCACGGCGAGCTCGGGCCGCGGGTCTATGGCTGCCTCGAATGCCTTCATCTGTGGGTCTTCGGTTCTCTTCATGTGGGCGAGTAGCTTTTTGCTCAACTCCACCAGATCGTTCGCGTACTTTGGATCCTTGATAACGTTCTTCCGTTCGGTCGGGTCGGAGGTGATGTCGAACAGCATTAGCTTTTCGCCTTCCACGAGCTGCTTGACTCGCGCCTGAATCCCAGCCTCGGCAGAAGTGTTCATCGCGGCAAAGCTCAGACCGCCCATTGCCTCGACGCTGAATTTGTCCTTGCCTCCGACCCAGGCGTGAAATAGCAACGCCCGGTCCTTCGTTCGTATGCATCGCTGCGCGAACGACATCCCGCTGCTGACCGTGTTCACATGCGTGACGACGAAGTCGCGGTCGGGTTGCGACTCGCCCTTCAGCAGCGGCAACCAAGATCGCCCGTCCATGCCCGCCGGCGTCTTGAAAGCTAGCAATTCTAGAACCGACGGCATCACGTCTACGCTGCTGACGAACTCCGTTCGCGTTTGCGGTTCCTTCATGCCGGGGATGCGGATCAGCAGAGGCGACCAAGTGCCGTTGTAGTAGACGGTCGCCTTCGAGAACGGAAACGACATGCCGTGATCCGACATGAACACGACGATGGTGTCCGAGTCACGTCCCGCGGCCGTAAGCTCCTTCATCACGAGGCCGAACGCGACATCGAACCGGCTCACAGTGGAGTAGTATTGCGCGACTTCTTCCCGCACGCGCGGGAGGTCTTCGAGGAACGCCGGGACGGTCACCTCGTTCGGCTTGTAGACCTTCGCCCCGTCAAGTTCGTCGGCTTTTGCCGTCGGGCCGATGAACGGCCGGTGCGGGTCGCAGATGTTCGCGTTGATGAAGAATGGCTTCTTCTCCTTCGCGACGGTGGCGAGCATCTCGCGGAATCTCTCAGCGAACTTCGTCGGTTGCTTGCCGAGCGATTGTTCACCGGTCGCGTGCCAGGGGAACTTCTCGGCGGGTGCCATATGCACGGCCTTGGCGATGACCGCGGTGTAGTAGCCGTTGTCTCGGAGAACCTCGACGAGCGTCGGCACATCGCGTCGGATCGGGCTGAACCCGAGCGCTCCGTTGCGGTGCGGGACGCGGCCGGTCATCAGCGCCGAACGGCTCGGTTGGCAGATCGATACGGTGACGTGACTGTTGACGAACCGGTGTGAAGTCTTCGCGAACGCGTCGAGGTTCGGTGTCGCACCAAGCTTGTTGCCATTCCACCCACAGGAATCCGCGTTCATGTCATCCGCAGTGATGACAAGTACGTTCCATTGCTTGGGCGGATCCGCCGCGAATGCGTCGCCAGCGAAAGTGCAAAGAGTCAGGGCGACGACATGGAATCGCATCTGAAGTTCCTGTGTGACTGCCGCGACGACTCTTGTCTGGGGCAGGTTGTATCCGAGGAGGCAAGCACGTCGAAGGCTCGACGGGCTGTGGACTTTATCACTTTGAGATCAAACACCTGCGGGCGAGAAAAGGCCCCCATCGAGCCAGATAAGCTATCACTCACTTCGCGGTCTTCCTTTTGAATAGTTTCTTCATTGCGGTGCCCATCGCCTCTTCGATGAGGGAGTACGTCTCGGCGTTGGTATTCCAGTGGTACGCTTGTCCGGTCGGCGAAGCTTCCTTCTCGTACCAAAAGCCCTTCATCCCGATGAAGGACAAAGTCCCATCACGGGCCAAACCCGCCGGTAAGATGCTGAGCATCGCGAACACCATGACGATCTTGGTGACGTTCAACGGTCGTCTTACGCGAGGAACTGCTTGATCGGCCCGGACTGGTCGATACCGAACCGCGCCAAACCGGGGTCGAAGTCGCCGTAGTGCTTGATCGGGTTGCCGTAGGCGTTGAGCAGTGTGGTGTACCAGTTGCCGAGCGTCTTGTGCCCGGCTTCGCCGTAGTTCGGCAGCCGGACGTACCGCCCGCGGATATTGAGCTTGGCGTTCGCGCCGGACAGCACGACGAACGGGTACTCGGTGCCCTGCGAGTGGTGCGTTTCCCCGTTGTCCGGGAAGTAGAAGATCATCGTGTTGTCGAACATCGTGCCGTTCCCCTCGGGCACCTTCTTCAGCCGCGCCGCGATGGTGTCGATCAGCGTCATGTGGTGGCGACAGCAGCGCGCCCGGATCTCGTCGGACGTCAGCCCGCCGATCGATTTGCCGTGGCCCACGTCGTGCAGGTTCACCTTTTCACCTTCAATTCCTGGCAGGCCCGTGTACTCGTGGCCCAACTCGTCCACGGTGAAGGCCACGACGTTCGTGAGGCCGGAAATCAGCGCGGCCAACAGCACTTCGACATGCCCGCGCTGGCGGTTCACGGTCGTGAGGTCTTCGGCCAAATACTTAGCGTCGAGCTTGGGCACGTGCGGGCGGATCGCGTCCGCCATCCCCGCGACCTTGCGGTCCCGCTCGCGGACGGCCTCGATCGAATCGGCGTAGCTTCGGACCTTCGCCCCCTCCGCCCCGCTCGCGCCCTCGGCCAGACGCCCCTCACGGAGGGCGGCGAACTCCAGCGCGCCGCTCGCGAGTTGGGACTGGACCTGAACGCTCTTGTTGTCCGAGACGGATTTGAACAGCTCTTGGGCCGCCACTTTGGGCGAGCCGAAAGCGTAGTTGGGTTGCTGCGGGCCGCGGGCCGAGAACCCGGTCGCGATTCCGTTCAGGCTCCCCCGCGCGTTCCCGCCGCCCAGCGGGAAGCAGGCTAACTCGACGTGCTCCAGGGGCGAAGGGAACAGCCTGGCGAGTTCAAAATCGACCGTCGCCCACTTGATGGAGCTGAGGCGCTCGTTGGCCTTGAACACGCCGAGCGACGAGCTCCAGGTGTGGTGCCCGGTCGTACACATCTTGCCCGACAGCCCCTGGAGGAGCGTCAGATCGCCCTTGTGGGCCGCGAGTGGGGCCATCCAATCGGGGAGTTCGTGCTTGCCGAGGTCGAGGTCCAGCGGTGCCTTGTTCGCCTCTTTCGCCGCGTCGTCCTTGCTCAGCGACGGCGGGACCAGCACCGAGGGGAACAGGCCGTTTCCGCGGTGGAGGAAGATGAACCGCGTCGGGGGCTTCGTGCCGACCGGGTTCGCCCGAACCGCGCGCGGGGCGAGCGTGAGGGCCGCGGGCACGAGGGCGGCCGTTTTCAGGAAGGCTCTGCGAGTCGCCATGTTCAGTTCCCCGCTTGCTTGCGATAGATGAAGGAGTCGGAAGTCAGCAGCGACACCACCACCGCCTTGAAGCTGCCGCCGCTTTTCACATACACCCGGTCGGCGTCGATCAGCGTTTGGGAGTCGGACGGCAGTTCGTTGCGGCCCATGAAGAAGCGGAATGCGTGCCGGATGATCGACTGCCGGACTCGCTCGGATCGCGCAAGCCGGTCGATCAGGTCGAAGGCGTCGGTCACGGTGCCATCGAGTTTGGGGTCGCCCGTGCCGTCGAGCTTGCCGGTCGGGTCGATCGGCTTCGTCTTGTACACGTCCGCGTCGTTCCCCTTGCGCTGTCGGAGCAGGTTGTCCGGATGTTCCAGGCTCTCGGCGGTGCGGTAGCGGCCGAAGTCGTCGAACGCTTCGAGCGGGTAGCCGAGTTGGTTCATCCGGCTATGGCACTTCGCACAGGTCGCCCCCTGGGTTGCTGAATGCACTCGCTCGCGGAGAGTGTGGGGCGGGTCGTCGGGAATTTTGGCATCGACGGTGATGGGCACGTCGGGCACAACCCCCGCCAGCAACTTCTCGCGGATCCAGCGCCCGCGGCGGATCGGGTCGGAGTGGGTGTTCGCCGAGAACGCGACGAGCCACGCGGGGTGCGTGAGCAGACCCTTGCGGTTCGGCAGCGCGAACGGCTGGACGGGTTGGTAGTCGAGGTCGTCACCGTCCCCGTACTGACCCCCGCGGCCGGGCATCTTCGGCAGGTTGTAAATCGGGGCGTGCCAGTACTGGTTCCCGTGCGCCCACGGGAGGATCGTGAACGGGTTGTGTCCCTTCCCGAACGTGTGGTCGAAGTGCGTCATGTATCGAGTCAGGCTGTTGTCATGCGCACGCGAACCCGGACTCCCACCGGGCAATCCTTTCGGATCGAGGTACTTCTTGATGGTCTCCTGGTGATCGGCGGCGACCGCGTCCGGATTCTTCTTCCAGTCCGTGTTCTTGAGCAGTTCGTAGGCCGTCTTCCAGGCGGCGATTTGTTGTGCGCCTTTCTCGTTGCTCACGTTGTGGTACACGAAGTACCGGTCGGTCGTGAGCAGCGTCTCGAACACGGCCTTGTCGCGGGTGAGTGCCCAGTCCACGAGCGTGTCCGCCTCGTCGATCAGGTGGCCGGGCGTCTGCGTGCTCCCGCGATCGGCGTTCACATAATGGCCGCTCGCCCGCTTCACGTCCTTGAACACCTTGACCGCCGTGGGGTAACCGAAGAACTCGCGGAAGAAGCGGACCAGCCGCGGGTGCGTCGCGACCGTTGAGGGGTACAACCCCAGCGACCTGTCAACCACGCCGGCGTAGTAACTCTTGTCGTCGAGCAGGCGGAGTACCTCCCGCTCGTAGTCGGCCTTCGAGTTCAGTCGTCCGTCCCGAGCGGCCTTCAGCAGTGGCGCGTCCGGCCCCCGGTCACCGAGGGCGTATGCGATGGCGTCGGCCGCCTCCCGCGGAACTAGTGCCTTTCGGCCGAACTCGTCCACCTTTCCGGTGCCGAACTCCAGCCGGTAAACGAACTCCGATTCCAACAGAACCGCCTTCAGCATCTGCCGCAGCCCTTCCGTGTTGCCGCCCAGTTGGACGGCGTCGCGGGTGAACTGCACATACGCCTTCGCCTCGCTCTCGGTCGCCGAGCGCCGCAGGACGCAATCGAACTGTGATTGCACGGCCGCCCGGATCTCGTCATCCGTCGGCGCGCCCTTCTTGGCGATGATTGCCTCGAACGCGGCCGGCGTCGTCTTGGGATACCAGCGGTCTTTGGGGTCGTCTGTCGCGCCCCCTTTCGCATCGCCCGCTTTGATGCGCACTGCTTGAATCTGCTTGGTGGCGATCCACTCGGCGTTGGTGAGCATCACCAGCAGGTGGCCACCGTCGAGAACCGTAAGGTCGTAGTAACGCACCCCAGCGTGATCGGGCAGCACGAACGGGTTGGTCACGCCGTGGAAGCCGGTGCGTTTGAACTGCTCCCGCTCCCGCCCTTCCAGCTTGAAGACATCGAGGAGGCGCTCCTCGAAGATTTGCGGGCTGACCAGCCAGCGTCGGGCCGGTGTGAAGGGTTTGTCTCGGTTCGACCCGTCGAAGAGCGCGACGTGATCCACATAGTTGCCGGCGTCCGGGTACGGCAGCCGGTCGTCCAGCTTCGAGGCCTTGTGCCGGCGCAGTTCGGTTCGCACCCATTCGCTGAGGACGCGGGCTTCCTTCTCAATAGGTTGCTCGGCGGAAGCGGGCGGCATCATCTTGTAGAAGAGTTGGTCTTGCACCTTGTTGAGAAGATCGAGGCGCACGTTCGGTTTGAGCTTCTCCAAATCTTCCAGACGGACGTTCCCTTTGCCCGTTTCACCGTGACAGTCCACGCAGAACGCGGTAAGCGCCGCCTGGACCTCTTTCGGCACCGCGAACGCTTTCGGGCCATCATCGGCGCTTGCGGCCGGACAAACGCAAGCGACGAGGGTTAGCAGCGCCAACACGCCCCGTCGGTAATCGCGTGCAGAACTCGACAAGTGGTGGTCGCTGGTTCCCATCGGTCCCCCTGCTTGAATGAGCACTGGCCGCGTCTGGTTACTCCATGTAATCTTAACATTCACGACTATCGTTTAAAGGAAAAAAAGTAACGAATCTGGGAAACCGGCGTATGAACCGAACACCCCGCCGCGTCGCGCTGATGCTGGACCTCCAGTGGTCGTTCAAGCGGCACGCGGAGATTTTCGCCGGCACTCAGCGGTACGCGGAAGAGCAGGGCTGGACATCGATCATTGACGAGTTCGCTCACGACACCCTCCAGCGCAAGCAGAAAGAGGCGGACCGCTACGACGGCATTGTGGCGCGGGCGAATCATCCGCTCGCACGGCGCGCGGCCAAGCTGGGTGTGCCGGTGGTGAACGTGTGGCCGAGTTCGCCCGCGCGGCACCTCTTGCCGGGCGTCTTCCCCGATTCGACGGAAACGGGCAGACTGGTGGCGGAGCACCTCCTGACCCGCGGGTTCCGCAGCTTTGCCACTCTTACCTCGCCGAAAAACATCGACAACGATCTTGAAGTCAAGGAGTTCGTCCGACTGGTCCGTGAAGCCGGCTTCGGTTGCACGTCCGCGTACATCCCCCAGCACCCTTACCGCGACCTCGCGAACTGGAAGAAAACCGCTCAGCTCATCGAGCGCGCGATGGCCGAGTGGAAGCCGCCGATCGGTGTGTACGTCGGCCAGGAGGTGTGCGGGCGGCTGGTCGTGCAGGCGGGGCACCGTCGCGGCTGGCGCATCCCGGACGACGTGGCGATTGTCGCCGGCAAGAACGAAGAAACGCTGTGCGAACAGCCTCGCCCCTCGCTCACCAGCATCGAGATCGGCTACGACCGTATCGGCTACGCGGCCGCCGAATTGCTCGACCGACTGATGGAAGGAAACTCGCCTCCGGCTCAGCCGATCCGGTTGGCCCCGCACGGACTGGTCGTGCGCGAATCGACCGACTTCTTCGCCGTCGATAACGCGACGGTCGCCGCGGCCCTGGCGTTCGTCGCGGCGAACAGTCATCGGAGCATCGGGCCGGACGACGTCGCGGGGGCTGTGGGCACCGAGACGCGGACGCTGCAGAACTACTTTCGGAAGGCACTCCAGCGGCCGGTCGCGACCGAAATCCGCCGCGTGCGTGTCGAGCGCGCGAAGCGGGAACTGGCCCAAAGCGACCGGCCGCTGGCCGCCATCGCCCGCGATGTCGGCTTCGGCACCATTCAGCGCCTGTACGAGGTGTTCAGCCGGGAGGTCGGCGTCGCCCCCGGCGAGTACCGCAAGCAGCGGCAGTTGAGAAGTGAAGAGTGAGTTTCTGGGCCCGCTGGAACGGCCAAGCACCCGAGATTTTCTAGGGTGCTCCAACAAATACCGTGCCGAACACTATTGGGTTTACTCCCATGAACGGTTACACCCAACTCATTACCATGCCCCGCCGTCCGTCCGTTCTCCTCAACACCGGTCTGAGCGGTGACAACAGGTCGTCACCACCGCACTCCGGGCGCGCTCTCCAGACACCCGGATCACCGACGGCGGGGCGGCGTTCTCACGTCAGGCGAAGATTTCCTTCACTACGGTCCCCTTCACGTCCGTCAGCCGGAAGTCGCGGCCGGCGTACTTGTACGTCAACTTCTCGTGGTCGAGGCCCATCAACGCGAGCAGCGTGGCGTGCAAGTCGTTCGTGTGCATCCGGCCTTCCACAGCCTTGATGCCGTACTCGTCGGTCGCGCCGTAAGTCACGCCGGGCTTCACACCCGCACCCGTCAGGAACATCGGGTAACCCGTGATGTTGTGGTCCCGCCCATCGACGCCCTGAGCCGCCGGGTGTCGGCCGAACTCGCTGCCGAAGAGGACGAGCGTTTCGTCGAGCAACCCGCGTTGTTCCAGATCGGCGAGCAAGGCACCCACGGGTCGATCAACGGAGCCACACCGGTCGATCAGACCCTTGTGCAGATTGTTGTGATGGTCCCATCCGGGCTGGCAAATCTCAACGAACCGCACGCCAGCTTCGCTCAGTCGGCGAGCCATCAGGCATTGCCGTGCGAACGACCCGGTGAGTCCGCCGTTCACGCCGTAAGCGTCGAGTACCTTCTTCGGTTCCTTCGAAACGTCGAGCAATTCGGGGACTTTGCCCTGCATCTTGAAGGCGAGTTCAAACGACTCGATGACGCCTTCGACCGCGTCGGGCTTCCCCGCCGTCGCGGCCAAATCGCGGTTCATGTCCTGGATCAGGTCGAGTTGCTTCCTCTGGAGGTCGTTGGCCGTGGTGGCTCTCAAGTTCGGTAGGTAGCCGCGGTCGTCGATGCGGGTGCCCTGGAAGTGGGCCGGCAGGAAGGCGTTGCCGTAGTTCACCGCGCCGCCGAAGTTCGGCGGCGGGTTGATCGTCACATAACCCGGCAAGTCCTGGTTGTCGGTGCCCAGACCGTAGAGCAGCCAGGCTCCCATGCTCGGCCGCGTGAGGGCGGCGTTGGCGCTCCCCGTGTGCATTTGCACGACGGCCTGCGGGTGGGCGGGCGTGTCGGTGTGCAGCCCGCGGAGCCAGGTGAGTTTGTCCGCGTGCTTGGCCAGATTCGGGAGCAGTTCCGAGAACCACGAGCCGGTTTCGCCGTGCTGCTTGAACTTGAACTTGGAGGCGGTCAGGGTGCCGCCGCCCGGGCCGGACTTGCCGCCGTCGGCCTGGAGTTTCGGCTTGTACTCGAACGTGTCGTGCTGCGACATCGCCCCGTTCATGTGGACGAAGATCAGCCGCTTCGCCTTCGCCGGGAAGTGCGGTTCCTTCGACGCGAGCGGCTTCGGAGTGGCCTTCTCGGCGGCGTTCCCTTGTTGCCCGAGCATTCCCGCGAGGGCGACCATGCCGAAGCCCGCACTGGCGGATTTGAGGGCTTGACGCCGCGTCGGGAACGGGGAACGGGTATCGGGTATCGGGTATCGGATAAGCGAAGAGTCAGCAGGCATGTTGGTTCCTATGCAGTTTGTGATGATTTCGTTTGGGTGTAAGGCGGGGCGGCGGTTGTCGTTCCGCGCGCTCTTGTGGTTGTTGTCTTCCCGGTCTTCGTCTTCCCGATACCCGCCACACCCGATACCCGTTCCTCAACGGACATATCGGAACTCGGCGCTGCCGAAGAGTGCTTGCGTGAACGCGAGCCAGGCGGCGGTTTTCGCGTCCTTGGGGCGGACCACGGTATCGTTGCGGGCTTCGCCGGTCTGGTCAACTTGGTCCGGGTCGAACGGCGGTTCGACGGGTTTCTTGGGGTCGGCAGGCTTCTTGGGTGGCGTTGGCGCGGCCTCGGGCAGTTCGCGGTACGCCGACTCGTACTCGCCGAGGAAGGCCCGTGCCCGCTCGACTTCCTTCCCGGTCGGGGCGCGGCCCAGGGTGGCGCGGTAAGCGGTCGTGACGCGGCTTACTTCGGTGGCGTCTTTGTCCTTAAGTAGACGTTCGGCGAGGAGCAGCGATTGCTTCCGCACGAACGACGAGTTCAGCAAGTACAGCGCTTGCCCAGGGACGGTTGTCGTGTCGCGGGTGCCGCTCACGAGCGTCTGGTCAACGGGGTCGAAGGCTTCGAGTGCGTGCGGCGTGACGCCTCTCACCAATGGCAAGTAAACACTGCGTGTGGTGCCGGCGTCGGCCTTCCCGGTGATCGTGCGAGCTTCCGGGCCGTTGTCCCGCATCTCGACCATCTTGAGTTCCTGAGCGGGCGAACCAGCGGGCCGTTTGAAGTCGAGCGAACCCGACGCGGCGAGCGTCGCGTCGCGGATTTCCTCGGCCGAGAGCCGACGCGGTGCGTGACGCCACACAAGGCGGTTCCCCGGATCGACGGCGGTGTTGGCGGCCACAGCGTTGGCGCTCAGTTGGTACGCCCGCGTCAAGACGAGTTCGCGGACGAACTTCTTGACGGACCAGCCATCGGCGATGAACTTACCGGCGAGGTAATCGAGCAATTCGGGGTGCGACGGCGTGCCGCCGGTGACGCCGAAGTTATCGACGGTGTTCACGAGGCCGGTGCCGAACAGATGCGACCAAATGCGGTTCACCGCGACCCGGCTGGCGAGCGGGTTCTTCGTGCTGGTCAGCCACTCCGCGAGTTCGAGCCGGCCGCTCTGCGCGGGGTTCAACTTCTTCGCGCCGGGCACGTCGAATGTCGTGAGGAAGCCGCGGGCGACAACCGGGCCGAGTTTCTCCGCTTCACCGCGGATGCGGACTTCGGTGTCAGCGATCTTCTGAGCGTCACGGACGCCGTGGACAGCGAAACCGCGGGCCGCCGGGTCGGTGAGGGCGAGCAACTCGGTTTCGAGTTTCTCGTACTTCAACCGGAACGGCCGCTGCGTCGGCTGGCCGTTTGCGGCGGGCTTCAGCCCTTCGGGCGTGCCGCGGATGGCGTCCCACGCCTTCTTGGCCTCCGCCACCTCGGCAGTCAACTTCTGGACCTCGGCAGCGGGGGCGGGCGGGGCGGCACTCGTGAGTTTCACCAACATGGCCGGGTCGTAATAATCGAGTCCACCCCCGCCCATCTTGTTCCGCACGCCGGCCGCGTTGTCGGTGCTCGTGAAGATGCCCGCGAGGGCGTAGTAATCGGTCGTCGGGATCGGGTCGAACTTGTGGTCGTGGCAGCGGGCACACGAGACCGTGAGGCCGAGGACCGATCGCGTCACGGCGTCGATCTGCTCATCGACGTTATCCATGATGAAGCGGACCTTGAACCGTTGGTTCACGTCCTTCACGCCGAGTGCGAGGAAACCCGTGGCTGTGAGTAAACGGTCGCGTTCGGCGTGGTCAGCGGCGGGGAATAAGTCGCCTGCAATTTGCTCGCGGATGAAGCGGTCGAAGGGAATATCGGCGTTCACCGAGTCGATGACGTAGTCGCGGTACTTCCAGGCGTGCGGGTACGGGATGTTCCGGCTCGGCCCGGTGCTTTCGCCGTAGCGGGCGACATCGAGCCAGTGCCGGCCCCAACGTTCCCCGAACTGCGGCGACGCGAGCAACCGGTCCACGACTTTCTCGAACGCCGCCGGGGTAGCGTCCTTCACGAACGCATCAATGTCGGCCGGCGCGGGTGGCAACCCGGTCAGGTCGAACGTGACGCGGCGGATGAGTGAGACCTTATCGGCGTCGCCCGTGGGCTTCAGACCCTTCGCTTCGAGGGTGGCCAGCAGGAAGCGGTCGGCGTCGGCCTTGGCCCAGGTGGCGTCGGCAACGGCGGGAACCTTTGGTGCGGTGAGCGGTTGCCAGGCCCAATGTTCCTTCTTGAGCTTCTCGAACTCGGGCTTCGTTCTGCCAAGCGTAGCGGGGACGCGAACCGTCGGCCACGCGGCCCCGTCCTTGATCCACTGGGTGAGAACCGCAATTTGCTCGTCGTCGAGGTGCTTCCCTTCGAGCGGCATCCGCTTCTTCTCTTCCTTCTGCGTGGACCGCTTCAGGAGCAGGCTCTTCTCGGGCGAACCAGGCACGACGGCCGGGCCGCTGTTGCCGCCGGCGAGCAGGCCGTTGCGGTCATCGACACGGAGGCCGCCGGCCGGCTTGGTGTCGGCCGAGTGGCAGTGATAGCAGTGGTCGGCCAGGATGGGCCGCACCTTCTTCTCGAAGAACTCGACCTTCGCCGGGTCCGTGTCGGGGGACACCTTCGGCGTTTCGCCGGCGGCCGCGCCGGCGAGCAGCAGAAGCCCAAGTGAGGCGGCAATTCGGGATTGGGGTCTCATGTGCGGTTTCTCACTCCATCCAGGCTATGCGTGGAGGTCGTTAGCGGGGCAGTAGTTCGAGCGTCACGTCGCTGCTCATGGGGACATCGAAGGTCAGGCCAGAGTTCTTGAACTGGAAGAACTTCGCCGCGATGGGCGGCTTGCGGAGATTCTTGCCGTCGTCGTCTTCGTCGGCCTTCACGATGCGGACCTGATACTTCCCCGGCCGCACGCCCTTCAGAATAACGCCGGCGTGGAGCATTTCCAGTGAAAATTCCCCGTTCGGGCCGATTACCTCGGACGGCGGCGGTGGTGTCCAGCACTGCCTCGATCTGGTGGCCGGCGAGTTGTTTGGTGTCGCCGCCGGTCAGCACCAACTTGCCGCTGACCTGGTACACCTTCGGCAGCTCAGAGCCGCACCCCGCGAAGCCGGCCAGCCCTCCGGCGAGGACGGCGGGTAAGAGTCGCAACCGCATGATTCGCTCTTGCTTCGGGTGGTTTGAGCCGCAGTCAATAGTCGCCCGCGATCACTTGGCCGCCGTTATGGGTCGCCAGATAGGTCAGGGTCTGGAGGTCGATCGAAGTCCGCATTGAAGGCCCTTGCGCTGGTCCGCAAACTTGCGGTTCCGATGCTCCAGTTGAACATCGCTCGCAAGCAGGTGAACATCGTCACCCCGACCGCCGCCGTCCCGACTCCCACCGGCTGAATCACACACGTCGCCACTGCGAACATTGCGTCCCGGCACGCGGGGTCTTACACTTTCTCAACCCTGAGGGTGTCAGGATGTAAAAGGCAACCCCACCACATCGCCGGGTGACGCCGAAAAACGAAGCGGATCGAAAGTTAATCCGGAACACCCATAACCCGCATCCCCACAATTTTCGACACCTGCACACCTCGGGCTGAGGTGCTGGCTGGTGAATTGCAGGACGCGATATTCGCTGCCGACCTCTGGGATGTCGTCTGTCGGAAGCCGGGCACCCACCCCGATTACCTCGATCCCGTTCGGTTCTTTGCGGGTACGCACCCTACTGCACTTTGCGCGATTTCTTTGGCCGCTGAATCGCTGATTTTCAGGCGTTTTCGAGGCTCATGAGAGTTGTGCGGGGGTTCCGCGATTCCTGAAAACGGGCATTATGGTCGGTGCCCTTCAGTTTTCCAGGCGTTTTCCACACGCAGTTCGGAAATCGCGCAAAGTGCAGATGGCTGTGAGATGTTGTCATGAAAGGAGTTACGACGTCTCCCTTTGGGAAGTCCCCATTGGGAAGAAGGGTGGCAAAAGCGGAACCCCAGGCAGAACGCCTGTGGCGCTCTGCCTGGGGTTGCTCATTTCCGATACAAATCAAGACCCTGGGCAAGCCCAGGGCTATATGCCAATCATAATCACGGTAGCAGTTTCTTCACTTCGTCGTCGAGGTTCGTGGCCTGGGCGTTGCGGTTCACGATCTTGCCGTCCTTGCCTACGACGATCAGGTGCGGGACTACGAACACGCCGTAGTGCGCGGCGAGCGGGCTACCGTCAAGGCCGCCAGCGGTATGCAGATGCGTGCCGGGGAGGCCGACGGTTGCGACGGTCTGGGCAGCGACTTTCGCGTCGTTGTCCAGGCACACCGTGACGAGTTCCAGGCCCTTCGCGCCGTACTCTTTCACGAGCGCCTTGAGCTTCTTGGCGTCGGCTTCCAGGCTGCTGCTCCAACTCGCCGTGTAGTAAACCACAATCACTTTGCCCGACATTGATGTGGCGTTGAACGGCGAGCCCGTGAGCGTCGGGCCGGTAAGTTCGAGCGGCTTGCCGTCACTTTCGAGCCGGCGAATCGCGCCCATCGCTTTGGCCGCGTGGGCGTGGCCAACGTGGTTCTTCGCCAGCGTTTGATACCACTCCTTGGCCTTGGCGTCGCCTTCCTTGGTGTTCAGGAATTCGTAGGCCATGCCGAGGCGGAGCGTCGCTTCGGGCGTGTCCTCGGCCTTCGGGAACGCCTTGATGAACTCCTCAAGCGCGGCCCGCCACTTCGTCTGAATCTCGGGCAGTGTTCCGGGAGGGGCGTTAGCCAGCGTGATGCTGTTCTCGGTCACCATGTAGCGGAACGCGGTGTACGACGCCAGCGCCGTGTTCGGCCCCTTGGCCAGCGCTTCCTTGAACTGCTTCAAACGGACCAGGTGCTTACCGTCGAGTTTCTCGCCCTCGGCGGCAGCGGAGAGACTATCGACGAGCAGTTGCGTCCACGTCTCGCCGTCCTTGGCGTCGAGTTTGGCGACGATCTGTTCGAGAACCTCGGCACGGCGGGCGTTATAAGCCCCGATGGCCGCGGCGGTGGGCGGGTTCGGGGCGTTCTGGTCGATCTTGTCGAGCGTGTTCACCAAGTCCTTGATCTTATCGGTGATGACCGGGCCAACACCGCCACCCGCTGCCACGTTGCCGCCGCCCGCGCTCGGGCCATCGACGATCTTCCACGCCCGGCCGACCTGCACGAGTTCGCCCGTCTGGAGAACCTTGGGGTTCATGCCGTCTTCGACCATGACGGTGCCGGTTTTGTGCGACACGAGATCGTCGCGGGCACCGATGGCGTCGGCCGGCAGCGTTTGCGGAATGCCGAGTTGCAGGTGGTCCCACTTCGCGGCAGGCGTGGCTTTCAAGGCGTCGGCTGCCTCGCCCACTTTCTTGCCGACATTCGCGGCGCGGTCGAGCAACTCCGTCGCCTTCGCGCCGGTCACCCCGATTGAGTCGAGATTGGCCTTGGTGACGGTGAGCGCCTCGGCCCGCTTGGTGTCCTTGGTTAACACGGCCTGGAGAAGCTCCTGGCTGAGTTCCTCGGGCGAGATGACGACCCATTCATCGACCTTCAAGTCGCGGTCGCGGTCGATGCCCCACTTGGTGCCGTTCGCGCCGAGCCAACGGAACTGGTAAGGCTCCGTGGGTTGGGGCGGGAACACCTCGCGGTAGGCTTCCGCGCCTTCGAGGTAATACGCGATGATGTTGAAGCTTTTGCCGTCGTAGGACACGAACTGGCGCACGGGCTTGTTGCTGACCGAGTCGCGGACGATGTACCCCATCGGCGTCTTGGGGTCGGCTTTGCCCGGAATCGGCTCGACTTTGAGGTTCGCCCACTGGTCGGGCGTGGGCGTGGTGACGTTCACGCCCTTCTGCTTGGGCTGGTAATTCTTGAACGCAGTCTCGGCCGTCATGGCCGGCAACTGGGCTTGGGCGGCTGCACCGAATCCAGCCCAGAGGGTGAACCCGGCAAGAGCGCGCATTGTGAGACGCTTGGTAACCATCCGTGGCAACCTCCGTTCATGCGGTCTGGGCGAACCCCCGGTTCACGCCGACCACGCAGGATAGACAGACGGGATAGTGTTCGGCAATTGGGGCCATCCGGGTTGAGATGCATGGGAAAGAAATGCGGGAGCGAGGACGAAGTGTTTTATCCACGGAGGACAAGACAGGGGCAAAGCAGAAGATAAAGGCAGGTTGGCCACAAAGAGGCACAAAACGACACAAAAAATGAAGTCAAGAAATCAGGCAACAGTCTGGGTTTCTGTTCCTTCTTAGCCTTCTTTTTGTGTCCTTTTGTGCCTCTTTGTGGCCAACATGCCTTTGCTCTGTGTTCTCTGTCTGAGGTGCGATCTCTTCATTCCGATTCACCCCAGCGTTCGAGCAACCGGTGTTCGACGCCGAACTGATCGCAGACGCGACCGACGATGAAGTCCACCATGTCGGCCACACCACGGGGGCGGGTGTAGAACGCGGGCATCGCCGGCAGCACAACGGCCCCGGCTTCGGCGACCGCGACCATGTTGCGCAGTTGGATGAGGCCGAGAGGCGTTTCGCGGGGCACGAGGACGAGCTTTCGGCGTTCCTTCAGGTGAACGTCGGCCGCCCGGTGAATCAGGTTCTCCGAAACGCCGTGCGCCACGGCCGCGAGCGTGCCCATGCTGCACGGGCAAATCGCCATGCCGCCGGTGAGGAACGACCCGCTGGCGATCCCCGCACTGAAGTTCCGGAAGTGGTGGTAACGCAGTCGTGAGATGTCCAGCCCTTCGAGAGCCGGGCCGAACAGCGCGGCGGGGTCGAATTCGGTTTCGCCCAACTTCAGCACGCGGCCGATTTCCCGGTCGAACACCTCCACGGCCGCCGGGCTGATCGTGAGGTGGACCGTGCGACCCGCGCGAAGCAGGACTTCCACGAGGCGCACGGCGTAGGGCGAGCCGCTCGCACCGGTGATCGCAACAACAAGATCGGCTGGCATTTGGTCTCGCTCATCTAGGAGTCGCGTTTACGCCACGTCTTGTGGAAACGTGGCGTGAACACCACGCTACATGGTTAGCTGGTTCTCCAGTTGACCCGTTGACTTGGAGGCGGCAACCGGGGACGATGGACTTATAGACATCCGCAACCAAAGGAACCCGAATATGGCGAGGTTCGTCGTGATGCTCGCGTTCGCCCTGGGCCTGGGAAACGCACGAAGCCAGCAGCCACCCGCGCCACCGGTGGGGTTATCGAACTGGTCATTCGACGAACTCACGCTGGCGAACGGGTCGAAGTTCCAGGGGTTGATTATCATTGAAACGCCGCACGGCGTCCGCTTTCAGTCGGTGTCGCGCCCACCCGGCCGGCCTACGGTCACGCTGACGAGCTTCTTCACGAAGGCCGAGGTTGCCGGGTTGAAGCGGCTCAACGATGCCGACCGGGCTACGCTCAAAGAACGCCTCGCGGAACTCGACCCCAGCGGCGAAGGCGAGCGGATTCGCATGGAGTCGCTCGAACTCGTCGTCGCGCAATGGCCGGGAAAATCCGAGGATGGCAAACGGCCCGCGAAGCGGTACGAGTCCGATTACTTCGACCTGGTTTCGACCGGTTCCGAGGAACTCACGCGGCGTTCGGCGGTGCGGCTCGAACAAATCTACACGGCGTTCGCGCGGTTCCTGCCTCCTACTGTGACCGATGGGCGGCCCACGCGAATCCTGCTCGCCACGGACCGCGACGAGTACAAGGCGCTGCTCGGCCCGCTCGGTGAAGCGTTCCTGTTGAACCCGGCGGTCTTCGACCCCGACAGCAACCGCGTCCTGTGCGGCAGCGAACTTAAACGTCTGGGAACCGAGTTGCAGCAAGCCCGCATCCACCACGGGCAGGAACTGGATGTCCTCGACAAGTACGCGGAGAGCGTGCGAAAGCTCTACAAGAAGCCGGAACTCGACCGTTATTTGGAGCCGGTCGTTCGGGAACGCAAACGGGTGTGGGCGGTGGACAAAGCCAATGGCGTGAAGTTCGACCTGGCCACGGGCCGCTTCTTCGCCGTGCTTTACCACGAGGCATTCCACGCCTACGTCGGCACGTTCGTATACCCACCACTGAAGCCCGACGACGTGAAGGCCGGCAAAGGCACTGGCGAGTTGCCCCGCTGGCTCAACGAGGGGTTAGCCCAGGTCTTCGAGACAGCCGTTGTGGAAGCCGGCGAACTGCGGGCCGATTGCCCCAGCCGCGACCGGCTCAACCGCGTGAAGGACTGGTTGAAGGGGAAAGCCGCCCCCACGACATTGGTTCCGCTCACGGACTTGCTCGTTGCCGGCAAGGATGCGTTCCTGACTTCCCACTCGGACCAGAAGTCCGCCGCCGACCGTGCCTACCTCACGAGTTGGGCGCTCGCGTACTACCTCGCCTTTGATCGCCGCGTGATGGGCACGGCGGGCTTCAAGAACTACCTCATCGCGGTGAACTCGGACGGCGACCGCCGGCAAGCATTCGCCAAACTCGTCGGCCAGGAACTCCCGGCGTTCGAGAAGGGCTGGCACGCCTACCTGCTCAAGCTCCAGAGCGACGGCACGTTAGCGAATTAGCAAGAACGCACTCGCAGTCACGAGCCGGGAGGCGGTGGCGGTGGGGTTGCCGCGTGCTTCTCGTCGGCGGTCGCGGGGGGCTTGGCTGGAACCTCCGGACTCGTCTTTGTATGGTCCAGGCTCTCGTGTTCGGGATGGTGGTGCCCCGTGACCATTTCCACGGCGGACTCGAACGCCGACTCGATGGCGTGCCCGAGCGCTTCCGCCTTCGTGACAAGCGGGGTTGCCTCGCCAGTCGAGATGTGGCGAGCAATCAGGTACTTGTAGATAAATGCGCCGGCGATGGCGGCCAAGATGTGGCTGACGACGAGCGTCTTATAGTGGTCGAGTTCGTTGACGAGGACCATCACCTGATCGGTGAACCAGTACGCAAGCCAGAACATGAGGTTCACGATGGGGATCGCGTAAATCGCGTCGGCCACCAGGAATTGCCAGAGGGGCAACCGCACGCTGCCGGCGATGAAGAACGACGGCCCCCGGATACCGGGCAGCAAGCGCACGCCGAGCAGCACGAGGATGCCACGCTCGGCGAAACCCTTCTCCAACTTGGCGCGAACCTCGGGCGTTATAAACCGCTTCTGCACCCACTTCCGGTCCAGAAGTCGCGGGCCCCAAATGCGGCCCAGCGTGTACAGCACGACATCCCCGATGACCGCCCCGATGAACACGACGGGGAGCATGTGCCACCACCTGATCCGCGCCGGGTTCTCACGGTCGAAGGCGTACACCGTGTCCGAGTGTCCGCACATGACGCCTGCCGTGATTACCGGCAGTTCCTCGGGGATTGGAAATATTGTGGTGGAAAGCACGAGGGCGAGGAACACCCCGAGGTAGCCGTCGTAGTCTTGCATCGGGGTTGTCCGTGTGGTGCGCAGAACCGGCCGTGTTGGTCAGCGTACCGTTCCCTATGGTGCATGGGGAGTGGGCAAGAAAGAGATTGTGAATTGACGGCGAAGTGCGGCTTGAATTGGTGGCTCGTACTGACCACGCGCGGAAGAAGCCCCCCGGCTTGCCGGGGGGCTTCTTCCGCGCAAGGCCCGATCAGTGGTTCAGGTAGGTGTCGTACTTGCAGCCGTTGGCACCGGCACCGTAAGGGGTGCCGTAAGGTTGGATCGGGCACGGATTGCGCGAGCCGAACCGACCGCGGCCACCATCGCAGGGCAGCGGGTTACACGGGTTAAAGTACGACTTGCAATTGCCAAAGATGAACCCGAGGTCGGACTTAAAGTTGCCGCAGCCGTGGCGGTCGGTCGGGCCGTACTGAGCGAATGGCACGGCCGGCTGGTGGAGTGTCTGTGCAACCGGGCCGTTCCCGCTTCCACAGTTCGAGCAACCGCCCGAGCCACGCACATAGTCCGTGCCCGCGACCGGAACGATGGACTGTTTCGGCAGCGCGGGGAGCGGGTTGGGTTGCGCGTTCTGGGCGGACGCGAAGCCGGTGACGGCCAGCATCGCCACGACCGCCACGAACATTTGACGCCACATCCGTTGCATGTTGTTGACCCTTCCAAGGTTGGGAATTCGCCGCTGCACTGTTCGCGGCAATATGTGGATCGGAACGTGAGGCGGCGCGGCATCGAAGAAACAGCACCGCAAAAGGAGAAGTGACGCGCCTGGCCGATGTGTTGAAACGCGAACGCCGTGCGAACGCAATACACGGCGCAACACGGGCGGGGGATGTGTGCCGAACGTGTCACGCAAGCAGCGCGAGCAAATGGACTACGGAACCAGCGGTTTCAGCGCAACCGGCAATTCCGAGTGGGTGTGAAGGTGGGGATGTTGGCGAGGTGCGGAGTTGTGGCAGCGTCACCGCGAGGTAAAAGCTCCCCCCACCCGGCGATCAAAGCGTCGCCGGCCTCCTCCGCAACATAGGTATAACACAACTTTTCGACCTGTGCGTATGATGTGGTCATGGGCTATATTTTGACGAACTCGACGTCCGAAACCAAAAACGGTTCAATCAACTCATATCCGAGCACCTCCACAGCGTGAATGCCGCCGTCACCGGACTCTCTGCGTTGCCCAGCACTGCACAGCCGTTCGCAAGCGTCCTGGCGATGAGTCGCTTCCTCAACAACGAGGCATTGTTGATCGGGAAGCGGACTCGGTCGGCCATTACCGAAAGTGGCATGCGGGACGGCACAAGTTCGTGGTGCGAGCCAACGCCAACCGATGCGTGAGATGGAAAGGCAACGAGGTCAAGTTGCCGGAGATCACAGCGGCGATACGCCTGGAATTTCGTGACGTGCTGGACAAATCGGGGTGTCCGTTGGTGGTGAAGACTCAGCACGGGACAGGTCGGGTTCAGGTGGTAGAGACCGACGTGGTGTTGGAGCGTCCCGCCAAGA
>Ga0105049_10002285_pt1 | contig 22622 bp, 13 predicted proteins | sample MAT06_FD_78087 | JGI IMG/M metagenome (GOLD analysis project Ga0105049, IMG submission 78087) | Freshwater microbial communities from Lake Fryxell liftoff mats and glacier meltwater in Antarctica - MAT-06 | ecosystem: Environmental > Aquatic > Freshwater > Ice > Liftoff microbial mat | place...
GAGATTGTGTTTCCAAAGGGCGTGCCGGTGACGATGCTTCGCCAATCCTCCGATTTCGTCTCCGAGGCTCACCGCACGGGAGCGGCGCCCGAAGAGGTCGGCGGGGTTTCCATCCCGTCGCCCGCAAGACATGCTCCTGTCGCCGTCGGATCAGGCGATGTCAGCTCCAAGGCTGAAGGCGGGCTTGGGAGCGAGTCGGATGACCTCAAGAACCAGGCTCGGAAGTCCGAACTGCCGCACGAGGCCGAGAATCTGCTCGGGCCGCCCATCGATGAGCAAGCCGATGCAAAGCGCCGCACCGAAAAGAACAGGCGATGACAGCAAAGATCTGTGTTGGCCTGCTTCCGATGCTGGCGCTGCACTGGTGGATGTTGTTGGCGATACGGCTATGAGCGAAGCGCTCGTGACACTTGGCCCTGCCCGCACGAAGGCCGACCTCGCCCGAAGCTCAGAGTTCGAATCTCCTCACCACTCACCGGACAAACCGGCCCAACTGAGCACTTTGGTAGGCATAATTGAAATGCTAGTTCCGCACGAGAACACCCGCGCCACAAAGAGAAAGCCCTTCGATGCACTCATCGAAGGGCTTCATTCTTAAACAAGTCGGGGTGACAGGATTTGAACCTGCGACCTTCTCGTCCCGAACGAGACGCGCTACCAAGCTGCGCTACACCCCGGAAGTGCTGTGAAGCCTAGGCGGGCTTTAGCCAACTTGCCCGTCATCGAGTCAGAATCTGTGGGGCGGCGTCGCTTGGCGCGGAGTACTCGCCGCTCAACGGCTCGGTGCTTGCTCGCGTGCCGCTGGCACGCTCGCGATCGCTGCGTGCGGCGGTTGGCCGCGGCCATCAACCCCTCGGGACCGGCGGCACGATCAGGTACACGTTGTCGTCGATCGTCGAAGGGTCCTTGTCCGGTCCCGCCGAGTAGAAGTACGGCCTGCCGCCGATGCACTTGCCGCCGTCGCCGTCGGCGACCTGCTGCAGCGCCGTTGCGGTGCGGTTCTCCGAGTCGCTGCCCGTGTACACGTTGTTGCGGCGGACGTCGCCGACGCCGTACTGCTTGCCCGTCGGCGCCGGGCCGAGAAGCTCGACTGAACTGATCGCCGTCGCGTTGGTGATCCTGCCGCTGAACTGCGGATGCACGTAACGGATCTGCTCTCCCCACGCGTCAAAGGCGCTCGTGATCGTGAGGGGCAGCGCCGTCACCGTCCTCGTCTGCTGGCGCACGAACTTCTGGGGCAGCTGGTCCAACGCCTTCTTCGCGTCGGGCACCGCATTGGCCTGGAGCAGAAAGAGCCCCACGCTGTCGATCATCGGGTTGCCCGGCAACTGTCCGTTGCCAGCAGCCTCGTTGTCCGTCATTGAACGAACGTCCGCGACGGGCAAGAGGAAAATATCACGACCCTGCCGCGGATCCTGCACCAGCGCGGGCGGAATGCCGTCCTCGCTGGCGATGTACTGCTCGAGCGCCGCATCCAGCACCCGGAGCGTGTCCTCCGTCGCGTTGCGCTTCGCGCCGCGCACCGCCGCGCCGCCCACCAGCAGCGTCGTCGCGACCAGCAGCCCGATGATCCCAACCACGATCAGGAGCTCAATGAGCGTAAAGCCGCGGCGAAGTTCGCCACGATTGCAACCAGAACGCGAGATGATGGGGGTGGGCATATCGGCCTCCGAGGTTCTTCAGCGCGCGGCGAGTGATGGGCATCTACCCGTTCACCATCGACCGCTCCACACGAGCGACGCGAATCCTCATTCAGGCGCGCCAAGCGCCAGAACGCCCCCCCTGCCCGCAAATCCAAGCGGCCACACAAGCCCGCGAGGCGGGCCCCATTCCCCAGCAACCATACGCTCCCGCACGACGTCGGTTCCGCCAGCCCCACCACCAAACCGTCCGTCAGCCGACCATCCCAGCCATCGAGTTCGTGCAAAGACCTCGCCACAGCCCGTCCCGGTCCCCAACGAGCGGCGACCGCCGAGCCAGCCCGAGCACCGCGGCGTCCGTTGCATACTTCGCGCTCCAAGCGAAGCACCCACCCTTGTGAAAAGCTCGCCCGCAGCACCCGCGATCCATACGCTGTCGCATGGCCCACTTCACACCGCCCAGCTTGCTTGTCCTTCTGTTGCTCACCCCTTTGCTACTTCCCGGCTGCGTCGACCAAAGGGCCGTGGCTCCGAGCTTCGCCCGCTCCGCAACGCCCGAAGTTGCCATCAAGCCCGCATTGATCACCACCCCCGAGTCTCTGCTCGCATCGCTCACCACCTCGCCTGTCGCACCAGCCTCCGCGATCCTCCTCGACGCGCGCCCCCAAGCCGACTTCACCCGCGCTCGCCTCCCCAACGCCCGCAGCGCCGACGCCCAAGCCTGGGACAAGCTCGCACGCTCCACCAACCCCATCGAGGACCGCGCCGCCTGGGCCACGCGGCTCGGCCAGCTCGGCATCGACGGCTCCACGCCCGTCATCGTCTACGACGCCGGTGGCATGACCGACGCCGCACGCGTCTGGTTCATCCTCCAAAACGCTGGCGCCACCAACGTCACCATCCTCGACGGCGGCCTCAAGGTCCTGCAGGCCCTGCCCGGGGCGGATCGCTTCATCGACACGGGCCCCGCCGGGTCTGTGCCCAGCCCGGCCAATTTCGTGGCTCAGACCTCGAAGGCACCTGCCGCTTCACCCATGAACAAGGGCTCGCTCCGCAAGCTGAACCGCTCAACGAACCAGGTCCTCGACGCACGCACTCCCGCCGAGTTCACCGGCGCCGACGCCCGCAGCAACGCCCGCGCCGGCCACGTCCCCGGCAGCGTCAACGTCCCACACACCTCGCTCATCGGCCCCAACGGACGGCTGAGGCCCGCCGCCGAGCTTCGTACCCTCTTCACCGAAGCCGGACTCGACCCCGCGAAACCCATCGTCACCTACTGCCAGTCGGGCGCACGCGCCTCGCTCGCCGCCCTCGCCGCGCTTCAGGCCGGGTTCGGCCCCGTTTCCAACTACTACAACAGCTTCGGCGAGTGGGCCGCCGACTCCACCTGCCCGATCGAGTAAGCCGATCCTGCGCCGACCAGCGCGAACGGCCCGCCCCCTACGATGATCTCCCACATGCTCCGAATCCCGCGCACCCTTTGGCGCGCCATCATCCTCGACCTCCTCCGGCTCATCCTCCTCACCGCGGCTGTCCTCGTCGCGGTTCTAGCCTTCGCCGCCGCCATCCAGCCCCTCTCCAACGGCAAGCTCTCAGCCCCCGACACGCTCCGCTTCATCGGGCTGGCCATCATTCCCATGCTGGCCTACGCCCTCCCCTTCGCCGCGGGCTTTGGCGCCACGCTCGTCTACTACCGCATCGCGCAGGACAACGAGGCCGTCGCCGTGTACGCCGGCGGCATCTCACACCGGCGCCTTTTGGCCCCCGCCCTCATCGTCGCATTCATCGCGGCCGCAACCCTCGCCCTCTTGAACGAGCAGGTCATCCCGCGATTCCTCCGCGGCATGGCACGCCTCATCACCATTGACATGGCCCGCTTCACCGCCAACGAGATCGGCAAGGGCCGCTCCGTTGCCGTCGGTGAGATGATCATCTGGGCCGATCAGGCCCGGCGCCTCGAGCCTGATCCCGCCTCCGGCGCCGCGGAGGAACTCCTCCTCAGCAAGTTCGCCGCCGTCGAACTCGACAAGGAAGGCAACCCGACCGTCGAGGCCACCTCAGCCTCCGCGCGCCTCTGGCTCATCCCCGGCGGCGGTCCCCGCACCACCCCAGCAGCAGCCGACGCGCCCGACGAAGCCTCCATCAGCTCACGCGTCGTGATGCGACTTCAGAACGTCATCGCGATCCAGCAAGGCCGCGCCACCGGCGGCTTCCGCGACCGGGTCGACCTCGCGTGGGACGTGCCCAGCGCCTTCCGCGACAATCCAAAGTTCCTCACCTTCGGCGAGCTCGCCAGCCTCAAGGAAAACCCCGCGCAGATCAACTGGATCGAGACCCGCCGCCGCAACCTCGCACTCACACTCGCCGAGCGCACCGCCGTTGAGGACATGCAGCGACAAGCCCGAGATCACGGCAGCATCACGCTCAACGACGATCGCAACCGACCCGTTACGATCATCGCCGCGCAGATGACCTGGGAAGGTGATCGCTGGAAGTTCTCACCCGCGCCTGGCACGCGCGTTCGCGTCGAACTCCTGCGCCCCGTTTCCGGCCCCGGCGGTACCGAGTCCGACGTCGCAACCATGATCACCGCGCCCTTCGTCACGCTCACCAACGACCTCGCCGACGCCAGCGTCGCCAAGCGCCTTGAGTTCGCGCTCGAAGCCCTCGACGCGACAACGCGCGACGCGGGCGACGCCGCCGCAACCCAGCGCGAGCGCATCACCCTCTCACCACTCGCCCCCGACCCCAAGCGCTCCGAGGCGCTGCTCGCGATGAGCATCAACGAACTCATGAGCACCTCCAGGACGTACGTTGATCGCCCGCGCCCGGACCCGCTCGTCCAGACCTCGCTCGACCAGCTCACACGCCAGCTCTTGCGTCTCTCGCGTGATGTCCTCAGCAAGCAGCACGAGCGCTGGGCCATGGCCGCCTCGTGCTTCGTCATGGTCCTGACCGGCGCCGTTACCGCGCTGGGCATGAGCCGCCGCCAGCCTCTTACCGTCTATCTCTGGACCTTCGCACCCGCGCTCATCTGCGTCGTCACCATCTCTGGCGGCCAACAGATGGTCGTCCAGACGGGCCACAGCGGCCTCATCCTCATGTGGTCCGGCGTCGCGGCGATGGCGATCTACACCCTCATCGTCTACCGCAAACTAGCGGTGCACTAGGCCCCGGCGCAGCAGTAACCACGCTACTTCGCTTCATCGCTTCCCCACCCATGTCCCCCCCTCGCTCCAACTCCGCCTTCTCCTGGGCCCGCCCCTGGGCCGCGACGCTCGCGCTCGTCCTCGCCGTCACGCTCGCGCGCCTCACCTATCTCGCCTTTCTTTGCCCCTACACCCTCATCGAGGACGAGGCCCACTATTGGGAGTGGAGCCGCCGCCTTGATCTCTCCTATTACACCAAGGGCCCCGGAATCGCCTGGACCATCGCCAGCGGCACATCCATCGCAGGCAACACCGAGTTTGGCGTGCGCCTCGCCTCTCCCATCGCAAGCGCGATCCTCTGCCTCGCTGTCGCCGCGCTGGCGCGGCTGATGACCAGCGACACGCGCAGCGCGCGTGACGGGCGCGTGGCCTTCTTCGCCGCAGCCGCACTCCTCCTCGCACCGGTCTTCCAGACCCTGGGCCTCATGCTCACGATCGACGGCCCATACGCCGCATGCTGGGCACTCGCCGCCCTCTTCGGCTGGCTCTCGATCCACCGGCGCTTCCGACCCGCGTGGATCGCGCTCGGGCTTGCCATCGGCATCGGCTTTCTCTACAAGTACACGATCCTGCTCATGATCCCCGGCCTGGCCCTGTTCGCGCTTCTCGCGCACTCGCACCATCGTGCGCAGCTCGCGCCAACCTCCGACACAGATTCACGCCGCGACAGCCTCCCATCACTTGTCCACACCCTCACTCGCTCCACCTGGCCTTGGCTCTTCGCGGGCGCACTCGCACTCCTCTTCGCCATCGCGCCCGTCCTCCTCTGGAACGCGCGCGAGGGCTGGCCCACCATCCGCCACCTCATGGGGCACCTGGGCCTCGCCGGTGGCGACATGCCCATCCATTCCGGCACGGCCGCCGATCCCAAACCCAGCTATTCCATCCTCTGGACGCTCAGCCTCATCGGCACGCAAATCGCCATGATCGGCCCCGCGATCCTCCTCATCATCCCCGCCGCCCTCGCCGCACGGCGCGAGCGCACGGCCTCACCCGACGCCGCAACATGGGATCAGGGCGTGCGCTACTGCCTCTGCATCGGGGCACCCGTCCTCCTCTTCTACATCGCCGTCTCGTTCATCGCCGAGCCCGAGGGCAACTGGCCCCTCGCCGCGTGGATCACGATGTTCCCCCTCATCGGCCACGGCATCGTCCGCGGCTGGCCCGCCTGGCGCGAAAAGCTCGAAGCCTGGCGCAAGCTCCCAGAGCCACGCCCGCGCGCGGGCCTCTTCGTCCGCCGCCCCGAGACCTTCACGCAGGTCGTCTGGACATGGGCAGTGATCGTGGGCGCGCTCGTCGCACTCCTCACGCCAAGGCTTGATCTTCTCGCCTCCGCGCTCGCGCTCGTGCCCAGCAGCGTCCTCCCCAACGCGCAACGCATCATCCCCATCCACCGCTTCACCGGCGCCGACCAAATGGGCCAGCACGCGCAGCAACTTCTCGACCAGCTCGCAACCGAAAGCACCAACAGCGCGGGTCCACCCTTTGTCATGGCGATGCACTACGGCCGCGCCTCGCAACTCGCCTTCTACATGCCCTCGCGACCCACCATCGTCTGCTCCAGCTCCCTCATGCTCGGCGGCCGCGTGACGCAGTACGACTACTGGCCCGACACCACCCCCAAGGACCGAACCGACCTCCTCGGCCGCAACGCACTCGTCATCGGCGCCTGGCAGGAAGTCTGGGAGCAAGCCTTCGAACGAGTCGTCCCCGCCGGCCGCCTCGACGGCGACGGCAAACGCGACCGACCCGCCTTCCTCGCCTACGGCTTCAAGGGCTTCCCACCCGGCGGCATCACAAAGGACTCGGTGCCGCCGCCGCCGCTCCTGCCATAAACAGCGTTGCGCCACGACCGGCACCGGATCCAACCCCAATGGCGCCGCCCGCCACCCAATCGCAGATCGTTTACCCTCTTTGAACTTACGAAGCCCCGCATCCCAAACCCCTTCCCGCCCCAGCTGCACTTCCTCTTTCGCTTTACTCTGATCCTAATTTTCGCTCTCCGCTCTTCGCTCTCCATTTTTCGCTTTTTGCCATGGCCCCTACTCCACATCTCCTACTCGGCCCCGCCGCCCGCGGCGTCAACGCGTACTCCACGCCCGGCGAGCGCGGGCGGGCTCGCCCGCGCACGCTCCTCATCTTCCTCGCCCTCGCCTTCGGCCTCTTTGCCTTCACGCTTCTTGATCGCCCCATCTGGCTCGCCGCGACCGCCTCCGACGTCGAGCGTCTCAAGACGCGCGACTGGTGGCAGGCGCTTCGCGCCATCGGCTATCTCCCGACTTGGATCGTCGTCGCGCTCTGCTTCCTCCTGCACGACCGTGCCCGCGCCGCCGCAGCACCATTCCTCCGCGCCGCGCTCATCTTCCTCGGCGCCGCGCTGGGCGGCCTCGCGGCCGAACTACTCAAAGAAGTTGCACGCCGCGAGCGCCCCGGCCCGCAGGGCATCTACACCTTCGATTACTTCGGCATGGGGCGCGACGGCGTTGGCCTCGGCCTGGCCTCATCGCACGCAAGTGTTGCCTTCGGCGGCTGCATCATGCTCGGGTGGCTCCTCCCGCACCTGCGCTGGCCGCTGCTGCTGCTCGCGACCGGCTGCGGCTGGACGCGAATCCGCGCGGGCGCTCATTGGACAACCGACGTCTACGTCGCCGTTGTGCTTTCCTACGGTGTGTGCTGGCTTCTCTGGAGATTCTCTTCCGCTCGCTCTGACCTCGCACTCCTCCACCCGCACTCATCGCGCTGACGTTCACTCACTCAATGAAGATCCTTGATCGCTCCATCGCCTTCCAGTTCGCCGCCAACGCCGCGGTCCTCTTCCTCATCCTCGCGGGCGTGGTCACCGCCGTCGACTACGCCTTCAACTTCGATGAGTACTTCCGCATCGCGGATCGAGCCTACGAGAACTCGCCATGGTTCCTCCGCGCGGCGGGCTCGATCCTCGTCCTCGTCGATCTCTGGTGGCCGCGCCTCTTCCTTCTCTATGACTTCCTCCTGGGCTTCGTGCTCGTGGGCGCGATGGGCTTCACGCTGACGCAGATGGTGAGGCACCGCGAGCTGATCGCGATCCTCGCGTCGGGCCAGTCACTCCTCCGCGTCGCACGCCCCATCATGCTCGTCGCGCTGCTGCTCGTCGTGCTGCAAGGCCTCAATCGCGAGCTCATCATCCCGCGCCTCGCGCCGCTCCTCACGCGCGACAAGGGCGATGCGGGCTCAAGCTCCATGGGCGCTATCGACCGCGTGCTGCACGTTGATGGGAAGGGCCGCGTCTTCTACGCGCGCTCGTTCGACCTTGATCGCCAGACCATCTCCGGCCTCTGGGTCTGGGAGCGCGACGAGCAAGGCCTGCTCACCACGCGCATCACCGCCACCGAAGCCGCGTGGGACGGAACGCGCTGGCTCCTGACCAACGGCCAGACCGAAGACCGCCGCCTCGGCGCTGGCAACGCGCGCCCCCAGCCCCTGGCCTCGCTCACCAGCGACCTTGATCCCACCGTGATCCGCATGCGCCGCTTCGAGGGGTACGCCGCCAACCTCTCCTTCCGCCAGCTCACCGAGCTCATCACCCGCTCACGCGCCAGCACGCTGACACGTCCCGATCACCTCGACCAGCTCACACGCTACAAGCTCGGACGCCTCTGCGTCATGGCCAGCAACCTCCTCACACTCCTGGTCTGCCTCCCCTTCTTCCTGCGCCGCGAACCCGCCAACATGCTGATGCAGTCACTCAAGTGCGCTCCCGCGGCGGTCGGCTCGCTCATGGGTGCCTTCCTCGGCTCGGCCGCGGCGGTCCCGGGCCTCCCGCCCGAGGTCTCCGTCTTCATCCCCGTCATGATCCTGATCCCACTCGCGATCGCAGGTCTGACGTCGATCAAGACTTGACCGTCACAACAACAAGTGGCGATGAGAAAGAGGCGTTCGCGGCGCTTCCAGCGCGCAGACCAGAACCCTCTCGCACACTCGCACATTTCTAGAAAGCAGCGATCGCGCCCGAGCACAAAGGTCCGCCAGCACTCATCACGGGCAAGTACCGAGCACCACGTACTGCGCCAGCGCCTGCGCATCGCTCAGGTCCGCGTTCTCATCGCCGTTCAGGTCGCCATCGAGCCAGCCCGGCTCGGCGGTGATGATCCCGACGAAGACCTGCGCCATCTGCTGCGCATCCAGCAGGTCCACGTTCTCATCCTGGTTGAAGTCATAGTCGCACGGCGAGCCCACGCTCACCTGCACCTCCGCCGACAGCGCCGCGCCGCACGCCCCTGAAATCGACGCGGCGAATGTGCCAGCGAATGTCGGCCTCACGCCCGACAGCGTGACCTCCGCCGTCGCCGCGTTCGCCACCACGGTGCCATCGGCCTGCACGCCGTCCACCAGCGCTGCGCCTTTGCGGAGCCACTGCACCGTTGGCAGCGAGCCAGCCACTTCAACACGCAGCGTCGCGCTCCCGCCCTCGCGTACGTACGTATCCAATGGCTGCGTCGTGATCGTCGGCGCGTCGCACAGCAGCGTGAACTGCCGCATCATCTCGTGGTCCTCATGCTCCAGCACGTGGCAGTGATACGGATACGTGCCCGCGGGTCCCTCGAACCGGACGATCACCCGCGTGATCTGGTTCGGCGTGGCCTGCACGGTGTCCTTCCAGCCTAGTTCACCGCCACTCACCGCCGTCCGCGGCCCCTGCGGCACGATCTGGCTCTCCTGCACGATGAAGTTCTGCCGGTCCAGAACCTGGAACGAGACAAGGTGCATGTGCATCGGATGCGTCACGCCCGAGCGATTCACCCATGACCAGATCTCAGTCTCACCAACGCGCGGGAACTCGGTGATGTCGTCCCACATCAGGCCGTTGATCAGCCACTTGTCGTGCCCGCACACGGGATCAAAGAACTTGCGAAGCTCGAAGGTGCGCGTGACGCTCGCGTCCGTCTCCAGCAGCCGCGGCACCTCCCGCAGCGAACCCGGCAGCGAATCCGTGTCACCCGCCTGCCCCTGCACGATGAACTTCATCACGCTGGGCACGTCCGGCCCAGCGCCCCCAGCCGGAAACGGTGACAACGCCGAGTTGGTCAGGATGATCTCGGTGCCCGGCGCATACGCCGCGAAGTCGATCACGACATCGGCACGCTCGCCGGGCGTGATCGTCAGGCTGGTCATCGGCACCGGCGCGTCAAGCAGCCCCTGCTCGCTCGCGATCTGCTGGAACGATGCAACGTTCGACAGCCCCAGCGTGTACGCGCGGCTGTTGCTCGCGTTCAGAAGCCTGAACCGATACTTCCCCTGCTTCACCGCCATAAACGGCCAGACCTTCCCGTTCACGAGGATGAAGTCGCCGAAAGTGTGCTCCTCCCACACCCCCGGATACTTCAGCGAGCCGTTGGCGTTGAAGGATCGATCCTGGATCGCCAGCGGCACATCAAACTCGCCCCGAGGCAGGTTCAGCGCTTCCTCGTGATCATCGCGGATGAGATAGAACCCCGCCAACCCCATGTACACATTCAGCCGCGTGAGTCCCAGCGCGTGGTCGTGGTACCAGATCGTCGCGGCCTGCTGATCATTCGGATAGAAGTACGTCGGCGAGCTCTGCCCCGGCGGGAATGCAAGGTCCGGATCGCCGTCGCTGTCGTCGGCCACGTGCCCGCCGTGCAGGTGCGTCACCGTCACGGGCACCTGCCCGGTCTGGTCCGGCCCGTGCAGGCATGTTGAGACCGGCAGCACGTGCGTCGCGCGAAGCTGCCCCGTCTCGAGTGCCCGCAGGTTGTTGATCCAGTTCACCGTAACCGGGAAGCCCCGGCGTGCCTCGATCGTCCGGGCTGGAAACGACCCGTTGTACCCCCACACGCGCGTGCTGGGCAGATCCCTGTGGAGCTTCTGCGTGAACTCCGTGATCGTGATGTCGTAGTGCGCCGCCCCGCCCGGGATGCCCGATGTCGGCTGCATCACCGCGGGAATCGGCAGCTCATCGACGAAAGGCGTCAGCACCAGCGGGCAGTTTTGTCCGGGACAGTCCGTTCCGGCACCCTGGAACGTTCCGCCCGCCGCGGCACACGCGGCAGGCGTCAGCGTGTTGCACGATCCATCCGGCAGGCAGCAGGCCCCCGTCGGAAGCGGACAAAGCCCCGGCGCGCACGGCACGCCGACCCCTTGGAACGTCCCACCCGCCAGCGCACATGCACCTGAACTCAGCGTCACGCACGAGCCGTCGGGCAGGCAGCAGGCCCCACCCGGCGTGGTCAGCGAGTACGTTACTACCAACGTCGGCCGCTGCGCAGCATTGCTGTCGCTCGTTTCGCGCGACACGAATCGCTTCGCCGTCCCCGCGCTCCCTTCGTTGCCGATCAGAATCCAGCCGAAGTTCGTGGACGGAGCCGCGATCATCGCCTGTACATCCGTGATCAGCCCTGTCCCCGTGAACGTGTACGGGCTCAGGATCGAGTCGATCTCCGCGCTGCTCGACGGCGCCGCTGCAAAGTCAGCGCCGGGCGTTGTCCACGCCGGGCTCGCCGTCGGGTTCGCCTCGTTGTAGAGGCGGTAGGACCACGTCGCGTCGTTCTGCTTCGCAAACGCCCCGCCACCCTCCTGCCCCGAGGCGTTCGAAGCGCCCTCGCCCCAGTCGGCGGCCAGACGATGCACGCTGTACGTCTCCAGCCCCGCCACCGCCGAGCGATTCAGTTGGACCGTCAGCGCCACGTCCGTGATGAACGCGCCGGCTGGGATCGACGAGAGGTCAAACCGCACCAGCGACCGGCGCGTGAAGTTGTTGCCCGTTCTCCCCGAAAAGATCCACGATCCCGAGCCGTTCGAAAGCCGGTCGTTCTCCGCGTAAATCGTCGTGTCACGCGTCGCCCGAAGCGTCGCCGAGTCCGCCCACGCCAAGCCCGGCCCGCCCGCAACTCCCGCGAGCGCCGCGCCCATCATCAGCACCATCGGGCGACAAAGAAGAGCAAGGCTCGCAAACGAACACCGCATTCGTAGGCTCCAACGGATCGATCAGGATGTGCATCGCGACACCAACACAAGTCTCCGGCCAAACCCGCCGGTCTCCGCTCCATTCGCCCCCCAAAGGGTATCGGCCTCACACCCCATTCAGAAAATTTCATAACCGCGGCACCGGGCAAATTGACGCCACACCGGGCACCCCCGCGATTTCGAGCCGCTGGAACGTCCGAGAAGATGTGGTTCCAGCCGTCTGCCTAGAGCGGGCAAGACCCCGACACCACAAACCCCGCCAGCAACTGTGCATCCGCAAGATCCGCGTTCTCATCCTGGTTCAGATCGCCGTCGAGCCACCCAGCCCCCGGCTGGAGCGTGCCAATAAAGACCTGCGCCATCTGCTGCGCGTCAAGCAGGTCCACATTCTCATCTCGGTTGAAGTCGTACTCGCACCCGACGTCCACACGCACCGGAGCCAGATCCACCGTTCCACATGGGCTCACCACCCTGGCCGCGTACGCGCCCGCGTCGGGACTCATCACGTTCGAGATCGTCAGCGTCTGGCCAAGCGTGACCAGGCTCCCCCACGGCGTCGGGCCGCTCGCAAGCGGCGTCCCGTCCTTGGTCCACGCGACCACCGCGCCGGGCTCCTGCGTCGCCGCCAGCGTCATGGTCTCTCTCGTCCGCACGTGCCGATCTGACATCGCCAGCACCAGCGGCGCCCGACCCGCCCGCGCCACCATGTCGGGATAGTCCGTCTCGATGAAGTCAACGCCAAGGTCGATCATCGCTTCCATCACCGAGGGTGTCACCACGGTGTACCCGCACGTGAAGAACCCCTCCGCACGCGCCGTCGCGACCCACGCCGAGTCCACCTCGCCGCTCGTGTACGACGTGAAGCCAAGGTCCAGCCCCACCACCTTCAGCCCGCGCAGCTCCGCGAACTGCGCGGGAGTGCGCGGAATCTCACCAACCACAATCTGCGGGTTGGCGAACGTCGCGCCAAACTCCCCCACCAGCGTGCGGTTGTACGCCCACAGCCAGATCTCTCGCTCCGTCATGCCCGCCTGCTGCAGCGCGGTCCGGATCGCCGGCCCCATCCCATTCACCTTCACATCCAGATACGGGATCACGCCCGTTCCACGCATCCGCTCGAACGCCTGACGCAGCGTCGGCACGCGCACGCTCGCGAACGACGGATCAAACCACGACCCCGCGTCCGCGGCCTGCATCTGCGCCGCCGTGAAGCTCGTCGCGTTGCCCGTCAGGTTTGTTGTCCGATCCATCGTCCCGTCGTGCATGAGCACCGCCACGCCGTCCGACGACAAACGAACATCCATCTCAATAGCCAGAGCCCCCGCCGCGATCGCCGCGTCGATCGCCGCCAGCGTGTTCTCCGGCGCCGCCGCCGAGAAGCCCCGGTGCGCCACGGGCCCCGCGCACCGCGTGTAGTTCCGTGGCGGGTTCGCGGGAGCCCCCGCCGCGCGAACTCCCGCGGCGTGCGGCCCGCCCAGCGCCGCAATCTCCGCCGCAGTCATCCGCCGATCCGTGAACGACATGCTGCTCATCCAGAGCGGCGCCGTCTCGTTGTTTTCATCCGCGAACATGATCAGATCCGCCCCCGCCTGCGAGTAGAGCGCCCAGCGCGAGCCGATCGACGCCCCCGTGCCACCCTGCCCGCCGACAAACACGCCGTCGATGTACGTCGACGCCATGCCCTCGTTGTCCGCCGCGCCCACCACGATCGCGACGCGGTGCCACGCGCTTGCCTGAAGCTGCCCGTTGTACACCCCACTTGTCCCGATCCGGCCCTGCGCGTTGATGAAATAGTCCCCGTCGTTCTCGTTCGACGTGTTCGTCTGGAAGAGCGACCGAACCGACGCGAACGACGCCGCCGGGATCAGCACATCCATCACGATCGTGTAGTTGCTCGTCCAGCCATCCGAAGTGTGAACCCCGTTCGGCGGCGACGCATGGTCGAGATTCAACCCCTGCGAGGGCGACAACGCCCCGATCAGCACCACACCAGAATCACCCCCCGGCATCGCCGGGAGCCCCGCCGTCGAGATGCGCCCAAAGAAGACCGCGCTCGCGGTGCTCCCGCGGTACGTCAGCACCCCCGTCCCCACAGAGGCCGACAGTGGCGTTGCATCAGGATCAAAGTCCCACACCGTCTGCCCGGCGCACCCCAAAGGCCCGCCAAGCACCACACACAGCCCCCATGCAAACACTACAGGCCTTCTCATCTTCAAACTCCTTTCCACGAACCCTAGACGCCCACCGCTCCCAAGGCACCTGAGCACCTTCCTCCCCGCCCCATAAAGCACACCGAAAGTCCCCGTACAACGAAAAAGCGGGCGATCCCGTGATCGCCTGCTCGTAGTCACCACGCCGCGGCTCCCCCACCTCGACCTGCTGGTGCCGCCTTATCCGATGCCCGGACCCGATATGCCGCCGCCGACAATCCCGCCGCCGGGACCGGCGCCGCTTCCCGCCGCGCCACCCGGCAGCGCGCCGGGCATCGCGGTCCGGGCCGTGCCGATGGCGCTCATCGCGCCCGGTCCGGCATGGCCCGCGGGCCTGGACATCATCGGAGGCGGAGCTGTAGGCGCCAGGCGCGCCTTGAACACAAACTCCGTGACCTTGGCCTTCACGCCCTCCATCATCGTCGCGAACTGGTGCGAGCCCTCGCGCTTGTACTCAGTCCTGGGATCCTGCTGAGAGATCGCGCGGAAGTTGATCGTGTCGCGAAGCTGGTCCATCGCGTACAGGTGATCCTTCCACGAGCTGTCCAGCGTCTCGAGCAGCACGCTGCGCTCAAACTGAAGAAGCTCCGTGCGAAGCTGGTTCTCGACAAACGCGCGGATCGACTCCTCGCGTTCCTGCCCTTCCAGATACTTCATCTGCTCGGGCAAGTCCCGCTGGTACCGTTCCTTCACGTGACGCGCCAGATCATCATCGGTCTTGCACGCCTGGGCCGCGCCCACCGCCTTCTCGATGGCCTTCCCCTCCACAAACTTGCGTGAGTGCTCCATTACCTGCTGCCTGAACGCCTGCGGCGAGCGCTTCATCACCTCATCAGAAGTCAGCGCCAGCTCGAAGCGCCGGTTCGCCCAGCCCACGAGCTGCGTCGCCGCGTCCGACGGATTCTGCCGCATCAGCACCTGCGTGAGCTGCAGCGCGTACTCCACCGGATACTCGATCTCGCGCTTCTGGAAGACATCCTCCACGCGCCGCATCAGCATCGCCGTCACGCCCTCGGCGCCATCCTCACCCTTGCGAGACTCGGCGATCTCGGCGGCCGAAACGTCCATGTTCAGCTTGTCCTTCACCCACGCCGACATCTGCGACTCGGCATATGTGCGCGCGACAAACTCCTCAAGGCCCGACAGGTCCGTCGCCCTGATCTGCCGTTCCGCCGCGGCGTAGAGCGTGTCCTCTGCCTTCTGCCGATCCTTCGCCGAGCCCTTCAGCGTCGCGGGATCCATCTCAAGCCCGAAGCGGTTCTTCGCCCAGTGGCACAGCCCCTGCGCGTCAAAGTCCACCTCAACATCCGACCCCTCGGTGGGCATGTACTCGCCCACCGTCATGCCGATGTTCTGACGCGCCTCGTACAGCGCCTCCTCGGTGATCGTCGCCTCAAGGTCCATCAGCTCCTTGCCACGCAGCCGCTCGAACGCGATCGAGCACTCGAGCTTGCCCTTCGCATACTCCGCGGCACAGACCGCCGGATAGTCAGCGTCGAGATACGTCTTGCTCGCCTCGCGCACCGTGCTCTTGATGAACTCAAGCAGCAGGCTCTTGACCGCGCGCCCTTCCAGCACGCGCTGCCGCGTCCCATAGAACGCCTGGCGCTGGTGCTCCATCACCTCGTCATACTCCAGCACCTGCTTGCGGATCTGGAAGAAGTACTCCTCCACCTTGCGCTGCGCCCGCTCAACACTCTTGCTGAGCCAGGGGTGCTCGATCGCGTCGCCCTCCTTCATGCCCAGTCGCGACAGGACCTTCATCTGCGTCTCGCCAGCGAAACGCTTCATGAGGTCGTCCTCGAGCGAGATGAAGAAGCGCGAGGAGCCGCGGTCGCCCTGGCGGCCCGAGCGCCCGCGAAGCTGGTTGTCGATGCGGCGCGCGTCGTGACGCTCGGTGCCGATGACGTGCAGCCCGCCCATCTCCTCGATGGTCGCGAACCATCGCAGCCTGTGCAGCAGGAACCGCCCCGTCGCATCCAACTCCTTACGCAGCCCCTCGGCGTCCATCGACCCGATCTTCTTCTCTGGCAACCACGTGAACCGCGCCGCCCAGTGGCGCAGCAGCTGGATCTCAAGCTCGGCAAACGGCACGGCCTCGACATCGCGCTTCTGAAGCTCGAGCTCCTTGCTCGCAATCTTGCGATAGACGCCCTCGCGAAGCTGCTCCTCGGTGCTCTCGACCGTCACCGTGCGCGGGCAGATGCCGCGCCGAAGCCAGTGATCAAGCAGCCGCTCGCGCGTCACTGCGCCGAGCTTGATGTCCGTGCCGCGCCCGGCCATGTTCGTCGCGATCATCACCGCGCCGAGCTGGCCCGCGTTCTCCACGATGTGCGCCTCGCGCTCGTGCTGCTTGGCGTTGAGCACCTCGTGATGCACGGCGTGCTTGCTCGTCAGCATCTTGCTGAGCGACTCGCTCTTCTCAACGCTCGTCGTGCCCACCAGCACCGGCCTGCCGCAATCGTGGAAGTTCTTGATCTCATCCGTGATCGCCGACCACTTGTCCTTGGCCGACAGGAAGACCATGTCGTCAAAGTCGCGCCGCACCACGGCCTTGTTCGTGGGGATCGACACCACGTCCAGCTTGTAGATGTCGTGGAACTCCTGCGCTTCGGTGTCCGCCGTGCCCGTCATGCCCGCGAGCCGCCTGTACATCTTGAAGAAGTTCTGGATCGTGACCGTCGCGACTGTCTGCGTCTCCTGCTTGACGGGCACCTTCTCCTTGCACTCGATGGCCTGGTGCAGCCCATCGGACCACTGCCGCCCGATCATCGGCCGACCCGTGTTCGCATCGACGATCACCACGCTCGGCACCGTCTTCCCGGTGTTGGGATCCTGCGCGGGCATGATCACGTAGTCCTTGTCGAGCTCGTAGCAGGCGTGCGCCCGCAGCGACTGCTCCAGCAGGTGGGGCATGTCCATGTTCTGATCAACATAGAAAGACCCCATCCCCGCAGCACGCTGCGCTTCCGCAATGCCACCGTGCGTCGCGTGCGTCTGCTTGCGCTCGATCTTGGTCTCAAAGTATTGCACAAACTTCGACCGCTCGCGCTCGAGCCCCGGCATCTCCGCCTTCGCCGCGGCCATCTGCTTCTGAAGCTCCGGCACGCGCGACTTCTCACGCGACTGCCGGATGTCACCCTCAAAGCCCTTGATCCGCATCTGGCAGCGGATCACCTTCTCGTTGGCCGCCTCCCATGGTTGCTGCTTCTCCATCAGGTGGCGCGCCAGCCGATCCGCCAGCTCATACCGAGGCGTGTCGTCGTGCGCCTGCCCCGAGATGATCAGCGGCGTCCGCGCCTCATCAATCAGGATCGAGTCCACCTCGTCCACGATCGCGAACTGACGCCGGCGCTGCACCTGCTGGTCCACGCTCCGCTTCATGTTGTCGCGCAGGTAGTCAAAGCCGAACTCGCTCGTGGTGCCATACACCACGTCGCACCGGTACATCACCCGCTTCTCGCTCTCGTCTTGTATGTGCTGCGGGTGGATCGCGCCCACCGTCATGCCCAAGGCGTGGAAGTACGGGAACGTCCAGTCGCGGTCGCGCTGCACGAGGTAGTCGTTCACCGTCACGACGTGAACCTTCATGCGCTCGATCGCCGCCATGTAGCACGCCAGCGGACCCACGATCGTCTTGCCCTCGCCCGTGCGCATCTCGCTGATCTTGCCCTGGCACAGCACGATGCCGCCGATCAGCTGCACATCAAACGGCCTCGCCCTGAACGGCGGCCGGCTCTCCGGATACGCCTCGCGCACCGCCTCATAGAACTCCGGCGGCACCGAAACCTGCATCCAACCCGGGATCGGATCGTTGTTACCTGCCCACTCCCCAACCGGCGGCACTGCCTCCAGCGCGTCGGCCTCGGCCCGGATCTTCGCGTATATCTCGCGCATCGCGGGCGTCAGCACCGAGGGAACAAAGTTCCGCTCGGGGTTGAAGACGTTGCGAATCCCAACCGCCCGGTCCATCGCCTCACGCGCGACCGCGAAGGCATCGATCATGATGTCGTCGGGGCTCTCCTTCTTGTCGATCCGTGCGCGAAACTCAATCAGCTTGCCGCTCAGCTGCTCATCGGTCAGCTGCCGAACCTTCGGCTCCAGTGCCGAGATGGCGTTGGTCCGCTGCGTATACCGCTTCACGAAGCGGTCGTTGCGCGTGCCGATGATGCGGTTCAGGATCGGGCCCAGAATCGGAATGCCTGTCTCTGCCATGGTGTGTACTCGCCAGCAAGGGGCGCAAGAAGCCGCGCCGCCATACGTTGTGACACCGCAAGACCACACGTCAAGTGCTGATCCGCGGGTCGATGCTCAAAGTTCTTACGAATGCCGCCTGAGATGAAGTGAGTGTCGGTACGGTGGGGTCCGGTCCGGCCACAGCCGAACGCGCTCCTGCACAGCCCACCTTCTTTGCCTTCGCGGGCACGATCGGATCATGCCAAGAGCAAGACCCGCGGCACCTTCGCGCCGCCAGCCCGCGACCCTCACCCAACCCGCGGCGGAGGCAGGCTCGTCACCATAATCAGCGGCCGCCGAATCACAGGGGCCGTCGCGCCTTCGCCGCCCCGCAGCCCATCCGCCCGCGCGAGCCTCGAAGCAGCAACCAGCCGCGACGCCGCCGATGCAACGTCCGGCCGATGCTCATCACGCCGAACAACCCGCGCCTCCTGCCGAACCGAAGCCTCCACAGCCATCCGCAGAACCGACTCAGGTCCGGTCCTGTGCGCGGCCTTTAGCCCCAGCGGATTCGAAGCCTGGAACGCGAAGGCGACCACCAGCAAAAGCGACAGCCCGCCAAGCATCGCTCGGCTCGGTGCCCTCGTCTGGATAGCCTCTTCGTGCATGTTCACGTCGACTCCTAGGAGCTTTTCATCGACCGTCCGCCACAAGCTCATCAGGCCAGATCAAGGCAGACTTCCCATCCACCCAACAGTATCCGTCCCGGAGCTCCCAGAGCGGCCCGCCCTCAGCACTCCCAAAGCAATCGCCCGACTCGCCCCGGGAAATTTTGATGCCGTCGGTCGCAAGTCGTGACGCCCCACCAACGCGCCCGAAGGGCCCCCATCAACGAACTCGCTTTGCCTAAGAAGCGGCAGCCACCCATCCATGGCCACGAACCGGTGCAAGTAGCCCCCACCACCTCCTCAATCTGATATTGTGGGCTCCGTCAATGCCCCGTCCGATAGTTCTTCCACTTCTACTCCGGCACTCCGCCACGGCTGTTAGAGTCTCTCCATGTCTGCCCAGCCCCCTTCCCAACCACCTTCCAACCCCGCTTCCTCACCGCAACCTGATCCGACCGATCCGCTCTCCCATGCGCCCCCATCCTCTCCGCGGCAGGACGCCGCCGGATCTCACCCAAGGGAAGACGACATGATCGCCACGCGCCAGAGCCTGCCCGTCACCCGCGACTCGATCACCCATAAGTTTGCCATCGAGCGCCACGAGGGTTACCTCACCATCGGCCTCTATTCTGATGGCCAGCCCGGCGAGATCTTCATCAAGATGAGCAAGGAAGGCTCCACGATCTCCGGCATGGCCCAGGCCTTCTGCCGCGCCTTCAGCCTCGCCCTCCAGCACGGCCTCTCGATCAACGACGCCGTCGCACGGTTCAAGGGCATGCGCTTCGAGCCAATGGGCATGACCAGCAACCCCGACATCCCCAACGCACAGTCCATCGTGGACTACGTAGCCCGATACCTCGAGCTCCACTACGGGACGACGAAGCGCCGTTGAGCCCCCGCAGAGACCGCCGCTCAACACTCTCACGCCGCTCTTGGTTCCCTTGATCCGTCAGATTTTTTAAGCGTTCGGAGCGGTGCAACTTACCGCCGCGCCGCGCTCATCCCACCCGGTTCGGAGGCGTCTCCCCCGCCAGCGCCGCCCGCGCGTTGTCCCACACCATCTCCGCCATCAGATTGCGATACTTCTCTTCGCCGCTCCCGACATGCGGCATCAGCACGCAATTGTCCAGCTTCAATAGCCCCGGATGAACCTGCGGCTCCTTCTCGAAGACATCGAGTCCCGCGCCCCAAATCCTGCGCTCCCGCAGCGCCTCAACCAACGCACCCTCATCAACGATCGCCCCGCGCGCCGTGTTGATCAGGATCGCATTCGGCTTCATCATCGCAATCCGCGCCGCGGAGAAGAGCCCGCGCGTCTCGGGCGTCAGCGGCGTGTGGATGCTGATCACATCCGCCTCACGAATCCCTGCCTCAAGCTCCACTCGCCGCGCACACAGCGGAGCCATCTCAAACTCATGGTGCCGCTGACGCGCGGTGTACAGCACGCGCATCCCGAACCCGATGCCGCGCACCGCCGTCGCAAACCCAATCCGGCCCGGCCCCACGATCAGCAGATTCCGCCCCGTGATGTCCGTCCCCAAAAACTCGGCCGGTGCCAGCGGCCCCTCGACACCAAACCGCCCCGAGCGCACATACCGATCTCCCTCCGCAACACGCCGCGCCACCGCGAGCAGCAGCGCCCACGCCATGTTCGCGGTCCCTTCCGTCACGGCATGCGGCGTGTTCGTCACCATGACGCCCTGCGCCTTGCACGCCGCGAGATCGATGTTGTCATGCCCAACAGCGAAGTTGCAGACACACTTCAGCCCGCCGCCGCAAGCCTCCAAAAACTCCGCATCTACGCGCTCGGAGACCCACGTCACCACCACCGCCGCGCCGCGCACCACACGCAGCAGCTCCGCGCGAGGCAGCGCCCGCATCGCCGTCACACGCCGCACACGCGCTCCCGGCACCTCCACGCGCCCCGGCACGGCACGCGTCACGACCACCAGCGGCCCCGACCCGTGCTCCTCAATCGCAAGCCCCGCAACGCCTTCATGCACTTCGTTCATCCCATGAGCGTACCGCCGCGCCACGCGCCGCGGTACCCTCGCATCCATGCCCCCGCCCGCCGCCACGCTCCACCCAACCCCCCGCCCCAGCCTCCGCATCATCGCTTGGAACATCCTCCACGGCGGCGGCCCCAAGCGCATCCCCGAGATCGCACTCGCACTCCTCGCTCAAGCACCCGACCTCGTCGTCCTCACCGAGTTCCGCCACGCCCGCGGCGGCCAACTCCGTGCCACACTCGCCGACGCCGGACTCGAACACCACCTCACCAGCTCCGACTCTTCCAGCCACGCCAAGGCCAACTTCATCCTCATCGCCTCGCGCTTCCCACTCCAGCACATCGATGACGGTCCATCGCTTGACGCCCCGCGATTCCTGCACGCCCGCCTCAACCTCACCACCACTCCGCTCGACCATCTCGACCTCATCGCCGTGCACATCCCAGACCAGGTCGAAGGAGGACGCAAAGCCCGCTTCTGGAGGCACCTCGTCGCCCAGGCCCCAGCCTGGGCCGCGAGCCACGCGATCCTGCTCGGCGACCTCAACACCGCCCGCCGCGGCATCGACACGCTTCGCAACGACTTCGGCGTGTCAACCTGCGCCGATCTCATGGGCGCCTTCGCCACGGCAGGATTCCAGGACGCCTGGCTCGCGGCGAATCCCGGCCAGCGTGAGCCAACCTGGAGCCTCCCACCCGCCCTGGAAGCGCTGATCCCGAACGAAAATCGCCGTTCTTCCGGCTCCCGCATCGACGCGGCGTACGTCTCAGTCCCCCTGCGGCAGCTCGTCGCACACGTCGCGCACGACCATTCACCCCGAAATTCAGGCACTTCGGACCACTCCATGGTCCTCCTGGACCTCTCAATACAGCTCAAAGATCCACCCTCGAGGACCGAATCGGGCCAAAACTCGCAAAAAATCGACCCTCCCACGAAATGAATCACTGAATCTGTAGAGGCAACGCACACGCACGACCGACAAAACCAGCCTGAATACGCGTGGGAGCACAGGTCCAGGAGTTGCGAAGCAGCGGAGTTGCTGCTAGAACAGACGCATCGGGACCCTAGGAACGCTCGGAAAACACGCCGTTTTGGAGAGACCCCATGGCCAAGAAAGCCGCTAAAGCCCCCGCAGCCCCGAAGCTCGCGAAGCTCGTCGCCTCGCCCAAGCTCCGGAAGAAGAGCGAGCTCTTCACGCTCCTCGCCGATCACAACGGCCTCGCCCGCAAGCAGGTCGCTGGCATCTTCGACACCCTCGCCCGAGTGATGGTCGTCGATCTCGCCAAGCCCGGTGCCGACAAGCCCCGCATGTTCGTCGTCCCCGGCCTCATGAAGGTCACCTCGACCTACAAGCCCGCCAGCAAGGCCGCCACCAAGCCCAACCCCTTCAAGCCCGGCGAGATGATGACCGTCAAGGCCAAGCCCGCCAAGACCGTCGTCAAGGTCCGCGCCCTCAAGGGCCTCAAGTCCGCGGTGTAGGTGGGTGTGGCAGGACTGCTGCCGCTTCCGCTCGACACCACCAAGAACGATGATCACGATGATCACGCACACCGCCGCCTCCTTAGGCGGCGGTTTCTTCTAGTGCGCGGCGAACGCGGTCGTTGGGCCCCGTTGGTCGCAGAGCTTGGCCAAGCTTGGCGGCGCAAAACGCGGAGGCAATGAGGGCCTTGTAAACCGCAGACGCCGCACCGCTGCCCTCAAACTCCTGACTCCCCGATACACTCGCTCCAATGTCCACCACGACCTC
>Ga0105049_10002288_pt1 | contig 22606 bp, 19 predicted proteins | sample MAT06_FD_78087 | JGI IMG/M metagenome (GOLD analysis project Ga0105049, IMG submission 78087) | Freshwater microbial communities from Lake Fryxell liftoff mats and glacier meltwater in Antarctica - MAT-06 | ecosystem: Environmental > Aquatic > Freshwater > Ice > Liftoff microbial mat | place...
GCTCGATTCCACCATCAGGCTGGACATTCGTTACGCCTCCGATCGCAACTTCCTCAGCACGCCGATGTACACGCAGGCGCGCGCGTTCCTGCAGCGGCCGGCGGCCGAGGCGCTGGTGCGCGTCCATCGCGCACTGGCTGCGCAGGGGTACGGACTGCTGATCCACGACGGCTATCGTCCGTGGTATGTGACGCGGATGTTCTGGGACGGCACGCCAGTCGCGCAGCACGAGTTTGTCGCCGACCCGGCCTCGGGCTCAAAGCACAATCGTGGTGCGGCAGTGGACCTGACGATGTACGAGCTGCGGACCGGGACACCGATGTCGACGACCGGTGGGTACGACGAAATGTCCGACCGATCGTACGTCGAGTACCCCGGCGGCACATCGCGTCAGCGCGCACTGCGCGACACATTGCGCGCCGCGATGGAGGCCGAAGGGTTCATCGCAAACCCTTCGGAATGGTGGCACTTCGACTACAGGGACTGGCGTCAATACCGCATCGACAACCAGCGATTCGAGCAGCTCACACCGTAGCTGGTCAATAGAACCAGTCTACCGCAGCCCGGAGAGTGTCGCGACCATCAACGCCACCCACTGCGGGCCAAGAAAACCATTCGGCCCATCTTCGTACGATTCCGTGAGCGCGTGGGCGCCCGTGCCGCGACCGCCGGCGTCGAGCGTGATGGCGGGGATGCCAAGCCCGATCGGCACATTGGCATCGGTGCTCGACGCGCTCGGAGTCACGGGGAACCCGAGTACCCGGCCGGTTTCGACTGCGATCCGCACGATGCGTGCGCTGTCTGGCTGCGACCCTGCCGGACGAACGCCGATGGTGTCGATGGTCATGGTGAGCGGCACGCGGCTGTTCGGCCAGCGGGCCAGCTCTTCACGCAGCGCCGTCCGGATGGCGACCTGAAACTTTGCGTCGAGTGCTGCCAGCGATGCCGCGCTCTCGGAGCGCATGTCGACTTCGAATGCTCCCAGATCCGGAATCGAGTTGACCGACGTCCCACCCTTCACCACGCTCACGCTGAAGGTCGTCTTCGGTGCATCGGGGACGGTGAGATCGGAGATCCTGGCGATCGCGCGCCCCATCGCGTGGATCGGGTTTGGCATGCCGAAGGCTCCGTAGCTGTGGCCACCCGGCCCCTTGTACGACACCCGATACCGGTTGCTGCCCACGGCGCCGCTGGTCGCACCAAAGCCCGTGCCGTCAACGGAGATGAAGTGATCGATCTTCCCCTTCAGCTCCCCGGCAAAGAGCGCGCGAACACCGCGCAGGTTCCCGGCCCCCTCCTCGCCGACGGTGCCCACGAAGTACACCATGCCCGCAGTCCGGACGTTGGACGAGTGCATCGCCCGTGCGACCGCCAGCACCGCCGCCAGCCCACGGCAGTCGTCACCGATGCCAGGCCCGCGGAGACGCGTTCCACCGCTGGCGGTGCTGTCGCGCGTGACGGTCACCGCTGTGCCCTCGGGGAATACGGTGTCGAGATGCGCCGACACGACGACGGTCGGTCCGTTTCCCACACCGGCGCGTTCGCCGATCACGTTTCCGGTGGCATCGATCCGGACATTCGTGATCCCATGCGATTCGAGGCGACGTTTGAATTCGGCGGCGCGCAGTGCCTCCTTGAACGGAGGAGCGGCGATCTCGCAGATCGAGGACTGTTGCGCGAGCGTCCAGGCGTTGTCGGCCTTCAGCATCGCGAGCGTCGAACGCATCGCAGCGTTGCCGCTCGGTACCACGATGGGCTGCGCGTGCATGGCGCCGGCACAGGTCAGCGAAGCAATCGCGAAACGAATCGGGGCGCGCATTCAGAGTCCGTGGAAAATGGCCAGATACGAACCCAGTCCACCGAGGACCGGCACCAGCAGATAGATCGGCTTCGCAAGCGCCGGAATGCGATACGGCAGGATCGAGAGAACGGCCACGATCACCCAGATCGCGATCTTGGCCCACAACCACCCCGGGAAAATCGCGGTATTGGTCATCCCGAGCCGCGCCGCCTGACCAAAGCCGCCGGCCAGGGCCAGCAACATCCCGACGCCGAACACGCTGGCCGTCAGCGAACGGGTGGTGCTGGTCGCCTTCGTTCCACCGTTGGCGGCGTGTACCGCAACGCCACCGAGCGACGTGAATGACAGGAAGAGACCGAAGATGTGCAGGCTCTTGTAGAAGAGCTGAGTGCGGAAGAATGGAAGCGGCGCGGGCACCGAGGCCGCTGCATCCTGCAACAAGGCGAGCAGAGTCATGACGCGTTCGAAGTGATGGGGACGATGAGGGATCAGACGTTGAAACGGAACAGCAGTACATCGCCGTCGTGCACGACGTACTCCTTGCCTTCGGAGCGCACGACACCAGCCTCCTTCGCGCCCTTCCACCCCTTGAGGCGAACGAAGTCGTCAAACCCCGCCGTTTCGGCGCGAATGAATCCCTTCTCGAAGTCGGTGTGAATCACCGCCGCCGCCTTCGGGGCGGTGTCGCCGCGATGAATCGTCCACGCCCGCACCTCCTGCTCACCGGCGGTGAAGTACGTGTGCAATCCGAGCAGGTGATATCCCGCATGAATCAGCCGGTCGAGCCCCGCGCTTTCGAGTCCGAGTGAACTGAGGAACTCCAGCTTGTCGTCCGGTGCCAACTCCGCCAGCTCGGCTTCAATCCGCGCTGAGAAGGTCACCACGTCGGCGATTTCATCGCTGGCCGCAATTGCGGCGCGCAACGCATCGACGTGTTTTCCGTGGCCGGTGGCCAGCTCATCGTCGGTGACGTTTGCTGCGTAGAGCACCGGCTTCACGGTCAGCAGCATCAACGGTTCGAGCAGGGCCAACTCCTCCCTGCTCAAGCCGGCACGCCGTACGGGCATGCCATTCTGCAGCGACGCCAGCGCCTTTTGCAGCGCGGGCATTTCGGCAATGGCTTCCTTGTCGCCGCTCTTGGCGATTCGCGACTGCTTGTCCAGACGCTTCTCGACGCTGCTGATGTCGGCGAAGCAGAGTTCGAAGTCGATCACGTCCCGGTCGCGAACCGGGTCGACACCGCCCATGACGTGCGTGATGTCGTCGTCGTCGAAGCAGCGGATCACGTGGACGATCGCATCCGTCTCACGAATGTTGGCGAGGAACTTGTTCCCCAGCCCTTCGCCCTGCGCGGCGCCCTTGACCAGGCCGGCGATATCCACGAACTGCACCACGGCCGGTACGGTGCGCCTGGGTTGCACCACCTCGGCCAACGCGGTGAGTCGTGTGTCGGGCACCTCCACCATGCCGACGTTCGGCTCGACGGTACAGAACGGATAGTTCGCTGCTTCGGCCTTGGCGGCCGTGAGTGCGTTGAACAACGTGGATTTACCAACGTTCGGAAGGCCAACGATGCCGAGCTTCAGCACGGAATGAATCGGAAAGGGAGGGGGGAGCGCATGGGGCGAGCTACGCGACTGGGTTGAACTTATTCATCATTGGCGCGAGACCATCGCGGACCCACGACTCGCAGGCGTCGCCGAAGCGTGGCAGGGCCGCGTCCATGAACTCGGTTTCTTCGCGACCGAAGGGCCCGAGGACGTAGGCGGCGAGATCGCCGACGGAGGCGCGCGGGTGCAGCGGTGCAATCCCGATACGCATTCGCGGGTAGGCCGTCGAGCCGACGTGCGCCTGGACGGACTTGAGCCCGTTGTGGCCTCCGGCGCTGCCGCTCGCGCGGGACCGCATCGCGGCGAAGGGCAGGGCCACTTCATCGACGACGACCAGCAGATCCTGCGCCGGGTCCCAGCCCGGCCGATTCAGAAACGGCTTCAACACTTCACCGCTGAGGTTCATGAAGGTCTGCGGTTTGACGAGCTTGACGACGGTCTCGCCAACGCGAGCGGTGGCCACCATCGCCTTGCCGTCTTTTTTCCACCCGTCGACGCTCCATCGTTTCGCGAGATGGTCAAGCACCCACCAGCCGATGTTATGCCTGGTGCGTTCATACCCGGGACCGGGATTGCCAAGGCCGAGAAATACTTTCATATGGGGAGACACAAGCGGGGCGCGGCGCGTTGAATCGCACCGCGCCCCGTTGCGTTGGAGTGGAGACTACTTGTCGTCGGCCAGCTTCTTGGCGCGGAGCACTTCCGGCTCCGCTGTCGCTGCTGCTGCGGCGTCTGCTGCGGCATCGGCGGCGCTGACACGCGGCGCGGCAATCACCAGCACCGACGCGTCAGAATCGGTAAGGACGGTCACGCCGGCGGGCAGCTTGATGTCGCGGACGTGGATCGAATCGCCGAGGCCAAGCGCCGAGACATCGAGGTCGATGTGGTTCGGGATGTTCGACGGGTCAACGGAGACTTCGAGGTCGCGCATCGTCTGATCGAGGATGCCGCCGAACGATCGAACGCCAACCGAGACGCCGACGATCACGAGCGGGATGCTGACGGTGATCATCTCACCGGCCACCAGCTCCTGAAAGTCCACATGCACGAGCTGCTTCTTGAACGGGTGCTTCTGGATCTCGCGAATGAGCGTGCGCGATACCGTGCCGTCGATGCTCAGCTCGACCACCGTCGACTCGGCGGAGACGCGCTCGAGCAGGCGCTCGAGGTCACGCGTCAAAACGGACAGCGACATTGGCTGGCGCTTGTGGCCGTAGATGACGGCCGGAATGGAGCCGGCGCGGCGGAGCGCGCGGGCGGCACCCTTGCCGGAGTCGGAGCGGATCGTTGCGGAGAGCGTGGCGGTAGACATCGTGACAGTTCCTCGGAGACGCGCAGTGCGTCAGTCAAACAACGAGCTGACCGACTGCTCGCTGTGGGTGAATCGAATGGCCTTCGACAGCAGCTCGCCCACCGACAGCACGTTCAGCTGATGGGGACGACGGGACTCGGGGATGGCGACGGAATCGGTCACCGTCACCTCCTTGATTGGCGCATCGTCAAAGCGCTGCCTGGCAGGGCCGCTCAACAATGCGTGGGTCGCGCACACGTAAATGTCTGCCGCACCGAGAGCCTTCAGCGCGCGGGCCGCTTCCGTCATCGTACCAGCCGTGTCGATCATGTCGTCGGCGATGAGGCAATCACGCCCCTCGACATCACCCACCACATTCAGCACCTCGGCCACATTGGCCTTCGGGCGCCGCTTGTCGACGATCGCGAGCGATGCGTCGAGCCGCTTGGCAAACCCGCGGGCCATCTTCGCCGCACCAACATCCGGTGCGACGACAACGAGATCCTTCAAATCCTTCTTTCGATAATGCGCCGTGAGCACCGGTGCTGCGTACAGATGATCGACGGGAACATCAAAAAAGCCTTGCAACTGATGCTGGTGGAAATCGATCCCGAGCACGCGATCGGCGCCGGCCGCCTGGATCATGTTCGCCACCAGCTTCGCCCCGATGGCCACGCGCGGCTGATCCTTCCGATCCTGCCGCGCATAGCCGAAGTAGGGCAGTACACAGGTGATCCGCGTCGCGCTCGCGCGGCGTGCCGCATCGATCAGCAGAAGCATCTCGAGGATGTTGTCCGCCGGCGCATTCGTCGACTGCACGATGTAGATATCCGATCCGCGAATGTTCTCATCGATCCGTACGAAGATCTCACCGTCGCTGAAACGCGTGATCGTCGTTCGCGCGAGGTCGACGCCGAGGTGGCGTGCAATCTCGTCAGCAAGCGCCGGATTGGCAGTCCCGGAAATGATCTTGGCGCCTGGCGCCAGCGGCAGTGTATCCATATGGCAGAGCCTTAAAACCTACCGGCTCGGCCTCAACCGTTCAAGGCCATCTCCGCGCCAGGTTGTGGCCCACGTGCGCCCCGGTCAGCGCGCTCGACCATGATCGCGACAAGACAGGCGGCCGAACTCGTGATCAGGATGTCGGTCATGTCGGGATATCGCCCGGGCACGACCACCTGTCCGAGCTCGAGCAGCGTGGCGTACATCACCGCTGCCCGCACGCCGGGTCGCGGCGCACCCATCCGTTTCCTCGCCACCAGACACGCCCCGAGCGCCGCGCCCAGCCCCGCCTTCTGCAGTACCAGGAAGACGCTGGAGAGGTCCTGGCGCTGGTAGAGCGACAGCATCGGCACCAGCTGGCGCCACGACAGTGCAGAGGCTGCTCCCCGCTCCAACACCCACCCCGCCGGGCTCCACATGACGACCGCGCCCAGCAGGGCGGCAAGCGCTCCCAGCTGCGCCGCACGACTGGTCCTGGCCGTGACAGCCCGCCGCCACCAAGGCACGAGTGCCATCCCCACCGCCAGTCCGACCAGCACCGAAACAACCTGAACCTCCCAGCTGTGGGCCTCGCGCTGCAATCCGGCGGCAGCGCGTCCGTAGAACGCCACCAGAAGCAGCGTGGGAACAATCAACAGCCACGCCGCCAACTGCCCGAGACGCACCCTCCCGGTTCGGTCCCGGACGGCGATCGCCACCGCCAGCCCGGCAACGCACCACGCCACGGCATCGGTGACGAGCGCCGACCAGGGGACGTTCGCCGCCGCTGCCGCGATCACCTCCTGGGCGCGCTCGATCGGCGACTGGACCCAGCCGATCACCAGCGATGGCCGATTGGACGGCGCGAATGCGAGGCCAAACGCGGTCAGCAGCAACGCCCCCGCAGGAAGCCACGCTGGAATGCCAATTATGGTACCGCGACGCATGTCGCCAACCGCTCGCCGCTCGAGGAAGTAGAGCGTTGCGGCACCGACGAGTGAGCCGAGGGTGTTGGTCGCCACATCGACGATGCTCGACTGCCTGAACGCCGAGAAGAGCTGGATCGACTCCACCGCAACCGACGCGAGGAGCCCGAGGAGGGTGGCGAGCAAAACGTCGCGTCGGCTCGCTGGCATACGGGATGTGAGGACCCAGGTAGCCCCCCATCCAAGAAAGAGCGCGATGTTGCGCGCAGCGTCGACGATGTCCTTGAAGTTCAGCGTCGGATCGAGCGCGCGCTGCAGCCGCCGCGCGGCGGCAGCCGGCGTGGGGTCGAATCCCAGATGCAGCAGTGTGGCGATGGCGATGCAGCCGAGATACGACAGCCGCAGAAAGAGGGCGTATCGCCGCGCCAGTGCCGCGAGGTCTATCCCCGTAAGCGGCGCCTGCTGTGCGGGGATGTCGGCGGTAGGGCGCGCGGCGTTGCGAGAGGTCACGCGGCTGGCACTGATAAAGGCAGAAGGAGTTCCCCGACGTGGATTCGAACCACGATTCACGGCTTCAAAGGCCGCTGTCCTGCCATTAGACGATCGGGGAGCAGCACTGAAGGCTAACGGGGCCGTGACGTCGGCGCCAAGATCGCCACCGCCGGTACCTGTTGGAGTGTTGCGGCGTGTACGGGTGTGATCTGCGCTGATGCAGGCCATGGCGTCGGTGCGTTGGCAACGGCACTCGATGGCGTGGCGAAAATGGCGAAGACGGTCGCGCCTGAGCCGGACATCCGGACCAGCGCCGTCGGTGCAGACGACGAGAGCGCACGATGGACGGCAAGAATATCTGGTCGAAGTGCGAACACCGGCCCCTCGAAGTCGTTGCGCGCGAACTGCGTGATGCTGTTCCAGTCCCCAAGCGTTGGCGCGTCGTGCATCACGCTACCCACTGCCGCGACGTCGCCGCGTGCACGCCATTCGGCGAGCGCCCGGTACGCCAACGCCGTATTCACGCCATCGCGGAAGGTGGCAAGCAGCAGCTCGCGACGCGGCAACGGTGGTAACGCGAAGAGTCGCTCGCCTCGGCCCCACGCCAACGCAGCGGCGCGCTCCGAGGTGAGAAAGGGGACATCTGCGCCCAACGTCGCGGCGATCGTGAGGAGCGTGGTGGCGGGCAGCGGTGCGGGGTTGAGTGCATTCAGCGCGCGCAGCACGGCACCGGCGTCGGCGCTTCCGCCTCCGAGTCCGGCACCGGTGGGAATGTGTTTCGTGATCGCAATCTGGATGCAGCGATCGGACGCGGGCCACTCCGCCGCAGCGCGATAGGCGGCAGCGGCCCGATAGGCGAGGTTCCTGCTCGCCGGCACATTCACCGGTGGCGCACAGGTCAGCGCGATCCCTGCGCCTGTCGTCACCCGCAGATCGATTGCATCGGCGAGCGAGATCCGTTGAAAGATCGTCTCGATCTGATGAAATCCGCTCTCTTCGCGTGCGAGAATGCGAAGGTCGAGGTTGATCTTGGCCCACGCCTGCACCTGCGCGTGCAGTTCAGACATCGGCTGGCGCGGGTTGTTTGGCGGTCGCTCGCAGTTCGCTCATCGACAGGCCGAGTCGCGAGAAGTAGTACGCGCCGAGGGCGGTGATGGGGACAAACGCGAGGAGGTGAAAGCCGACGGCCCACGTCACGGCGAGGGTGACCGGAACGCCATAGATCTGGAGGCCGGCCTTGGCAAACGCCTCGAACGGGCCAAAGAAGCCTGGCGACGACGGGATCGCCACGCCGATCGCGACCAGTCCCTGCAGAAAGAGCGCGCCGGTATATGGCGTGTCGATGCCCACGGCGCGGAAGGCGATCCAGAACGCGAGCGCGTTGGTGAGCCAGTGCGCGAGGGTCCAGCCGATGACACGGGCGAACCGCGAGGGGCTGCGGAGCACCGCCAGACCGGCGGTCGCCTGATCGACAAAGCTGGCGACGCGCGGCTCCCATCCGGGCGTCACGGCGCGAGCGAAACGGGTGGCGATGCTGCGTGCGATATCGGGTCGAAATGCGACCATCATCGCACCGCCGAACACCAGCACCAGAATGGCGACACCCCACGTGCCCACGAGTGCGGTGGCGGGTCGGCCGGCGATCGTTGCGCCGGCCGGAAACCCCGGCGCCAGCATGGCGCCGAACATCAGCGTGAAGACCACCAGCGCATCAAACAGGCGGTCCAGCGCAATCGACGCGAGCGCACTGGTGAACGACACGCGGCGGGTCTCGCGCGAGAGCGCATAGGCGCGTGCGAGCTCGCCGGCGCGCGCCGGCAGGACGTTGTTGATCATCATCCCGATGGCGACCGCGCGCCAGGCGTCCATGAACCGCAACCCCGGCGCAATCGGCTCCAGCAGCACCACCCAGCGCAAGGCACGCAGCGGGAAGATGGTGGTCGCGACGAGAGCCGAGAGCAACAGGAGCGCGACGTTGGCGTTGCGGAGCTGCTGCAGGAGTGCGCCGGGTTCAACGTCACGCAACGTCCACCCAAGCAGCAGCAGCGTGAGCACGGCCCCGATCAGTGTCTGCCAGCGCGCGCGGGTCATTGCGCGAAACCGGTCAGCTGGCGCTCCCAGACAACTCCACCAGATCGAGGAGCTCGTCGATCAGCGCCGCATCGTACTGCGCGCCGTTGCCGCGCAGGTGTCCCACGATGTGCCGCGCGCGTGACAGCGCACGGGACCCACGATAGAGCAACGAATCGATGGGAACTACATCTGGCTCTCCACCAGGCGCGACCGGTGTCGCCGTCGCACCGTTGCCCGGAACGGCAATCAGATCGAGCGGCGTGGCGTCGAGTTCGCGCACACGCTGCAGACTGCTTGTCAGCAATGAGTTGAGTTCGCGTCCGCGCGGCGCGGGCGGCGTGGGGCGCGCGACGGTGGGCGTGGGGATGATCGTGACATTCATCGGCGCGCGGCCAGCCGGTGTGAGACCACGCGTCGCGCGCGACGCCGGCTCCGACTGCGCCGCCGTGGTGAGAGGTGTCGAGGCAAAGACCACGCGTCGCAACTCAGCGAGGCGCTGCGAACGCACCGGTGCCGCAATGTCCTGCTGCAGCATGACGGTGAGCGCGGTGTCCAACGCGCCGGCGGCGGGGGCGGGGAGCGGCGCCTGCGCCGTCAGCACTGCGTCGCAGAAGTCGCTGATGTCCAGCTGCTCATAGCTCGCCGAGATCTCGCGGAGCGCTGTGAGTATCGGGCGGAACGCCGCCACCATATCGGCACTTGCGTGCTGCATGGCGCCCTGTCGGAGCGGCGCCAGTCGCGCACGAAGTGAGCCGATCAACGGCGTGATGTCAGAGATGAACCGTTCGCCGAATGCGACTGGCGGATTCGGCGCGCGGAACACCACGGCATCGGCACCGTTGCCGGGGGCCAGCGTGGCGATTGGGACAATAGGCATGAGTGCGTCGGTCAGGGCGGCCATTACACCGGGGGGACTGGACACCGGGAAGGAATCTGCAGCACGCGTCCCCACCGGCGTCGGTGGCAGCGGGCTCGGTGTGTGCGGCACAGGTGGGGGCTGGGGTGACAACGGAGCAGCCACGAGTGCATTGGCGGCGTGATCGATGGAATCGAAAAAGGCCGTAACTGCCGGATTCGGAACAGTTGGCACCGAAAATGACGCTGGCCCAGCGGTCGCGCCACTCTGCATCAGCGATCCTCGGCGTTCGGCCTCGTCGAGCACGGCGGTCAACTGCGTACCGGTGGAGCGCGCTCGCTCGTCCTGACTCTCACCCCACAGCCGGGCCATCGGAATCAGCGCCCGGAGTTCCGCGATCGCCTTCGCGGCCGTGGTCGCGAGGAGTGGCGTCCAGGCGATCCGTCCCTCGTTCAGCAGGCGCGCCGCACGCTCGACGCCTGCGGCGGCCTCGGCGAAGCTGCCGAGTCGCGCCATCGCCGCGCTGCCGCGCAGTTCGCGCGAAAGCTTCAGCAGCGTGGCGGAGTCGGGGCCCTGCGCCTCGTCGGTCGCCACCAATCGCTGCAGGCGGTCGACGTAGTCACTGGCTTCCAGAACGAAAAAATCGAGCAGGCCGACAGACATGAATGCAGATATGAAGAGTGGCGGTATCGATGAGGACGATCCGCACGCCCCACAAGCTACATGGGGCTGCGGGTTGGCTCCATTGCCATTACCCCGGAACCTGTCTGGCGGCATCCATGACGGCGCGCAGTTCGTGGATCGCGCCGGCGATCCCAATCAGGATGCTCCGGCCGATGAGTGCGTGTCCGATGTTCAGCTCTTCGATCGGCTCAATAGCCGCGACGGGCGCAACGTTGCTCACCGAGAGGCCATGGCCGGCGTGCACGGCGATGCCGATGCTCCGGCCAAACTCGGCCGCCGTGGCCAGCGCCCGGATCGTCGCCGGGTCCGCCGGGTGATTCGCGTAGGCGCCGGTATGCAGCTCGATTGCGCTCGCGCCGAGTTCGCTGGATGCGCGCACGGCGTCCACCGTGGGGTCGATGAAGAGGGCCGTCCGAAGACCGGCTGCGTTCAGGGCGGAGATGCGCCGGCGGAGTCCGGCCGAGTCGCGATGTACATCCAGCCCCCCCTCTGTCGTCACCTCCAGTCGGCGCTCCGGCACGATGGTCACCTGCTGCGGCCGCAGCCGAAGCGCGACGGCGAGCATCTCGTCAGTGCTGGCGATTTCGAGGTTCAGGTAGGAACGGACGGTGCTGGCGAGGGTCTCCACGTCAGCATCCTGAATGTGGCGACGGTCTTCGCGGAGGTGGACGGTGATGCCGTCGGCACCTGCGTCCTCGCACCAGCGGGCAGCGGCGACGGGATCGGGGTGGCTCCCGCCGCGCGCCTGTCGCAGGGTGGCGACGTGGTCGATGTTGACGTACAGCCGCTGACGACGGGGCGCGCGTGGTGGGGCACCGGCCCCGAGATTAGCTTCGTTCGACATATCTATAATTCGGACTCATGGAGTTGAACACGTGACGCGACGGACCGGACTGGTTGCAGGAATGATGATGGCGCTCGGTGCGTGCCGCTCAGGTGGAGGCGCCGGTGGGCCGATGCAGGTCGGCGCGACCGGCCCCAAGCAGGCCGCCGAGCAGTTTTTGGCATCGATGCGAGCCGGAGACGTCCAGGCCACCTCGATCATCTGGGGAAGCGCCAGGGGGCCGGCGCGCGAGCTCATCAAGGATCGTCAGGAGCTGGAGAAGCGGATACTCGTGATGCAGTGCAATCTGAACCACGACACCTACCGGATCGTGAGCGATGTGCCCGGTGAAGGATTGAAGCGCAATCTGAAGGTGGAGTTCCGTCGGGGACAGATGACGGCGCAGACAACGATGGTCGCGACGCAGGGGCCGAATCAGCGGTGGTTCATCGAGAACACCGACCTGGCTCCGATGCGAGGCTTCTGCTCAAACCAGCCGCAGGAACAAAAGCGCTAGTATTCGGATAGTTCCACCAGGACCCCGGCTGTGCTGGCGGGGTGGAGGAAGGCGATGCGTTTGCCTTCGGCGCCGATTCGCGGAGTCTGGTCGATGAGTCGGATGCCGTGCACGGTGCACCGTTTGAGTGTGGCGTCGAGGTCGTCGACGGCGAAGCAGATGTGATGGATCCCCGGGCCGCGTTTGGCGATGAACTTCCCGATTGGCGAATCGGGCGATTGCGCTTCGAGGAGTTCGACCAGTGATTCACCGGTGGCGAGTCCGGCGATGCGCGCTCCATCGGCGTCATCGAGCGGCACTTCCGCAAGACCGAGGACATCGCGGTAGAAGGGCAGGATCTGGTCGAGCGCGGTGACGGCGAGACCGATGTGGGCGATGCGGGTGCCGCGCGGTGCGGGATCTGTCATGATGGAGAGAACTTTAGCGGGGCGGCCGCCGAATCGGTTGCCCACGACAGGTGAGAAACATGGCGAACGTGATGGCCGTCACCGACGGCGATTTTCAGAGCGAAGTGCTGGACCACAAAGGGCTGGCGGTCGTGGATTTCTGGGCGACGTGGTGCGGACCCTGTCGCATGGTGGCGCCGATCCTCGATCAGCTGGCGACCGAGTACGAGGGCAAGGTGAAGATCACCAAGCTGGATGTGGATGCCAACCAGAAGACGGCCGCGACGTTCAACGTCCGTTCGATTCCCACCCTGCTGTTCGTCAAGGACGGCAAGGTCGTGGATCAGGTGGTTGGGGCGATGCCCAAGGCGCAGCTGCAGCCGTACTTCGACAAGCACGTCTGAGTGTGCGCGGCGCGGCGCCGCGGTGGCGCGCCGTACGAGATGTACAGACGAGGGGTGCGCCGGTTCGGTGCACCCCTCCGTCGTTCGACGACCTCGCCCGCTGCGGTGTCGCTGGCTCACCGGTTGGCGCATCTTCGTAGGATGACTGGAACGCTCTACATCGTCGCGACCCCAATTGGCAATCGGGGCGATCTCACGCCGCGTGCGATCGAGACGTTGCAGCGCGTGACGCTGATCGTGGCAGAGGACACGCGCCACAGTGCGCCACTGCTGGCCTGGGCGGGGATCAGCACGCCGGTTCGGAGCTATCACGCGCACAACGAGGCGGAGCAGGCGCCACGACTGGTCGAGCGGCTGCTGGGCGGGAGCGATGTGGCGCTGATCAGTGATGCGGGGACGCCGCTGGTCAGCGACCCGGGTGCACGGCTGGTGGATGCGGCGATCGCGGCCGGCATCACGGTGACGCCGATTCCCGGGGCCTCGGCGATCCTCGCGGCGCTCGTCGGGAGCGGGTTGCTGGCGACTTCATTCACCTTTCTCGGGTTCCTGCCGCGCGCGGCGGGCGAACGGATGACGGCGGCGACGACGGCCCTGGCCAGCCCGCATACCGTGATCATGTACGAGGCGCCGCCGCGTGTCGCGGAGCTGCTGGCGACGTTGCAGGCGGCGGGGGGTGGAGAGCGGCGGGCGGTCGTGGCACGGGAGCTGACCAAGGTGCACGAGGAATTTCGCCGCGGAACGGTCTCGGAACTCGCTGCGTACTACGAGCAGACGGCGCCGCGCGGTGAGGTCGTGGTGCTGCTCGAGGGCGCACCACCGGTGGTGCCCGATCACGAAGCGGCGTTGCGTCGCGCCACATCGCTGCGCGCCGAAGGGGCGTCTGTCCGCGACACGGTCCGTCATCTGCAAGAGGAGTTCGGCGTGGCGCGAAACGAGGCGTATCGACTGGCGCAGGGAACGGAGACGTGAGCGCGATTCGTACTGTGACCCTGACGGCGACGGTGTTCGCCGCGATGGCCGTGCTGGCGGCGTATTCGCCGGTAGTCGCCGCCGCCACCGGTGCGAGCAGCGCCGCAGTCGTGGCGCACCCGTCGTCCGGTGTGATGCTTGCGCGCGTGCACTACAACGGCGGCGGTGATTGGTATGCCAATCCGTCCAGCCTCAAGAATCTGATTCGCGCCCTGAGAGAACGGACCTCTCTCCCCGTCGATCGCGAGGAGCACACTGTCACGTTCCGCGATCCGGCGCTGTTCGACTATCAGTTCCTGCACGTCACCGGCCATGGCACGATGACGATGGAGCCGGATGAAGTGGCCCGCGTGCGCGCCTACCTGCTGCGCGGCGGGTTTCTGCATGTGGATGACAACTACGGGTTGGACAGCAGCTTCCGCATCGTCGTCAGGCAGCTCTTCCCCGATCGTCCGCTGGTCGACGTGCCTCTGACACACCCGATCTATCGTGTGGTGTACCCGTTCCCTCGCGGTGTTCCGAAGATTCACGAGCACGATGCGAAACCGGCGCGCGGTCTGGGCATTTTCATCGGCGATCGTCTGGCGCTGTATTACACGTATCAGTCTGACCTTGGGAACGGGTGGGAAGACGTTGGCACCTATCCCACCGATCCCCCCGAACTGCACGAACAGGCGCTGCGCATGGGTGTGAATCTGGTCATGTATGCCGTCACGAGCCGGTTGCAGCCGTGACCGCGCCATCGATCCCGACCGAGTCGATCGCGCGCCTGAGCGCGATTGTCGCCGACGAACGGAGTGCGCTCGTGCGTGTGGTGCGCGCCACACGCATCGCGGGCGTGATTGTCTGCGTGGCCGCCGGTGTGGCGCTCGGCGTGGCCCTGCTGGGTGGCGGCCGATGGCTGCTGCTGCCGCGCATCACGCCCTTTGTCGTATGGGCCGGTGTGATTGGCGCTGGAGTCTGGGCGTGGTATCTGCGCGGTGCAGCGACGGCTGGTGTGACCTCGCCGGTTGCCGTCGCGGAGGCGATCGAAGGGGAGCAGCGCCTGCGTCGCGGTGCGATTCGTGTTGCGCAGGAGGTCGCGCTGAGCGGACCGCTCGGTGCGCACGCGGCGATGCACATGACGCGCGCACTGAGCGGCACGGCCCTGCCGCGTGCACCAAAGGTGTTCGCCGCGCAGCAATCGCTGCGGCAGCGTGCCGCGCTGTGGGCCGTGTGCGCCTGTGTGGCGCTGGTGGCGGCGATGGCGCTGTGGCGCGATGGCGCCGCGGCGTTCGCAAATCCGATCGGCGCCTGGCGCGGGTCGCTGTTGCCGACGCTGGTGCTCGACGCGCCGACGGTCGTGCTCCGAGGTGCGGCACCGACGATTCGCATGACCGGTGCTGGGCGCAATGCACTGTCGCTCGAACTTCAAAAGCTCGATGGCACGGTCACCACTGCCTCACTGCGTCTCGAGCGGGATCGGGGGGAGTACACACTGCCGGTGCTTGATGGCGATGTGATACTGACACTGAGCGATGGCCGCGCCTCGACTGCGCCGCATCGTATTCGCGTGACGGACAAGCCGTATCTCGGCGATGTCGTGGCGCAGGCCAGCTACCCCGCCTATCTGGGTCGCGTGGACGAAGATGTGGCGCTGGCAGGCGTGCTGGTGTTGCCGCGTGGCACGGTGCTCACGTTGCGAGGCCGGAGTTCGATTCCGCTGACGTCGGCCGCGTTGACCAGCGACGAAGGGGCGCGGGTACCGCTCACCGTTCGTGGAAGCGCCGTGGAAGGGCGCCTGGTGGCGGAGCGCAGTGCGCGGTGGACGTGGCAGGCGCTGGGGAGCACGCCGTTGCAGGAGACCCCCGCCTCATTTGCGCTCGACATCCGTGCCGACTCGGCGCCGCAGGTGCAGATCGCCAGTACGAGCGACACACTATTGCTTGCCGGTGCGACGGCGACGATCACCGTTCTGGCGAGCGACGATCACGCCTTGGCGAGTGTGCTGCTCACGGTGCGTTCCGGTGAGAAGGTGGTGGCGCGTCGCGAGGTGCTGACGGCGAGTGCGTCGTCGTTCGAGGGAGCGGTACCGCTGGATCTGGAAGCGCTCGGACTCAAGAGTGATGAAGACGCACTGCGTGTGGATGTCACCGTCACCGACGCATCGCCGTGGCGGCAGGTGGGACGGAGTCGAACGCTCACCCTGCGGCGAGCCGGTGTCTCGGAGCGACGGGAGCAGGCGCGTGCGACCGCCGACAGCGTTGCCGCCGGCGCCGCATCGCTCGCCAGGCAGCAGCAGCAGCTGGCCCAGCAGACCACCGACGCCGCGCGAAGCGCCAAGGCCGGTGGCGAAAACGGACAGCCGATGTCGTTCGATGCGCGCGAGAAGGCGTCGCAGATGGCCAAGCAGCAGCGCGCGTTGCAACAACAGGCGCAACAGCTCCAGCAGCAGGCCAGGCAGCTCACCGATCAACTGAAGGGTGCCGGTGCGCTCGATTCGGCGCTGGCCGGACGGTTGGCCGAGGCGCAGAAGATGATGCAGGAAGCGATGGCGCCGCAGATGATGCAGCGGCTGCAGCAGCTGGAGCAGTCGGCGCAGCGGCTGGATCAGCAGGCGACACGGCAATCGTTGGACGACCTTGCCAGGCAGCAGCAGGCGCTGCGAGACCAGTTGGAGCGCAACGCAGAGATGCTCAAGCGTGCCGCGCTCGAAGGGACCATGGCGACGTTGCGCGACGAAGCGCAGGATCTGGCGAAGGCGCAACGGCGCCTGGCTGATTCGTCGGGGCAGGGCACTGTGGCGCAGCGACAGCAGGCGGCCGATCGACTGGCGCGTCAGAACGAGGCGCTCACGCGAGACATCAACGACCTGACGAGGCGCCTGCGCGACGCCGACGCACAGCGTGGTGCGCAGCGTGCCGAGCAGGCACGGCAGAACAGTGATGCCGCGACTCGCCAGATGCAGGACGCCGCGCGCAGTCCCGAGTCGGCGCAGCAGGCCGCACAGCGCGCCTCGCAGGCCATGCAGCAGGCGGCCGATCAGCTGGCGCAGGCGCGGCAGGAACAGGTGAACGACTGGAAGCGCGAAACGACGTCCGAATTGGATCAGTCGATTCAGGAGATGATGCAGTTGAGCCAGCAAGAGCGGCAGTTGGCGAACGCCGCACAGCAACAGGCGCAGCAACAGCAGGGCGGCAAGCCGACGCCACCGCAGGGATCGGAGCCGCGATCGCCGAACCAGCAGGGCGAACAGAAGCCCGGCCAACAAGGCCAGCCGCAGCCTGGTCAACAGAGTCAGCAGGGCCAGCCGGGCCAACAGGGTCAGCAAGGCCAGCAGCAGCAGCAGAGTGCACAGCAGATGGCGGCCGAGCAGGCGACGGTGCAGAACGGCGTGCAGCAGGCGGCGCAGCGACTGCAGGAGGCGGCGCGCCGGTCGCAGCATGTGTCGCAAGGATCACAGCGCGCGATGCAGGAGGCGGTGCAGCGCGCGCAGGAAGCGACACAGCAGGCGCAGAAGGGCGCGGGACAGCCTGGAAGTCAGCAGCAGAACGGTGAAGCCGCCGCGTCGGCGATGCGCGATGCGGCAGCGGCGATGGAACGAGCGGCGTCCAGCCTGGTGCGCGATCGGGAGCGGGCCGGTCGCGCGCGCTCCGCATCGGGCCTGCCTGAAATGATGGAAGAGATGCAGCAACTCGCCAGGCAGCAGCAGCAGGTGAACGGTCAGGCGCAGGGGATGTCGATGATGCCCGGCGGTGAGAGTGGATCGCAGGCGCAGCAGATGGCGAAGCAGATCGCGCGCAAGCAGCGCCAGATTGCGCAACGTCTGGATGACGTGGGCACTGGCGACGCCAGCGGTCGCGCCGACGCCCTGGCGAAGGAGGCGAAGCGATTGGCGGATGCGATGGAGCGCGCGGCGAGCGACCCGGAGACCGCCGTGCGTCGCGAGCAGTTCCTGCAGCGTTTGTTGGACGCGGGGCGCACCCTCCGTCGTGAGGATGAACAGAAGGAAGGGCCGCGAGAATCGAAGCCCGGTATCGGCACGACGGTCTTTGCACCACCGACGAACACCGCCAACGGCGCTCCGGCATCACGCGTCACACCACCGTCGTGGGATGAGCTCCGCGGTCTCCGCGAGGATGAGCGTCGCGCGGTCCTGCAATACTTCGAACGCCTGAACAGGAACGGGGCAAAGCCGTGATGCAGTGTCGAACGCTGTTGGCGGGGGCGAGCGTCGTCCTTGCGTGCGCCGGCCGGCTCAGCGCACAGGAGATGGGCAACAGCGCGGCTGATTCCCTTGTATTGCGCGCGCTGGATCTGGAGGATGCCAAGCCTCGCGATGCGGCCGTGTTGTATCGCCGCGCCTTCGCCGGCAACGCGATGGTACCGGCGCTGCTCGGGCTCGAGCGGGTGTACACATCGCTTGGCATGGTGGATTCGCTTCTTCCACTGGTGCGCGGTGCGATACGAATCGACCCCCGCAGCGGTGTGGTGCGGTCGGTTCAGCTGCGCACACTGACCGCGTTGCAGCGCGACGAGGAGCTGACGGCGGCCTTCCGCGACTGGGTGCGCGCGGTGCCGGGCGAGGCCGCGCCCTTCAAGGAGTATGCACGCATCCTGCTCGAGTCTGGGCGGTCGGAGGCGGCCGATTCTGTGCTCACCACCGCGTCGCGGATGGTACGCGATCCGCGCGACTTCAGCGCCGAACTGGCACAGGTCGCGTCGGCGCAGAAGATGTGGCACGAAGGGGCGCGACGCTGGCGTGAGACGCTGACGCAGACGCCACAGCTGTATCAGGCGGCGGTCTTTGCGCTGTCGCTGGCGCCCGGTGCCGGTCGCGATTCAGTTCGGACCGTGATGATGGCCGATCCGCTGTGGCTGCCGGCGCGGCGTGTGCTGGCATCGCTGGAGCTGCTGTGGGCGCAGCCGAGGCAGGCGTGGCAGGCATTCAGCGGCGTGCGCGCCGACGGCGATGCGGTGGCGGCGTGGAAGGAGTTTGGTGAAGAGGCCGACGCCCGATCGATGCCAGTGGCGTCGCGCGAGGCGTGGGCCGCCATCTATCGGCTGACGCGTGATCCGGCGATGGCATTGCGCGCCGCCGATGCCGCACTGGTGAGCGGCGAGGCCGCGACGGCGATGCAGCTGGCATCGGCAGCGCAGGGGGCTCTGTCACCAACGCTCGGGCTTCGCGACGCGGTGCCGGTACGTTTGCGCGCGATGGCCGCGCTGGGCCGCGCGGCTGAAGCGCTGGCGCTGGTGGATTCGGTGCGGCTGAAGGTGGCGCCGATCCAACTGCAGCTGTTGGAGCGCGAACTGATGTGGGCGTGGCTGCGTGTAGGTGATGCAACACGCGCGCGCGCCCTGGTGGCTCGTCTGGACGAAGATGAAGCGACGGCGCTGCTGGCGGTCTACGACGGCGACCTGGATCGGGCGCGCACCGCACTCCGCAACGCCGATGCGTCGAACACGCTGTTGCTCGTGCCGCGCGCGCTGCTCTCGCGCACGACGCTCCCCACCTCCGCGCCACTCGGCGAAGCATTCGCTGCCCTCGCGCGCACCGACACGGCTGCTGCAGTGACGCAGCTGCTCGGCACGTTGAACGACGTCGGTGACGCAGCTCCGCTGGTGCTCGCGATGTCGGCACGACTGCTCACCGCCGGCGGGCATGACTCTCGCGCGGTTCCACTCTGGACGCGCCTCGTGACCGACTTCAGCACCAGCCCCGAAGCGCCGGAGGGTGATCTCGAGTGGGCGCGCGCGGCGCTGCGTGCACGCGACGCGGGGACCGCTGTGGCGCGACTGGAACACCTGCTGCTGACGTATCCCACCAGCGCGCTGGCGCCGCAGGCGCGCCGCGAGCTGGACCTGGCGCGGCGCATGGTTGGCACGTCGTGATGCGTCGACTCACTATGTGCCAACTGATTGTGGAGCGACTGAACGTGCAGCGTTTGACTGTGCAGTGTGTGAATGTGCAGCGACGAATCGTGCAGCGATGGATCGTGAGCGTCGCGGCCGCGTCGTTCTGGGTGGTGCCGATGCTCAGCGCACAGCACCTGCTGGTGCCGATGGACGATGCACAGCGGAACCATCTCAAGGCGTACGGTCTGACGTACAGTGCGCTGCAGCGTTCGGAGAAGTCGGAGTGGCTGCTCAACTATCGTGGCGGCTCCTTCCTGCTGCTGGACACGCCGAACACGCGGAAGCGCGCCGGTCTCGATGGTGTGTCGGTGACACCGCTGGACGATGCCGCACTGGCGCTGATCCGAACCGAGATGTCGGGCGGCAACATGGACGCCGTGCCGCTGGAGCGCGCCCCGAGGGTTGCGATCTACTCGCCACCAAGCGCCAATCCGTGGGACGACGCCGTCACGATCGCACTCGACTACGCCGGGATTCCCTACACCAAGGTGTGGGATCCCGAGGTGATCGGCGGTGATCTGTCGAAGTACGAATGGCTGCATCTGCATCACGAGGACTTCACCGGTCAGTACAACAAGTTCTACATCTCGTATCGTGGCAGCCCGTGGTTCATCAATCAGGTGAATCGCACGGTGGCACAGGCCAGGCAGCTCGGGTTTGCCAATGTGCCCGCGCTGAAGAAGGCGGTAGCCGAGAAGATGCGAGGGTACGTCGAGAACGGTGGGTTCCTGTTTGCGATGTGCGGCGCGACGGAGACGCTGGAACTCGCCGTCGCGGGGCAGAACGTCGATATCTCGAGCAGCTTCGCTGACGGGACACCGATGGACGCTGACGCCGACCAGAAGATGGACTGGACGAAGGCATTCGGCGTGCAGAACGCACATCTCGAACCGAGCCCGCTGGTGAACAGCATGAGCGACATCGACGGGCATCAGGTGAACGTTCCCGGCCGACGTCGTGCGCTGGGCACCTTCAGTCTGTTCGCCTTCTCGGCCAAGCTGGATCCGGTGCCGACGATGCTCACGCAGAACCATCGGTCGGTGCTGCAGGACTACTACGGCGTGACGACCAGCTTCACCAAGAGCACCCTCAAGCCCGGCACCCGCGTGCTGGCGTACGAAGACGGATTGCCGTTGGCCAAGTACATCCACGGCAGCTACGGCAAGGGGGCGTGGACCTTTCTCGGCGGGCATGATCCCGAGGATCCGCAGCATGAAGTGGGTGCGGCGCCGACCGATCTGTCGCTGTATCCGTCGTCACCGGGGTATCGGCTGATCCTGAACAACGTGTTATTCCCGGCCGCGCAGAAGAAGCCGCGGAAGACGTAGTGAGGGTTTCGGTCGGCGCGCGCCAACCGCTCCCGTGCACAAAGCTGGTAGATTCCCGCAGATGCCCCGCCGCCCTGCCGCCCCAATTCCCACGCCGGGCGCCCCCGACTTCCGAATAGCCCCCGGCGCCGCCGCTGCCATCCGCACGGCGATCCGGCTCGCCGGCGGTCGTGAAGTCTGCTTCGTGTGCGCACTCAACGCCGAGGGGCTCGTGACGTCGGCACGGGCCGTCGCGCGCGGCACCGCCGAACAGGTGCTCGCGCTTCCGGGTGTGGCGCAACGCGGCGAAATGCTGGTGCACAATCATCCGTCGGGCTGGCTGGAACCGAGTGATGCGGACCTGAACATCGCAGCGCGCCTGCACGACGACGGGATCGGATTCGGCATCGTCGACAACGACGTCACCGACTTGTACGTGGTGACCGAAGTGCCGCGGGTGACGGCGAAAGTCGTGGTGCCCGCAGCGTCGATCGCGGCCGACTTCGGACCGAACGGCCCGCTTGCCAAAGGCTTTGCCGCGTATGAAACGCGCGACGGTCAACGCGACATGGCCACTGCCATCGCACGCACCTACGCGGAGGGCGGTGTGGCGCTGCTGGAAGCGGGCACCGGCGTTGGAAAGTCGATGGCGTACCTGGTACCCGCGCTCCGATGGGCGGCGGCCAATCAGGAGCGCACCGTCGTCAGTACGAACACCATCACGCTGCAGGAGCAGTTGGTGTTCAAGGATCTGCCGTTGTTGGCTGACCTGCTCAGCGATCAGCCGGTGCGCTTCGCGTTGCTCAAGGGGTGGCGCAACTATCTCTGCCTTTCTCGACTCACACAGGCGCAGGCAGCGAGCGCCTCACTCTTCGAGGCGCCGCAGCGCGAGGAGCTCGCGATGCTCGGCGAGTGGGCGAAGCAGACCCGCGACGGCTCGCTGAGCGACCTGCCAACCCCGCCACGCCCCGATGTGTGGGATGAAGTGGCCGCCGAGGGCGATCTGTGCACGCGGCTCAAGTGCGGGCACTTCGACGCCTGCTTCGTCTTCAAGGCACGCCGACTCGCCGCAACTGCCGACATCGTGGTGGTGAACCACTCGCTCCTTCTGGCCGACGTCGCGGTCCGGCGTGCATCGCAGAACTGGTCCGAAGCGGCGGTGCTGCCAGCGTACGCGCATCTGGTGGTCGACGAGGGACACCACCTGGAAGATGCGGCCGCCAATCACCTCGGCAGCAGTGTGTCGAACCGCGCGGTATCGAAGCTGTTGAACCGACTGGAGCGACGTGGCGGCCGCGACGCCAAGGGGCTGCTGCCGACGCTCGAGACTCGACTGATGGCACGCGGTGACCTGCTCAGCGTCGCCAGCCTCGATCTGCTGCGCGCGCGACTGAGGCCGTCGGTGGAGAACGCGCGCGGTGATGCGGCGCAACTCTTCGATCGCATCGCGCTCTGGTTGCAGGAGAGCAAGCTGGCGACGATCCGGCTCACGCCAGAGTTTCAGCGCGAAGCGGTGTGGCGCGACGGACTCCAGGCGGCGCTGCGCAACCTGATCACTGCCCTCGAATCGATCGGCGAGATTCTGCGA